>Ga0079224_100006562_pt1 | contig 15451 bp, 11 predicted proteins | sample Stecom2015_FD_80414 | JGI IMG/M metagenome (GOLD analysis project Ga0079224, IMG submission 80414) | Agricultural soil microbial communities from Utah to study Nitrogen management - Steer compost 2015 | ecosystem: Environmental > Terrestrial > Soil > Agricultural land | place: USA: Utah...
CAAGCTGCACCCGAAAAATAGGTGTAAGATGTGAGACATGCGATTTGAGTAAGGTTTGGCATTCGGTTTGCACCTTTATCCGGAAACAAAACATTAACGCTATGATTAGAAATAAAAGAATCGCATTATTTGGATTGTCTGTAGCCACCTCCGCGATGCTGTTGGGTAGCTGCGCAACCATACAATCCATGAGCAATACGCAAAAGGGAGCCGCTACAGGTGCCGTGGCCGGCGGGGCATTAGGCGCGCTGATTGGAAATAAAGCAGGCAATACTGCTGTAGGCGCACTTGCAGGTGCCGCGTTGGGTGGCGTGGCCGGTGGACTTATTGGCCGGAAGATGGATAAACAAGCGGCCGAGATTGAGCGTACCGTAGCCGGGGCTGAGGTAATCAAAGCCGATGAAGGCATCATCGTGAAGTTTGATTCGGGGATTTTGTTCGACTTCGATAAGACGGACCTCAAGCCCGAAGCACAGGAAAATATCGCCAAGCTGGTCGAGTCGTTGAATAGCAATCCTGATACCGATATCCTGGTCATCGGCCATACTGACAACAAAGGGACCGACAGCTACAATCAAGGACTTTCCGAACGACGTGCCCGGGCAGTGAAAAGTTTTGCCGTTGCCGAAGGCCTAGCCGGGCGCCGGGTGAAGACCGAGGGACGTAGTTTCCATGAACCCATTGCCGACAACACCACAGAAGCCGGACGCGCGCAAAACCGACGTGTGGAAATTGTTATCGTCGCAAACGATAAGATGAAGGAAGAGGCATTAAGCGAAGCAGGCTACTGAAGCGTGGAATTTTTCAGTGACCCCACGCGGTAACGACGAGCTTTCGGTTGCCGCCATGGTTGCGATGCTCGCAGAGGTATATGCCTTGCCACGTGCCCAGTGCCAGCTGCCCATCGCGGATTGGAATCAGGACCGAAGCACCCATCAGCGATGATTTGATATGTGCCGGCATGTCGTCCGGGCCTTCGTAATCGTGACGGTAGTCGGGGTCGTTTTCGGGAACCGCTTTGCTGAAATAGGTTTCAAAATCCATGCGGACTGTAGGGTCCGCATTTTCATTTAACGTGAGCGAGGCCGAGGTGTGCTGCATGAACACCTGGCACATCCCCGCCTTCCAATGCCGAACGGCCGAAAGGCAATCTTCGATTTCTTTCGTAATGAGGTGGAAGCCCCGCGGTCGCGACCGCAAGGTTACCCGTTGTTGAACGATTTCCATAAGGAGGCAAGATACGGAAATGCTATCATTTTTGATACTATGCTCGCATAGTATTTTTCCTATCTTTGTATACAAAGACCTCCTGATTATGATAGTCGAACTCACCGAAGAACAACGGATGATACGGGATGCTGCACGGGATTTTGCACAACAGGAACTCAAGCCCGGCGTCATCGAGCGCGATGAAAAGCAAGAATTTCCTGCAGAGCAAATAAGAAAGCTTGGCGACCTCGGTTTTCTCGGCATGATGGTCCACCCGAAATACAACGGGGCCGGACTGGACGCTGTTTCGTATGTGTTGGTCATGGAAGAGCTTTCCAAAATCGATGCCTCGGCATCGGTGGTGGTCTCGGTCAATAATTCGCTGGTATGTTACGGTCTGGAGGCCTACGGAACGGAAGCACAGAAAGAGAAGTACCTGAAGCCCCTGGCCGCGGGCACACATATCGGTGCATTTTGCCTGTCGGAGCCCGAAGCGGGTTCTGACGCGACTTCGCAACGTACCACAGCCGAAGATAAAGGCGATCACTATCTGCTCAATGGTACCAAAAACTGGATTACCAATGGCAGCACGGCATCTACCTATTTGGTGATGGCCCAGACGGACCATGCCAAGGGGCATCGCGGAATCAACGCGCTCATTGTGGAAAAGGGAATGGAAGGCTTTACGGTGGGCCCGAAAGAGAATAAGTTGGGCATCCGCGGGTCAGATACGCATTCTCTGCTGTTTGACGACGTGAAGGTGCCGAAGGAGAATCGCATCGGCGAGGAAGGCTTCGGTTTCAAATTTGCAATGAAGACGCTGGAAGGGGGCCGTATCGGCATTGCCGCGCAAGCGCTCGGTATCGCGTCGGGCGCATACGAACTTGCCCGCGATTACGCCAAAGAACGTCGGGCATTCGGTAAGCCTATAGCCGATCACCAAGCCATCCAGTTCAAGCTGGCCGAGATGGCCACCCAAATCGAAGCGGCCCGGCTATTGTGCCTGAAAGCGGCATGGCTCAAAGACCATGGCCAGCCGTATGGTCAGGCCGCTGCCATGGCGAAGCTGTATGCGTCTGAGGTAGCCATGAAAACCACCGTAGAGGCTGTACAGATCCACGGCGGGTACGGGTACGTCAAAGAATACCACGTGGAGCGGCTGATGCGCGATGCTAAAATCACCCAAATCTACGAGGGTACTTCCGAAATCCAACGTATGGTTATCGCTCGGGAACTGCTCGCGGATTGAGGTGATGGATGATGAAGTGTCATAAAATCGCAATAGTGCCGCCCACGCGACCACGCTGCTTGCATTTCTGTAGAGAATTATAGTAATTTCGCCGCATCTTAAACAAAAACGATGATGCGGTTAGTCAAGTTTGAAGCGCCAATGCGCGGTGTGTTTTTATTAATGCTGATGGTCATGGTGGCTGCCAATTCTGCTTTGGCCCAGTATACGGTCAGCGGCAGGGTGCTCGCACCGGATAATACGGGGTTGGCAAGTGCAAGCATACAGGTGTTGAATTCCAACTTGGCAACAGCTACCGATGAGCAGGGCAATTTTGCGCTTGCACAAGTCCCCGCCGGCAACCACGTCATCCGGGTGAGTGCTGTAGGCTTTGCCACCGAAAATTATACCGCGATCGTGGAGGGTAATCTAACGGTCGATATCCAATTGAATGGCGTCGAAAACCGTCTGGATGAGGCGGTGGTTACTGCGCATAAAATGGAAAGTGACCCCCACGATATCCCGGCAAGTCTGTCGGTGGTGAACAGCAAGGCCATAGAACAGCAATACATCTGGAATGTAATGGATATAACCGCTTTGGTGCCCAACCTGAACATGGCCAATCCGGGCGATGGGCGTAATGTTGCCTCAGTCCGCGGTATTACCACTACTTCTTACAACCAGGCGGTAGCAACCTATGTAGACGGCGTTAACCAGTTCGGTTTGGATACGTATATTCCGTACCTGCTGGATGTGGAACGGATTGAAGTGCTTCGTGGACCGCAAGGTACGCTTTACGGCCGGAACGCAATGGGTGGGGTCGTCAACATCGTCACCAAACAACCGACCAATCAAACCACCGGCCTGGCTGAGGTAAACCTGGGCAACCACGGCCAGCAGCGCTATGTGGCCGGACTGCGCACACCCCTTGTGAAGGATAAGCTGTTTTTCGGCGCATCGCTGCTGTATAACGGGTCGGACGGTTTCTATACCAACGATATCGACGGGTCGAAGTACGATAAGCAGCAAACGGTGTTTGGTAATTATTACTTGAAATATCTGCTCAATAGCCAGTGGGCTATGGCACTTAATTTTAAACACGTATCTAACCGGAATGACGGCGCGTTCCCCTTGATTATGGGGTTGGATGATGCGTTTGGAAATCCGTTCCACTTGAGCCAGGATGCAAAGACGACCATGGTCGACGAATCTCGTAACGCGTCGCTTGCGATCAATCACTTCGGCCGTGCAATCAATTTCAGCTCGCAGACAGCGTTCCAGTCTAACTACCGGTATTATCGCAACCCGATCGACGGCGATTTTTCTCCGATGGATGTGATTTCCATTGTCAACGACTACGGAAAAGACTGGAATCATGTGAAGGTTGTTACCCAGGAATTCAAACTCTCCTCGGCACCATCAAAAAGCAGTTTGTTCAATTGGACGGCCGGTACGTTCCTGTTCCACCAGGATGCGCCGACCAAACAGGGCACGCATTTCGGGGCGGATGCCGCCACCAGTATCCTATCTAATTCGGCTGTTAACCAAGGCGTCGCCGCTTTCGGCCAGGTGGGGTTCCGGTTGTCGAACGGATTGGAGTTTCAGGCCGGGCTACGTTATGATTACGAACATGCGGCCCTGGATGCCCGGAGCGAATTCCAGCCGGACGGGGGCGAATTACTGGTGCAGCAACCGGATACCTCGGCCTCAGCCGATTTCCACGCGCTAAGTCCTAGCTTTAGCGTCAAATATACTTTCAATGAGGGTAGCCAGGTATATGGTAGCCTAACACGGGGCTTCCGCACCGGGGGTATATCCCAACTGTCATCCGATCCTGCCGAAGCGTCGTTAAGGGCCTTCGATCCGGAGTATAGCGAGAATGTGGAAGTAGGTGCGAAAAACGTGTTTTTAGATCGGCAGCTTGAAGTGAATGTGGCCGCCTTCTACACCCGCGTGCACGATGCACAGGTGCCTACGTTGGTACTGCCTGATGCCATCACGGTGACACAGAATACAGGCCGTATGGAAAGCATGGGCTTAGAGCTGGAAGCCAGCGCACGGGTGGTCCGTAACCTGAGCCTCTGGGGCAATGTGGCCTTTACGCATGCCCGCTACCTCGATCTGAATACCGCAGACGACGGCGGGAATGTGCAGCTAAAAGGTAACCGTCCGGTGTTTACGCCCGATTGGACCGGTTTCCTTGGAGCGCAATACGTGTTGCCTATCGGTGCTTCGCAGCAACTCCAGCTCGGCCTATATGGCAAGTTCATCGGCCAGCAATATTTCAATGTCGAAAATACCCTGGGGCAGGAAACATATAGTCTGCTGAATGCGCAAATCGGTTATTCATACCAAGGTTACGAACTCACGCTATGGGGGCAGAACATCGCCGATAAGCGCTATGCGGATTATGCCTACGACTTTGGTTTCGCTGCGGTGCATTTAGGCCGTCCAGCAACATACGGTGTAACGCTCAGAAAGCGGTTTGCGTTATAGACGGGTTAGAGTGTCAGGAATTTCTGCCGGTATTCGGTAGGCGTCATGCCGATGAATGTTTTGAACTGCTTGTTGAAGTTAGACAGGGTGTTGAAGCCCGATTCGTAGCAGATCTGAGCGATGGTTTTCGCCTCCTCGGTAGAAAGTTGCTTGCAGGCATTGCGGATGCGCAGCTCGGTAAGGAAATAGGAAAATGACTTACTGGTCTTCATCGTAAAATAGCGGCTAAACGATGTCGGTGTCATATTAAGCAGTGCGGCTACTTCTTCCAATGTTATCTTGTACTTGAAATGTTTGGCCGCGTAGTTATAAACGATGTTAATCCGGTTCGTTTCAACATCTTTCAATTTGTACTGCACCATGTCATCGTGCAATAGGTGATATTCCTTGCTTTTGGCCAGCAAATCGAGTATCCGGAATAGATGGATGACGCTTTCTATACCGTGCAAATGCACAAGTTCGTGCATCAATACCGACGTCTGGCGAGCGGTATCCCCTTGGATTTCCATTCCACGCCGAACCTTCTCCAATAATGTTTTGAGTTGATCAAACTCCTGTTTTTCGATAAGTTGGCTAAGGGCGGTCCCGTTAAAGTAAATGACCAATCCGCGGCTGATCTCTTCACTGTGCGGGTCGAAGTATCGTTCGTCACTGCGCCAAAGATGTGGGATGTTCGGTCCGAGGAAGGTCAGGTCGCCACCATCGAAAGGCTTCACCGTATTGCCGATGAATTTGGTGCCCGTGCCTTCTACCACCAGGAAAAGCTGGTATTCGGAATGGGCATGCCACGTGGCGTCGAAATGCCTGTCGTGCAACTCCCGGACAAAGAAGATGTTTGATTCGGGGATTCGCGTCTTTTGGATTGCTGTCTTTTTCACCGCAACGTTCATGGTCACCTCCTCCATTTGGTTCAATTGGTGTGGTCAAAAATAACTAAACGGTTGGCGTTTTCGTTATTGTAAAGAAAATGTTAGCTAATTATCCATAAATCTTGTTGGTATGGCTTTGATTAGATAAAATACAGTCAATATTTGTTAATTAATAGGTGTGCATAAATGCAGCAAACTTTTACCTTAGCGGTTGCCAATGATCGATATATTCCGTATTTAGTTATTTACTTATTAAAGATATGGCATTAGACGTTAAATTAGGTGTAAGTACGTGGTTGTGGACATCACCTTTCCGTGCTGAAGAGGCGGCTGGGTTATTCGAAAAAGTTGCCTCGTTCGGTTATGACGCGGTAGAAATCGCTGTGGAAGATCCGGCGCTCATCGACATTCCGGTGGTAAAGGCCGCGTTGGAAGCAAACCGCTTGGAGCCCATTATATGCGGTGCGTTTGGTCCCACTAGGGATTTGACGAGCGATGATATGAAGTTGCAACGGACCAGCCTCGATTATATCGAAGCATGTCTTGATATCGCCGGCGCCTTGGGTTCCCGTTTTTTTGCCGGGCCGATGTATTCTGCGGTGGGGAAAGCCCGGATGGTCGCCCCCGAACAGCGGGCCATTGAGTGGGATCGGGCAGTAACCAACCTCCAGACCGTTTGCGAGCGTGCCGCCAACCGGGGGTTGGAAATCGCGCTGGAACCGTTGAACCGTTTTGAGTCGGACTTAATCAACAACGTGGATGATTTGCTTCGTCTCATTGGCCACATAGATCATCCCGCGGCGAAAATATGCCTTGATATGTTCCACATGAACATCGAGGAACCCGATCCGGAGGCGGCTATCATCAAGTCGGGCGACAAGCTGATCCATGTGCAGGTATCCGAAAACTACCGAGGTACACCCGGCACAGGCAATGCCAGTTGGGACGCCTACCGGCGGGGACTAGCGGCCATCGGCTATAAGGGGGTGGTATCTATCGAGAGCTTTACACCGGCTAATAAGGAACTGGCGGCCGCGGTATGCATCTGGCGAAACCTTGCCGAAAGCCAGGATGCGTTCGCACGCGACGGGTATGGGTTTCTGAGCAAATGGATAGCGGGCAATAATAAGAGGTAAAAAAGCAAACAGTAAACAGCAAATAGCAAACAAGAAAATATGAGCAAAAAACCAATCAATGTGGCCATTGTGGGCTTGGGCTTCGGGGCAGAGTTTATTCCTATTTACCAACAACATCCCGATGCGCATATGTATGCCATCTGCCAACGCAATGCAGAAAGCTTGAAGAAAGTAGGCGATGCCTTCGGTATCGAGAAACGGTATCGCGATTATGACGAGTTATTAAAAGACGATCAGGTTGATGCGGTGCACATCAATACCCCCATACCCAACCACGCCGAGCAATCGCTCAAGGCGTTGCGTGCCGGCAAACACGTCGCGTGCACCGTGCCTATGGCTACAACGGTAGAAGAATGCCGGCAGTTGGTGGAGGCTGTGGAAGAAACCGGCCTGACTTACATGATGATGGAAACCGTGGTTTATGCCCGCGAATTTCTGTTCATGAAAGAACTGTACGAAAAGGGCGAGTTGGGGAAAATCCAGTTCCTTAAAGCTAGCCACCAACAAGATATGGATGGATGGCCGGATTATTGGCCGGGCTTGCCGCCCATGCATTACGCGACGCATTGCGTCGGCCCCGTACTCGGACTTACGCGCAGCGAGGCGGAATACGTGTCGTGTTTCGGGTCGGGAACAATCCGTGAAGAATTGCACCACCATTACGGATCTACCTTTGCCGTGGAATCCGCCCATATCAAATTCCGCGATTCGGATTTGAGCGCCCATGTTTACCGGTCGTTGTTTGATACCGCCCGCCAGTACCGGGAGAGTTTCGAGGTTTACGGCTCCAAGAAAGCGGTAGAATGGCCGTTGATTGAAGGGAACCCGTTGGTGGTCCATACCGCAAAAAAGGACGAACATGAAATTCCTGAGGAGGTAAAGTGCCCCGACTACGCGCATTTGTTGCCGGAGCCTATCCAGCATTTTACAACAGGTGGGGTGTATGACGAAGACGACAACCAACATCTTTCGTTCATCCAAGGAGCCGGGCATGGTGGGTCACATCCTCACTTGGTTCATGAGTTTGTCAGCGCATTGAAAGAAGGCAGGCAACCTTTTCCCAATGTAAGGCAATCGGCTAATATCACCTGCGTGGGTATATTGGCGCATGAATCGGCACTGAAGGGTGGTGAACGTATACCCTTGCCGGATTTCACTTTGGCGGGCCGTTAGGAGCCTGCCTTTGCCAACCGGATAGGATGTATGCTAACCGGATAGAATCATAGTTATAAATCAATAAACGTCGTTTATACAATAAAATGAAAAGATTAATTAAACTATTCATGTTGACCACGTTACCGCTGTTCTTTTTCGGCTGCGGGGGTCAGCGTAGCGATGACGGGCCTCGTCGGCTGGAACTGTTTTTTCTGGGCCATGACAGCAAGCACCACGATTCGGAGTTGTTGGCTGGAATCTTGGCGCAGGAGTATTTCCCAGAAGGGATGAACATTACCTATTCGGTAGACCCCGAGGATTTGACACGTCCAGACCTGCAGCGGTACGATGGACTTATTCTGTATGCCAACCACGATTCCATCAGCCCCGCCCAGGAAAAGGCTTTGCTGGACTTTGTTGCCTCGGGTAAGGGATTTATTCCGTTGCACTCGGCTTCCTATTGCTTCCGCAATTCGCCGGAAGTCGTGGCGCTGATCGGCGGGCAATTCAAAAGCCATGGCGGCGGTGCATTTTCTGCGGAAATCGTGAAGCCCGATCACCCGGCTATGGCGGGCGTTACCGCGTTTGAGACCGAATGGGATGAAACCTACGTGCACGACCATATCGCTGATGACATCGAAGTGTTGATGGAACGGGTAGACAGTGCTGGCCGTGAGCCTTACACATGGGTAAAGGAATATGGCGAAGGCAGGGTGTTTTATACAGCTTTCGGCCATGATGAGCGCACGTTCCGCAACCCGGGATTCCTCCAGCTGGTCAAAAGCGGTATCCGTTGGGCGGTCGGCGAGGAAGCGGTGAAAAAGATGGAAGCGTACGCCATTGCCCAGCCACAGTATGAGGAGGGACGCATGCCGAATTACGAACGCCGTGATCCGCCACCACGTTATCAATTCCCCCTCAGTGCCGAAGAATCGCAGACGCTGATTCAGGTGCCCGTTGGCTTCAAACTGGAACTATTCGCCAGCGAACCCGATATCAGGAAGCCGATTGCCATGGAGTGGGATGAGAAGGGAAGACTATGGGTTGTGGAAACGGTCGATTACCCGAATACTGTGCGGGATGATAAAGGGGAAGGCGATGATCGCATCACGATTTGTGAGGATACCGACGGCGATGGCAAAGCCGATAAATTCACGGTGTTTGCCGATGGGTTGAATATCCCCACCTCATTCACCTTCGCCAACGGAGGTATCATCGTTGCGCAAGCCCCCGAATTCCTGTTCCTTAAAGACACCGATGGCGACGACAAGGCCGACGTACGGGAGGTGCTGATACGTGGTTGGGGGACCTTCGATACGCACGCCGGCCCGTCGCACTTGCAGTATGGATTGGACAACAAAATATGGGGTACCGTGGGGTATTCCGGATTTGAAGGCACCATCGGAGGCCAACGGTTCAAGTTCGGCTCTGGGGTATACCAGTTCGATTCCAAGGCCGAGCAATTCGAATACCTGGGCAATACCTCCAACAATACATGGGGGCTCGGTTTTTCCGAAGAATTTGATGTGTTTATCTCCACGGCCAATAATGAGCATAGCGACTTCTTTGCCATTCCGGCTCGGTATTACGAAAAGGCGAATTTGCGTGAAAGGGGCATCGAGAAAATTGATGCGCATTATGGCATGCATGTGCTTACCAAGGAATTGAGGCAGGTAGATGTGCACGGTGGATTCACCGCCGCGGCGGGGCATGCCTTGTATACGGCACGGGCGTTCCCGCAGGAATACTGGAACCGTGTTGCTTTCATCGCAGAGCCTACCGGCAGGCTGGTGCACCGCCATGTGTTGGAACAGGTGGGCGCTGGGTTTAAAGAGAAAGGCGACGGTTGGAATATGGTGGCGAGTTCCGACAACTGGTTCGGCCCGGTGGTTGCTAAAGTGGGCCCCGATGGCGCGCTGTGGATATCGGACTGGTACAACTTCATTATTCAACACAATCCCACGCCGGACGGCTTCGAAAACGGGGAGGGGAACGCTTACATCGACCCGCTGCGCGACAATACCAAAGGGCGCATCTACCGGTTGGTGCATGAAGATGCCAAACGGTACAAACCAGTGAAGTTAAACCCGGATCGACCAAGCACGTTGGTGGACGCATTGGAAAGCGATAACCTATTCTGGCGGCTTACGGCCCAGCGATTGCTGGTCGAATCGGGAGATACGGAAGTGGCAGACGACCTGTATGCACTTGTCCGCGATGAATCGCTGGATGAGGTGAATACGAATGGCCCAGCAGTGCACGCGATATGGACGTTGCACGGGTTGGGCCTGTTGGACGGCAGCAACGATGAGAGCCTGAAGGTGGTGTTGGAGGCGCTGCATCATCCAGCTCCCGGTGTGCGGCGGGCGGCAGTACAGACGCTTCCGCTCAACCACGACGGCGTGGTGCAGCAGTTAATCGCTGCGGGTGCAACAAACGACGCGGACCTGCGTGTGCGCTTGGCTGCATTTTTAGCGCTTTCGGATGCGGCACCCTCCGATGACATCGGGAAAGCGATTTTCGAAGCCGTGGAGCAGCCTGAAAACATCCAGGATAAATGGATCTCCCATGCGCTGCTCATTGCAGGCGCAGTACATCGGCAAGCGTTCATGGCGGAATACCACCAGCAAATCGGCCATCCAGACCTCTCGAACACTGACGGATCGTTGGCCGAGCGGATATTTGCCGGCAAGAGCATGACCGTACTTCCGCTGGGTGCGGAACGCGGCGGGACGGTTGGCGGACGCCAGATACCCGATTTCTCCGATCAGGAAATCAGCTTCGTTACTGATGTGCGGCCCCCGGAAATGAGGCGCGTATTGGTTGAGGGCGTACTGGTGTCGCACGGGGATGGCAGGGATGGGTATGCCGTGTATATCAAGGATGGCAAGGTGAATTTCCAAGTGAACCAAAACGGGCGCAAGACGATAATCCAATCGGCAGGTGAGCTACCCACCGCTTTTACGGTGAAAGCCTCGTTGCTTACCGGTGGGAGAATGACATTGTCCATAGACGGTAATCAGGTCGCTGAAGGCCGGGCTTCCGGATTATTCGCGAAGGTGCCCGACGGGGTTGTCCGCATCGGGCATAATCGGCGGCAACAACGGGGAACGGAAGATCTGCTACCTAACGTGGGCGACTACCCCGACGATTTCCATTTCACCGGTGAATTGGCGAATGCGCGCCTGGTGGTGGTAAACCTGCATGCAACTGAGGAGGGCGAGACGCTCGTAGCCGACAATACCATCACCATCAAGGCCGTGATCGGCGAGATGAAATACGATGTCACCAACTTCACCGCCAAGGCAGGACAGACATTGAAGATCATCTTCGAAAACCCGGACCACATGCAGCATAACCTGTTGGTGTTGAAGCCGGGAAGCTTGGAGAAGGTGGGCGAGGCTGCCGATGCGCTGGCCAAACAGCCCAATGGCGTCGAAATGCAGTACATCCCTGCAACACCGGAAGTGCTGTTCAGTACGCCTCTGGTCGACCCCGAAGGGCGCTATGAACTGACGTTTACGGTACCGGACACCCCAGGTGATTACCCGTATGTGTGCACCTTCCCCGGCCATTGGCGCATCATGCATGGCGTGATGAAGGTGACAAAATAACGGAGCCCCCCGCGTTAGGCGTCTCTTATTTGCAGGTCGTTCGACGCCGGGCGGTGGTAGCGATCTCATTGATGCCGAAAAAATGACAAACTTATCGATACTTTGTCTAAGTTTGTGGGAATAGGTATTATTAACCGGATAGGAGTATCATGAGAACAAAAGCAAGGATAACCAAAGTCAGCAGACTAACCGCTGTTGCCCTGGCCGTACTAGGCGTATGGTCTTGTAGCCGACCACAAGAGCGATCGTCAGTAGCCGATAGCTCGTCCGTTTTGACCGTATCGCCGGCTGATTTTCAAGCGGAAATAGCAGGTGATTCCGTTAAGCTATACACGTTGGCCAACGGTGAGATCGTGGCTGCGATAACCAATTACGGTGCCCGTGTAGTGAGCCTGCATGTGCCTGACCAAAACGGAAAGTTGGTTGACGTCGTGTTGGGTTATAACGATTTATCGGCTTACCGGAAGCCGGGTGAAGGGTTTTACGGCGCGGTCGTGGGCCGTTACGGCAACCGCATCGCCAAGGGGCAGTTTGAGTTGAACGGCCAGTCGTACCAATTGGAAGTCAACAATGGTCCAAACTCGCTACATGGCGGTACAAGCGGCTTCTTCTCGAAGGTCTGGGAGGTAAAGCATGAGACCGACAGTAGCCTTGAGTTGCAATATATATCGCCCGATGGCGACGCTGGTTATCCCGGGAAGTTGGTGGCGACGGTGACGTATACAGTTACTGCGGCAAACGGGTTGGAGATCGCCTATCATGCAACCACGGATAAAGCTACGGTGGTGAATTTAACCAACCACGCTTATTTCAACCTGAGTGGGGAAGGGGACAGTACCATCCTGGACCACCTGTTGACTATCCGTGCCGATGGGTATACGCCGGTAGATGAGACGCTCATCCCCACTGGCGAAATCGCACCCGTGGGGGGCACGCCGTTTGATTTTCGCCAGCCCACGGCCATTGGTGCGCGAATCGATACCGCAGATGGGCAGCTGTTGCTTGGCGGAGGATATGACCATAACTTCGTGTTGAAGAAAGACCCCGGCTTGCAGTTGGTTGCTACCGTAGAGAGCCCAAAAACAGGTGTCGTGATGGATGTCTTGACGGAAGAACCGGGACTGCAATTCTACAGCGGCAACTTCATGGATAACGTGCAGCAAGCCAAGGGCGGGAAGGTATATGGCTACCGTTCCGCGTTCTGCTTAGAAACCCAGCATTTCCCGGATGCGCCAAACCACCCCGACTTTCCGTCTACAGTGCTGGAGCCCGGGGCGGAATATACGACCAAGACGGTTTATCAGTTTAAATAGGCGACCTAAGGTCGCCTATGTTTTCCTTTCCACGAACTACCACCATCCACCTGTTTTTTCGTCGGCGGGAGGGGGAGTATGGTCTACCTTTTTCGTTTTCGGTTTCTTTTTTACCGGCTGTTCCCGTGCAGGCGGTTTGGCCGTTGCTCCCGCCGTTTCCACATCGATTTCTTCAACCTCCGGTGTATGGCCGTTGTTCAAAAGTGAAGTAGCTTTCTCCAGCTTGTCTAATAACGGCTGTGTTTCTACATGGCCGCCGATGCGCAGTGCTCCATTGATGATGGCACCACGCTCGATGGTCATTTTTTTTGCAATAGCCGTTCCTTCGATGATTGCCGTCGATTTGATCAAGAGCTCGTCGGTGCAGGTAATCATTCCTTTTACCCGGCCCTTCACCACGCTGCTCGCAGCGGTGATTGTACCGGTGATATACCCATCGGTCTCCACGGTGGCGACCTCGGCAACGTAGAAGTCTCCTTGCCGTTTGGCAGTGAGAATCATTGACGCTAACGAAATCGTGTCGCGTTCCGTGATGATGATCTCATTGTAAAGCGGAGCTTTTTGCTGCGGCTCATTTTCGTCCGGCTTTCGTTTGAATAATCTAAACAATCTAATACGCTTTCGTTTCCTCGCCATCAAAGTTAGTTACAATCGTCGTTGCGTTTCCGATATCAATTCCTACGGCAGATTTTTCCTTCCCATGGGCAACGCGGAGCGAGTTAAGTGCATATCCTTTGCTTGCTAACGTCTCGGGGTTATCTAAAATTTCTACTTGGGCAAAGCTATCGAATTCATTCCGGAAGCAATCGATAAGGTCTTGGTAGTACATGGCTCCTCCGCAAAGGTAAATGCGATTGGTCTTCATTAAGTTTGCATCGTTGATGATGTTGCGGAGGTTTGGCGAAATCACCTCATTGTAATAGGTCTGGATTGCAGACCGGCGGATTTCCCGCAAATCGATGTTCTGCCGGTTCAAATACACGTATCCCCGCTGGAAAGCATCATCAAAGAGATGTGCGTTCCGGAATTCCAGGTAATATTTGCTTTTCAGTTCGTTGATGAGGATGTTTACAGCGTATCTGATACCGTGGGTACTTACCATGCTCTGCTCGATGATTCCCGAATCGGTACTCAAAATCGACTCGAATGTCCCGAACCCGCAACTTAGCACGAAGAAGCTGCCGGTCGCTTTCGTTTCACCTTTCCGTAAAGCGATAGTGCATCCCACGATTTCCGGGATGACGTCCACGTCTTTCACCTCCAGTACCACCTTTTTCCGTCCGCCGCCATTGTAGGTTGCTGCGTCGAATTCCAGGATGTGGGACTGGCGAAAGAAATTGACCGCTTTTTCTTTGTGAATATGATAGGTGGCGTAAGGAAATCCCGTTGTAACGGTGATGGGTTGTTCTACCGCGTCTTGCACCAAGAGCAGCGCCGACTTGGCCAATAATTGGTAGTCCATGTCGTCGGGAGAGGAGTTGATGAGCTTGTGCGGCGACTGGCCCTCATTCAGCGCCAAATCGCCGCAGATGTGCCATTTGTCGTTATGGAAAATTTTCAGTCCATGCAATAGGTCCTTGGACGTGTTGTTGAGAACGGTGTTGTTGTTTTCGACTAAGCTGGAAAAAGATTTTACTGAATACATATGTATATGGTTTTTAAATGTTCGATTTCGTTTTGGCGGTTATTTGGTCGAATCCCTATTCATGGACACATTGCCCATCGTGATATTCCCCTCGTAACGCGCGCCCTGCTCCACGGAGAGCGTCTGCGTGCTGAGTTTGCCGGTTACTTTACCGGAATTTTTAATTTCGATGGAATCGTTGGCCAAGACATCGCCGTTGATGTGGCCGAAGACGGTGAGGGTGGTGGCGGTGACGTTGCCGTTAATCGCTCCGGATTCGCCGACGATGACGCTACCGGCATCTTCGATATCTCCTACCAAGGTTCCTTCTACCCGTATGGCCCGTGTGTTTTTAATGCTTCCGTTAATAACGCAGTCGCCACCAATAAGCGTCGGGGTTATATGTTCGGCGTTATTCTTGTTTTTTTTGTTGATCAATTTTAAGTAGATTAGAGTAATTAGTTAATCGATTTTCAAGAATTCAATCGGATTTACAGGGCGGTTGTTTTTTCGCACTTCATAGTGGAGGTGGCTGCCCGTTGATCGTCCCGTCGACCCAATTTCGCCGACGATCTGGCCAGCTTCAACATAGTCGCCTTTTTTGACAAGACATTTCGATAGGTGGGCATACCAGGTTTCATAGCCGTTTTTGTGTTTAATCTGCACACAGATCCCATAGCCGCCGTTCCGCCCTGCATGGACCACCCTTCCATTTGCGGTGCTCCGCACTAGGTCGCCCTTTTTTCCCCTGAAATCGATCCCTGAGTGAAATTCGCTTCCTCCCGAATGGAATGGATTGGCGCGGTA
>Ga0079224_100006563_pt1 | contig 15450 bp, 16 predicted proteins | sample Stecom2015_FD_80414 | JGI IMG/M metagenome (GOLD analysis project Ga0079224, IMG submission 80414) | Agricultural soil microbial communities from Utah to study Nitrogen management - Steer compost 2015 | ecosystem: Environmental > Terrestrial > Soil > Agricultural land | place: USA: Utah...
CGTTTGGTAAGCGATGGCCGTGTTCTCGGACAGGACCAGTGCCGGTGGGAGCGGGAACCGGCGGCGAATTTCGCGCACACCGCCGACCGTATCACTGCCGAGAACAGTATCGTCCAGTCCAACCAGGTCTTATTCTGTGTCACGCAGCATCTCCATCGCCTTGCCGGGGTCATCGACCGTTGCGATGGCGTATGCTTCCGGGTTGAGTGCCTCAATCAGGCCGGAACCATCATCGCTGACGACCAGCATGGCAATTGGTTGAGCAATCATCACCATCGGGCTGTCCTCGCTCATCACATAAACGTCTCAATTATAGCGTAAGGCCGGTTCATATATGGAGACGGTTATGAATTTGATCCGAAAAACTCATTAAAATGTGCTAAAAACTTAGCGCAGTTATTAACAGTTCGTATATTGTACACTGCCAGTAGTTTCATGCTATACTGGTACGTAACGAAATCTTTCCCTATTTTATACCAGGTTGAGGAGATTGAACAAAGGTGGCTCGTGATACCCGCAATCTCAATTTGGGTGATGAAAGCGCAGTAGCTTCGCAGGAAATCAAGGCGATTGATCGGGGAATGCCGCGTCCGTGGCGAGTCGGGCTGCGTATTGTTGATAAAGAAAACCGCCTGATCTTTGATATGGATCGTGAGATGGTAGTCGGGCGGATGGACCCCGAACATGAGGTTTACCCGGATGTCGATTTGGGGCCGTATAACGCGGATGAACTGGGAGTCTCGCGCGAGCATCTTGTGTTGAAGCTCGATGGCGACCGGATAGTCGCTTCGGATAACGGCAGCAGCAACGGCACACTGCTCAATCGGGAGCGCATGAAACCCCATGAGGATTACCCGATCCGCGATGGTGATGAACTTCAGCTTGGGCTGATGAAGGTCAAGATCGAACTGCTCATGAATCCTTTCAGCACCTTCTGATCGTCAGCCTGCCCCCTGTAGAAACCAATCACCAGCCTGTTGCTCATGACCCTGCCGGCAATTGGCTGGTGATATTTTTGAACAGAGACTATCGACTGTAGATCACCCGCTTTTCTCGCGCACTTCTTAATGTAATGCACACCTGTTCGTTTTGAACTTTGCCCCTCAGTTTGTCTATAATTGGGAGCAGGATAAAAACAGGGGTTTAACCTATGGATTTCCTCAAGCGCCGTCAGCAGGAAGAAAAAGTCAGAAGTGAAGGTCGCCTGCCACCGGGGCAGTCACTCACCCAGAAGTTCCCGGTGCTGACCTATGGCCCTAACCCGCCATTTGACCCGCAGACGTGGGATTTGCGCGTCTTTGGCGAGGTAGAAAACGAAATGCGCTGGACGTGGGACGAATTTCTGCGGCTGCCCACCAAAACGATCACCGTCGATATTCACTGTGTCACCCGCTGGAGCAAGTTCGATACTGTGTGGGAAGGTGTGCCGTTTACCGAATTTGTCAAGCTGTTCGGCATCAGGCCGGCCGCGAAGTACGTCATCGCCCACTGCGATTATGGCTACACCACCAATCTGCCGCTGGAAGCCATGCTGGAAGATGATGTGCTGCTGGCCTACAAATATGACGGCAAGTTTCTGGAACCCGATCATGGTTTCCCGGTGCGTACGCTCGTTCCGAAACGTTATTTCTGGAAGAGCGCCAAATTCCTGCGCGCACTGGAATTCAGTCCAGTGGATAAGCCCGGTTTCTGGGAAGTCAACGGCTACCACAACAATGGCGATCCCTGGGCAGAAGAACGCTATGGCAGGCGGGGTTTCTTTTAAGGAACCGCCAGACAGGCTGCAAACGGAGAAAGTCTCTGTGGGGCTGCTGCTACCCGGCAACAGCCTCTTTTTTTGGGGGTATTGCAACTGGCGTTGCTTCGCAGGCGTATAATACAATCGAGGTTCTATCAAAAGGTTACAGACGGGTAGGATACGAATGCGCCGTCACCGTCGCTGGTTGTTGTTGTTTATCCTGATCGCCGGTGTGCTGCTTGTGGATCAGATCACCAAACGGTTGGTTGTAGACTCGCTGCTCCCTTACGAAACGATCCAGCCTGTACCCGCGCTTGTCCCCTACTTTCAGATCACCTACACGCAAAACACCGGTGCGGCTTTCGGCTTTCTGCCGCAGGCCGGCGATCTGTTTCTGGTTATCGCGGTGGTGATAGGGATCGGTATGATCTACTTTTATCCCCGCGTGCCGGAAAACGGCCATCTGACTCGTTTTGCTATGGGGTTGATCTGCGGCGGCGCGTTTGGTAATGCGCTGGATCGCCTGCAACACGGCCACGTGGTCGATTTCATCCACTATCAGATTCCCGGCCTGATTTCCAACGTCTCGAACCTGGCGGACCACGCTATCCTGTTTGGTGTGATCATCATCTTCATCGAAGGCTGGCTGCTGGATCGCCAGAAAAAACTGGCGGAACAGGTCAGGTTTGAGGTCGATACGGGCGAAGATGGCTGACCGCGCATTCTCAGAGTCTATGAAAGGTAAACACTGATGAACAAGTACATTCCTGCGCTGATGGCGGCGCTGCTGGTGATGCTGGCCTGTACCGTTACACTGCCCACCGGGCCAACGGGCGACACCGCCGATCAGTCGACATCGGCGCAGAGTTTCCTGCCGGACATCCCCGGCTATACCCGCTCCGATACCGACAGCATCACCAGCGCGATTACGGCGCTGGGCGGTGGCGCATCTCTCATTTCCGGCAATCCGGCGCTGGCAGCGGGTATCGCTAAAATTGATGACATGATTCAGTGCTATCGCAGTGTTGGCGCGGTGGCGGCCAATATCTACACCGAAAACAACATTGGGCAGGTGCTGCAGGGCCAGATTCCCAGTGTTGGCGCGCTGGCCGTGATTAACCAGGATCGCCTGAGCCGCAATCTGCTCAACTGCGCTCTGAGTGGCTCAGAATTCTCTGCTCAGGCAGCTACCATCGAACCCTGCTTCGGTTCGGGGTCGTTGCAGCGCGAAGGCGAAACCATTCACTATATCTACGCGGCGACTGCCCCCGGCCTGTGCCAGTCGTTCCAGCACCATTTTGATACCCTGTCGTAACTTGCATCCGGCCCGGTTACGTGAGAGAGGCGAAGGTGCGAATGTGCCGTTGGCGAATTATTCCATGCTATCTCTATCGCGCAATTTAACCCCCTCGAAGCGCCCCTGTGGGGCGGGGGAGGCCGGGAGGGGGTCCTGAGCAAAATTACAGCCAAAGATGAGTTTGCCAACATCACCGCGAATTGACTTCATCTCCCATTTTACCTTTGCCTCTTTGCGCCTGTGCGTCAGATATTTTCTCCCCATCGTCTGGCTGCTGGCCGCCGGGTTGGTGACGGCGCAGGTTCCGCTGCCGACCACGCCGCCCAATACCAGTGGCTATATCCGTGCGCCGCGCCTCGGCATTACCTTCATCAATTCGACCGATTCCCCGCTCAAGGAAGAACGCTACTATCAGGCGTTATTTCTGGGCGCAGGCTGGAATCGCTGGCCGCTTTACCGTGAACGGGTGGAGCTGATCCCCGGCCAGTACAACTGGTCAGCTTACGATCTGCTGGTGAGCGAAGACCTGCGGCACGGCCTGAACATCAACGCCATCTTCCTCGGCCAGTCGGATATTCCCGGCCTCACCGAACCTGTTTTCACCGACGGCAGCGATACGCCCGGCCCCGGCAAGTTCATCAACCCCGGCAATAGCTGGGCCGCCTTTGTGTACGCGGCGGTCAACCGCTACAAACCCGGTGGCGAACTGGCGCAGCAGCAGGGATGGCCTTCCGGTCAGGGAATCCGCGTGTGGGAAGCGTGGAACGAGCCGGATATTCCCATGTTCTGGACCGGCAGCGTGACCCGGTACGTGCGCCTGCTGAAAGTGACTTATCTGGCTGCTCATTACGCTGATCCCGGCGCACAGGTGATGTTCGGCGGACTGGCCTACAGCACCGATACTGCCGATAACTTTCTGGCGCGGGCGCTCGCCATCATCGCGCAGGACGGGCAGGCAGCCAATCACAACTGGTATTTTGATCTGGTCGCAGCGCACAGCTACAGCTATGCCCGCCGCAGCGGGGCGATCATCCAGCATGTTCGCGAAGTGCTGGCGGCGCACGGTCTCAGCCGCCCCATCTGGCTGAACGAAACAGGGGTCCCGGTGTGGAACGATTACCCCGGCCCAACCTGGGCGGCCAATGACCCCGGCGCGCGCGTTCTGCGAGCGACCACGCAGCAGCAGGCGGCCTTTATTATTCAGAGCGCCGCTTATGCCTGGGCTGCCGGGGCCGACGTGGTGATGGTACATCAACTGTACGACGACTGCGGCAACCAGCCCGGCGGCACGAACTTTCCGCCACACGATGGGGGATTGTGTCTTGGGGGTGGGCCGTGCTGGGGCGATGCGCACGGTCTGTTCCGCAACACCGCCGATGCGGCCTGCTTCAGCCAGCACCCGCTGCCCGGCACGCCGCGTCCTGCCGCCGGGGCCTTTCGTCTGCTGGCGGAGATATTCGGCACTGGCCCGTTCGAGCCGGTGGCGGTGCAGCTTTTCGATGAACGCGGCGTCGTCATCACGTTTAACCGCCCTTCCCTGCGCGAGCGCGTTCACGTCGCCTGGAATCGCAGCCTCGAACCTGTGATCCTCGATCTGCCTGCCGATGGACAGATCGCCACCCTGTACGCGCTGGATGGCCGCGATTATACCCTCATCCCGGAGGCTGATCTCTACCGGGTGACGCTGCCCCCGGCCACCCGCGACGATTTCCCCTTCCTTGCGCCCGGTGATGGTGCAGCAGTCGGCGGCCCGCCGGTTATCATCGTCGAACAGGCCACGCGCGACCAGACGATCAACCCGGCCCTGCCGCAGTTCGAGCCACCGGAGGGAACGCCGCACGCGCCGCTGGCCGCGACTCCCGGCCCCGTCACCGAGCTTATCCGCCCGACCGTGGACCCGGCGCAGGACACCACCGCCCCGACCACCCGTATGAATCCGCTGCCGGTGGTCAGCCCGCCGACGTTCACCGTTTCATGGGGCGGGCAGGATGACAGCGGCATCGCCAGCTACCTAGTCTGGGTGCGGGTGGATGGCGGCGTGTGGCAGCCCTGGCTGGAAGAAACCACCGCGACTCAGGCAAGTTTCACCGGGGAACCGGGCCGGCGCTATGAATTCGCCGTCTGGGCCGTTGATCTGGCCGGCAACTGGTCGCTCAATACCGAACTCTCCCCCCAGGCCGTGACGAGTGTGCAGTAGTCGCCAGCTAATACCATCAGGCCAGCCAAACGCCGGGATTCTGTCAGGGGATGCCTATTCCGGTATTTTTTCGACTGTAGGCTGAAAACTTTCGGCTGCCTGCATATCACACATCCAGCAGCAGGCGCACGTCAAGCTGCCACGCCAGATAGAGCGCGTACAAAAACTGCTTGAGTTCAGCCGTCGTCGGGTCGTCGTCGGCGCTGACGGTGATGCGGAACTCGTACTGCTGGCGCTGTTCGAGGGGCATGGTGCCAATCTGCATGATCTCGTCCGCTTCCAGATCGCGCCGAATCGCGCCGAAGAACAGCAGCAGAATGCCGGCGTGATTGGGTTGGATATGCCCCAGCAGAAACGTCATCTCGAAAACCTGATCGGAATCGACGGTGATTTCGCCCAGCACGCGCTGGATGGTGCGCTGCTCGCTGAAGTGCGTCGTCCCGGCGGCGCGCAGCGGTTTGACGCTGCTGCCATCGTAGTGCAGATCGCGGATACCCTGCCGCAGCAGCAGCCACACCAGCGGCTCCGTCGGTTCCGGCAGTTGATTCAGCAGCCACGCCTCGCCAAACGGCGACAGCGGGTAGCTGATATGCCCCATGCAGCCGAAGGGGTCGCCGGTGCGGTTGGCCGGGCAGTCATCGCAGAAGTGTTCCAGCGGCGTGAGTTCCTCTGCTGAATCGAGCAGATGCTGCACGATGATGATCTGCGTTTCCTCGCTGCCATCGGCAGCCGTGCGCACCATCTCGAAGCCCATTTCCTTCGGCGAACGGTCATCGCCGTGCTGCCGGTAAAGCTGAATGATCGTCTCGGCGCGTTCGCGGGCCTTCAGCCGTTCGAGGATGCCATCTGTGCCCAGTGTCTGCTTGGGCACGCAGTCATAATCAATCACATAGTCAATTGCCATACTTCGGTCCTCAGTTGGCAGCCGCGAGTTGTCAGCCTGGACACGATGTCTGCGTCCGCCATGTAGCTGCACATGTTGCCTTTGGTAATCCGGTTCGGGTCCACACAGTCCCCTGCCGAGTCTAATCTGACAACTGTAGACTGATAACTATAGTTTATACCGGTGATTATAGATGTGTGTCTGCTCCGCCGTGATCGTGACCACGTTAAATCCCGGCGAGGCGTCCGGATCAAGCAGGGTTTCCGTCTGTCCCGGCCAGGTCTGAATCTGATACCAACTGCTCGGCACACTGCTGTACAGAATGCCATCGCGTACAAGCTGCGAGTTTTGGTGAATATGCCCGTAAAACACACCGCGTATGCGCTGGCGGGCCGGCAGCAGCGCCGCGTGCAGCGCCTCTCCGTTCGCCAGGCGCATATAGTTATCCAGCCACGGGACGCCGGTTGCCACGACGTTGTGATGCACCGCGATGACCAGGGGATGCGCTTCGTCGGATTCGGTGATGCCCCGCAGCCAGGCAAGCTGTTCCTCGCTGACGGTTCCGCTCGGTGGCGTGGCCGGGCCGGTGCTGTCGAGGCATACCACCTGCACCCCGTTGATGGTGAAGGTGTAATGCCACGTTGGTTGGATGTTCTCGCGTTGCAGCAGCACCTGCTGGATCATCGCGGCGCTGTCGTGGTTACCGGCCAGATAGTAGGTGGGGTAGCGAATGCCGTTCAGAATCGCGCGGGCGACGGCATAGGCTGCTTCGTCCGGGTCATAGGCCACGTCGCCGGTATGCAGCACAAAATCCGGCTCGAACGGCAGGTTATTGATCTGCCCGACAAGCTGCTCGGCTGCCGGGGTCGGGTGTATGGCCTTATCTGCCGCGTACTGCGGGTCGTGGCTGATATGGGTGTCGCTGATATGCACAAAACGCAGTAGAATGTTGTTCATGTCGTTTTCCTCTGTGCTGCGGCCCCATCAACTATAGCATACCTGCGGGGTTGAATGAACCGCATCACCTATTCGCTGCCTTCTTCGATGCTGATATAATCGCCTTATGAGAATTTCTGGAATCATAGTCATCGCTCTGGTGTGGATGCTGGCTGCCTGTGCGGAGCCGCCGAATCCACAGGGAGTCGTTGAACTGCCGACTCTGGCTGACCTGCCGACTCTCACCCCTACCTCGACGCTGCCGCCCTCTGCCACCTTCACGGCGACGGCGCTTCCAACCGAAACCCTGACCCCCACCATCACGCCATCGGTGACGGTCTCGGTAACACCGAGCGCCACTATCACCGATACGCCCTCGCCAACGCCGACGATGACTCCCAGCCCGACACCGCGTCAGAGTGCGCTGTCGCTGCTGGCCGACATCGCCGACAGGGTTACTGTGCTGCCGCCGGAACTGCGCCCCGTTGCCCCGCCTCCCCTGTCTCCGTTCGATGTTCAGTCCGGGATTCCGGTGGGCACGCCCCTGCCTTCGACTTGCCCGCAGCTTCCGCCCGGTGGTTTTGGCACGCTGTTCTTTGGGACGCCTTCACTGGCCGCGCAGATTGGCTGCCCCTCCGGTTCAGTCACAACCGTGAACAGTGCCCTGCAAACCTTTGAGCATGGTTCGATGATCTGGCTCAGCGGGCCGATCTATGTGCTGTACAGCGACAGCCGTGCGCAGCGTTTTGATGACACCTTTACTGAAGGGATTGATCCGGTCAGCGGCGGCGAAACCCCGCCTGCCGGGCTGGTCGAACCGGTGCGCGGCTTTGGCAAGGTGTGGCGCAATAACCCGACTGTGCGTGCCGGTCTGGGGTGGGGTACTGCGCCGGAAGCAGGCGGCAGCGCCACAATGCAGCGGTTCGAGCGTGGCTGGATGATCGACCTTACCCAGCGCGGCGATATAATCGTGCTGACCGAGAATCCCGATGGGTTGACCGGCACATGGCAGTCCTACGCGGGCAGCTTCTGACATGCGGCTGCAACTGGCGCTCGATGGCCCGCTGGCCGAGAGTCTGCGCATTCTGGCAGCGGCGCGCCCGTACATCGATATTGCCGAAGCTGGAACGCCGCTGGTGCTGCGCGAAGGCTGCCACGTCCTGCGCCAGATGCGCGCTCTTTTCCCCGATGTGACACTGCTGGCCGACTTCAAGATTATGGATGCCGGTGAACTGGAGGCTGGCATCGCTTTTGAGGCCGGCGCCGATATAGTCAGCGTGCTGGGGGTCGCGCCGGATGCGACCATCAGCGGTGCGGCTGCTGCGGCGCGGCGTTCAGGTGGCACAATCATGGTCGATCTGATGCAGGTGGCTGATCCGCTGGTGCGGGCGCGCCAGTGTCTGGCCCTGGGCTGCGATTATTTTTGCGTGCATACGGCGCACGACGCCGGCAGCGAAGCACCGCTGAACCTGATGCGCCTGCTTCGTCATCAACTGCCGGATGTGCGGCTGGTGGCTGCCGGCGGCCTTAACCTGACCAACGTCGGCTCTATTGCTGCCTTGCGCCCGGCGACTATTGTGGTGGGGAGCGCAATCACCGGCGCGGATGACCCGGCAGCCGCTGCAAAAGCCTTACGCGAACGGATAGATGCTTATGCCTGATTACAACCAACTGGTGACAGAAGTCATCAACGAACTGCGCGCGGCTCTGCGTTCAGTGAACCCGGAAGCAGTGAACAGTCTGTGTCAGGACATCATCGACGCCCGGCGTGTGTTTGTGGCCGGGCAGGGCCGTTCCGGCCTGCGGATGCAGGGATTTGCCACCCGCCTGATGCATCTCGATCAGGATGTCCATGTCGTCGGCGGGGTGACAACCCCGGCTATCGGCCCTGGCGACCTGCTGATTATCGGCTCCGGGTCAGGCGAAACCGCATCGCTGGCGGTCTATGCCCGGCGCGCGCGGGAACTCAACGCGCAGGTGGTGCTCATCACTATCGCCGAAGAATCGACGATTGGTCAGCTGGCCGATGTGGTCATTCGGATCGCAGCAGCCAGCCCCAAACTGAAAGACCACGCCAGTGGGACCCCCTCGATTCAACCGCTCGGCTCGTTGTTTGAGCAGGCGCTCGGGCTGCTGCTGGATATTGTCGTCATACAATTGATGGACGATCTGAACATCGACCAGAACGCCATGCTCGTCCGTCACGCCAATCTCGAATAAGGGCGATCAACCCGGAATGCTCTCCGGCGCTTGATTGCGATAGCGCGCCACGAACGCCAGAATCTGCGCCTCGTCCGGCTCATCCAGAGTCAGCAGCCGCCCCCACGATGCCACTGCGATCCGATCATCGTTTTCAGGCCGGTATGTCACGACAATCCAGTTGGGCGACTGGGACTGAATTTGTGTCAGCGTCTCAATCGCCTCTGTGTCGTCGGCATCGCGGTACGACAGCCAGATGTGTCCATGTTCCAGATTATGCACCATCAGTTCGTCGGGTACGACTTCGCTGTAGACCCGTGTGGGGACCCAGTTGGCGTAATGGTCGCCGGATGTCGGCGGATTAGAGTTGTAGGTTGGGCGCGGCGAACCTTCAGGAATATGCGTCTGGCCGAGGCTGGGATAGGTCACGCTGTTATCAGGAACCGTACTCACATCGACATCAAACTGCTGGCTGCGATTGATCAGAAAAACAGCGACCCCGATCACCACCACAGCCACCACAGCGACCCCGGTAAGCAGCAGGTTACGGCTGCGATTGGCAGCCTGTTTGATCTCGCGGCGCTGGCGCGTTCTCGACTTGCTCATAAAATTCTCCTCTTGGGTGGATAGTATCCGCATCTTTTGAACCGGGCATTATAAACACTTCTCATGAGAATGGGATTGGAGTTTCTGCAAGTTGAGTGCAAGCCAGAACCGGCATAATGATGGCGTGTGACCGGTGATCGCAAAGGATTTGTCATGTGGCTCCAGGTTTTAATGATCGCGCTGCTGCTGGTCATTATGCCCACTGTCCAGGCGCAGCCCTTCCAGACGGTTTATTGTGGCGACCTGTCCGCAGATGATTGCAGCCTCCTGCGCGACGCACAGGAATCGCTGTTCGCCCTGCATTCGGCGCGGGTGGATACCGCGCTGATGTCCACAACCTTTCCCGGACGAGATGGCGGCCAGGATGCTGAGATGGTCTTTTCGGTGCAGGGCGCTGTGAGCAGCTTTCGTTTTCAGGGCGCGGATATGTGGCAGACGTTGAACGCTGATGTGACTGCGACTCTGCAGATGAGGGGCTTTGCGGAAACTATGCCGGTCAGTACATCGCCGCCGGTTGCCATCCCCGAAGAATCATCAGCCGAACTGCGTCTGGTCGATGGGATGCTGTATGTGAATTTTGATACGCTCGAACCGCCGCTGGAGGATGGGACTTTGGTGGGTTGGGGGCGCTATCCTCTAGCCGCACGGTTGGATCGACCAGCACCCCAAGCTACCCCTGAGGCGTCCCCGGTTCCGGCGCTCAGCACCGGTCAGGACGTGAACCACCTGCTGGAGACGTTCGACGAGCAGACGCTGCGTGAGTTTCTCTCCGTCAGCCGCACGGATGACGTGTTCGAGACACGCATGAACTTTGCGGCCATGTACGCCCATCCAACGGTGCAGGCGGTGGTGCGGGAGCAGTTGCAGGCGCGTTTTGACCGGTTTGGCAATCCCCTCCAGATCACCGACCAGCACATGGCCCACCTGGCTGACCAGATGGCGCAGGTTTTCCCTGAACCGGTTGTGCTTCAGTCCCTGACCGTTGATCCTGACTGGCGGGTCGTGCGTGGTTTTTCGATATGGGGCATGTGGGATTTCAACATCATGATGGAGGCGGCGCTCCGCGGCGATGTCACTGGCTGGGGACTGGCAACTACCGAAGTGCGGGTCGAGGTGAGCGAATACAATCAGATCGAGCCGATCCTTGCGCCGGAAGTATCGCATCCTGTGGATGCCGAAACGCTCGCCCGGATACCCCCGCTTGCATGGGTGCTGCCATCCAACGGGCAGGCTGCGGAGGACCTGTCAGAATGATGCAGAATGCCGGTTCTGACGCTGTTCATACATAGAACGGCTATAATCAGCATGATGGGGGTGAACCAGTTTCGACGGGGTATGCTGTCCGGGCAGTAGCGAGAAGGCGCACAGCAAACACGTGAAAACCGGATACACAAGGCATATCCCGGACGCGCGTGCAAATCGCGCCACCTCCACCTTTTTTCAGATGTTGTCAGTCAGCGGGCTTCGGCCTGTTAATTTTGTGGCCTATTGAAAGCAACAGCGCCCGTCTTTCGACGAGCACTGCCGCAACAACACATATAGGGGGAAGGGGGAAACTTGTTGCTTTGCTCTCATAATTGAGCATCTCAATCTTACCACGCGATTATAGCGCCACGCCCAATCACTGAGCGAATACTCATCTCCTCTTAAACTTCCCGGCTACCATACTTTGCCCCGCGCCGCCACTTCCCAGACTTCCTCGATTGTTTCGCCGCGCACCCCGTAGATAGTGTTGTGCAGGTTGGTGACCACGCAGGTATGCACCGGCACGATGCTGACCCGCTCGCCGATCACCGGGCGCTCGTCACAGGCGCTGAAATCGACGAAAGCATGTTCTTCGTTGAGTTTGTAAATGCGCGCTTCGGGGTATTGCAGAATGCAGCCATGTCCATCGGCGACCCGATCTGCCGCCAGAGTCTTGCTGCCGCTGTCGAGGATGGCACGATCGGTTGAGGGACAGCTGACCACCGTCGCCATGACGGTCATGGCGCAGTCATCGACATCTGCCCAGCCCGCCGTGACCGTATTCCAGTCATTGAACACATACGTACCCACGCGCAGTTCCGTCAGTTCCGGGACTTCGTGGGCAGTCAGCGCCGCGCCTGTCCCCCCGCCGCTGACGCTGTCCACGCCGATTCCTGACCGGTGCAGGCCGTCCAGCAGTTCCTGAAGCCGGGGGCGTATTGAGGGATTGCTGGGATAGACCAGCACCCCGGCGAAGTGCAGATGATCGTCTGCGTCGATCTGCCGGGCGAGTTCCACCGCTTCCGCCGGACTCGCGCCTGTACGTTCTATCTCCGTTTCCAGATCGACCATGACCCGTATCGTAACATTGGCCGCCGCTGCTGCTTCGGACAACCCACGCACGACCGAGGGATGATCGGCGCTGACCGTTATCCGGTTATACAGCGACATATCCGCCAGCCGCGCCGTTTTTTGCGGCCCGACGATGTTGTAAGGTATCTGAATGTCATTGATGCCGCCTGCGTCGATAAACACCTGCGCCTCGGTGAGCTTCTGGCAGGCGATACCCACCGCCCCTGCGGCCAGTTGCAGCCGCGCAATCGCCGGGATTTTGTGCGTTTTAATGTGGGGGCGGAACTTCAGGCCATGATGATCGCAGTAACCCTGCATCCGGGCGATATTGTTCTCCATGCGATCCAGGTCGATCAATACGCTGGGCGTTTCGAGATCATGGATGGTTTGCATAGTTGTATCCCTCTTGATTCAGTCGCCCAAGTATGGCGAGAAAGCCCGGCGTCCGCAAGCGAATCGAAAAGGGCCTCCGAATAATGGATGCCCTTGTGTGCGGCCTGCGCCGGGTGAAGGAAAATCTTGGGGTGCTGAGGCTGATTTCCTGCTCCAATGCTCAGCACCTCGTTGACTGTACTCAGCTCTTCTCCGCCATATAATTAATCAGCAGTGCCGCAATCGCGCCCGGAATCCAGCCGGCCAGCGTGAGCGCGAAGACGATCAGAATCGTACCACAGCCCCGGTCAATCACCGCAAGCGGCGGGAAAAGAAGACACAACAGGGCACGTCCCAGACTCATCTCAACTTCTCCTGTGCAAACATTAACTATAACTGTATACGCAGGCTGATGAAGTTTGGTCGCGTGCTGTCGGCGCTATTTCAACGCGCCGGTCACTGTGCGCAGGTATTGCAGCGCCTCGGCAGCATGAGCGATCACGTCTTCCGCGATTTGCAGTGCCTGAACCGACTGCTTTTCACGCAGGTAGATGCTGCCGCGTTTGGTCTTGCCTTTGGCGATACGCAGCAGGGCGCGGGCCTTCGCCAGTTCCATCCGCACGCCAAAGGTCGTGTCCTTGCGCGCTTCAGCAAACTCGCAGTAAATCTGGTCAAGCCGGTCATTCAGCTTCAGCAGTTGTTCCTTGCTGTCGTAGCGCCGTTCCTCGCGCGAGACCAGTTCGATGTCGATCAGAAGCTGTCCGGCATCGAAGGCTGCGTCGCCATCCGGTTCCAGATATTCGAGGTCGATCAGCCGGAAGCTCACGCCCCCGCCGTGATCGGCGTCAGCCAGACCACGAATCATAATGTTACGCATGTGCAGGTCACCATGCATATGCGCTGCCGGAAAATCCCGTATTTGCGTGTGGCGCTGGATCAGTTCGCCGATCTGCTGAAACAGTTCGTCCTGAATATCGCGGATCATCTCGGTGTTGAACTGGAGCTTGTATTCCCAGACGAAATCGAAAATCCGATCCACATATTCCATCATTTTGCGCAGGTACAATTCGCGCATCAGGCTTTTGGCCCCCGGGCGAATCTGCTGCGTGCCGCCGGTGTGCATTTGCAGCAAAAAGTTGCCAAGCTGATCGGCGATGTCCCCGGCCTGATGAGCCACTGCTTCGTGCAGTTCGTAAAGCGTTTTATAGTCGTGCAGGTCCTGCATGACAAAGTAGGCCACGCCGGTGCGCTGATCGATGTAGCTCGGTTCGGGGATGCGCACAAAATATCCCCGGATCGCCTCCGGCAGCCGGGCGTAATTCTGGCGCTCCTGTTCGATCTCGTCACGCGGGCCGTACTTGATGATGACCGAGTCGGTGACCAGTTCCTTGCCATTGCCGCCCGTTATGGGACTCCAGATATGCGGATGTACGCGGACGACGTTCGCTTCAGAAAATCCCAGCCGCAGCGTCTCAATCTCGCCATTAAGGTCAACGTGAATCCAGCTTCGCAGCGCCTCCTTGATGTTGCGCACGTCGGGGGATTCGCTCAGGTCTTTTTTCATCTCGGCCAGTTCGTGCAGCACATGAACCTGTACTTCGTTCAGCGTGCCCAGCGGCTGGTCAATGTAAGCGCGGATCGCCCGCAGCGTGCGGCACAGCACCCGCAGGTAATCGAAGTCATGAGGCCGGGGGAAAAGATTGCGCAGGGTCGTGATGCTGTGGGCATCGGTAATCTGAAGCCACCACAGGCGCATGGCTTTCTCCAGAACCGGCACAAGCTGCGGGTAATCTTTGCGCAGCGGGGCCAGATACTCGATCACCATGCAGGTGCTCAGAATCACCCGCCGGAACTGATCCTGAAACTCGCGCACTTCCTGCGGCAGCAGCTTGCTTTCGGCCAGAAATTCCTTGAGCCACTCCATCCGGTTGAGCAGCCAGCCCAGTTCTTCCAGTCCCCACAGGCCCTGGTTGCGCCGGGCGATTTCGATCAGCCGGTCAAGTTCAGCCCGGTGGATGTCGTTCAGGCCGCCAAAATGCCGGTGCTGCAGATTCAGGGCCAGCGCCAGGTCCTTGTCGCGCCGCAGATCGCGTTGGCTGATCAGCCGGTCAAGATAGCTGCGCAGGTCATCCAGGCGGGCGTACTCGTCGCGCAGCAGCCCCTTTTCATGTGCCAGGGTGAAAATATCCAGTGCCCACAGGGTATCGTAGCCGCTCCAGCCCGGCTGCACGTCGAAGCCATCTTCGACCTTCTGGCAGCCAAGCTGTTCCAGACGCGGGGCAAGATACTCGCTGGTCGGGCGTGCCAGCAGTAGGATCATCAGCCGGTTCATTTCCAGCGTGTCAATAGCCTCATCCTTGCGCCGGGGGAAGGGTCGGTCAAACCAGTCGATGGCTGCTTGCAGAGCGGGCGTATCCGGCGCAAAACCATACGACAGCAGCGCCCGGACATAATGCATCGTCGCGCGCACGCTGATTTTATCGTCCGGGCTGCCCATGATAAGCTGCGGGAAGCGTTTTTCCTTTTCGATCAGCAGCAGTTCGATGATGATCTGGGTAATGGTCTTTTCAAGGTTGGGCAGGGGAGCGCGCAGCATCAACCGACTCCTTCTGATTGAGTGACCTCATCTACAGCATAGCACAGGACTTACCCGGCCATCAGCGCCCGTTTGTCCCGACACCCCCTAAAATCCGGGGTAATACGTGATAGAATGGCGAGCGGTCAGGTCATCCCAACCAGCACGAGCAAAGAGTGTTATGAACCGAATCTTCACTATCGTATTGTTCCTGCTTGCTCTCGCACCAGATACCGCCGCTGCGCAAGGGCCGCTGAATGGCCCGCTGATCGCTGTGGATACGGCGCAGCAGGATCGCATCATCCTCCATGATCTGGGCAATGGGACCCGA
>Ga0079224_100006564_pt1 | contig 15449 bp, 17 predicted proteins | sample Stecom2015_FD_80414 | JGI IMG/M metagenome (GOLD analysis project Ga0079224, IMG submission 80414) | Agricultural soil microbial communities from Utah to study Nitrogen management - Steer compost 2015 | ecosystem: Environmental > Terrestrial > Soil > Agricultural land | place: USA: Utah...
ATATACGTAAATTCATTTTATTCCTATGAAATATTTTATCATTGCTGGAGAACCAAGTGGAGATTTACATGGCGGATCATTAGTGGAGCAAATCTATAAAAATGATGAAGATGCTATTATAATTGGTTGGGGCGGCAAAAATATGGAAAGTAAAGGAATGAAAAAACTAAAGGACTATAAGGATTTAGCTTTTATGGGATTTGTGGAGGTTGTTCAACACTTGCCAAAGATATTACAAAATATCAAGGATTGTAAAAATCAAATTTTAGAATTCCAACCAGACGTAGTTGTATTTATAGACTACCCTGGTTTTAATTTAAGAATAGCGAAATGGGCGAAAGAAAACGGTTTTAAAACAGCATATTATATATCTCCTCAAGTTTGGGCATGGAAAGAAAATAGAATCAATTCTATTAAAAAGCATATTGATGAGATGTTAGTAATCCTACCTTTTGAAAAACAATTTTATGCTAAACATGGGGTTGAAGTAAAATATGTGGGACACCCAATGACAGAAAGAGTCATGAAAAGTTTACATGAGCCTTTTCCAAAATCTTGGAGCAAAAAGCCGATTATTGGATTATTACCTGGAAGTAGAAAACAGGAGGTAAAAAAGCATTTATCAATTATGGAAAAGGTAGCCACATTTTTCCACGATTACGATTTTTATATTTCGAAAGTATCTCACCTAGACTATGCAATATATGAACCCTATTTAAAACGTTCTAATGTACACTTGTTTGAACAAACAAATTCTGATATTTTTAAGTTATCCGAAGCAATAATAGTTGCTAGCGGGACTGCAACCTTAGAAGCGGCGTTGTATGGAACACCTCAGGTTGTTTGCTACAAAGGGAATTGGGTTTCCTACATTTTAGCAAAGTCATTGATTAAGGTTCCTTATATTTCCTTAGTTAATTTGATATTAAATAAAAATGCTGTAGAAGAACTAATTCAAGAAGACTGTAATGCCACAATGATTGCAACAGCTCTTCAAAGATTGTTTCAATCTGACAAGGCTGATGCACTTCAACAAGATTATACGAAACTATGGGAAGTATTAGGCCAAAAAAATGCATCCTTTGAAGCTAGCAAAGCTATAATCAAATTAGCACACTCTTAGTTTAGAAATAAAAAAACGTTGCTAAATAATTAAAACTTATTCTACTTCTAATTATCTAGCAACGATTCAAAATATCTTATTTTAGATTACTGATTCATTGTTTGCAATAAAAACTCTTCGTTATCTCTACTTCCTTTCATGTGTTGCAATATGGTTTTCATTGCTTCTTCGGTAGTCATATCTGCTAAATGTCTTCTTAAAATAAGAGTTTTATTCAATATCTCTTCAGATAATAATAAATCTTCTCTTCTGGTAGAAGAATTTAAAACATCGATAGCTGGGAAGATACGTTTATTAGATAACTTTCTATCTAAAACTAATTCCATATTACCTGTACCTTTAAATTCTTCAAAAATAACCTCGTCCATTCTAGAACCAGTTTCTATTAAGGCTGTAGCTAAAATTGTTAATGAGCCACCATTTTCAATTTTTCTTGCCGCACCAAAAAATCGTTTAGGTACCTGCATTGCATTTGCTTCAACTCCTCCACTTAAAACCTTACCTGATGCTGGTGCTACTGTATTATGAGCACGTGCTAAGCGCGTGATTGAATCCAGTAAGATTACAACATCATGACCAACTTCAACTAAACGTTTAGCTTTTTCTAAAGCCAATTGCGATACACGCACATGTTTTTCTGCAGGTTCATCAAAGGTAGAAGCTATTACCTCAGCATTCACACTTCTTTCCATGTCAGTTACCTCTTCTGGACGTTCATCAATAAGCACTATCATAAGATAGGACTCAGGGTGATTTTTGGCTATAGCATTTGCAACTTCTTTTAACAACATTGTCTTACCTGTCTTTGGAGGTGCTACTATTAATCCTCTCTGTCCTTTTCCAATTGGAGAAAACAAATCTAGGATTCGAATGCTATAACGGTTTTGTTCAGTAAATAAAGTAAATTTTTCATTTGGGAATAAAGGTGTGAGGTAATCAAATGGAACACGCTCTCTAATTCTTTCAGGGCTAATACCATTAATACTTTCAACTTTTAATAATGCAAAATACTTTTCTCCTTCCTTAGGTGGTCTCACACTTCCTTTAACAGTATCTCCTGTTTTTAATCCAAACAATTTAATTTGAGAAGGGGAAACATAAACATCATCGGGAGAACTCAGGTAATTATAATCACTACTTCTCAAGAACCCATAGCCATCGGACATCATTTCAAGTAGTCCTTCTGTTGTAATAACTCCATCAATCTCTAAATCGAAGTTATCTTCTTTTTTTCCCAGTTTATCTTTATTAGAATTATCTTCAGACGATTCTTCTATTTTTTTATTTGAAGTTTTTTTAGCCTCTACATTTTTTTCTTCAGATTTTATCTCTTCCACTTTTTTAACACTCTCTCTATTCTCTTCTTTTGGAGCTTCTTTAGCAATTCGTTTTCTTTTTGGACGCTTTTGTTCCACTTTATTGCTCTTACTTTCTTCTTCTGTTTCTTGAGTTTTAACCATAGGCTTTTCTTGTTGGTTATTTTCTTTTTCTTTAGCCTGACGCGCATTTTTATGAATTATTTTCTTGCGTGGTTTTTGAGAAGTGTCTTTTTTTTCTGCATTAATTGCAGCTTGCTTATCTAGTATCTGATAAATCAAGTCTTGTTTATTATATTTTCTATATCCTTTTATTTCCAGCAAATCGGCAATTTCATGCAATTCTGGAACTATCATATCGTTAAGTTGTAATATATCGTATTGCGTCATTAGAATATTAAATTTTAGTCTTGTGACTATTTATTATTAGACTTTTTAAAAAATTAATTATTGAAAAGAGTGGTGGTATTTTTGAGGAAAGCTTTAGTATTCAGCTATTTATCTTGTATTCTTCTTTAATTTACTGTAAAATTACAAATAAAAACTTAAATACCTAACTTATAATAAGTTTATTTTATAAACTTCAAATTAATCACCTCTTGCTTTGTAAGCATCCTCCATTTTCCTCTTGGCAAGTTTTTCTTTGTTAAATCTGCGAAAACAACTCTATCTAAATGCTTTACATCATATCCTAAACTTTCAAAAATTCTGCGAACAATTCTATTTCTTCCTGAATGAAGTTCTATGCCCACCATATTATTTTCTTCTAAGACGGAAACTGCATCCACTTCAATAGGGCCATCCTCTAAAATCAAACCTTTTTTAATAGCTTGGATATGCGTTGAACTTATTGCCTTGTCCAAGGTTACTTGATATATTTTTTTTATCTCATACTTTGGATGTGCTAGTTTTTGAGTAAGTTCACCGTCATTTGTAAGCAATAATAAGCCCGTGGTATTCCTATCTAAACGACCCACTGGATAAATTCGTTGTTTTATAGAATGTTTAAATAAATCCATTACTGTACGCCTACCTTTAGGGTCATCGGTAGTTGTGATATATCCTTTAGGTTTATTTAGTAATATGTATACTAGTTCTTGTTGTTCTCTAATGATTTTATCTTGATAAGATACTCTATCTTTACTTTGGACTTTATAACCTGGTTCTAAAACAACAGTATTATTAACTTTAATTTTTCCTTCTTTAATTAAGCTAACAGCATCTCTCCTACTGCATATCCCTGCTCTAGAAATATATTTATTAAGAGGCATTTGCTCTTCAATTTTAGATTTATTTTTATTCTTTTTATAAGTTTTTTTGTGTCTTATTTCCCTCTCTTCGCTTTTATTCTTTTGAGTGAAATTGCTGGTTTTTCTATTAGAATTTCTCTTTGATGAGATTCTTCTTCTATTATCATTACTTTTTTTCATTATTATTGCTTTTCATCCACATTTGCTAATTGTCCGCAAGCAGCATCAATATCCTTACCTCTGCTTCTACGTACTCTGGCCGTAATTCCATGATCTTCTAAATACTTTTGAAACGCATCGACGGTTTTCTCATCGGGTTTCTTAAAATCAGCATTATCAATGGCATTATACTCAATTAGATTTACAAATCGAACTGGAACTTTTCTACATATTTTCACTAAGTTTTTTGCATCTTCTAAAGACTCATTAAAATCTCTGAATAAGATATATTCAAAGGTTATTTTATTTTTTGTTTTTTGATAAAAATAATTTATCGCTTCAATTAAAGCATTTAAATCATTAGTTTCATTAATGGGCATAATCTTATCTCTTTGCTCATCAGTTGGAGCATGTAGAGAGATTGCCAAATTAAACTTTACTTCATCGTCTCCTAATTTCTTAATCATTTTGGCTACACCTGCGGTGGAAACAGTTATTCTTTTTGGGGACATGTTTAATCCATCAGGAGAAGTAATCCGTTCAATGCTTTTAAGAGTATTCTGGTAGTTTAATAATGGTTCACCCATCCCCATATATACAATATTTGTTAGGGACTTTCCAAAATGTTCTTCAGCTTGTTCATTGATTAAGGTAACTTCATCTACAATTTCGTCATATTGTAAATTTCTACTTCTTTTTAAATAACCAGTAGCACAAAACTTGCAGCTCAAACTACATCCAACTTGAGAAGACACACATGCAGTCATTCTGGTTTCTGTTGGTATTAATACACCTTCAGTATAAAATCCATCGTATAATACAAAGCGACTTTTGATAGTACCATCTTCACTAAATTGTGCATGATCTATATTTACTTTTGGAATATAAAAATACTCTTTCATTTTTGCACGCATATCTTTTGATAGATTCGTCATTTGATCAATATCTGATATATGCTTTTTCCAAATCCAATCATGAATTTGTTGTGCTCTAAATCTGGGCTCTCCCCACTCTTTTAAAGTTTCTTCAATCTCTTCTACTGAAACTTGACGCAGATTTTTCATTATTTTTAATTTCGATTATCAAATAGGATAATAGGGTTTAATCATCCAATATATAATTACTCCTGTGATGGAAACATAAAACCAAATTGGCCATGTAATTCTTGCAACTTTTGCATGTTTCTTATAATCTCCCGTGAGTCCTTTATATGCTGTCCATAAAATGAAGGGCATAATAATTCCAGCCAGGAAAATATGAGAAAATAAAATAACATAATAAAAAGCCTTTGCGATTCCTTCTCCCCCATAACTCGTGCTAGTAGTAAATAGATGATGCATAACATAGGATATCATAAATAAGGCAGAGCCTCCTATCGCTAACAACATCATATTTCTATGCTTTACATAATCTTGTTTTTTCAAAAATATTAAAGCAAGTACGAGAAATAAAGATACAAAGCTATTAATAGTTGCATTTATTGAAGCAAATATATAAGGATTAAAAGGTAAATCCACATCTGGTGTGAAACGTTCATTACTCATAAGAATTATTGCTAAAAATAAAACAACAGAAATTAAGGCAATCCATCTTTTTGCTTTTTTATCTTCTTTCTTTAATAATGGTTTCATTTATTTTTTCTTTTTTCCATATTTAAAATAACAATATCGTCAGAAATATTTTTTCCTTCCACTAATTCTTGACCATTATAATAACCCCTAATATTTCTAAATGTATCAACAAGGATGATTTGATGAATATGATTATGATTTTTTATTTTTTTTGAAGTATCAATTCCTAATTCTTCTACAGCAATTCTACTTATTTCTTCTCTTTCACCAGTTAAGAACCACCACCTATCATGATCAGCTTTAAATTTATCTCCATATTCTCTTATAGTCTCAATATCATCAATACTATCCCCTTCTTCTGCGAAAGAAATAAAATGAACCAAGTCTGGATTTTTATGTATGAAGGATTTTTGCACCTTATTTACCAGTTCAGTAGTTTCGTCACAAATTGCACAATTTGTATGAAAAAAGCTCAATACCCAAATTTTGCTCTTTAATTGTTGGTTTAAATTTACTTCTCTACCTAATTGATTGGTAAGCTGAATATTATCAATTTTGTGAAATATTGTATCATATTCAATATTACCATCGTCGGTAGTAATAGGTATGATTTCTTCATAATGATAGGTGTCTGGAATAATAAGGGAGCCATCTGAAACCAATCGCATTATAAAATATAAGGTTAACGGTAGCACAGCAGCTATCGTTAACCCTATAATAAAGTTTTTTCCTTTTTTCTTTTTTTGAACCATTGCAGTAAGTTATAAATTGTCACAAAGATAGGGAAGATGTGCACAAATAACGCAAACTTACTTTTAATATTCTTTAAATAAAACTAATTACTTTACATCCTGTTGTTCTACTAAAGGTAAAGAATTACCACGCGTTTTATTCATTTTCAACCAAAAATCTCCATCTGCTAATAAACCAATAATAAACCAAATAAAGAAAATCATTGGTAAAGCAATAGCATAAACAAATGGTTTATTCTCATCCCCCAAATGCATAAATATTTTAATAATTAAATATGCTTTGATTAATGTCATAACAATAAATAAAGTCACTGATAAATAATGCGGTATTGGACTACCTGCATAATTCCATAAACCTTGACCTATTTCCAAAAGCGTTATAATAGCTAACCATAAGGTTATTTTCCAAATATTGCGAATTGCTTTTTTACTATCTTCAGATTTTACATCTTCGTATCTATGTTCATTAAATTCACGAGAATATAATGCGGATTGATCTCCTTCGTATAAACTTAATTGTGTTTCTTCTTGATTATGATGTGCCATTTTATTAGCATTAAAATATTAAAAAATAATTATCTTTCGGCTTGTATGTGCTGTTATACTAAGTAGTAGAAGGTAAATACAAATACCCAAACCAAGTCAACAAAGTGCCAATACAATCCTACTTTTTCAACCATTTCATAATGCCCTCTACGTGCATAAGTTCCATTGTTAGTATTTACAAAGGCAGTTATTAATAAAATCATACCTACTGTAACGTGCAAACCATGAAAGCCTGTAATGGTAAAGAAATAATTAAAGAAACTAGTTGCTGCCTCCATTCCTTGTGCCAAGGTCATTGCTTCAAAATCTGTTGGATTAAAAAAGGCTCTAAGCGACTCCTTTGTTACCACATCAGGATTTGTAAAGCTTCCCCACCAAGCTCCTGCTTCGTGTAAATGCACCCACTCCCACACTTGACAAGACAAGAATGTTGCACCTCCTAAGATAGTCAATAGAAGCCATCTTACCACACCTTTATGATCATTTCTTCTTCCACTATGAACAGCTAAAACCATAGTTACCGAACTAAGAATTAGTATAAAAGTCATTATACTAACAAAGAGTAGTGGCAAATTCGCGTCTCCAGTCAAGGGAGAAGAGTTAAATACATAATCGGGGTCTGGCCAAAAATCACTAAAAAATCTTTTAGTTCCTAAACTAATTAGAAAGGCTCCGAATGTAAAAGCATCCGAAACTAGGAAAAACCATATCATGATTTTTCCATAAGCCACATTGAATGGGGAGCGTCCACCTACCCATTTTTCGTTATTTGAATGATCAATCGTTGTGTCAACTTGTACCATGTTATCACTTATAATTTTAAAAATAAAAGGCTATTTTAGCCGCAAGTTAATATATGTTGTTAACTTTTAAAAGAGTAAGCTTAATTATTTTTTACTTAATTATGACATATTTTATATCTTATTGATCCTAAGGGTTTAAAATAAAGAAAATAAATAGATATATCCATAATATTCCTACAAAATGCCAATATGTTGACATAATTGTTAGGTTTACATTTTCTTTTTTAGGGTCATAATCCATATTCATTCCTATCGTTTTTAAGCTCATAACGATTAAGGCTATTACTCCTCCCAGAATATGAATTGCATGCACTGCAATAATTACAAGTAAATATTGCAACGATACATTATTATTCCAAGTAATCTGTTCAAAAATCTTTGAAAAACCCAAATATTGGAATACAGCAAATAGAATTCCCAATACAGCTGTTATAGCTAAACTAGTTGGATACATGGATTTTTTCTTGTATGCTTTTGCAGCCCACCAAATAGTCAAGCTACTCAATAGAACTAATACTGTCGATATATAAAAATGAATAGGCAAATCAAACTTTAGCCAATTTCCTTGAGATCTTCGTACAATATAAGCTGAGGTAAAGCCAGCAAACATCATTAATATACTACCTATTGCTATCCACATTCCAAATTTTTTCGGATGTGTTTTTTTCCTAATTTTTTGTTTCTTTTCCATTGTCGTTGATGAGTCCATACTAATTTATATCTTATCTATTAAAAACACTAATAATACAACCGGCAAATAGATAAAGGATGCATACATTAATTGTTTTGCAGACTTTCTATCGTTTTTTCTATAAAAATTAAAAGAAGCAAGTATATAAAGCAAAGCAAGTATTATTGCTGTATAGGTTGCTATTTTTCCACTAATTCCTAACTCTTCTGGTAATAAAGCTAATGGAATAAGAGGTAAAGAATAGAAAATACACATAAGTCCAGTAAAAGGGGTTTTCCCTTTTTTACTTGGCAAAAGCCGAATACCCGCTTTTTTATAATCTTCATCTCCCACCCAAGCGATAGCCCAAAAATGCGGAAATTGCCAAAAAAATTGAATTAAAAATAAAATTATCCCGCCCATATCAATACTTCCAGTCGCTGCTACCCATCCAATCAAAGGAGGCAGAGCACCTGGAATGGCTCCTATAAAAACTGCTATGGAATGTATCTTTTTCATGGGCGTATAGAAGAACCCATAAAGCAACATAGAAATCAAGCTTAATATTGCTGCTAACCAGTTAAAATTTAAACCTAAAATAAGAATTCCTAAAGTTGCAGAAATTACGCATAGAATCCAAGCTTCTGTAGTTTGCATTCTTGCGTCAGGAAGTGGTCTAGTCTTAGTTCGCTTCATGAATTTATCACTTTCGCGCTCTATAATCTGATTAATAATATTAGCGGCATTAGTTACTAACAATCCACCAAGAAATACTAATATTATATTCCACCAAATAAAAGGAGTATTAGAGGCCAATAAATAACCCATGACACTAGAAAAAACAACCATAAAACTTAAATTAGGTTTCATAAGTTGTCCGTAGTCTTTAAGTTTATCTTTTATAGAAAAACCTGTAGTTATTGAAGCCTCTTCATTTTGCACCAGACCCATAATTCAATTTTGCTATTAATTCAAGGAAAAGCAAATTTAATCATTTATTACAAATAATAAAGTAGGATTACTTTTTTAATTAAAAATAAAGGAAAATTTTTTATACCGCAAAGCTTTCACCACAAGCACAACTTCTACTAGCATTAGGGTTCACAAAATGGAATCCCTTTCCTTCTAAACCATCTGAATAATCCAAAACAGTATCCGCTAAATATAAAAAGCTTTTAATATCCGTTACTAATTTCACCCCTTTATCTTCAAAAATTTGATCACCGTCTTGACTTTCATTATCAAAATCTAATTTATAAGACAATCCAGAACATCCACCTCCCACTACAGAAACGCGCACAAAGAAATTTTCACCAAGGTCCATTTCCTTTTGAATTTCTAAGACTCTTACTTTTGCTTTTTCTGATATATAAATCATATTTTTATTAAGATTTTATTGCTTCTTCAAACAAAGTTACACATTTATTTAATTCTTCCTCAGTATTTGTCAAACCCCAACTCAACCTAAAAGAGCCTAACAGGTATTCTTCAGGCAAATTCATTGCTTCTAAAACATAACTAGGTTTAGTAGATTGTGAAGAACAAGCAGAAGCAGTTGAAAAAGCGATATAATCCTGTAAATTTTGTTGTAAGGCTCTAGCATTCAGCTTGGGCAGAACTATATTACTCACATTTTTAATCCTTTGATTTTCTTCTCCGATAATTATAGCTCCCCAATCCTTAAAATTTTCCTCCATTTTATTTCGCAAATTTCTTACTGAATGCCAATCTTGTTTTCTACACCATTCTAGAGCTTTTACCATTCCTATTATAGCAGCAACATTTTCAGTTCCAGCAATTTTGTTATCTCCACCTCCGTGTTCCCAAACAGGGAGATTAACTCTGGGCATTTTTCTTCTAACATATAAAAAGCCAATGCCCTTAGGCCCATAAAATTTATGAGCACTTGCAGCTACTAAATCTGCATCAACTTCATTTGGCAAAAACTCTTCTGAAGCCATAATTTGAGTTGCATCACAAAAGAAAAACACATTTTTCTCTTTTGCAATTTCCCCTACTTCTTTAATAGGCTGTTTTACTCCTGTAATATTGTTAGCAGCCATTAAAGCAATACACAGAAACTCTTCATTTAAATTATCATAAACAAAATCAATATCAATAATCCCTGATTTTTTGATAGGAATCCATACAAGTTCAGCTCCATGCTCTTTTTCTAAATATAAAGCCGTTTTCAAAACAGCATTATGCTCTATTTTACTAAGCATAATTTTCTTTTTGCCTGACTTACTATAATTCTTCCATAATCCACGCAATGCCCAATTACAAGATTGTGTCGCTCCTGAAGTAATATGCAATTCCCCTTTCTCAACTTTTAAAATATTTGCCAAGGCTTGCATATGCATATCTAATACCCTACTAACATGTCGGCCAGAAGGGTAAATACGAGAAGAAGCATTAGCATAATGCGTTCTAAAATAAGGTATCATAGCATTTAATGCTTCTTCTGCCAAGGGTGTAGTTGCAGAATGATCTAAGTAAATCAAAATATATTTATTGATTGATAGAATTGCAAAATTACAAGGAATGTTCTAATTTTGAACATATTAAGTATGGTAAAAACCAATAGCTTAATTTATAAAACTTATAAAATGGAAAAAATCGAACATATTGGAATTGCTGTAAAAGATTTAAATGCTTCTATTTCGCTATTTGAGCAATTATTAAATACAAATTGTTATAAAATAGAAGAAGTGGAAAGCGAAGGGGTACAAACTGCATTTTTTGCAACGGGTCCGAATAAAATCGAATTGGTAGCTTCTACAAAAGAGGATAGCCCTATAGCAAAATTTATAGAAAGAAATGGTGAAGGTATTCATCATATCGCCTTTAAAACGCAAGATATCCGAAAAGAAATGGAACGCCTAGCAGCAGCTGGTTTTGAATTATTAAATGAAGAACCCAAAAAAGGAGCAGATGGACAATTAGTTTGTTTTTTACATCCAAAGTCTAGCAATGGGGTTTTGATTGAATTATGTCAGGATGATCCCGACTTCAAAGCTTAAAAATAAAATCTTAGTCTATACAATAGGTGTCTCTAAATAAAGAAAGTGTGTATAACTTTTCAAAAAGATCTCATTATTTTTATTTTAGAAACACCTATAAAACTTCCTAAAGCATTATACTTTTCGGACAAGCTTCTTATAAGCTTTAAATTACAATTTACTCCACCGTAAACTTTTCAACAATGCGCTCAGTATCATTTTGTAATTCTAATAAATAAACCCCAGTACTGAGTTGAGAAGTATTAATTTTACCCACTTCTCCTTGTAACATAAATTGAGAAAATGCATTTATTTCCTTTCCTAGCATATCTCTAACAGTTACTTTTATATCATTTGTTGTCCAAGGATTTTCAAAATGCAATATCTCATTCTTAACGGGATTAGGATATATTTTTAAATTAGAATGTGCATTTAGTTCATTTAAAGACAAAGGATTTCCTTCTAAGGTAATTGTTATACAACTTGAATTATTAGAAGTATTATTATCTACATAAGAATTGCTTTCTAATAATTCATAGCAAAATTCATTTGTACTATTTTCCGTTTGCCCTTCCGAAGCCCAAGTAGTTATTACAGGAAATTCAAAATCTTCATTTACATGTATTTCGGTTTCGTATAAAACATGATTAGAAAAACCTCCAACCATTTTTAATCTAATGGTATCACCTTCTTCAAGAATGTCAGGACCATGATTAATTAGTTTAACTAATACTGTATACTCCTCTCCAAAAGGTACGAATACCTCCTCTTCATTATCTACAATTTGTAATTCTAAATCAATAGTTTTCTCTTGTGCTTGTAGCGTAGAAAAAGAAAATAGACTCAATACAAATGTACTTAAAATCAATGTGTTTTTCATACTGTTTTATTTAAAGGTTTTATAACGTTTAATTTGATTATGGTTAATAGGCGTGATTAAATAATCATTATTAAAATGGTCAATAGTTAGGAAATTTTCAAGCCTACTTAATTCATTTAATAAAGCAATATTCTTAGAAAGAATAGCATTTGTCTTTAAGTCCATTTTATAATATTTTAAAACATCATCTGTAACAAATAATACATAAATATACTCATTATCTTTAGCTGCTATTACATTTTTTTCTTTGATATCGTAATTACCTATTTCTTGTGCATTTGTATCTTTAAATAAGTTTAAACTATAACTTTTAAAGTTTAAACCTTCATTTACATAAACACTATCATTTAAAACATTTACAGCTATTTTTCCATTGGGAGAAAATTTAGAATTAGCCAAATTATAATTAATATATTTATATTTTTCTCCTAAAACAAATGGCCATGTTTTTTTAAACTTAATGTGTTTATTTTGATTATCAATATTATATTCTCCTAAAAAATAAGCATCTTTATCTATATCAATAACTTCTTCATTCCCAAGTAATCCAAAATTGAAAGTTGAATCATTTTTTACACTAAATACTGTAGGGATAGTAAAAAATTCCATTTTTTTAATATTTTCATTATTTATGGTGCTTTCTACAATAAAAGTATTAAGAAGCGTTCCTCTCAAATCAAATACTTGAAGTGATAAAAATTTCAATTGTAAAGTATCTTTAAAATTATTTTCAAAATGATAATCTAAATAACTAGTCATTAAATAAACTTTATCTTTATATACATCAAAGCTTACGGGTGTATATTGATTTTTAATCCCATATTTTTCTCCTATCCCAAAAATTAAATCTTTGTCTTTATTTGCTAATTGATATGCTTCATTAATAACTTTATCAGTGTATTTTATAATAGTTTTAGACTCTCCTGTGATAAAATTTGCTTTTATAATACTTTTAGTTAGATTATTAGAAATAAATACCCAGTTTTTATAATATTTCATATAATTGTTAGAAGATTTGAATATATTATCTTTAAATTCATAAATATATTCTTCGCGCAATAAACTATTTAAATATTTTACCAGATCTTTATCTAATTCTTCTTTAACAAGAAATGACATAATATCATTTCCCGCTTCTATGGTAATAGAAGAAAACATACTATTTATTAAGTATCTTTTATTTAATGCATCTGACCATATGTATTCGCCTTGCTCTGGTAAGCTCAAATATTCCTTCAACTCTAATGAATCAATTTCGTATTCTTCAGGTAAAATATATTTTAATGAAAAAGAAGAATCAATATCTTTTAAGCTGTATAATGCATTATAACAATTTGCACATTCATCCATATTCAAACTAATAATCAGCTCTTTTTTTGAAAAGGCATTAGAATGAACGCTAATAAAAAATAACATTAGTGCTATTATTCTCATAAATACTTTTTTTACATAACGTTTTGAAAATAGTATAACTTTTAGTTTTTAATTAAATAAGCACGCTGTCATTTACTTCAGCAAACCCCGTCGTGCTTATTATCAATTCCAAGTATTTTTTTATTTAAAAACACTTGTAAATTTTTGTTACATGGAGGTTTTTATAAACCTCTTTTATAATTTCATTAAAATTCGATTGTCATTTCATCAGGATTTATGGGTTCAAATTCATAATTTGGATTTTCACCTTCGTTTCCTTCTCCACTTTCAGGAATCATCGTTAATTTCCCTCTAATAATTCCATTTCCAGTGTGAATCATTATATCATCTCCAAATGTAGGGACTTCACTTGGCCCAGTATGTACAAAACAAATCCCTCCTGATCCGACACATTCAAAGCTATACCCATATATTCCGTAATCATAATAAACAAATCTCCCCTCAATCGTATAATCAGCTTTAACTTCTTTGCTATATCCTAAAACAATAGATATAAATAATAAGCATCCTAAAATTCTTTTCATAATATAATATATTTCATTTGGTCATTCCTACTCTTTTGGATTTTCGGATTACCTCCATTGGTTTTAATATATTATATTTCCAACATCATTTATATTCGCTCTAATGTCTATCTATACCGTTATTTTAACTTTGTAGCATTAGCCGGTAAAATGCAATATTAAAAATATTACAATACAACCAATACCACAAACAAACAAACAAACAAACAAACAAACAAACAAAATTAGTTAAATTTTTGTAAAAATTTTTATTCTAGTTTTATAAATCTATATCATAATTATTTAGAATATCCTTAAGGATATGGCTTCAATAAGCTATTATAAAAACTTAATTTTCATTTTCCGTTAAACACATTGCAAACAATCTAAATTGGAGTTATTGTAATATATTTTTTCTAATATGTTTCTCCTTCATAAAACACTTTAATCATAGAACGCCCGAATTGATATTTGAGCACATCATAATTTAAATCCCAAGATTGAATATCGGCTCTTGTTACTTCATGAATTTCCCCTTTGGTAAAAAGTTTTAAAGCCTTTCCTGAACCTACAAAGGCGATTGAATTATAAGACATTTTAATTTCTGAAGGTGTAAAATTTTCTAAAGTATAAAATTGCCCTTCATAAAAACCTAAGAATTGCTTAGAAGAGTTTGAAAAAGCAATTACATTATCTTTAACTTGAAATTGAGCATCAAAGTATCCTACTTCAATTAATTCATTTTTATAAAATATTTTAAAATAACCTGCCTCATCTATATAGGCAACCATTTCATTACCAGCAGCATAACTTTGTGGAGCAAAACTTTCCAACTCTTGTACTTCATCATTATATAAGATCTTAAAATACCCATCACCATCCACATAAGCGATAATATTTCTTCCAACATCAAAACTTTGAATAAGATACGATTCCAGTGTATGAATTTCTCCTTGTTTGAAGTATTTAAATTGCTCTGAATAATCTACATAAGCAGCGATATTAGGTCCTACTTTCGCACTAGGTAATTGCCCTGATGCAATACTCATCCCTTCAGTTACATTTCCATCAAAGCTAAGCCTATTGCTAGAACCTAAGTAATCCTCAATTGGATAGATTTCTCCTTGATAGTATGCTTTAAATTCTTTTTGCACTCCATCAAAGTATAGAACCAAGCTATCGGAAACATAAGATTGTTCAGCAAGTCCTGTAAGCAAATAGGTTTCTCCATTTTCCCAAACCCATAATGCTCTCGCATTATAATAAGCAATAAGATTATCTGTGGCCTCAAAACGATTAGTAAATCCATCATTTATTTTCACAGAATGCCCATTACTATAAATTTTGAAGTTTTTAGAATTATCTATATATGGAATAGCAATCCTACCGATTTTATAATCCAATGGGAGTAATGATTCAATTTTCTTTTTACTTCCTTGA
>Ga0079224_100006565_pt1 | contig 15448 bp, 15 predicted proteins | sample Stecom2015_FD_80414 | JGI IMG/M metagenome (GOLD analysis project Ga0079224, IMG submission 80414) | Agricultural soil microbial communities from Utah to study Nitrogen management - Steer compost 2015 | ecosystem: Environmental > Terrestrial > Soil > Agricultural land | place: USA: Utah...
CGGTGCCGGTGCCGGTGCCGGTGTCGTCGGCGGAGGCGGTCCATTCGTGCGCGCACGCGGGGCAGACGAGCAGCGCGCCCATCTCGTAGGTGTACTCGCAGGAGCAGGCGGGGCAGGGCGGGAGTTCCACGATCGGACGTCCTCTCGATGGGGCAGGCGGCCGGGATGCGGTGGCCGAGTTGTTCGGTGGCCGAAGGCGCGACGGGTCCGGCTCGCGTGATCTCAGCGGTCGTGCGGGAAGGCTCAGCGGGAAGGCTCAGTGGGACGGCTCAGCGATCCAGGAGGAAGTCGATGATCACGCGGTTGACCTCGTCCGGCCGTTCCAGATAGCCGAGGTGCCCGCAGCGCTCGATCTCGGCGTAGCGGGCGCCGGGGATGGCCTCGGCCACCTCCTTGCCCAGGAACGCCGGAGCCAGCCGGTCGTCGGCGAATCCGATGACCAGGCTGGGCACCGTGATGCCCGCGTACGCGGCGAGCCGGTCCTGTGAGCGGTCCATGCCCAGCTGGGCGCGCACGCCCGCGGACGGCGTCGCGGAGGCGCCGAACTCGAAGATGTCCAGCCACTCCTGCGCTTTGTCGGGGTCCCGCACGGTGGCCGGGGAGAGATTGAGCTGCACCTTGATCGCCGCCGCGTATTCCGGCGGCAACTGCACCCGCGTGTCGTGGAGAGCCTGCTCACCGGTGTTCAGGGTGCGCGCCAGCGGATGCGGTCGGCCGACGGTGGCCATCATGACCGCCCTGCCGACGAGCTCGGGCCGGGCCAGCGCCAGCTCCTGCACCACCCGTGCCCCCATCGAGGTGCCGACCAGGTGTGCGGGACCGCCACCGAGATGCTCGATCAACGCGGCCGTGTCGGCGACCAGGTCCTCCACCCGCATCCCGCCCGCGCACTCGGAGGAGGGCGCGATGCCGCGATTGTCCACGGTCGCGACCCGGAACCCGGCCTCGACCAGCGCGGGCACCTGATACGTGCGCCACACCCGCCCCGGGCTGCCCGATCCCATGACCATCACGACCAGCGGCCCCGCGCCCGTCACGTCGTAACTCAGCGCGATTCCGTTGAGATCGGCTACCGGCATGGTCCTTCTTTCGCACGGGGCCGCCCGCGCGTGCCCTCCACTGGTTCGATCGCCCACCTGATTGCAGGGTTTCTAAATCAGGCAGACGATGCAGTCTAGACGAGGCGCCACAGCGCCGTGGGCGGGCCCTCGGCGCGTGTGCCGAGTGCCCGCCCACGGAAACGGCGGTCTAGGAGAACGTCAGGCTGACGTCGTTGAGAACCGGCGCGTCGTCGCGCTCGACCGCGGTGGCCGCGATGGTCAGCTCGCCCTCGCCGCGCCAGATCCGGGCGCGGATGGTCTCGCCGGGGTACAGCACCCCGGCGAAGCGGGCGCGGAAACCGGTGACCCGGGAGGCGTCGGAGTCGAGCACGTTGTCGGTCGCCGCCTTGCACACCAGGCCGTAGGTGCACAGCCCGTGCAGGATCGGGTTCGGGAAGCCGGCCGCGCGAGCGAACGCGGGGTCGGAGTGCAGCGGGTTGCGGTCGCCGAGCATGCGGTAGAGCAGCGCCTGCTGGGGCAGGGTGGGGATGAGCAGCTCCAGGTCCGGGTCGCGCTGCGGCAGTTCGGACCTGGTGCTCGGGCCGCGCTCGCCGCCGAAGCCGCCCTCGCCCTTGGCGAAGATCGACGAGCGGGTGGTCCACAGCGGTTCGCCGTCGGAGCCGGTGATCTCGTACTCGCGCACGATCACCGCGGAGGAGCCCTTGTCCCAGAGTTCGGCGATGCGGCTGGCGCTGGTGGCCTTGCCGGAGGCCGGGATCGGCCGGTGCACCGTGACTTCCTGGTGCGCGTGCACCACCTTGGCCAGATCGATGTCGATGCCGGGGAAGCTGACCTTCGGCGGCTCGGTCTCGCGCAGGGTCTCGGCGACGGTGGCGAAACTGGGCAGCACCTGGGGTTCGCGGTCGTCGAGATAGCGCAACTCGGCCTCGTCGGTCCAGCGCGCGCCCGCGCCGAGACCGAGGTGGTAGAGCTGCACGTCGGAGGGCGTCCAGGAGAACTCCCTGGTCGGCAGCTGCGCGCCGAGTGCGACGGACGGATCGATGGGCATGGGGTTGATCTCCTCGTTCGCGTGTCGGGGCGGGCTCAGGCGTCCGCGGTGGCCTCGGCCTTCTCCGTCTTCTTCCGGTCGACGATGTCGAGCACCGCCAGGTAGCCGAAGGTGATGGCCGGGCCGATGGTCGCGCCGGGTCCGGCGTAAGTGTGGCCCATGACCGGGGTCGAGCAGTTGCCCGAGGCGTACAGGCCGGGAATGACGCTGCCGTCCTCGCGCAGCACCCGGCCCGCCGAGTCGGCCACCAGACCGCCCTTGGTGCCCAGGTCGCCCGGCACGATCTTGGCCGCGTAGAACGGGCCCTGCGAGATCTCGGCCAGGCACGGGTTCGGCTTCACCGTGGGATCGCCGTAGTAGCGGTCGTAGTGGCTGTCGCCGCGGCCGAAGTCCTCGTCCTTGCCGGTGCGGGCGAAGCCGTTGAAGCGCTCGACGGTCGCGGCCAGCTCGTCGGCGGGCACGCCGAGGCGGGTGGCCAGCTCCTCGAGGGTGTCGGCCTTGACGATGTTGTCGTTCTCCATCCAGCGCGAGGGGAACTTCAGGCCGGGCTGTAGGCCGGCGAAGATGTAGCGGTCGCGGTAGCGCTGGTCGAACACCAGCCACGCCGGAATGTTCTCGCCCGGGCCCTCGCCCTGGCCGTAGGTGCCGCCGTACATGGTGTGCACGGCCTCCACGTAGGGCGCCGATTCGTTGCCGAAGCGCTTGCCGCGCGCGTTCACCATGATGCAGCCGGGCAGATTGCGCTCGGCCAGGGCGAACCACGGCTTGCCGCCCTTGAACACCGTCGGACCCCACCAGGCGTCCTCCATGAAGCCCACGTCGGCGCCCACGTCCATGCCCGCCTGGATGCCGTCGCCGGTGTTGGCGGCCGCGCCGGTGGTCCACTCGGTGGTGATCGGCGCGCGCTGGTACTTCTCCCGCATCTGCGCGTTGTGCTCGAACCCGCCGCTGCCGAGCACCACGCCGTAGCGGGCGCTGAAGACCGTCGGCTCGCCCTGGTACAGCGCCTCCACGCCGGTGACGCGGCCGTCGGTGACGACCAGCTTGGTCATCGGCGTGTCAAGCAGCAGCGGCACGTTCGCGTCGAGCAGGCCCTTGCGCATGGCGGCGATGATCGCCCGGCCCATGCCGACGATCTCCTTGCCGGTGAACTTGGCCAGGTAGGTGCGCGCGCCGACGCGCATGGCCCGCATCATGCCCTTGGGGTGGCGGCGGATCAGGTTCAGCCGCACGTAGTCGGCCTGCATGACGACGACATTGAGCGGCGCCTTGGCGTACGGCGGCTCCAGCTTGTCCTTCTCCGGGCCGAGCACCTTGAGGTTGAACGGCTTGGGTTCGCAGGAGCGGCCCTCGCCGAGACCACCGGGGGCCTCCGGGTAGTAGTCGGAGTAGCCGGGCACCCACTTCATCTTCAGCGGGGTGTGGTCGAGGACGAAGTCGAAGGCCTCGGCGCCGCGGTCGATGTAGGTGTCGATCCGGTCCGCGGGCACCACGTCGCCGATGATGCTGTGCAGGTAGGTGCGGGCCTGCTCGCGGTCGTCGGGACGACCGGAGGCCAGCAGCGCCTTGTTGCCCGGGATCCAGACCCCGCCGCCGGATCGGGCCGTCGATCCGCCGTAGTGCGCTGCCTTCTCGAGGACGACGACCCGCAGTCCGTGATGGGCGGCGGTCAGGGCGGCGGTCATGCCTGCGGCGCCGCTGCCGACGACCACCACGTCGTAGCTGTGTGGGTCAAGAACCGGATCAGTCATGTAGAACACGTTATAGAATGGACGCGCCGTTGGTCTATGTTGAGAGGCAGAAGAGTTGTCCGGCGTCTCATCGGCCGGGAAAACCTGTTTCAGTTCGGAGTGGAGTGCATGGGCCTGGACGCTGTGAATCCCCCTGACGTCACCGCCGCTGATGGCGCGGCCGACCTCACCGCGGACGTCGTCGTCATCGGCTTCGGCGCCGCGGGCGCGTGCGCCGCGCTGGAAGCGGCCGAGACCGGAGCCGACGTGCTCGTCCTGGAACGGTTCAGCGGCGGCGGCACCTCGGCGCTGTCCGGCGGCATCATCTACGCGGGCGGCGGCACCACCGTGCAGCGCGCGGCCGGCGTGCGCGACACCCCCGAACAGATGCTGGCCTACCTGCGCAGAGAGGTCGGCGACGCGGTCTCGCCGCAGACACTGCACCGTTTCGTCGAGCAGAGCCCGGACATGATCGACTGGCTGTCCGGCCACGGCGTTCCCTTCGACGCCTCGCTGTGCCCGTACAAGACCTCCTACCCGAACGACAAGTACTACCTGTACTACAGCGGCAGCGAAGTCTCCGGTTACGGCCGCGAGGTCGCCGAGCCCGCCCAGCGCGGCCATCGCGTCAAGGGGCGTGGCACCTCGGGCAAGAAGATGACCGACCCGCTCATCGCCTCCGCCCTGCGCCACGGCGTGCGGGTGGAGACCCTCACCGCCGCCACCCGGCTGCTCACCGACGCCGAGGGCAGGGTGACCGGCGTCGAGTGCCGCACCCTGCGCGCGGCCCCCGCCCGGGTGCGCGCCCGCTACCGCAGGCTGGCCTCGATCGCGAACAAGCCGGGCATCTACTACCCGCCGCTGCGCAAGCGCCTCATGCGACAGCTCGCCGCCATGGACGAGCGCTACGGCCGGATCATCCGGGTGCGCGCCGAGCGCGGCGTGGTGGTCAGCTCGGGCGGCTTCATCTCCAACCGCGACCTGGTGCGCCAGTACGGGCCGCAGTACCGGCACGGCCTCGAGCTCGGCAGCATGGGCGACGACGGCAGCGGCATCCTCATGTCGCGGGAGGTCGGCGCCGCCACCGACCGGATGGGCAACATCTCCGCCTGGCGTTTCATCCTGCCGCCCAGCTGCTTCACCGGCGCGCTGCTGGTCGACGCCGCGGGCCGCCGCGTGATCGACGAGACCCGCTACGGCGCGGCCGTCGGGCACAAGCTGGTCAACGAGCACGACGGCCAGGGCTGGGTGCTCGCCGACGCCGAGCGCATGCGCACCGCCGTCCGGCTGATCAACCGTGAGGCGACCTGGTTCCAGCGCGCCCAGTTCGAGGTCATGCGCCGCAACGCCAAGCGCGGGGCGACGCTGGAGGAGGCGGCGTGCGCCGCGGGCATCGACCCGGCCGGGCTGCGCGCCACCGTCGAGGAACACAACGCGGCGATCGCCGCCGGCGCGCCCGACCCGGTGGGCAAGCCGGCCGAATTCACCGAATCGGTCCGCGGCGGGCCGTACTGGCTGTTGGATGTAGGTATCAAGCCGAGTCTGACCAATCCCTGCCCGATGCTCACCCTCGGCGGCGTGGTCGTCGACGAGACCACCGGCGCGGTGAGATCCACGGCGGGAGAGATCATTCCCGGCCTGTTCGCGGCGGGCCGCACGGCCGTCGGGATCTGCTCGGACTCCTACGTCAGCGGTCTGTCGCTCGCCGACTGCGTGTTCTCCGGCAGGCGCGCCGGAGCCCATGCCGCGCGCGTGCCCGCACGGGCCGTGCCCGAACCTGCCACAGCGGAAGGAAATTGACGTGCTGTCCGACGCGGTACGAATCGAACTCGCCGACGAACTGGCGAAAGCCGAAGCGGAGCGGATCGCCATCGACCCGCTCGTGGCCCGCCATCCCGACATCGACGTGGTCGACGCCTATGAGATCCAGCTCGTCAACATCCGCCGCAGGCTGGACGCGGGCGCGAAGGTGGTCGGCCACAAGGTCGGGCTGTCCTCGCTGGCCATGCAGCAGATGATGGGCGTGGACGAGCCCGACTACGGCCACCTGCTCGCCGAGATGGAGGTCTTCGAGGACACTCCGGTCCCGGCGGGCAACTACCTGTTCCCCCGGGTGGAGGTCGAGGTCGGTTTCGTGCTCGGCGCCGACCTGCCCGGCGAGGACTGCACCGAGGCCGACGTGCTGGCCGCCACCGTCGCCTACGCCCCGGCCATCGAGCTGATCGACTCCAGGATCAAGGACTGGAAGATCGGCCTGTGCGACACCATCGCCGACAACGCCTCCTCGGCCGGCTTCGTGCTCGGCCGGGAGCGCGTCGCCCCCGCCGACATCGACATCAAGGCCATCGACGCGGTGCTCACCCGCAACGGCGAGGTCGTCGCCGAGGGCCGCAGCGACGCGGTGCTCGGCGACCCGGTGATCGCGGTGGCCTGGCTGGCGCGCAAGGTCGCCTCCTTCGGCGTGCGGTTGAAGAAGGGCGACATCGTGCTGCCCGGCTCCTGCACCCGCGCCATCGACGCCCGCCCCGGCGACGACTTCCTGGCCGAATTCGCCGGACTCGGTTCCGTCCGTCTGAAATTCGACTAGGCCTGAAATTCGACCAGGCCTGGGGTTCGACCAGGCCTGGAGTTCGGCCAGGAAGCCCGGCCCACCCAGCATCGGCACCACCAGCTCTGCACAACCCGAGGAGGACGCTGTGTCATCGAAAGGCACCGTCACCGCCGCCATCGTCGGCTCCGGCAACATCAGTACCGACCTGCTCTACAAACTGCTGCGCTCGGAGGCCATCGAGCCGCGCTGGATGATCGGCATCGATCCCGACAGCGAGGGCCTGAAGCGGGCGCGCGGGCTCGGCCTCGAGACCTCGCACGAGGGCGTGGACTGGCTGCTCGCGCAGTCCGAACTGCCCGACGTGATCTTCGAGGCCACCTCTGCCTACGTCCACCGCGCCGCCGCGCCCCGCTACGCCGAGGCGGGCATCCGCGCCGTCGATCTCACCCCGGCCGCCGTGGGTCCCGCGGTGGTGCCGCCGGTCAATCTCGACGCCAATCTCGACGCCCCCAACGTCAACATGATCACCTGCGGCGGTCAGGCCACCATCCCGATCGTGGCCGCCGTCTCGCGCGTGGTCCCGGTGCCCTACGCCGAGATCGTCGCCTCGGTGTCCTCGGTCTCGGCCGGTCCGGGCACCCGCGCCAACATCGACGAGTTCACCAAGACCACCAGCCGGGGCGTGGAGACCATCGGCGGCGCCCAGCGCGGCAAGGCGATCATCATCCTCAATCCGGCCGAGCCGCCGATGATCATGCGCGACACCATCTTCTGCGCCATCCCCGACGACGCCGACACCGACGCCATCGCCGACTCCATCCACCGGATGGTCGCCGACATCCAGCAGTACGTGCCCGGCTACCGGCTGCTCAACGAGCCGCAGTTCGACGAGCCCTCGGTGGTCTCCGGCGGGCACGCCAAGGTGTCGGTCTTCGTCGAGGTCGAGGGCGCGGGCGACTTCCTGCCGCCGTACGCGGGCAACCTCGACATCATGACCGCCGCGGCCACCAAGGTCGGCGAGGTCATCGCCCAGCAGATCACCGTGGCCCGGGTCTAAGGAGCACATCATGACCAATTCGGTACCGTCCCCCTACTCGGCGGAACTCGACATCCGCGTCACCGACACCTCGCTGCGCGACGGCTCGCACCACAAGCGCCACCAGTTCACCGCCACCGAGGTGCGCGACATCGTCGCCGCCCTCGACGGCGCGGGCGTGCCGGTCATCGAGGTCACCCACGGCGACGGCCTCGGCGGCTCCTCGTTCAACTACGGCTTCTCCAAGACGCCCGAACAGGAGCTGGTGAAGATCGCCGCCGAGACGGCGAAGCGGGCCAAGATCGCGGTGCTCATGCTCCCCGGCGTCGGCGTCAAGGAAGACATCAAGATCTCCCAGGACAACGGCGCCTCCATCTGCCGCATCGCCACCCACTGCACCGAGGCCGACGTCTCCATCCAGCACTTCGGCCTGGCCCGCGAACTCGGCCTGGAGACCGTCGGCTTCCTGATGATGTCGCACACCCAGCCGCCGGAGGTGCTGGCGAAGCAGGCCCGGATCATGGCCGACGCGGGCTGCCAGTGCGTCTACATCGTCGACTCGGCGGGCGCGCTGGTGCTCGAGCAGGTCTCCGACCGGGTGGCCGCCGTGGTCGCCGAACTCGGCGACGACGCACAGGTCGGCTTCCACGGTCACGAGAACCTCGACCTGGCCGTGGCCAACTCCGTCTACGCCATCCGCGCGGGCGCCAAGCAGATCGACGGCAGCGCACGGCGTTTCGGCGCGGGCGCGGGCAACACCCCCGTCGAGGCGCTGGTCGGCGTGTGCGACAAGCTCGGCATCAAGACCGGCATCGACTTCTTCGCCATCGCCGACGCCGCCGAGGACGTGGTCCGCCCCGCCATGCCGCAGGAATGCCTGCTCGACCGGCAGGCGCTGATGATGGGCTACGCGGGCGTCTACTCCAGCTTCCTCAAGCACGCCGAGCGGCAGGCCGAGCGCTACGGCGTCTCGGCCGCGGAGATGCTGGTGCGCGCCGGGCAGCGCAAGCTCGTCGGCGGGCAGGAGGACCAGCTCATCGACATCGCGCTGGAGTTGCTGCGGGAGAAGCAGACCGCGGGCGTGTCCTAGCCTCTGTCCCGGCCACCTCGCCCGGTTCGTCGGACGGCCCGGCTCGGTCGTGCTCGGTCGGGTCGCGGGTGGACACGGGCCCCGCGACCGCGTCGGGTGGCGTTCGGCGAGGGCGGCCCTCGACCGGCGACAGGATCGCGCCGGAGAGGAGGGATCGGCGATACTCGATGGTGGCGACGGCCGCGTCCGTCGCCGGATCGACGACGCCCCGACCGGGGCGCACGAGGGCGGAGGGGAGCGGGGGACGCATGGCCTACGAGCACAAGGACGGGGAAGGGCACGAATCCGGGGGCGGGGCCTACGAATTCCCGCCGCTGGAGAAGCTCGGCAAGGACGCGCAGTACCGCGCCGCGGGGGAACCAGGGCCCACGTACGGCGGTCCGGCGACGCCACCCGCGGGCTACGGCCCGGCTCCCGTGCCCCCACCCGGTGCGCCCTCCGGTTACGGCTCCGCCCCAGCGCCCCAGCCTGGCTGGGGCCCCGGCGGCGCACAGCAGCCCCCGCCCGCGCCGGGAGCGCCCGCACCGGGAGCACCCGGACAGCTGCCGCCCGGTTCCCCGCCGATCCGGCCGCCGTTCGGGGATCACAGGAACCGCGCGCCGCTGTACGGCGCGGGCAACCGGTACCCGATGAAGGACGCGCCGGGCCCCCTCGGCAAGATCGGCGTCTTCACGCCGCTCGTCGGCGTCGTCGTCGCTTTCGTCGTGCTGAGCACCCTGTCCACCGGCGGCGGTCTGTGGCCGTCGACCGACTCCGCGAGCGAGCGCACCACGACCACCACCGCGCCGCCGGCCACCAGCACGCGCGCGACCACCACGGGCCGCCCGACCCCGACCACGCGGTCGGCGGCCGTCACGGCGGCGCTGCTCCCCGGTTACCAGGGCATCGCCGTCGAATCACGCGGCGTGGCCTACGACGTCCCCGAGGGCTGGGTGGTCGATTCCCCCAGCACGATCCGCGGCTTCGAGAACGAGCAGGGCCGCATCTCCGGCACCGGCACGGCCGCCGAGGGCGAGGACTACTGCGGCGAGAACAACCGCGCCACCAGCTTCGTCAGCCGCTCCGACGTGCCCGATCTCGCCGCCGCCGCCACCGAATGGGGCGACTCCACCGCCAGGATCGCCTTCGACAGTTCCGGCTGGACCCGCCGCGTCACCGGCCCCGAGAACCTCACCACCCGCTCCGGCCTCACCGGCGCGATGGTGGAGACCACCGGCCCCCAGACTCCCGACCCGGCCGACTGCGCCACCGCCTACTCCATCTACACCTTCGCCTTCACCGGCTCCGAAGGCACCACCCTGCTGCTCACCATCGCCGCCGACCGCGAGGTCACCGGCGAGGTCACCCCCGACCAGGCCCGCGAGATCTTCTCCACCGTCCGCCTCCTGAACTAGACAAGGCATCCGAGGGCCAGGAACCGTCCATATCGCTCCCGGCGCCGACGGCGATCTCGTCGAGGTCGGACCACCATCGGGCGACGATGTCGGATCGTCCCGGTGCGGATCAGGCCCCGCGCACTTCGCGCGGGGTGTTCTCGGCGGCGGGTGCGGCGCGGCGGGCGCGCTTGCCCCTGGCCACCTCCGTGGCGAGAGCGTCCAGCGGCTGCCCGAACCCGCGCAACGGATCGATCAGCCCGGTGAGCCAGTCCAGGGCGACCCCCACTGCTGCCGGGTCGAGCGCGTAGAGCCGCCGGTTGCCGTCGGCGCGCACGGTGACCAGCCCGGCCTCGCGCAACACCTTGAGGTGCTGAGAGACGCCGGGCTGGGAGATCGAGGTCAGTTCCCTGGCGGCGGCGACCAGTTCGCCCGCGGACCGCTCGCCCGTCGCCAGCAGGGCGAGCAGCTGCCTGCGCAGCGGGTCGCCGAGCGCCTCGAAGATCTTCGCCGGGGGTAGCGCCATCAGGACTCGGGGCCCGCCTCGGGCTCGGTGGTGTAGAAGACGATGGTCTGCTCGGCGGCGGTGTGCGCGGCCGTCGGGTCGTCGCCGTCGGCGATGGCGGCGTCGGCCCAGGCCTCGGCGGCGGTGCGGATGAAGGTGATCCCCTCGGGGGTGGTGTGCAGGTTCATCGCCACCTCGGGGTCGACGGGTTCGCCGGTCTCGACGTGGATGCCGAGACCGAGCAGCGCCAGATCCCAGCCGACACCGACCGCGCCCGGCCCGAACTGATCCCACATCTGCGGGTCCACCGGCGCCTCGTGCACCAGCTCCAGTCGCGTTCCCTCGCCGTCCGGGGTGAGCGTGACCGTCAGCCAGGACACGTTCCCGCCGAACTCCCAGGTGACCGCGAACCGCTGCGGCCGATCGCACGCCTCGACCGTGCCGCCCGCATTGCCCTCGAGCTGGTACTTCCCACCCACCTCCAGCTCGCCGCTGATCGGCAGGAACCAGCGCGGCAGGCGCTCGGGGTCGGTCAGCGCCTCCCAGAGGTCCTCCTGCGCCGTCGGGTAGGTCCGGCGGGCCACCGCGACCCTGGTGGAATCCCCACCGCGCGAGCCGGTGCGGATCTCCCTGGTGACCAGTCCGGCCGCGGCGGCCGGGTCCGTCAGCAAAGCCATATCTGCCTCCCTTTATAAGTTTGTGCTTATATTACACGCATCATTCGCGAACAGCGAGGCGCGGCTTTGATATCAAGATCTGTATCTTTCGATATCGCGGGCCTACCCTTGTATGCGGAGGTGGTAGAGATGGCACGAACCGTTATCGATGTGGACGATGCGATGCTGGCCGAGGCGGCCGAGATCTTCGGTACGACGACGAAGGTCGCCACTGTCAATGCGGCGCTCGAAGACGTGATCAAGCGCCGTAAGCGGCAATCGTTCCTGGATTGGCTCGCCGCGGGGGGATTGCCCGGCCTGACCGGAGAGGCCGACTCCTCGGCCGATCAGGGCGCGGCCTGATCGTGTCGATCAGGTACTTGATCGACACGTCCGCCTTGGCGCGTTATCCGAAATCCGGTGTGCGGGCGATGGTCGAGCCACTGCACAACGCGGGGGTTCTCGCCGTCTGCGGGGCGGTGGAGTTGGAAATTCTTCGAGCGGCGCGCTCGAAATCGGATGCGGTGCGGATTCGCGACGAGCTGCGCGGTTTCGACTGGTTGCCCACGCCGGACGAGGCCTGGGATCGAGCCGCCGAGGTGCAAGGGTTGCTCGTCGGACGTGGGAACTGGCGAGCCCTGTCCACGTCGGACCTCATCATCGCCGCCGTCGCGGAAAGACACCGCGTTACCGTGCTGCACTACGACGGCGACTACGACGTGATCGCTGCCGTCACCGGCCAAGCCGTGCGGTGGGTCGTCCCGCCCGGAACGGCGGACTGAGGCACGCGCCTGAGGCAGGGCTCAGAGCCAGGTGTCCAGCGTGGTGGTGGTGAGGAAGTGCTCGAGATCGGCGCGCCAGGGCGCGGGCGTGGTCTTCTCGGGCTCGATGGCGGTGTACTGGCCGCGGTAGAACAGCAACGGGCGGCCGGAGTCGGTGGACTCCGACAGTGAGAGCACCCGGCCGATGACGATGTAGTGGTCGCCGCCGTCGACGACGCGCTCCACCCGGCATTCGATGGTGGCCAGCGAGTCGTCGAGGGCGGGCAGGCCGAGTTCGGTGGTGCGCCATGGCACGCCAGCGAACTTGTCCTCTTCCCTGGAGCCGAAGCGGGCGCAGACCGGCTGCTGGGCCTCGGCCAGGATGTTGACGCAGAAGCGTCCGTGCTTCTCGATCGCCGCCCACGAGCGCGAGCCCTTGGTGGGGCAGAACAGCACGAGCGGCGGGTCGAGGGACAGGGCGGCGAACGACTGGCAGGCGAAGCCGACCGGCGCGGGGTCCGCGCCGTCGACGGCCTCGCCGAAGGTGGTGATGACGGTGATGCCGGTGCAGAACTGCCCGAGCACGGTGCGGAACCGCCGGGGGTCGATCGCCGGATTCGCGTCGGTGGTCACTGTCGTCTCCATGTCGTTCGCCGTCCTGTCGGGGATCGGTTCTTGCCGGTGGCGGGCTACTGCTCGCGCATGCCCACCGAGAAGTCGTGGCCCCACAGGCTGACCGCGGTGGACTCCCGCGCGATCCAGTCGTCGTCCTCGACTTCCAGTCCCTCGCATCCGAATTCGACGTCGAACCCGCCCGGCGTCTTCATGTAGAACGAGAGCATCTTGTCGTTGACGTGCCTGCCCAGGGTGGCCGACATCTTGACCTTCTTGCGCAGCGCGCGGTCCAGCGCCAGGCCGACGTCGTCGGAGTTCTCCACCTCGATCATCAGGTGGACGATGCCGCTGGGGGTGGGCATCGGCAGGAACGCCAGCGAGTGGTGGCGCGGGTTGCAGCCGAAGAAGCGCAGCCAGGCCGGTTCGCCGTCGGCGGGACGGCCCATCATCTGCGGGGGCAGCCGCATCGAGTCGCGCAGCCGGAAGCCGAGCACGTCGCGGTAGAACTCCAGCGCGGCCTGGTCGTCGGAGGTGCTGAGCACCACATGACCGAGGCCCTGTTCGCCGGTGACGAACCGGTGCCCGTACGGGCTGACCACGCGGCGGTGTTCCAGCGCCACCCCGTGGAAGGCCTCCAGCACGTTGCCGGAGGGGTCCTCGAAGCGGATCAGCTCGTAGACGCGCCGGTCGGCCTTCTCCGCGTCGGTGCCCTCCTTGTAGGCCACGCCGGCGCGGTCGAGCCGTTCGCGGATGTCCTGCAGCTCTTCGGCGTTGGCGGTCTCCCAGCCGGAAACCAGCAGCCGGTCGCTCTCGCCGGGCACGATCACCAGCCGGGCGGGGAACTCGTCCATCCGCAGGTAGAGCGAGTTCGGGTCGCCGCCCTTGCCCTCCACCATGCCGAGGACCTTCAGGCCGTAGTCACGCCAGGCCGCCATGTCGGTGGCCTGGATGCGTAGGTAGCCGAGGGAACGGATACCCATGACTCATCCCTCCTGGGGCACACCGGACAGGAAGTCCGTGGTGAGCCGGTTGAATTCGTGGAACTTCTCCAATTGCGCCCAGTGCCCGCAGCCACCGAAGACGTGCAGCTGCACGCGCGGGATCATCTTGGTGGCCACGATGGCGCCGTCGAGGGGGTTGACCCGGTCCTCGCGGCCCCAGATCAGCAGCACGGGCTGGCGCAGCTTGTAGGCGTCGCGCCAGAGCATGCCGAGCTCGAAATCCGGGCCGGCGAACGACTTGCCCATGGCGCGGGTCGCGGCCAGCGCCTCGGGGGTGTTGGCCGAGGCGAATCGCTCGTCGATCAGCTCGTCGGTGATGAGCTTCTGGTCGAAGACCATGATCCGCAGGAACGCCGCGAGGTTCTCCCGCGTCGGCTCGAAGTTGAAGCGCGACAGCAGCTTCACGCCCTCGGTCGGGTCCGGGGCGTAGGCGTTCATGCTCAGCCCGCCGGGGCCCATGAGCACCAGCTTGCCCGCGCGGTCCGGGTGGTCGAGCGCGAAGCGGGTGGCCGCGCCGCCGCCGAGGGAGTTGCCGAGCAGGTGCACCCGCTCGGTGACGCCGAGGGTGTCGAGCAGGTCCTTCAGCGCCGAGGCCGAGTGCCGGAAGTACTGCGGGTGGTCCACCGGCTTGTCCGAGCGCCCGAAACCGGGCTGGTCGACCGCGAGCACGTGGAAGTTCTTCGCCAGCACCGGGATGTTGCGGGCGAAGTTCGACCAGGAGGAGGCGCCGGGGCCGCCGCCGTGCAGCAGCACGATGGTGGGGCCGTTGCCCACGCCCGCCTCGTGGTAGTGCAGTTTCAGGTCGGGACGGACCTGGGCGAACCGGGAGGTCGACTCGTAGGTGATCTCCGCGGTCGCGCTGTCGGCCGGGGCCGCCGTGTCGGTCGCGGTCATCACACCATCCCGTCGGTGATCGGCAGACCGAACTCGTGGGTGCCGTACATGACGTAGGCGCGCTCGGGATCGTTGGCCGCGTGCACCCGGCCGGCGTGCGCGTCGCGCCAGAAGCGCTGCAGCGGCGTGCCGTTGGTCAGCGCGGTGGCGCCGGAGGCCTCGAACAGCTTGTCGATGGAGGCGATGGCGCGGCCGGTGGCGCGGACCTGGTCGCGGCGCGCGCGCACCCGCAGGTCCAGCGGCACCTCTTGGCCTGCGGTGAGCAGCGCGTACTCCTCGGCGACATTGCCCGACAGCTGCCGCCAGGCGGCGTCGATGTCGCTGGAGGCCTCGGCCACGCGCACCTTGGTGAACGGGTCGTCCTTGGCCTTCTCGCCCGCGTAGGCCGCGCGCACGCGCTTGCCCTGGTGCTCGACGTGCGCGGCGTAGGCGCCGTAGGCCATGCCGACGATCGGCGCGGAGATGGTGGTGGGGTGGATGGTGCCCCACGGCATCTTGTAGACCGGGTCGGTGTTGCGCTCGAGGCCGGGGGAGGCCAGCTCGTTCATGGTGCGGAAGCTCAGGAAGCGGTGCCTCGGCACGAACACCTCGTCGACGACGACGGTGTTGGAGCCGGTGCCGCGCAGGCCGACCACGTTCCACACGTCGTCGATGCGGTAGTCGCTGCGCGGGATGAGGAAGCTGCCGAAGTCGACCGGCTTGCCGTCCTTGATCACCGGACCGCCGACGACCACCCAGGTGGCGTGGTCGCAGCCCGACGACCAGGCCCAGGAGCCCTTGACGAGGTAGCCGCCGTCGACCGCGGTGCCGATGCCCATGGGCGCGTAGGAGGAGGAGATGCGCACATCGGTGTCCTCGCCCCACACCTCTTCCTGGGCCTGCTGGTCGAACAGCGCCAGGTGCCAGTTGTGCACGCCGATGATGCCCGCCACCCAGCCGGTGGAGCCGCAGGCGGAGGCCAGCTTGCGGACGGTGTCGTAGAAGACGACGGGATCGGCGGCGTATCCGCCCCACTGCTTGGGCTGCAGCAGGCGGAAGAAGCCGGTTTCCTGTAGCGCCTTGATGCTCTCGTCGGGGACGCGCCGCAGGTCCTCTGCCTCCTGCGCCCGCTCACGCAGCGTCGGCAA
>Ga0079224_100006566_pt1 | contig 15448 bp, 12 predicted proteins | sample Stecom2015_FD_80414 | JGI IMG/M metagenome (GOLD analysis project Ga0079224, IMG submission 80414) | Agricultural soil microbial communities from Utah to study Nitrogen management - Steer compost 2015 | ecosystem: Environmental > Terrestrial > Soil > Agricultural land | place: USA: Utah...
CGACCTCGGCGCCCGCCGGCGCCGGCTCCTCCACCGCCACCTTCTCAGCCGCAGCCGCCGGCGCGGTCTCCGCCACGGCCGGCGCCGTTTCCGCCTCGGCCGCCTGCTGAGCCGCCCGCGCCGCCGCCTGCGCCGCCCGCTTCGCCCGCAGCGCCGCCTCGGCTTCCTCGAAGGCGCGCTGCGCCTCCAGCACCGCAAGCTCCGCCATCTGAGACTCGCTCTTGATGTCGATCTTCCAGCCGCACAGCCGCGCCGCCAGCCGGGCGTTTTGCCCCTCCTTGCCGATAGCCAGCGACAGCTGGTGATCCGGTACCACGGCGCGGGCGGACTTCTCCTCGTGGTTCAGGAACACTTGCACGACCTTGGCCGGGCTCAGCGCGTTGGCCACGAAGCGGGCCGGGTCCGGCGACCACTCGACGATGTCGATCTTCTCGCCCCGCAGCTCCTGCACCACGGCCTGCACGCGCGCCCCGCGCGGACCGACGCACGCGCCCACCGGGTCTACGTTGGGGTCGTGCGAGTACACCGCGATCTTGGAGCGGCTCCCGGGCTCGCGGGCCACCGCCTTAATCTCCACGATGCCGTCGTGAATTTCCGGGACCTCCAGCTCGAACAGCCGCTTCAGCAAGCCCGGATGCGTGCGGGAGATGTTGACGACGGGTCCGCGCGGCATCTGCCGGACCTCGGTGATGTACACTTTCAGGCGGGCGCCCGGCGCGTACGTTTCGCCCGGGATCTGCTCGCTGGGAATGAGCTGGGCTTCGATGCGGCCCAAGTCGACGACGACGTTGCGCTGGTTCATGCGCTGCACGACGCCGGTGACGATGTCGCCCTCGCGGTTGGCGTACTCCTCGTACAGCAGGTTGCGCTCCGCGTCGCGGATGCGCTGGATGACGACCTGTTTGGCCGCCCCCGCCGCGATACGGCCGAAGTCCCGCGGCGTCACTTCCACCTCAACTACGTCGCCGACCTGGTAGTTGGCGTTGATGCGGCGCGCTTCTTCGAGAGAAATTTCGGTCGCGGGATTTTTCACTTCTTCCACGACGTCTTTCAGCGCGTACACGCGCATGCGGCCCGTCCGGTCGTCCAGCAGCACCCGCACGTTTTCCGCCGACCCGTAGTGCCGCTTGTACGCGGACAAAATGGCCGCCTCGATGGCCTCCACCAAGATCTCCTTGGGTATCCCGCGCTCCTTCTCCAGCTCGTTGAGCGCACCGACCAGTTCCAAGTTCATGCTCGGCCCCAGCCTCCCAGCTGCCTAACCTCGTGTGCTAGAATTGTGCCACCAACCGGGCTTTCGCCACTTGTTCGAGCGGAATCCGCGCCTCGCCCTGCTCCAGGCGAATGATGATCTGCTCGCCATCCAGTCCCAGCAGCTCGCCGCGGAAGTTGCGGCGACCGTCGATGGGCCCGAACGTCCGCACATGCACCAAGCGCCCGGCGAACCGCTCGAAGTCCTGCGGCTTCTTCAGCGGCCGCTCAATTCCCGGCGACGACACTTCGAGGCTGTAACTTTCCTCAATCGGATCCACTTCGTCGAGCCGCCGGCTCAGCTCCTCGCTCAGCGCCTCACAGTCGTCGAGCGTCACGCCGCCGGGCTTGTCGATGAACACCCGCAGCACCCGGCCGCCGGATTCCCTACGGAACTCCACGTCGACGATTTCCAGGCCCAGCGGCCTCGCCACTTCTTCGGCCAGCTCGGCGGCGATTTCCGCCGGTCGCTTGGCGGCCATGCCCGCTCCCTCCCGCGGCCAGCAGCTTGCGTTGCAAAAAAACCGCCTTACACGTCGAAAGAGTGGGGACAGCCCCACTCTTTCGCACCGACGACGCTCATCGTTGACAGCAATAGTATATCACTGTCAAATTCCCTGCGCAATAAGGAGCTAAAACAGCGTCAATTGATCCGTCTCCGGCAGCCCTTCCAGCGTGCCGTGGCGCCGCAGCGTGTCGATGACGCTCTTCGTCAGCCGCGCGCGCGTCCTTAGGTCGTCCACCGACGTAAACCGGCCTTGTTCGCGGGCTTGAACGATGCTCTCTGCCGCGGCGACGCCCACGCCGTTCAGGGAAATAAACGGTGGCAGCAAGCCTTCCGGTGTCACCCTAAAGCGGGTGGCGTCCGACTCGTACAGATGCACGCGGCGGAACTTGATGCCGCGCGCCAGCGCTTCCAAGACCAATTGCATCGTCGACGCCACCGCCTTGTCGCGGGCCGTGGCGTCAGGGCCTTTGCGCTCGACGGCTTCGATGGCGCGCCGGATCGCGTCTTTGCCTTGCACCAGTAGCTCGGCGTCGCACTCTTCCGCCCGCACCGTGAACGACGCCGCGTAGAACGCCTCGGGGTAGTGCACTTTGAAGTAGGCGATGCGAAACGCCATCATGACGTACGCCGCGGCGTGGGCCTTCGGGAACATGTAGCTGATTTTCTGGCACGAATCGATGTACCACGGCGGCAAGTCGAACTGGCGCATCACCTCCACGTCTTCGGGCTTGAGCCCTTTCCCCTTGCGTACCTGCTCCATAATGCGGAAGGCGTTGCCCGCGTCCATTCCTTTTTGAATAAGGAACAACATGATGTCGTCGCGCGTCGCGATGACTTCCCGCAGCGTGGCCTTGCCTTCGCGGATTAAGTCCTGGGCGTTGTTGAGCCAGACGTTGGTGCCGTGGGACAAGCCGCTGATGCGGACCAGTTCGCCGAACGTCCGCGGCCGGGTGTCCTCCAGCATCTGCCGCACGAACGGCGTGCCGAACTCGGGAATGCCCAGCGTGCCCACGTCGCCGCCCACGTCGGCGGGCGTTAGGCCCAGCGACTCAAGGCCGCTGAAGATGGCCAGCGTCGCCGGGTCGTCCAGCGGGATGCGGGTGACGTCGACCCCCGTCAGGTCTTGGAGCATGCGCAGGATGGTCGGATCGTCGTGGCCCAGAATGTCCAGCTTGACCAGATTGTCCTCGAGGGCCGAGTAGTCGAAATGCGTCGTGATGACGCCGGCGCTGCGGTCGTTGGCTGGATACTGCACGGGCGTAAAGTCGTGGATGTCTTCCCCCTCGGGAACGACCACCAGGCCGCCCGGGTGCTGGCCCGTCGTGCGCCGCACGCCCGTGCAGCCCCGCACCAGGCGATCCACTTCCGCGGCTCGCGCCTCGACGCCGACGGACTCTAGATATTTCTTGACGTACCCGTACGCGGTCCGCTCGGCCAGCGTCGCAATGGTGCCTGCGCGATACACGTTCTCGCTGCCCAGCAACTGCTCGGCGTATTGGTGCGCCCGTGACTGGTATTCGCCGGAGAAGTTCAAGTCGATGTCGGGCACCTTGTCGCCGTGGAAGCCCATGAACGTCTCGAACGGGATGTCGAAGCCGTCCTTGTCGAGCGGCGTGCCGCACCGGGGGCAATCGCGCCGCGGCAAGTCGATGCCGCATTGCACCGACCCGTCGGTGACAAACTGGCTCCAGTGACACTGCGGGCACACGTAGTGGGGCGGTAGCGGGTTAACCTCGGTGATGCCGCACATGGTGGCCACTAGGGACGATCCGACCGAACCGCGCGAGCCGACCAAGTATCCGTCCTCGCGAGACTTTTGCACCAGCTTGTGGGCGATGTAGTACAGCGACGCGAAGCCGTTCGAGATGATGGAGCGCAGCTCCCGCTGCAGCCGCTCCTCCACGATGGGCGGCAACGGATCGCCGTAGCGCTTCCGAGCTGTCTCCTTGGCAATGCGCTCGATGGCCTCGGCCGCCCCCGGCAAGTTCGGCGCGTACAGCCCTTTGGGCAGCGGCGCCATCTCCTCGCAGCGAGCCGCGATGGCATTGGTGTTTTCGATGACAACCTGGCGCGCCCGCTCCTCGCCCAAATAGGCGAACTCCTGCAGCATCTCCGTCGTCGTGCGGAAATACAGCGGCGTGGGCCGCTCCGACGTGGAAAACCCGTGGCCCGCCATGATGATGCGGCGGAAAATCTCGTCCTCGGGGTGCAAAAAGTGCGCGTCGGAGGTGGCCACGACCGGCAACCCCAGCTCGTCGCCCAGCTGGACGATGAGCCGGTTGATGTTGCGCAGCGCTTCCTCGTCGGGCAGCGTGCCGTCCTCGATGAGGAAGCGGTTGTTGTCGATGGGCTGAATCTCCAGGTAGTCGTAGAACGACGCGATTTCCCGCAGCCTCTCTTTAGGCTCGCCGCGCAAGATGGCTTGGAACAGCTCGCCCGCCTCGCAGGCCGACCCGATGATCAAGCCTTCGCGGCGCTTGACGAGCTCGCTGCGCGGAATGCGCGGGTTCCGGTAAAAGTAGTGCAAGTGCGACAGCGAGACCAGCTCGTAGAGATGCTTCAGCCCTTTGCGGTTGGCGGCCAGGATGATGATGTGGTACGACCGTCCCTTTTCGTCCGCGTCGTCGGTCAAGTAACCTTCCATGCCGTAGATGAGCTTGATGCCCGCCTTCTTGGCCGCCTGATACGCCTCAGGGAAGGCGTGCACGACGCCGTGGTCCGTGATGGCCACGGCGGGGTGCCCCCAGGCCGCGGCCTGTTCGATGACCGCTTGGATATCCGCCGCGCCGTCCAGGCTGCTCATCTTCGTGTGCAGGTGCAGCTCGACGCGCTTTTCGGGATGGTCGTCCGTCCGCACCCGCGGCGACGTCTCCGCGACGGCGGTGGGCGTAATGACCAGCTCCTGCGTAAACCGATCGATCTCGGCGCGCCCGCGCACTTTGACCCAGCGGCCTTCCTGCACCGGGGAGTTTTCAGGCAGTTCGCCGCGGACGAAGGCTTTGACGGTGATGGAATCGGTGCGGTCGGTGATGTCGAAGCTGAGCAGAAAGCCCCCCCGCACTTCACGGCTTTCCCACTTCATCACTTCGCCCTCGACGACCACGTCCGGCCGGGGCGAACGCAGCTCCCGCAGCGGGGTCGGCATGCCGTCGACCTGCGGCTTAAACAGCGACGAGCCATTCCCGTTGCCTTTTCCGTTGCCGTTGCCGGCGCTCCGGCGCGGCCGACCTTCGCCGCCGTATCCGGCCTGCAAGATGCCGCCCGCGACGGCCCGCTGCAAGACCCGTTCAAGGTACTCGTTGTCGTCGGGCTCCTCGGCGTAAGGCGGCTCAGGCGGCGGCACCTCGAAGAACGGATCCCACGCCGTCGCGGCGGATTCGACCGCCGCGGCGGCTTCGGAGGCGCCGGAGGCGCCCGCCCCGTTCCCCGACCCGCGGGGTGCAGCCTCGAACACGAACTGCAGCTCATCCACGCCCGTCACTTGGCTGAGCAGGCGCTGTTCGAGCTTCTTCAGCGTCGCTTCGCCGATGGGCTTTTCGCCTTCCAGAACGACGCGCCATGCGCGCCTGGCCACGTCCACCTCCACCCGCCGCAAACGGGCCGCGGCCACGGCTTCGGTTTCCTCGGGGGAGAGACCCGGCAACAAGCGCGCCAGGGCGCCGGCCTCGTCCGGTTCGATAATGTACACGCTCATAGAGGCACCTCGGAATCCTGCCGACGTCGGCTCTGGTCGCGCCTTGCGGCGCGTCAGTAATAGGCGCGCAAGATCTCCCAGTACATCCGCATGCGAGCGCGGAAGCCATTCCAGGCGCCAGCCTTTTCTTCCTTCATTACGTGGGCGAGCCCGCGCAGCCGCACTTGCTCGACCCGCAGCCCTTCCCGCTCGGCGTAGCGCGAGAGGACGATCTCCGCGCCAAACCGGGACTCATCCAGGTGCGGCACGTGTTCGACCACCTCGCGCCGGACCGCCCGCTGGCCAGTAAGATACGGCGCCAACCAGTGCGCGAAGTCGGTGGCGGCCCGGCCGGCCACGAACACGCCGATGGTCATGTCGGCTCGCCCGAACAGGACAGGTTCCACTAGCGCGCGGATATGTTCGTCGCGCAGGCCGACCAAGTCCGCGTCGAGGAACAGGATGATCTCGGCGTCGGTCTGCCGCACGCCCGCCAGCATGGCGCCGCCTTTGCCCACGTTGACGGGCAGCTCCACGACGGTGACGGGAAAGCGCCGCACCACGGCCGCGGTGTCGTCCGTGCAGCCGTCGCAGACGACGATCACTTCGTCCAGCAGCGGATGGCGCACGACCCGCTGCAGTACCCGGCCGATGTTGGCTGCTTCGTTGTAAGCGGGAATGACCGCCGCCACTTTCGCCATGTCGACTCCGACTCCTCCCGCGTGCGGCGGCCCATCGCTGCGCTGCGTCCGGGAACGCTTACTGCAGCTGTGCGAGCGCCTCGGCGATCCGGGCCCGGACGAAGGAGGCCGCCTCGCCGACGGGCACCAGCTGCTGCAGCGCCCCGTCGCGGCTGGTCACTTCGACGGCGCCTTCGGCCAGCGACCGCGGACCCACCGTGATCCGGTACGGGAAGCCGATCAAGTCCGCGTCGTTGAACTTGACTCCGGCCCGCTCGTCCCGGTCGTCCAGCACCACTTCAACGCCGTCCGCCAGCAGCTGCTCGTACAGCTCCTCGGCCACCTGCCGCTGCTGCGCGTCGTCGTACTTGACCGGCACGATGACGACGTGGTACGGCGCCACCGAGACGGGCCAGCGGATGCCTTTCTCGTCGTGGTGCTGCTCGATAATCGCGGCCATCGTCCGGCTGATGCCGATGCCGTAGCAGCCCATGACGATGGGCTTGGACTGGCCGCTTTCATCCAGGTAGGTTGCCCCCAGCGCGGCGGAATACTTGGTGCCGAGCTTGAAGATTTGTCCCACTTCAATGCCGCGCGCCGACGCCAGCGGCTGGCCGCAATGCACGCACGCGTCGCCCGGCCGCACCGTGCGAATGTCGGCCACCACGTGGGCTTGCCAGTCCCGTCCGGGCGCGACATGCATCATGTGCTTGTCGGCGGCGTTGGCCCCGGCGACGGCATCGCGCACGGCCCACGCCCACGGGTCGGCCACGATGCGCACGCCTTCCAAGCCGATCGGACCGGCGAACCCCACGGGTGCACGGGTGACGCGCTCGATGACCTCGGCCGGCGCCATGACGACCTCGGTGGCGTCCAAGGCGCGCCGCAGCTTCACCGGATTGACGTCGTGATCGCCCCGCACCACCGCGGCCACGGGTTGTCCGTCCACGAGGAAGATCAACGTCTTCAGCAGCCGCCGGGTCTCCACCCCCAGCATGGCCGCCACTTCCTCGATGGTCCGGGCGCCGGGCGTGTCCACCACGCGGGCCGGCGGAACATCGCCGGCGTCCTCGCTTTCCGGAGGCGGCGCACTCGCGGCCTTTTCCGTGTTGGCCGCGTAGTCGCACGCCGTGCAGTAGACGATTTCCGCCTCGCCGGCGTCGGCCAGCACCATAAACTCGTGCGTGACGTTGCCGCCGATGGCCCCGGGGTCCGCCTCCACGGCGCGCACCTTCAGACCGCAGCGCGCGAACACCCGCTCGTAAGCCTCGTACATCTTCCGGTACGAGACGTCCAGCCCCGCCTCGTCCCGGTCAAACGAATACAAATCCTTCATGATAAACTCGCGGCCCCGCAGCAAGCCGAAGCGGGGGCGGACTTCGTCGCGGTATTTGTTCGCGATTTGGTAGAGCAGCAGCGGCAGCTGCCGGTACGACCGCACTTCGGCCCGCACCAGCGTCGTGATGAGCTCCTCGTGAGTGGGACCGAGGCAGAACTCCCGCCCGTTGCGGTCCTTGAGGCGGAACATCTCCTCGCCGTATTCATCCCAGCGGCCCGATTCCCGCCAAATCTCCGCGGGCTGCACGATGGGCATCAGCAATTCCTGGCCGCCTTTGGCGTCCATCTCCTCGCGGACGATCTGCTCAATCTTGCGCAGCACGCGCCACGCCAAAGGCAAGTACGTGTAGATGCCGGCGGCGGACCGGCGGATAAACCCGGCGCGAAGGAGCAATTGGTGGCTGGCGATCTCCGCCTCGCCCGGCGTTTCCCGCAGGGTCGGCGCCAGCAGCTGCGACATGCGCATGGGCGGACCTCCTTATTCCCCGGCGATGAACGAAATCCGTTTCGTTCGGCGCTGCGACGCGCCCGCTCAGACGCCGAACAAGCGAGACAAATCCAGGTAGAACACGAAAGCCATCAGCGCCAGCAGCAGCGTCAAGCCCACGAACTGGGCCACGCCCTGGTACTCGGGCTTCAGCGGCTTGCCGAGCACCGCCTCAATGGCCAAGAACAGCAGCCATCCGCCGTCCAGCACCGGCACGGGCAACAAGTTGATCAAGCCCAGGTTGATGTTGAGCACGGCGGCGAGGAGCAGCAAGTAGCCGATTCCCAGCCGCGCCGACTCGCCCACCGTGCGGAAAATGCCGATGGGCCCCGACAAGCTGTCGCGCAGCTCCGCGCCGGACGTCTGGCCCGTGACGATGCGGCCCAGCCAGGCCACGAGCTCCGACGTCCACCGCACCGTATCTGCAGCCGCCTGGCCAACGGCTTGGCCGAAGGGCAGCCGCTCTTTGCCGGCCATACCGCCCGCCATGACGGTGACGCCGATAAGCACCCGCCCACTGGCCTCGTCGTACCGCGCCTCGACGGGGAGCTCCAGCCGCCGCCCGTCCCGCTCGATCTCGATGGTGACGGTCTGGTTCGGATACCGCTGCAACGCCGCGCTCAGCTCAGCCAAATTGGAGACTCGCTGCCCTTCCACCGCCATGATGACATCGCCGGCCCGGATACCGGCCAGCGCGGCCGGGCTTCCGGGCAACACGTCGCTGACGGCGAAAGGCACCGCGATGGCCCAGTGGAAGAAAAACAAGAGAACGAACGCCAGCAAGAAATTGGCCACCGGCCCCGCCGCGATGGTGGCCATCCGCTGGGCTACAGTCTTCCTCAGGAACGACCGCTCGTCGTCCTCCGGGACCTCCTCCTCGGGATCGACCGCCGCGTCCATGCCGGCCAGCTTCACGAACCCGCCCAGCGGCAAGAGCCGGACGGAGTACACGGTCTCGCCGCGCTTCCACTGCACCAGCGCCTTGCCGAAGCCGATCGCAAACTCGTGCACCTTGATGCCGACGCGGCGCGCGACCAGGTAGTGGCCGGCCTCGTGCACCAAGACGATGGTGCCGAACACGATGACGAACGGCAAAATCCACGTGGTCAACAGGTCCCACAGCGCCAGCGGGCTCACCATCTCTGCCCCCTTCGTCACACGACGGCGGCCGGGCGAAAGCCGCTCACGACGTTGCGGGCCCAGCGGTCGGCCGCCAACACGTTCTCCAGCGTTGCCGCCTGCGGCTGGTGATCGGCCATCGCGCGCTCCACAAGGCGGGGGATGTCGAGGAAGCCGATGCGCCGCTGCAAGAAGAGCTGCACGGCCACCTCGTTGGCCGCGTTCAGCACCGCCGGCATCGTGCCGCCCTGCCGCGCCGCCTCGTAAGCCAGCTCCAGCGCTGGAAACCGCTCGCGGTCGGGCAGCTCAAAGGTCAGCTGCCCCACGTCGGCCAGCGACAGCCGCCGCACCGGCGACGGCATGCGCCGCGGGTACAGCAGGGCGTACTGGATCGGAATGCGCATGTCCGTCGGCCCCAAGTGGGCCAGGATCGAACCGTCCACCAGCTCGACGCACGAGTGCACGATGCTCTGCGGGTGCACCACCACGTCGATGCGGTCGATCGGAACGTCGAACAGCCAGCGGGCTTCGATGACCTCCAGCCCCTTGTTCATCAGGGTCGCCGAGTCGATGGTCACCTTGGGGCCCATGCGCCACGTCGGATGCCGCAGGGCCTCCTCCGGCGTAACGCGGGCAAGCTCCTCTTTCGGCACGGAACGAAATGGACCGCCCGAGGCGGTCAGCAGCAAACGTTCCACGGCCTGCCGGGATTCTCCCTGCAGGCACTGGAAGATCGCGCTGTGCTCGCTGTCCACCGGCAGCAGCCGGGCGCCGCTGCGTTGCGCCGCCGCCGTCACCAGTTGGCCGCCGGCGACCAGCACTTCTTTGGTCGCCAGCGCCACGTCCTTGCCCGCCTCCAGGGCGGCCAGCGTCGGCACGAGAGCTTCCGCGCCGACCATGGCCATGACGACCAGATCGACGTCTTCGGCCGACACCATGTCGATGAGCGCGTCGCGCCCACCGTACACGGCCGGCCCCTCGCCGTCGCCGCCCAGTAGTCCCCGGACGGCAAGGCCGTCCTTCACCTGCGCGGCGGCTTCGTCGTCCACCATGACGATGCGGCGCACCGACCGCCGCAACACGTCGCTGGACGCCACCACGTCGACCATCGGCTCAGCGCGGTGCCCGCCGGCCAATCCAACGACGATGAGCTCGTTGGGAAAGTGATGAACGATCTTCAGCGTCTGCCGGCCGATAGACCCCGTCGCGCCGACGACGACGACGTGTTTGCGTTTCAAAGTGCCACCCCCGTGTTGCTGGACGTATTATACCACAGTGGTCCGCGGCGCGTCCAAAAACGCTGGCCTGGCGGCGAGCTTGTCTCGTGCGCCCGGACGTCGCCGCCCTGAGCGGTCCCGCGGCTACGTGCCCGGCCGCTCTCCCAGCACGGTGACCACCAGCAGCGCCTTGATGAGGACCAGCGCCAGCGGCCCGATGAAAAACCCCGCCAATCCCGCCGCCCGGACCCCGACGTACACCGCGGCCAGCACGGTCAGCGGGTGCAGCCCCAGCTGCGCACCGAACACGTACGGCTCCGCGAGCTGCCTCAGCAAGGTGAGGGCGATCCACAGTCCGGCGACTTTGAGGGCCGCTGCCGGATCGCCTAAGAACGCATAACATGCCGCCGCCGGCAGCAAGACGCCGCCTGGCCCCACCATCGGCGCCAGATCGAGGATGCCCGCCGCCAGCCCCAGCAGCCACGGGTAAGGCACGCCGGCCAGCGCCAGCCCCGCCACGCTCAGCCCCGTCGTGGCGCCTACAAGGATGAACTGCGCCCGCAGCAAGCCCAGCACGCCGCCGACGACCTCGTCCCGGATGCGCGCCAGCGGCGCTCGCCACGGGTCCGGCGCGGCTCGCAGCACCGCGGCCCACAACACGTGCCGATCGCGGCTGATAAAGTACGTAGCCAGGCCGCTGACCCCCAGAAAAAACAACGCGCTGGGCGCCCCCCGCAGGCTTCCCACCGCGTTGCGAACGACGGCCGTGGCGGTGCGGGCCGCGGCCTCCGAGTCGAAGCGGAGCAAGTCGCCCAGCGGCGACGGAAGCTCCGCGAAAAACCGACTGGCCGCCTGCCGCAGCGCCTCGGCACGCTCGGCCAGCACTCCGACATACGCGGGCAGCTGGGCCAGCAGCCGCTCGAGCTCCGAGATCAAGTTGGCGACGACCAGAGCGACGGCGCCCAGGCAGAGGGACAAGAAAGCCGCCAGCACCAGGAGCACGGCGGCGCCGCGCCGCATGCCCGTCGCCGCCCGCAGCCGACCCACGTACGGGTCGATGACGGCCGCGAGCAAAAAAGCAAACAAAAAAGGCGCCACGTATGACCACGCGAGCACCAGCACGGCGGCCGCCGCGGCGATGGCCGCCAGCGTCTGCAGCAGCACCCGCTGCCTGCGGCGCATCAGCTCCGCCCCCCGTCGCGGCGGCGCCCGGGCGGGGTCGTTACGGTCGCAGCGTCAGGTAGTAAACGGCCGGCGCCACCAGCATCAGGCTGTCGAAACGGTCCAGCACGCCGCCATGCCCCGGCAGCAGCCGCCCGCTGTCTTTCACGCCGGCTTCGCGCTTGAACGACGACTCCAGCAAGTCGCCCAGCTGCGCCGCCACCGGAACCGTCGCGCCCAGCACCAGCGCGCGGCCCAGCGGCATCGACGCCGCGAAGACCGCCGTCAGCAGCACGCCGACGAAGCCGGCCACCCAGCCGCCGACGGCGCCCGAGACCGTCTTGTTCGGGCTCAGCGCGGGCACGAGCTTGCGTCCTCCCAGGGCGCGCCCGACGAAAAACGCAGCCATATCCGTCGCCCACGTGCCGAACACGGCCACCAGCGTGCGCATCAGCCCGTCGCCGCCGCTGCCGCGCAGCAGCACCAAGTGCGCCAGCAGTCCGGCCACGTAGGTGACGCCCAGCACCACGGCCCCGGCCGCCAAGAACGGCCGGCGGCGCGGCGACAGCGCCTCACGCGCCACGGCGTACACGGCCGTCGCGAAGAGCGCGGCCGCCAGCTCCAGCCCGGGCGCCGCATCCGCCCTTGCGGCATTGTACGCCGCCAGCGCCACCAGTAGACCGCCGCCAAACAGCGCATCCAGCGGCAGGGAGAGGTCAAAGCAGGCCCGCACCAGCCGCTGCCACTCAAAGAGTCCAACGATGATCAGAAAACAGACCAGCAGAAACCACCATACGCCGCCGGCCGCGGCGGCTCCCAGGAAAATCGGAATGCCCACGGCGGCCGTCAGCACTCGCGCGCGCATGCAACTGCCTCCTACTTACACGCGGCCGAACCGCCTCTGCCTCCGCTGGAAGTCGATAATCGCGCTATACAGGTGAGCTCGCCCGAAGTCGGGCCAGAAGACCGGCGTGATCCACAGCTCGGCGTAAGCCGCCTGCCAGAGCAGGAAGTTGGAGATGCGGTGTTCTCCCCCGGTCCGGATGATCAAGTCGGGATCGGGCACGTCCGCCGTGTACAGGTACGACGCGAAGCGAGCCTCGTCCACGTCTTCCAGCCGCGCCGCGCCGCGCAGCACGTCGGCGGCCAAGCGCTTGGCCGCCTGGACGATCTCGGCCCGCCCTCCGTAATTGAGCGCCACGCACAGACCGAGGCGGCCTTCTTTCGGCGCGCGGGCCAGGGCCTCGTCCAGCTTCTCGTTGACCCGCTGCGGGAGCCTGGCCCGATCGCCGATGATGCGCAGCCGCACACCGTGCTCTTCCAGCTTCGGCAGCTCCTCGTCCACCACCGTCACGAGCAGATCCATCAGGAAACCGACTTCTTCGTGCGGCCGTTCCCAGTTCTCCGTCGAAAAGGCGTAGACGGTCAGATAAGGAATGCCCAGCTCCACGCAGGCCTCCACCGTCTCCCGCAGCGCCCGCACGCCGGCGCGGTGCCCTTCGACGCGCGGCAGCAACCGCCGCGTCGCCCAACGGCCGTTGCCGTCCATGATGACCGCGACGTGGACCGGCAGCCGGCTGCGGTCGATGAGCTGCAGCAGCTGCTCCTCAGCCGACGCCGCGCCGCCGGCGACAGGCTCCCGGCCGTTGGCCTGCGGCGGCATATTCATCGTTTCGGTAACTCCTCGCTGCATGAGACTCGTCCCTCGATTTCAGGTACCACGACGAGCACGACGCCGCGCTCCGCATCCAGCGTTTGGCGCGCGACGCGCCACGAAGCGGCGGACCAGCCGGACGACGGCGGTACATAGGGCTCGACGCGGACGCGCCATCCCTCCGCCAAGAGCTTTCGGAGAGCCTCTCCCAGCGGCAAGGCCAACGCGTCGCGTAGGCTGCTCAAACTTCCAGGATCTCCTTTTCCTTGGCGGCCAGCAGCTCGTCGATCTCCTTAATATACTTGTCCGTCAGCTGCTGCACATCCGCCTGCGCCCGGCGCGACTCGTCCTCGGAGATAATGCCTTCTTTCTCCAGGCGCTTCAGCTCGTCGTTGGCGTCGCGCCGCACGTTGCGAACGGCGACCCGCTTCTCTTCCGCTTCCTTGCGGGCCAGCCGCGCCAAGTCGCGCCGCCGCTCCTCCGTCAGGGGCGGGATCTGGATGCGGATGACCGAGCCGTCGCTGGTGGGCGTCAGGCCCAGCTCCGAGGCGAGGATGGCCTTTTCGATGTTCTTGATGACGGACTTGTCCCAAGGCTGAATGACCAAGAGCCGCGGCTCCGGCGCCGTGATGGAGGCCACTTGGTTGATGGGCGTGGGCGTGCCGTAGTAGTCGACGGTGATGCGCTCCAGCAAGGCGGGGTTGGCTCGCCCGGTGCGGATGCTGGCGAGCTCGCGGCGGGCGGCTTGCACGGCCAGCTGCATCTTTTGTTCGGCGTCGCGCAGGATGGCTTGTATTTGTTCCGACATAGACTACGCGGTCCCTCCCACTTTCGTCCCCACGTGCCGGCCGAGGCACGCGTCGACGATGTTGTTCGGCTCATTGAAGTCGAACACGATAATCGGGATCTTGTTGTCCATGCACAGCGACGTGGCCGTCGCGTCCATCACGCCAAGCCCGCGGTTGAGGACATCGATGTAATCCACGTAGTCGAACTTGCGCGCGTTCGGGTTCGTGCGCGGATCCGAATCGTACACGCCGTCCACGCCGCGCTTGGCCATCAAGATGACGTCGGCTTCGATTTCCGCCGCCCGCAGCGCCGCGGCCGTGTCGGTGGAAAAGTACGGGTTGCCCGTCCCCGCCGCGAAGATGACCACGCGGTTTTTCTCCAAGTGCCGGATCGCGCGGCGGCGGATGTACGGCTCAGCCACCTGCCGCATCTCGATGGCCGTCTGCACCCGCGTGTCCACGCCCATCTGCTCCAGCCGGTCCTGAAGCGCCAGGGCGTTGATGACGGTGGCCAGCATGCCCATGTAATCCGCCGTCGCCCGGTCGATCCCGTGGCGTGCGGCCGGAGCCCCGCGCCAGATGTTGCCGCCGCCCACGACGACCGCCACCTGAACGCCGAGCTCGCGCACGCGCTTAATCTGCTCGCAGATGTTTTGCACGACGTCCAGGTCGAGGCCGAAGCCGCCTTCTCCGGCCAGCGCCTCCCCGCTGAGCTTCAGCACGACCCGCCGGTAGACGGGCTGCGTCGTCGTCATCGTGGAGCTCCTCTCCCAAACTCATTCTCGGCGCGCGGGAAGAGTCCTTGCCCGCGCGCACAAATCCCCGCCACGGGGCGAGGACTCCGTGGGAAATCGATGAGAGGAAAAGAAAGGGGACCTGTCCGCCCCGGCGGACATGGTCCCCTGTCCTGCGTCACGCCTCTTGGTCCGCTCGCCCGCCGGCGTGTTCGCCCCGTTCGAACCGGACGAACCGGCGAACGGTGATGTTTTCGCCGAGGGTGGCGATATGCTCCTGGATGAGATCGTGGACCTTCTTCTCCGGATCCTTAACGAAGGGCTGCTCGAGAAGGCACGTCTCTTCGTAGAACTTCTCCAGCCGCCCGGCGACGATTTTGTCGACGACGTGCTCCGGCTTGCCCTCGTTGAGGGCGGCGGCCCGCAAGACGCGGCGCTCCTCCTCGAGCACGCTCTCCGGCACGTCTTCACGCGAGACGTACAGCGGCTTGGCGGCGGCAATATGCATCGCCAGATCCCGCACGAGCTGTTGGAAAATCGCGTTGCGCGCGACGAAATCCGTCTCGCAGTTGACTTCGATCAGGACGCCGATGCGCCCGCCGGGGTGGATGTACGCGTCCACCACGCCCTCGGCGGCCACGCGGCCGGCCTTCTTGGCCGCCGCAGCGAGGCCCTTCTCCCGCAGCCAGGCGACGGCTTTCTCCATGTCGCCGCCCGTGGCCTCCAGGGCTCGCTTGCAGTCCATCATGCCGGCCTGCGTCCGCTCCCGCAACTCCTTAACCATTTGCGGCGTTATCGTCTGCGCCATCAGATTCCGCGCCCCCTTGCGTTAGACCTC
>Ga0079224_100006567_pt1 | contig 15446 bp, 16 predicted proteins | sample Stecom2015_FD_80414 | JGI IMG/M metagenome (GOLD analysis project Ga0079224, IMG submission 80414) | Agricultural soil microbial communities from Utah to study Nitrogen management - Steer compost 2015 | ecosystem: Environmental > Terrestrial > Soil > Agricultural land | place: USA: Utah...
CTGCCCAGTGTGCGGTGCGGAGCTGCACGTCACGAGGCTGGGATGCGAGTCCTGCGGCACTGAGCTGTCCGGACGGTTCGCCTCGTGTGCCTACTGCTCCCTTGACGCGCAGGACCAGAAAATCCTTGGCACCTTCCTCGTATCTCGCGGCAATATGAGAGAACTGGCGCGCGAGCTCGGTGTCAGCTACCCCACGGCGCGCCAACGATTCGCGGAATTGCTCCAGCGACTCGGATTGGAGGATACGGGGGACGCCACGGCGCCGGCCGAGGTCGATCGCGAAGCGGTGCTGCGCAAGCTCGCCGCTGGTGAGCTCGATCTCGACCAGGCCACCGCGCTGCTCAGCTGAGCTCGAAACCCACGGCGGAGTCGGCATGGCTCGCTGCGGCGACCTTGTCGGTGGCGTCTGAAAAGCTCCAATCATCATCACAGAAGGGACACATCGTGAACGCGATCACTGCCGAAGGTCTAGCCAAGACCTTCGGCTCCGGGGAGAAGGCCGTCAAGGCCGTGGGGGGTGTCGACCTCGAGGTGCCCGAGGGCACTGTGGTCGGGCTGCTCGGCCCGAACGGCGCAGGTAAGACCACGGTGGTACGGATGCTGACCACTCTGCTGCGACCTGATGCCGGCCGCGCGGTCGTGGCCGGGCACGATGTCCTGTCAGAGCCGCAAGCCGTCCGGTCCAAGATCGGCCTGTCCGGGCAGTACGCCGCGGTCGACGAGACGCTCACGGGGCGGGAGAATCTCTGGCTCTTCGGCCGCCTCTACCAGCTGTCGAGCAAGCAGGCCAAGAAGCGAGCCGACGAACTGCTCGAGCAGTTCTCGCTGACCGATGCAGCAGACCGGATGCTCAAGACGTACTCCGGCGGCATGCGCCGGCGTCTCGACCTGGCCAGCAGCTTGATCGTCCAGCCTGAGGTCTTGTTCCTGGACGAGCCGACCACCGGCCTCGATCCGGCGAGCCGACTCGACCTGTGGGAGGTCATCCGCGAGCGCGTGGCCGGTGGCGCGACCATCCTGTTGACCACGCAGTACCTCGAAGAGGCTGATGCGCTGGCCGACAACATCATCGTCATCGACCTCGGCAGGGTGATCGCCCAAGGCACCGCCGACGAGCTCAAGACGCAGATCGGGGGTGAGCGCATCGAGGTGGTGGTCCACGATCCCGAGCAGGCCGGGCGCGCTGAGCAGATCCTGAACCTGAACAGCGGGGGACAGTGCGAGCATGACGAACACAACCGCAAGCTCACGGTGCCCACCCACACCGGTTCCAAGGGATTGATCCAGGTGATCCGCGACCTCGACGAGGCCGGCATCACCATCGACGACATCGCGCTGCGCCGGCCCACCCTTGACGACGTGTTCGTGAAGCTGACCGGCCGGCACGCCGAGGACGAGACCGAGAAGCCTGAGCTGGCCGGGAGGAGTGCATCGTGACCACGACCGATGTGAAGCGTGAGTCGCCGGCACGTCCCAACCGCGTAGGGCCCAAGCAAGCGGTCAACGACGCTTTGACCATCACGTGGCGCAACATCCGTGGCGGCTGGCGGGTGCCGGACAACCAGATCTACATGTTCATCCAGCCGATCATGTTCGTGCTGTTGTTCGCCTATGTGTTCGGCGGAGCCATCCCCATTCCGGGCATGGAGGGCGACCCGACGGCCTACAAGCGCTATCTGATGGCCGGTATCTTCGCCCAGACGATGGCCTTCGCCGTAGCTCCGGCGAGCGTCGGGCTGGCCGACGACATGGAGAAGGGCCTCATCGATCGGTTCCGGTCGCTGCCCATGGCGCGGTCCGCGGTCATCTCCGGACGGGTCATCGCCGACCTGGCCAATCAGGTCATCGTGCTGGCGATCATGATCCTGTGCGGGCTCCTCGTGGGTTGGAAGATCGAGAACGGCGCCCTTGGCTTCATCGGCGGGGTCGGGCTATTGCTGTTGTTCGCCTTCGCCATGTTGTGGGTCGGGGCGTTCATCGGACTGTCCGTCGGCAGCCCGCAGGTGGCAGCCTCAGCTGGGCTGATCTGGCTGTTCCCCCTGGTGTTCTTGTCCAATGCGTTCATCCCGACCCCGACCCTGCCGAACTGGCTGCAGCCGGTGGCGGAGTGGAACCCGGTGAGTGCGTTCGTGGCCGCCACGCGTGAGTTGTTCGGCAACCCGAACTTGTTCTCGACCGACAACTTCCCGGCGCAGCACCCGGTGCTGCTGTCGCTGATCTGGGTCGTGATCATCGTCGGCATCTTCGCCCCGCTGGCCATCCGCAAGTACAAGGCAGCCGCGACCAAGTAGGCGCCCCGTATCGGTCGCCGACGTAGTCGGCCCAGGCCGCAACAGTCCACGGCGGTGTGCCCCCTTCGAAGGGGGCACACCGCCGTTTGGTTGCCTGGTGGCGCGCCGGCACAGTTGGCTTGCCCGAGGGCGCGCTTCCGCGTTCGGTTGCCTGGTGGCGCGCCGGCCCAGTTGGCTTGCTCTAGGGCGCGCTTCCGCGTTTGGTTCGCCGGGCGGTGGATCGCTGTTTGGTTCGCCGGGGGCGGTGCGCTGTTTGGCTCGCCTGCGGTGGATCGCTGTTTGGTTCGCTCGGCGGCGCACCAGCCGCGTTGGCTGCCTGGGCAGCGAACCGCTCTACCAGCCGGCGTGGCCGTCAGGGCGGCCGGCGTTGCCGGCGGGCTGCGGCGATGCACGCGGGGCGCGGTGGCCCGGTCACGGCCCGGCTCGGGCGCGCGCGGCCAGCATTGCAGTACGGCTGCCATTGCAGGTGCGGAGCACGAGGATTCTGACAGCTCCACGAGGCGTGTAAGCCTGTTGATGCAACAGATCACCTGGTGGTGTGTCTTCGTCGTCGTGCGTGAATCAGCCGCTCTAGTCGGCCCGAATCGGCACGACGATCTTCACGACTGGGTCGGTTTGCGCACGATGGTCTTCACGACCGAAGAAGCACAACGCGTCCAGGCAAGATCATGAGACGCCCACGGCGCTCGAGCGCCGCAAACTGCTCATGATCGTCCACCCACGCGATCGCGGCGGCGAGGGCGATCTCCCTGGACGTCGGGAGAGCCCCGTTCACGGCGACAGGAGTTGCCCCTGTTCACGACGACCAAAGCGCGCCCGTTCACCACGACGGCCACGATCCCGTTCACGACGACCAAAGCGCGCCCGTTCACCACGACAGGCGCCTCTTCACGACGACGGACCGCCGCCGAAGTTCACGGCGACGGCCCGCTACGACGATGTTCAGGCGCCGTACGGCTTGGCGCCGACGATCTCCACGGTGATGGTCTTGCCGTTGGGCGCCTCGTACGAAGCGGTCTCTCCGACCTTCTTGCCGTTGATGGCCGAGCCCAGCGGTGACTGCAGCGAGTAGACGTCGAGCTCGACCGAGTCGTCCAGCGAGGCGAGTTCACGGGAGCCGAGCAGGAACTTCTCGACCTCGTCGTCGCCCTCGAACCGGATTTCCACGATCATGCCCGGTTCGACGACCCCGTCGTCCTGTGGAGTCTCGCCCACCTTCGCCCGCTGGAGGAGCTGCTGCAGCTGATTGATGCGGGCCTCTTGCTTGCCCTGCTCCTCTTTGGCGGCGTGGTATCCACCGTTCTCCGACAGGTCACCCTCGGCGCGAGCTTCCTCGATTCGCTTGGCGATGTCGAGGCGAGCGGGGCCCATCAGGTACTCGAGCTCCTGCTTGAGGCGGTCGTAGGCGTCCTGGGTGAGCCAGGCGACGTTATCGCTGGTCGCGGTCACGGCATCTGCTCCTTGAAGTATCTTTACGTCGGTCACACGCGTTGTAGGTGTGCTTGACCGCCGGGCCCTTCCGCCCGGAACACGTGATGACGGGGAATCTACGAGGATAGCAAGCTTCTCGCCTTCAAGGCGATATCCGCAGGTCAAGCAGGTGGTTCAGTTGGTGATGCGACATTCGCGCAACTCCGGCGCGATGCCATCACCCTTCAGCGGGATGTCAGCCGACATTCGGAAATGATCCTCGGGCCCGGCCGGAATCTCCAACTCCAACTGTCCTACCACTATCATCCGCTCGTCGAGGGCCACAAGGTCGCAGGTCGCGGCCACTCCGGGGTCGCGATCGATCTCGATGGTGGTGGTGAGAGCGGCGCCTTGCGGCTCGTCCCACGAATGCACCGCCACCCGCAGTGGATCGTCGACCGAGCGGAAGGCGAACCACCCGACGACCACGGTGAGCACGATGACGGCAGCGGTCACGGCGATGGTGACGCCGCGGTCGGACGAAGGCCGCCGACCGTAGCGCTCGGCGAGGTGATCGCTGTTCTCGGCCTGGTTGTCGGGCATGCGCGGGGTCCTGGGGTGGAGTCTTCGATGTCGGATGCGTACGGCACCATTATGTCTCGTCGGTGGCGACGCAGGCCGATCTTCTCATTGACGCGGTGCGGGAAGGGCCCAGGGCACAAGTTGTCGGCTGCAAGCGTTGTCCTAGGAGTATTCGGAACTGAAACGATGGGGTACCGGTGGCTGAAGCGTTGCGACTGATGCATGTCCACGCACATCCCGACGACGAGTCGAGCAAGGGTGCGGCGTCGACGGCTCGCTACGTCGCCGAAGGCGTCGAGGTGCTCGTGGTGACCTGCACCGGCGGTGAGCGGGGCTCCATTCTCAACCCGAAGATGGACCGTCCCGACGTCCTGGCCAACATCAGCGAGATCCGCCGGCAGGAGATGGCCGCCGCGCGTGACATCCTCGGGGTGCGTCAAGAGTGGCTCGGTTTCGTCGACTCCGGCTTCCCGGAGGGCGACCCGCCTCCGCCGTTGCCCGAGGGCTGCTTCGCGCTGATGCCCGTCGAGCAGGCGGCTGAACCGTTGGTCGAGATCATGCGCCGCTTCAAGCCTCATGTGGTGACCACGTACGACGAGCGTGGGGGCTATCCGCATCCTGACCACGTCATGTGCCACCGCATCAGTGTCGCCGCCTTCGAGGCGGCCGGCGATCCCGAGCGGTATCCGGAGGCGGGCCCGGCCTGGCAGCCGGCGAAGCTGTACTACCACCACACCTTCCACCGGCGTCGGATGGTCGCCCTGCACGAAGAGATGATCCGGCGTGGTCTGGAGTCGCCGTACGTCGAACGCCTGGCTGACTGGAAGCCCGATCCGGAGTGGGACGACCGCATCACCACCAAGGTGGAATGCGCGGAGTACTTCCCGGTGCGCGACCGCGCCCTGCTGGCTCACGCCACCCAGATCGATCCCGACGGGCCGTGGTTCGCGGTCCCGCTCGAGGTCCATCAAGCCGCTTGGCCCACCGAGGACTACGAACTCGTGCGCTCCCTGGTCGACCACAAGCCGCAGGAGGACGACCTGTTCGACGGATTGCGTGCCACGGTGGGAGACTGGACGGGGATGAGAGGCGCCTCGTGACACTGATCGCAGCGGTCTTCGCCGAGGGATCCACGAATGTGGTCCCCGGACCGGGGGTGCTCGGGTTCCTGGTCATCGTTTTTCTGGCCCTGGCGTTGGTGCTGCTGTACCGCAGCATGCGCAAGCAGATACGCAAGGTCGACTACAACGATCAGGGCGTCACCGACGAAGAGCGCATGCGCCGAACCGAGCGGACGGACCACAACGGGTCGGGCGGTGACTGACCCGACGGCTCGGCCGATCCCTCAACCGGCCCCGGCTGTTGGGCGGGCTCGGCGTGTCCGGGCGCCGGTGGGTTCGGCCGCGGTGGCTACCCTCGTCGCGGTGCGGCGAGCCCGGGACTACATCGACCGGCACTACGCCGAACCGCTCGAGCTCGATCAGGTCGCCGCAGCAGCGGGGTACTCCCGCTTCCATGTCGTTCGAGCGTTTCGTGCCGCGTACGGCGAGACGCCGGGGCGATACCTGACCAGGCGGCGGGTCGAGCGGGCGCAGGAGCTGCTGCGTTCGTCCGACCTGACGGTGACCGACATCTGCCATCGCGTCGGGTTCGCCAGCCTGGGCTCCTTCAGCACGCTGTTCAACGAGCTCGTCGGGGTGACCCCGTCGGCCTTCCGGCGCTCGGCTCGGAAGGTGGGTCCGTTGCCGATTCCTGCGTGCCATCTGTTCATGGAAGGCGGCCCGCGCCCGCGTTCGATGCAGCCGTCGAACCCAGCAATCTCGGAGAAGCCCACGCGGGTCGGCTGACCTTAGTGTCGGAGCATCCGACGAAAGGTAGGCACCATGATCACCAAGCTTGGCGTGGCGAGCGTCTACGTCGACGACCACGACAAAGCGCTGGCATTCTTCATCGACAAGTTGCACTTCGAACTGAGAACCGACGTCACGATGGAGAATGGCTACCGGTGGCTCACCGTGGGTCCGCCGGCCAGCCCGGAGTTCCAATTGGCGTTGAGCGTTCCCGGCCCGCCGATGCACGACGACGAAACCGCGGCGATGATTCGTAGTCTGCTGGCCAAAGGTGCCTTGAGCGCCGGGGCCTGGAATACCGACGACTGCCGGCGGACGTTCGCAGAGTACTCCGCCCGTGGCGTGGAGTTTCTGCAGGAGCCGACCGAGCGGCCGTATGGCGTGGAAGCCGTGTTCCGCGATGATTTCGGCAACTGGTACAGCCTCAACGAACTGAACGACAAGGCGTTCGATGCGCAGGCGATGGCCGACGCCTTCGAGCCTGGTGGCTGAGCCGCGCGGGCATTCGGGGTGTGAATGAGAATTGAATTCTCGTCACGCTGATCGTCACATCTTCGACATCTTAGAACGTGCTTTGTGGCGTATTGACACTAATGCGGCCAGGGGTGCATGATCACCATGGTCGTCAACTGAATGAATGTTCTCTTCAGAAGGCGACGGACCTTCGCTGGCGCATGCGAGTGAGGGCCCGGGGGGCAGCCGCCCTTCGGTGCCGAATCATCGGCACCGAAGGGCGACGAACCCGCATCTGACGCATCGCGCAGACGTCACCGATGGCCAGGCGCCACGAACGTGGCAGGCTGGAGAACGTGGCGAATCGACTGGCGAACTCCCTGAGCCCGTACCTGCGGCAGCACGCCGACAACCCGGTGGACTGGTGGCCCTGGGGTGACGACGCCTTCGCCGAGGCCGAGCGGCGCGACGTGCCGGTCCTGCTGAGTGTCGGCTACGCCGCGTGTCACTGGTGCCATGTGATGGCACACGAATCGTTCGAGGACCCCGACGTCGCGGCCTACATGAACGAGCATTTCGTCGCGGTGAAGGTCGACCGTGAGGAACGCCCGGACGTGGACGCGGTGTACATGGAGTCCGTGCAGGCGTTGACCGGGCAGGGCGGATGGCCGATGACCGCGTTCCTCACGCCCGCCGGCCGGCCGTTCTTCGCGGGCACGTACTATCCGCCGCAGCCGCTGCACGGGATGCCGTCGTTCACGCAGGTCCTGCAGGCCGTCGTGCAGGCGTGGACCGATCGTCGCGACGAGGTGACCGCGGCTGCGGGCCAGATCGCCGCCAGCCTGGGTACCGCCGGCCCGACGGATGCTGCCCAGGCCCCCGACGCCGAGCGACTCGACGCGGCGGTATCGCGGCTGGCCGCCGAATTCGACCCCGCTGCCGGTGGCTTCGGTGGGGCGCCGAAGTTTCCGCCGTCGATGGTGCTCGAGTTCTTGCTGCGTCATCACGCGCGTACCGCGAACGAGCAGGCGTCGACCATGGTCGACGTGACCTGCGAACGCATGGCCCGGGGAGGCATCTACGACCAACTCGGCGGTGGCTTTGCTCGCTACAGCGTCGACTCCGGCTGGGTGGTCCCGCATTTCGAGAAGATGCTCTATGACAACGCCTTGCTGATGCGCGTGTACGCGCACTGGTGGCGGGCAACCGGTTCGCCGACGGCGGCTCGGGTCGTGCATGAGACCGCGCAGTTCCTGCTCGACGAACTCGGTACCGAGGACGGTGGGTTCGCCAGCGCCCTCGACGCCGATTCGCCGCACCCCGAGACCGGCGAATCACGCGAAGGCGCGTACTACGTGTGGACGCCCGACGAGCTTCGAGCGGTGCTCGGCCCGGATGACGGCGACTGGGCCGCGCAGCTGTTCGGGGTCACCGCAGCCGGTACGTTCGAGGACGGGGCATCGACCCTGCAACTACCGCACGATCCCGATGATGCGCAGCGCTGGCAGGAGGTACGTCAGCGGCTTCGCGCCGCGCGGTCGCGGCGGCCGCGGCCCGCGCGCGACGACAAGGTCGTGGCGGCATGGAACGGCCTGGCGATCGCGGCCCTGGCCGAGGCCGGAGCGCTGTTCGACGAACCGGCCTGGGTGACTGCGGCGGCGCGCTGTGCGGAGCTGCTGGTGCGGGTGCACCTCGGCGACGACGGCCGGTTGCGACGGATCTCGCGCGACGGCCGCGCCGGCGATCACCCGGGTGTGCTCGAGGATTACGGCGACGTCGCCGAGGGCTTCCTGACGCTGCTGGCGGTCACGGGCGATCCGGTGTGGCTCGCCCGGGCAGAGCAGCTCCTCGAGGTCGTGCTCGCCTCGTTCGCCGATGGCCACGGCGGGTTCTTCGACACCGCGGCCGACGAGACCGACGTACGACTCGCCGACTTGCGCCGCCCACAGGACCCGACCGACAACGCGGCCCCAGCCGGGTGGTCTGCGGCCGCTGGTGCGCTGTTGCGCTTCGCCGCCTACACCGGCTCGGCGAAGCATCGGGCCGCTGCGGAGAACGCGTTGGGCATCTACGACGCGCTGGCCGCTCGCGCGCCGAGATTCGCCGGCTGGGGGCTGGCTGTCGCCGAAGCCGTCCTCGCCGGACCGGTCGAGGTGGCCATCGTCGGACCCGCCGACGATCCGCGAACGACGGCGCTGCATCACACCGCCTTGCGCCATACGTCCCCCGGGGCGGTCGTGGTGTCAGCAGCACCGGAATCCGCAGTCGCCGATGAGCCGGCTGTCCCGCTGCTGCGTGGGCGTGGGCTGGTAGACGGGGCGCCGGCGGCGTACGTGTGCCGCGGATTCGTCTGCGACCGGCCGACCGGTGATGTCGACCAGCTCCGGGCTCAGATGTCCGCGTCCAGGTGACTCTGAACTCGTCCCGCCACCGTCATGTCGCCGCGACCGCACCCGCGCCGCCGAAGGCAGCGAGCCAGATGCCGACATGATGGCTGGCGAAGCCAGCGAGCGTGAAGGCGTGGAACACCTCATGGAAGCCGAACCAGCGCGGGGACGGGTTCGGCCTGCGCATCCCGTAGACGATGGCGCCGAGGGTGTACATCAGCCCACCGACGATGATGAGCGTGACCACGGCAGCGCCGCCATTGGCGGCGAACTGCGGGATCCAGAACACCGCAGCCCAGCCCAGCGCGATGTAGATGGGTACGTACAGCCAGCGCGGCGCGCCCACCCACAGCACGCGAAAACCGACCCCCAGCAGCGCGCCCACCCAGACCAGCGTGAGCAGGATCTGCGCCTGAAGCTGCGGTAGTAGGAGCAACGTGAACGGGGTGTAGGTGCCGGCGATGATCAGGAAGATGTTCGCGTGATCGAGGCGCCGCAAGACCGCTTGGGTGCGTGGTGTCCAGCGGCCGCGGTGATACACCGCGCTCACGCCGAACAACAGCGCCGCGGTCACGGTGTAGATCGCGGCGCTGATCCGGACTTGCAGTGAGGGTGCGACGACGACCAGCGCGATTCCGGCCACGACCGCCAGCGGGAAGGTGGCCATGTGCAGCCAGCCGCGAAGGCGGGGCTTGACCGCGGCGACGGCGTCGCGAAGGTGATCGTCGAGGGACACCCCATTCACGGTAGTGGAAAACACCGGCACCAACGACCCGGAGTCGGTCACGACGGCGCCACCGGAAGGGAATTCACGTCATCGGCCGTGGGTGGGAGTAGTCTCTGCGCCTAGAGCGGTACCGGAGGTATCGCCCATGGCGGCTGATATCCGTCCCGGTCGCCGATGCCCGCGCGAAGGCTGGAGGTGCTGCGGTCGATGGGTCTGAGCGACCTCGTCTACCGGCTCTACGAGCGGCGAATCCGCAAGAGCCTCGACCGCCAGCGCTTACCGGGGCATGTCGCTGTCTTGATGGACGGCAACCGGCGTTGGGCCCGCGCATTCGGCGCACCCACGTCCAGCGGGCATCAGGCGGGTGCGGCCAAGGCACGAGAGTTTCTGGGCTGGTGCGACGAACTCGATGTCGGCGTGGTCACGCTGTGGATGCTGTCGACGGACAACTTGAACCGGCCTGAAGACGAACTGGTGCCGCTGCTCGGCATCATCGAGAACCTCATCGACGACATCGCCGCCACCGGGCGGTGGCGGGTGCATCCGGTCGGCGCCCTGGACCTGCTGCCCGACCGCACCGCGACGGTGCTCAAGGATGCCGCCGACCGCACCCGTGGGTTGTCGGGTATGCACGTCAACGTCGCGGTCGGCTACGGCGGCCGGCGCGAGATCGCCGACGCCGTACGAGCGTTGCTGCACGAGCACGCCGCCAAAGGCGCATCGCTGGAAGAGGTGGCTGAGATCATCACCGTCGAGGGCATCGCCGAGCACCTCTACACGAAAGGCCAGCCCGATCCCGACCTGGTCATTCGCGCCAGCGGTGAGCAGCGACTGTCCGGGTTCATGATGTGGCAGAGCGCCAACGCGGAGTTCTACTTCTGCGAAGCGTTGTGGCCGGATTTCCGCCAGGTCGACTTCCTGCGGGCGGTTCGCAGCTACACCGAGCGCGAACGACGGTTCGGGCGCTGAGCGGCCCTCAGCGGCCCATCGCGGTGTTGAGCAGGGCGAGGACGACGAAACCGACCGTCGCCCAGATCACCAGCTTGTACGCGGCCACCGCAGCCCGCGTGGAGGCTGTGGTCCGGTGATGCAGGCTCGGCGTCGACGCCGAGAGGTTACGGCGGGCGCCGTGGGCAGATGGGTCCTGGTGACTCGATGTCGTGGACATGACTTCCTCTACCGGTCGCGCTGCATGGATACAGCGTTGACGTAACCGAGATGGGTGACGAGCGTGGCGTGGACCGAGCAGGTGCTGCGCCGCCACCAACGCAGCAGGCCCTTGGGGCGGCAGATGGCGCACCGGCCGTGATCGTCGACGTCGTGACTGCGGTGCAGTGACACGACCGCGCCGAGCACGCGCAGCAGGCGCTCCGAGGCCGCCCGATCCAGTACGGCTTCGCCGGTGATCACGGTGTCGGCGACACCCTGGAGATCGTCGTCCACCAGACGGTGTTGCAGGACCGGGCCTGCGTGCGCAACAGCCTGTCGGTGAACGGACTCGACGCCTGTCGCCGCGTCCCCGGAACGCGGCGACAGGTCGCCGTCGTCGGCCCAGTCGAACTCGCCGTCTTTGACGCCGGCCGCAAAGGCCTCCATCTCGGCGCGGGTGTAGACGAGCGCGGGCCCCTCCGGATCGCGAGAGCTGCGGACGGCGACGTCGCCGCTCGGCAACTCCGCCACTTCGACGTAGGTGTCTTCCGTGTCGCTATACGAACTCTTGCGCCATGTCACGGGGGCGAATCGTCCCGCCAGCATGCCGTTGAAGATCGCGTTCACGAAACGTCACACCTTCCTGCACGTCCCAAGTGGGAGCTGCGTCTGCACATGCACCAAGATCCACTGAACCTAGCACGGGGACGCGCTTGTGTGAATGCACATGCAGAAATTCCTTGCAAGAGAAGGTGCAACCGGGCCGACCCATCCGGTGACCTATGGGTTGACATGCGAAAACGCAATGTCGGGCCGAGGCTGTCACAACAAGCAGCACCGGGTGCGTACCGATACATCGGTACGCACCCGGTGCTGTGTGCAGTGTTCCGTACCGAGTAGGCCGAGCCAATTCGGTATCGGTCTGCAGTGATGACGACCATTCGCCGCTTCCCAGGTTGCGACGAGTAGGCGGCCTCAGTTCGCCCAGTCGAACTCGCCGTCCTTGATGCCGGCGGCGAAAGCCTCCATCTCCGCGCGGGTGTAGACCAGCGCCGGGCCGTCAGGGTGACGGGAGTTCCGCAGGGCGAAGCTACCGCTGGGGAGGTGTGCCACCTCGACGCAGTTGCCCTGGGCGCCGCTGTACGAGCTCTTCCGCCACACCGCTCCGGGCACCTGCTCGGCAGGCATGCCGTTGAAGACTTCGTCCACGATGACCTCCATGTCTCTGACATCCCAAATGGGGGATGCGATTGCACGTGCATCTAGCTGTGCAACAGAACTTAGCACGAGCGAACGCAGGTGTGGATGCATATGCAGAAATCCGTGCACCCGAATGTGCGGAGAGATGTGCAGACGCACGAGACTCGGGGCATGACAAAGAGCAGGCGACAGCCGATGGCTGTCGCCTGATGAACTGTCAGCTCGCGGGCGAATAGCCCGGCATGGCTAAATTTCCGTACGCCTCTTCGAAATCAGCTGCCGACTCACTTCCGGAGTCTCGGCGTCGACGGCGAGCCGGTCGAGGGCGCGCCCGTACGCTTCGACGTCTTCCAGGCTGTCGAGGTACATGCCGCCGGTCAGGTGCTCCACGAACACCACGGTCGGCAGCTCGCTCTCGGCGAAGCGCAGCATGGAGAACGACCCCTCGGCGGCATAGCCGCTCTTGGCGTAGGTCAAGATCTGCAGCGAGACGTTGGGCTGGCTGCTGAGTTCGAGCAGAGCGTCGAGTTGCGCCTTCAAGACGCTGGGCCCACCGATGGGCCGATAGAGCACCGACTCGTCGATGACCGCCCACAGGCGCGGCGCGTCAGGACGGGTCAGGTTCTTCTGGCGGCGTAGCCGCAGATCCAGCCGTCGCTCGACGCTCTCGCCGGATTTCGCGCCGCCATGACCGACCACGGCTGCGGCGTAGTCCTCGGTCTGCAAGAGACCCGGAACGAACTGAAGCTCGTAGGTCTGGATCCGGGAGGCGGATTCCTCGAGCCCGACGTAGTTGTTGAACCAGCCGGGTATGACGTCTGAGTAGCGCTGCCACCAGCCGGGCTGGCTGGACTGCTTGACCATCTCGAGGAACGCCTCGCGCTCGGCGGGATCGTCCACGCCGTACATGGTCAGCAAGTCGGCGACGTCGCGCTCTTTGAAGCCGACGCGGCCGAGCTCGATGCGGCTCATCTTCGACTCGGAGCTGCGAATCCGATAGCCGGCGTCGGCTCGTGAGATACCGGCTGCCTCACGCAACCGGCGCAACTGCGCCCCAAGGACCATCCGCCGCGCTGTAGGCGCGCCGCCCAGACTGCCACCGGACGTGCTGTTGTCCGAAGGACCTACCGTCATCGCCGACCTTTCTTATGTCGCACTCTCGCTGGTCAACCACCCCGAGCTGGCCTCAGCACGGCGCCGAACTCGTGGTCCACCCTAGCGATCAGCCGAAAGTGCTACCGCCCACCCAACGAACGTACACGTTGTCGATCATCCGTCAAGACCTTTCGGCACGCTGATCATTTCGATGATCACCGCGCCGATCGCTAACGGTTACGCCTGAACGTCGCGCGATGTCAAGTGCGGTCTTGGCGATTCGCAGCATCGGTGTGTGCGCGTGTCCGGTCGCGTAGATCGCGTGTCGCGGTAGCCTTGTGCATGACGGTCGGGGTCCAAGCCGACCGTCCGGGAGGCCCGTCCTACGTGCTGCTACCTCGGCGCGAACGGAGGGCCGGCACCCGGCCCGGTGGGCCCGGTCCCGGTTCTCCGCGCGATATAGACGCCTGAGCCGTCAGGGTGCACTCAGGCGTGAGGGAGACGGACGTGGCCGCTTCCAAGAATCACACTCGCCGCCGTACTGCCAGCGCCGACACCGGCTGCCGCACCTACGTGCTCGACACGAGCGTGCTGCTGGCCGACCCGTGGTCGATCTTGCGCTTCGCCGAACACGAGGTCGTTCTGCCGATCGTCGTCGTCACCGAACTCGAAGCCAAACGCCACCATCCCGAGCTGGGATTCTTCGCGCGATCCGCCTTGCGGCTGCTCGACGAGCTACGCACCGAGCACGGTCGCCTGGACGTCCCGCTGCCGGTGGGCGACGAGGGCGGCACGGTACGCGTCGAGCTCAACCACACCGATCCCGACGTCCTGCCGGCCGGCTTCCGGCTCGGCGACAACGACTCGCGCATTCTCGCCGTCGCGCGCAACTTGGCCGCTGAGGGCGCTGATGTCACCTTGGTGTCCAAAGACCTGCCGATGCGGGTCAAAGCATCGGCGGTCGGGTTGCCGGCCGAAGAGTACCGCGCCGAGTCGGTGGTGGAGTCCGGCTGGACGGGCATGTCCGAGCTCGAAGTCGGTGGCGTCGTCATCGACGAGCTCTACCGCTCCGGCTTCGTCGACCTCGAGCCGGCGCGGGAACTGCCGTGCCACACCGGCTTGGTGCTGCACAGCGAGCGCGGTAGCGCGCTGGGCCGGGTCACGCCGGACAAGCACGTGCGCCTGGTGCGTGGCGACCGGGAGGCGTTCGGCTTGCACGGGCGGTCAGCCGAACAGCGCATCGCGCTCGACCTCCTTCTGGATGACGACATCGGGATCATCTCCCTCGGTGGGCGTGCTGGTACCGGCAAGTCCGCCCTGGCGTTGTGCGCGGGGCTCGAAGCGGTCCTGGAGCGCGGAGCGCACAAAAAAGTCGTCGTGTTCCGGCCGCTGTACGCCGTCGGCGGTCAGGAACTCGGCTACCTGCCCGGTAGCGAGGCCGAGAAGATGAATCCCTGGTCGCAGGCTGTTTACGACACGCTGGGCGCGTTGACCACCCAGGACGTCGTCGACGAGGTCGTCGAGCGGGGCATGCTCGAGGTCCTGCCCCTGACACACATTCGAGGCCGGTCGTTGCACGACTCGTTCGTCGTGGTCGACGAAGCTCAGTCGCTCGAGCGCAACGTCTTGCTCACGGTGCTGTCGAGGATCGGATCCAACTCTCGGGTCGTTCTCACCCACGACATCGGTCAGCGCGACAACCTCCGGGTCGGGCGCCATGACGGCGTCGTCGCCGTGGTGGAGAAGATGAAGGGCCATCCCCTGTTCGCGCATGTGACGTTGACGCGGTCGGAACGCTCGCCGATCGCGGCATTGGTGACCGAGATGCTCGAGGATCTGCCGCGCTGAGCCATGTGGTCGCCGGGGCGGCGCCTTGATCCCCTACAGGATGCCGCCCCGGCGTGTCAAACGTCACGTTGTCACGATTTGGTATAGATCTTGCTTCTGTAGCACCGTGTTGGAGCCCTACGGAAAGGTTCCAACGACGTGCATAGACGACGCCGTGACTTCCGCCGGAAACTCACCGGCCTCGGATTCTTCTTCACCATCGTTGCCCTCGCGGCATTGGTGGCCAGTGCCACGAGTGACACCCCCAGGTCGGGAAAAACCACCGCCGACCTGGGGTCGACCATATATTCCGGGCCCGGCATCACCGGGCAGGACGACCGGACGACCCTCGCAGAGAAGCTGAAGGCCGGCGCTCAGCCGGAGGCCGAGCAGAAGGCCGAGGCCGAGGAACAGCGCAAGGCCAAGGCCGAGCAGAAGGCCAAGGCCGAGGAACAGCGCAAGGCCAAGGCCGAGC
>Ga0079224_100006568_pt1 | contig 15446 bp, 14 predicted proteins | sample Stecom2015_FD_80414 | JGI IMG/M metagenome (GOLD analysis project Ga0079224, IMG submission 80414) | Agricultural soil microbial communities from Utah to study Nitrogen management - Steer compost 2015 | ecosystem: Environmental > Terrestrial > Soil > Agricultural land | place: USA: Utah...
CCCTAATCATAATGACGAGTATGAATATTATCCAAGTAATGGATACGTAGATTGTCGTACTCATAGGGAACTGAATCCCATAATGATTTATAGAAATCTTCGAAACTTAATTTAAACGGACGGTCGTCCAACATTTTTAAATTGTAGTCGAAACCGGTTGCTATATGATAAGACTTTTGGGCTTTCAAATCGGTATTCAGAATGCCTTCCGGGCTGCGCATTTCGCGATAAAAAGCCGGTTGTGCATACAGGCCTGTAGCCAGGCGAAATACGATGTCGTGATCCCAGTTAGGTTTTAGGGAGTATTGTATTCTCGGGCTGATCAGCAGTTCTTCATTCAGGAAGGTATAGGTTCCGCGAATGCCTAAGTTCAGTGTCATATTATTATTAGGACCCATCAGAATATTGTCCTGAATATAAGCAGCCGCTTTGGTATAAGTCAGTTCATTGTCTGCCTTGTAGGAGCGTGCCATAAATACTTCTTGGGGATGATAGGGTTGTGAAAACCCTGCCGAGTCACGACGTTGCCATTCCATTAATTGATCAGCGACCTTCACTACCGTTCCTTCTATACCCCATTGAAAATAATGTTGTCCGGCATCGTGAGATCCTTTATGGGCAATAGTTCCCACTAAGGCTTCAAGATAGTTTCGGGCATAATCATGAATTTTTCCTGTGCCCAGACTAAATATCTCTTGACCAAAATTTTCTTTTCCTAAGTCTGATTCTAAGGCATACAAACCATACTCGCCTTCTAAATCATAAGTTTCAAACTCATTGGTTTGAAATCCGGAGAATAACAGTTTTAATTTTGTTTTTTCAGAAGGGCGATAGCTCAATGATAAACCTCCAAACCGAGAATCGAATTGATCTTTTTCTTGCCCGTTAAATAGGGTAACCAGTTTATAAGCTTCGTTAACTAAACCAAAAGCAGATTCACTTTTTTGTGGCAAAAAGCTAAAGCGATTGCGTGCATAGTTAAGAATAAATTCCATTTCCAGTTTAGAGCTGAACTTATAGGCCAGTAAGCCCTGAATGTCTGTAAAGCTGGGGTTATATTGCCCTTTAGTGGGTTGTGATTGTAGCAAGTATTGGTTAGATTTTTGTCTTGCTCCAAATAAATAGCTCAGCTTTTTATTGGCCGAAATACCTTCCAGGTGGGCTTGGGCACCTAAAAAACTCAGCATTACCGATCCGGCAAATTTACGAGGACGATTGTAGCTTACATCTAAAACTGAGGAGAGTTTGTCGCCAAAACGTGATTGAAAACCCCCTACGGAAAAGTTGACCCCCTTTACTAAATCTGAATTTACAAAACTCAGCCCTTCTTGTTGTCCGCTACGAACTAAGAAGGGTCGGTATATTTCGAAATCGTTTACATAAACCAGGTTTTCATCAAAATTGCCGCCACGAACCGTGTATTGGGAAGTGAGTTCATTATTGGATCCTACCAGTATTTTCAGCAAACCCTCAATGCCTCCGACAGTGCTGGGCAATTCGTTTACTTTTTGGGTGTTGATTTCCATATTCCCCGCCTGGCTACGAATACTTTGGTCTTTAATCTCAATTTCTGTTAAGACCGTCAATAACTGTTGTAGCACAACATCTCTGGTGAGATCTTGCTGAGCTGCACGAATTGTAAAAGTTTCAAATTCATAACCCAATGAAGAAGCCCTGATGGTGGTTTTTTCTCCGGCAGGAATAACCATTTGGTACCTGCCGTTGCTGTCTGTTAAAGTACCATTGTCAGTGCCGGTTTCAATTACCGAAACCTGATACAGTTTATGACCATCCTCATCTGTGATGGTGCCGCTGAGTGTTACTGTAGATTGAGCTCTTGTAGTTGCCGACAAGAGGCATAAAACCAATAGACCTAAGAAGTACTTTGTACAATGCATGTGATGCCAAAGAAAACGAAAAAATAGCAGAAATAGTACGGAGTCCGGCAATACTTATGCAGAAAAACTACCAACATAAAATAGCCTATAAAGACTTAAGGTTACTCACTAATTAAGATAGACCGGGAAAATAAAGTTTTGTTCCTTCAGGGGCAATGCCAACAAACTGCGAATAACAGTTGGTTTACGTATTACTCTGTAATGATGGGCATCGAGCACTTCCATGTAATGTAAGTAAAGTCCGCTTTGGGTTACTGCATGATAAAAGGCCTGAACGTACAAGGCCTCTTGTTCATTTATTGCGGCCGTATGATCCGTAAACTGGAGCCATATGGGAGTGCTTTTTCTATTCATGCCCGGTCATTATCAAAAAATCAGTAAATATTCCTTTTATAACTTTTAGGAGGTTTATATTTGTTGTTTAAATCATTACAATCGCAGGCGCTGCGTGAACTGGCACAACTTTGTACGATGATTCCAAATCCTGCAAGGAGTAAAAAATATTTTGTTACTCGGCTCATTCTTTTCATAAACTTCTTAAAGTTTTAAATTCCTTCTTTGGTAAAGTTAATTATTTCTTTTTGATGACATCGTTAAAAATATTGGTTACTCCACTCGATTGGGGTCTGGGGCACACCACACGTTGTCTTTCCTTGATTGATTATTTAATAAAAGAAGGTCATCAGGTAGTAGTTGCAGCAGAAGGTCATTCGGCAATGGTCTTGCGCACCAATTTTCCTGAGCTAGCACTTCTGCCTTTAAAGGGCTACCGGATTACTTACAGTAAAAAACGGCAGTGGTTTGTGGCTAAACTTTTGACTCAAGTACCCAAAATCCTGCGTGCTATTAGTCGGGAGTATCGCTGGTTAAAGCAACAACAAGTTATTCATCATTTTGATGCTATTATTTCAGACAATCGGTATGGGTGTTTTCTGAATAAGGTACCTTCGGTGTTGCTGACGCATCAATTGCAAATTCAAACAAACTTAGGTTCAGGGGCAGATAAACTCTTACGGCTTCTACATTATCGACTGCTGCGCAACTTTCAGCAGGTGTGGATAGTAGATACGGTAGATGGGGGAGGACTTTCCGGTAAATTGGCCCATCCTGAAGTGTTACCGCCACAAGCTAAATATATTGGCCTGCTTTCTCAGTTTACCCGATTTCAGCTAAGCAGCCACCTGTCCTCAGTACAGGATCATTATATTTTAGCTTTACTTTCCGGCCCTGAGCCAATGCGTAGCCAGCTAGAACACCTGTTGCTGCAACAAATGGCGAGCTTGCCCAAGCAACAATTTATAGTGGTGGCCGGGCGCCCGCCTCAAAACACCGAGCCGCAATTACCTCCTAATGTTCGTTATCATAATCAGGCTACGGGCAGAGAACTCTACCAACTCATTCATGAAGCGGAACTGGTTATTTGCCGCAGTGGTTATTCCAGTTTGATGGATCTGGCCCTGCTGCACAAAAAAGCTTTGTTGATTCCCACGCCTGGTCAAAGCGAACAAGAATATTTAGCCCGGCACCTCAAGGCTAAAATGGGTATTATCCATCGATCTCAGGCAGCAATTTCTTTATCAGCAGATTTACCTAAAGTAAAAGCCGCGCCCAGCTTATCTCTTCAAACTCAGCAGGATTTGATGAATATTGTTTTAAATGATTGGTTGCTTACTCTTGTTCCTGAATCAGGTAAACAATGGTAGGGAAGTGATCGCTGTAACCATCAATCCAGGTATTGCCGGAAAAGGAGCGATGAGGATAGCCCTTGTATCGACCGAATTGGCTGACCATGAATTTTCTATTGAAAATTTCTGACTGATAGTAGCGCCATTTCGGAGCATCTTGTTGAATGAATCCGTAAGAAATGATGATTTGATCAAACAAATTCCAGCGGTCATTATACCCTAAAGTACCCAGTCCTTTCTTATAAAATTCCAACCAGGGATTAAACAACCCTCCCGGAAAAACTTTATTTCGGTTACCCTCGGCACCCAAAGTCTTTGCTACACTGGGGCTTATGGGGTCATCGTTTAAATCACCCATCACTACAATTTTTGTGTGGGGATTAATCCTCATCAAACTATCTACCACCTTGCGATTTACCTTGGCAGCCTGTGCTCTTTTCCAAACCGTTGCGGCTTCGCCACCACGGCGTGAAGGCCAGTGATTGACCAATACATGTATTGTGTCTTCAGTCAAAATGCCGGTAACATATAACACATCACGGGTGAGTTCTTTTTTGCCTTTTTCTTCAATAGGCACATTCAGCGAGCTGGCTTTCAGCACCCGGAAATACTTAGGGTTATAGATCAAGGCACAATCGATACTGCGATAATCAGGACCATCAAAATGAACAAAGCGATAATTTCTGTTTTTTAATGCTGATTGGTTAATCAAATCGTACAGCACCCGGTCATTTTCAATTTCGGCAACTCCAATAAATGCCGGGCCTTCCGGAACTTTATCTATAGCTATCTGGCTAATTACCTGAGCCAGGTTATGCAGTTTCTTTTTATAAATCTCTTCGCTGTATCTATAGGATCCGGTGGGTGTAAATTGATTGTCATTTTTGAAAGGATCATCTTCAGTGTCAAATAGGTTTTCCAGATTGTAAAATGCTAGTGCATTAATTTGGTATTGCTTCTCTTGCCCATAAACCCGGGTAAGCATAACGAGAATTATAAAAACCAGCATCAATGATTTAGAAAACATATCGCAACGATTTACTACAAAAAAACTAAAAACATTCTAGTTCTGAAAATAAAATGAACATTTAAAATAATATGGATAGGTGCTGCCTATTACCTTATGCTGTAGATCAATTCATTTATCCCTGTGGAAACCCCTAAATTTGTAGGTGTAAATAACGGTTCAAATGGCGGAAAATACGATTTCATGGAAGATTGAAGGAATGACTTGCGGCAATTGTGCACTCACTATTTCGAAGTACCTCGAAAAACAAGGAATGACTCAGGTATCAGCAAATGCTGCTTCGGGAGAAGTGAATTTTACCACAACAGAAACTGATCCTCAGGAAAAGTTGATCAAAGGGATACAGGGTTTAGGTTATAAAGTGATTCAGGAAGAGGAAGCAGAGGGTCATTCCGCTCATGCGCATGGGAGCAGCCGATTGCTCACAAAGCTGGTGCTGATAGCAGCCTTATTTACTGCTCCTTTGCTGTTGCATATGTTTGTGGGTGCACATCATGTTTTACACAATCCTTATTTGCAGTTAGCCTTATGTCTTCCTGTCTATGCTATTGGCGTTTATCGCTTTGGAATCAGTGCTTGGCGTTCGATAAGAAATGGAGTGGCCAATATGGATGTGCTGATTATTATTGGTGCTACGGCGGCTTTTGTGTATTCCTTAGTGGGCATGTTCGTGTATGGTGATCAGGTACACCATTACCTGTTTTTCGAAACTACGGCCACTATCATCACTTTTGTATTGTTGGGCAATCTGATTGAGGAAAAAACGGTTAGTTCTACCACATCTGCCATTAAAGATTTAGCAAAACTTCAACCGTCAAAGGCCAGAGTGGTGATGACAGACAGCATAGGCAAAGAAAGCATTATGGAATTAGAAAGTCGGTATCTGAAGGTAGGCGATATTGTTTTGGTAAATGAAGGCGATAGTATACCTGTGGATGGGGTAGTGGTAAAGGGAAGCGCAGAAGTAAACGAAAGCATGCTTACCGGAGAAAGCATTCCTGTGGTGAAAACTCCGGAAAGTTCCGTCACAGGAGGTGCTGTAGTAAACAGCGGCAACCTGCGCGTCAAAGCCTTGGCAGTTGGCAGTACTACAACCTTGGCTGAGATTATTAAACTGGTGAAACAAGCACAAGGGGCAAAACCACCCATGCAGAAATTGGCCGATAAAATCAGTTCAATCTTTGTTCCTGTGGTGCTGGCCATAGCGGTGCTGAGCTTTTTAATCAATTATTTTGTTGCAGATGTGGCGCTGGATCAAAGTATTATGCGCAGTGTAGCGGTCTTGGTTATTGCCTGCCCTTGTGCCATGGGTTTGGCTACTCCGGCAGCTGTGGCTGTTGGCTTAGGTCGGGCAGCCCGAAACGGTATCCTCATTAAAGGTGGTGATACTTTAGAACGCTTCAAAGATATACGTCAGGTGGTTTTTGATAAAACCGGCACACTCACAACGGGTGAGCTAAAAATTCAACATTGGGAAGCCAGGAAAATCAGTCCGGAATTGTTTCAGTCTGTAGTTCTTGGTTTAGAGCATTTTTCAACCCATCCCATTAGCAAGTCTATTTTAAAACAATGGAGCGGGATAGCTGCATTAGAACTGAATTCGGTGGTGGAAACAAAAGGTCTGGGCTTGAAGGGTATTGATAAAGAAGGTCGGGAGTGGCAATTAGGTTCTGGAAAAATAACACAGGGAAATGAAACACCTTTAACTGATTTTGACTTGCACTTACTGCTCAATGGAGAGTGGGTCGGAGGCATTCGGTTAGAAGATGAGGTAAGAAGTGATGCAGAGGCTGCGGTGAATTTGCTGCACCAACAAGGTTACAAAACTGTTTTGCTGAGTGGAGACCGTTCTCAAAAGGTAACAGATTTAGGCAAAAGCTTGGGTATTCAGGAAATTTATGCGGAGCAATCGCCTAAAGAAAAAATGAATCACTTAGAGCAGTTAGTTCAGCAATCGCCTACGGTAATGGTAGGTGATGGTATAAATGATGCTCCCGCTTTGGCCAAAGCAGATATCGGTGTTTCACTGAGTGATGCCAGTCAGATTGCTTTACAATCATCTAATGTAGTATTGAATGGTACTAAGCTGATGCACTTGCCTATGGCCATCAAGCTAGGCAAATTTACTTACCAAACCATTAAGCAGAATTTATTCTGGGCCTTCTTTTACAATGTGCTGGCTATTCCCCTTGCTGCCATGGGTTACTTGTCGCCGATATGGGCGGCCATCATCATGGCCTTTAGTGATGTCATTTTAATTTTCAACTCACTGCGTTTAAATTACCGCAAAATAAACCGTTAAGTGTAATCCGGAATACTTAACTTCTGTATATCCTTTTCATTTTAACGATTTACTTTTTTAGAAACCTATAATTACCGTTATTTTTAGGTAGAAAAAGTAGTGCTTATAAACTATTGAATAGGATTTATGGTCAATAAAAAAACTCTACAACTTCGACGGCATAAGCGCCTGGCTACCGGCCTTTTTATTTTGATGGCGCTGGTTTATATATTGATGGTTTATTTGCAAAAACAACAGGCTGCAGGATGGATGGCTTATGTCGAAGCATTTTCAGAAGCAGCTATGGTAGGTGCTTTGGCAGACTGGTTTGCGGTCACTGCCTTGTTTCATCACCCTCTGGGATTGCCCATTCCGCATACCAATTTGATTGAAAAAAGTAAACAATCTATAGGTAATAATTTAGGGAGTTTTGTAGTAGATAATTTTTTGACTTCCGGAACGATTCGTCCCTATCTTGTACAAACAAAAGTTGCAGAAAGACTGGGATTCTGGCTGTCTAAACAAAAAAACAAAATGCTTGTTCAGGATATCACCACTTCCTTGTTAAGCGATGTTATCGGGAAACTGGACGATCAAGCAGTGGCTCGCTTTATTTCCCGAAAAGCGACAGACTTAATGCAGCAAATACCCCTGCAAAAAATGCTAGGGAAAACCATTACCTATTTGGTTCAGCAAAATGAGCAAGAAAAATGGATCACCGGCCTGGCTGTCAAAATACAACAATATATTCAGCAGGAACAACAAATGGTAGCTGAACGGGTAAAGAAGGAGAGTTTTTTCTTTGTACCTAAGTTCGTCAACAATAAATTGGCACAGAAAATAAGTGCAGGTTTAATGGGTTATTTTGAGGAAATTGCCCGGGATTCTCATCATAAAATAAGACTGGAGATAAAGGAACAGCTACTGAAATTTGCCCATGATCTGGAGCACTCCGATAAATGGGTAGGGGACTTAGATAAACTTAAAGCACAACTTGTTTCCAATGACAGTCTGCAACAATATGCTTATGAAATCTGGAGCCGGCTAAAGCCTACCTTACTTCAGGAGGTAAGGCAAAGCAATTCCGCCACCAGACTTTATATTTCAAAAACCATCAACGATTTGGCCATCAGCTTACAGACAGATGATCAGTTGAAGACAAGTATCGATCAGTGGTTGCGCCATACAGCATATAAATATATAATGCGCCATACAAGTTACGTAGCAGAGCTCATCAGTGCCACCGTGGGCAATTGGGAAGGGCGGGAATTGAGTAGTAAGCTGGAACTGGAAGTCGGAAAAGATTTGCAGTTTATCCGGATTAACGGCACATTGGTGGGGGGGGTGGTGGGCTTACTGATTTATGTACTCACACAATTAATAAACTAAGAAAGCTTAATCCAAGTTCCAGTTGAGCGGTGCTTTTTCAGGCTCTTGTTGTTTTCCCTGATGCCAATAATAGGCCCATTTAACTACTTTAGCATAGGATCTTATGCCCTCTGTTTGTCCGTGCCAGCGCAGGTATTCGTCGTATAAATAAAGAGAGATGCCCCGAAAGCGGCTTTTGTATCTTCTTCGAATTTCCTGTAGTTCGTTCAAGTCTGCTTTGGTTTGCGGGTTTAAACTTTGCAAAATGACTTCCGCATAATGCTCATCTACTCTTTTTAAATCATTTATAGCATAAAGAAATAAATTGAAGTAAGCTGAATACTTAAAGGCCGGATCCTGACTTTCTGCACAAATAATGTAAGCCACCAAATTGGCATCATCTTCGGCAGCAATCCCTATTTGATGCGCCATTTCATGACTGATGACAAAGGGGTGCATAAATTTTGGAAGAAACCGGTTGAATTGGGCCTCTCCTGATAGTGGATTGTAATAGCCATTGATTCCTAGATAATTGAGCAGGTATCCCAGGGAGGTATGTTTTACCAAAAGCTTTATGCTTTTTACGCCCAACTTTTCTTGATAATAGCTGTTAGCCTGGTGGTTCAGAACTTTAAAGTCGGCAAAATGCACAGTGTCGGCCCGGGTCAGATTAAGTTGTTCTACCAAAGTTAAATTCAAAGCAACTAGTTGCTCATTACTCCATTCATCTGGGTTCAACTGCCAGCGCTCTGCCACCGAGGGTCTGGAGTAGTTGCCCCCCCAAAGTAGAAGAAACATAAAGTAAACGATACAGGGAAAAGTAGTTAATCGAAATAATTCTTTCCAAAAATCTTCTTTATTGCTCCGGTATTTACAGGAAAAATAAACGAAACGCAAAAGTATCAATACCAGAACCAGACCTAAAATCAGGTAAATATAATCACCTACACTAATGGAAAACTTATTTAAAAATTGGCTTCGTTGCCTTTGTAGCCAGGGAAAAGCCTGGGTAGTGTACCAGCTCAAAAACGAATCATTGTTATTTAAGGCATAATGAAATACCACAATCAACGTTAATAATACGGCAAGTATTACTCCCCTTGTTCGTAGTTGTTTCCACCTCATGAATCTGTCGTTTTTTTTGCCTCCTTGGAGTAACGGAAATTACTTAACTTTATTGAACTATGACGAAGTTTTTGCACGGAATATTGGTCTTTATCCTGTTATCGTTTAGTGAACCATGGACCGTAAATGCTCAGATTACCTCCTTTCAGTTTGGCGTAAACGGACTTACCTGTTCTCAATGCAGCAGAAGCGTAGAAATGCAACTGAATAAATTAGATTTTGTCGATTCTGTGCAATTGGATTTAGAACAGACCGTGGGCAGAATTGTACCTAAAGCCGGTGCACAAGCACAGCCCGGATATATAGCCAAAGCCATTAAAGATGCCGGCTTCTCCATTCGTTTTTTAACAGCCGAAGTGCTCACCGCCGGTCTGACTCAAAAGGAGGATCAATGCTTTCTTCAGCAGCGTGTTGTGTATTATCTTGCTGAGGGACAACTGCCCCTTACCGCCGAGACCTGGAAAATTACTTTTACAGATTCCGAATTCTTACCCCAAAAATATTGGTTTTGGCAAAAAGGGAAGAAAAGACAAAACCCGGGTCATATTTCCTGTAGAGGCCGTGAGTATTATTCAATAGCACTGCAAAGTTAATACTGTGAAAAAGCTACTCTTTTTGTTATGGATTCCTTGCGGCTTGCAGGCGCAAGAGCTGTTTCCGCTTTCAGAGCCTGCCAGTACCTTGCCTAAAAACACATTAGGGGTTCGGTTGTTTTCAGAAACTTATAAAGAAGTGAACCAATGGCGCAATATGAGCGCTTTGCGATTGATGTACGGACTCCGCTCTAACTGGACGGTGTACCTTACGGGCATAGCCTCCAATCATCATGGCGAAAAAATGCCTGTGGAATTTCCGTTTCACAATACTCCGGAAAGAGGAGCTTATTATCCGTATAAATTCAATGGATTTCATCTTTACTCCAAATTTAGAATGTTGAGCATAGATGCGCCTAAAGCACATTTTAGGCTGGCTGTTTTTGCTGAAGCTACTTATGTAAAAACTACCCATCATGAAACGGAACCCGATTTGAAAATGGGTGATAATAAAGGGATAGGGGGAGGCATAATTGCTACTTACCTCAAACAAAAATTTGCGGTTTCTGCTACACTTGCCGGTATATTTCCCTTCTCTGCCGAAGGCTTTTCACCCGATCCTATTACGGTTCTGCCCGATATGCCGGTGCGTACACACTACGGTAATGCGCTGCAATATCAGCTTTCAGTTGGCTATTTGGTTTTGCCGCTCAATTATAAAAGTTACCAGCAAACTAACCTGAATGCTTATCTCGAAGTTCATGGAAAGGCTATGAAGCACGCAGAGGTGGATTTGTTTGTAGGCCAAGCCAACGAATACCGATTGGATCCCTTGCGCTATCCGCCCGCCTTGCAATCCGGATACTTTGTGGACCTGAGTCCCGGCTTGCAACTTATCCTGAATTCCAATACCCGAATTGATGCTTCTCTAAGCTTCCCCTTACTGGGTAAATCTTATGCACGCTTGTATCCTGTGTACACTTTAGGACTACAACATTACTTTTATTTAGGCTCTTCTTCTAAGAGGAAATAGCATCTGCAGGAAGCCCTGATATATTTTATTTAAAAAAATGGTTAGCATTTATTCATTTTGCTTATTACCTTTGTAGCGTAAAAAATGACAAAAGTTTTACAATTTACCTCTCCTCTCTGAACATTATGAATTGGAAACACGCCTTTACATCTTCCATTGGTAAAAAGCTAGTAATGGGCATTACCGGAATCTGTTTAATTCTTTTTTTAATAGTGCACTGCTATGTGAATGCACTAATTTTTATGCCGGATGGTTATCATAAGTATGAAGCCGCAGCACATTTCTTGGGTACAAACCCGATAACGCGAACTGCGGAGATTGGTTTGTTTGTAGGTATCATTCTGCATATCGTTCAGGGATTGATGTTGACCGCCCAAAATAAATCCAAACGTCCGGTGAGCTACGGGATGTACAGTGGTCATAAAAACAGCAAATGGTACAGCCGCTCTATGGGCTTGCTGGGCACCATTATTTTGTTGTTCCTGATTCTGCATTTATGGCATTTCTGGGGGCCTAACCGTTATCAGCAATTAATGACGGGACAAGAAAAAAATCTGTATTGGGAGATGGAAACAATTTTCCAAAACCCTATAGTGGTATTGTTATACGTTTTGGGTTGCATCTCTTTAGCCTACCATTTGTTACATGGTTTTTGGAGTGCTTTCCAAACCTTAGGAATGGCTACCGGTAAGTACACCGGAATAATTCGCGGCGTAGGCACAGCATTTTCCATTATAGTACCCTTGATATTTATTGCCATGCCCGTATCTTTTTATTTCGGTTGGTTACCACCTGCTTCTAGCTTTACCGGACATTAATCCAGCAAATAAATGAGTTCGGAAAAATCATTATTAGTTCCTGAAGCCTTGCAGCAAATAATGGATCGCATAAATTCATTAGCACCGGAACAACAAAGATTGTGGGGGACAATGAAACTGGAGCAAATGCTGGCTCATTGTCAAAAGCCTTTGGAAGTAGCTTTAGGAATACATGCTTTAGACAAAGGATGGGCCTTACGATGCTTAAGTTTCTTTTTGGGTAAAACGATTAAGAAAAAGATGCTGAGTGAGGAACCACTGGCTAAAAACAGTCCGACTACAAAAAGCTTTGTTATTCATAATGCCGGAAGCATGAACCTGGAACGAGAGCAATTGAAAAATCGGATAAAAGAGTTTGTAGCTAAGGCAAATGCCGGTGAATTAGGCGACAGGCATCCACTTTTTGGGAAGATGACGCAAGCTGAATGGGATTTATTACAATGGAAGCACTTAGATCATCATTTAAGACAGTTTGGTGCCTAACAAAACAATACTTAATCAGGAAAAATTCATTACCGAGATATGAATGCGAAAATACCACAGGGCGAATTAGCTCAAAAATGGACACAGTACAAATCAACCTGTAAGTTAGTTAACCCCGCTAACAAACGAAGTATCGAAGTCATTGTTATCGGTACAGGATTGGCAGGAGCCTCAGCAGCAGCTTCGCTGGGTGAGATGGGGTATAAAGTAAAGGCATTTTGTTTTCAGGATTCCCCAAGAAGGGCACACTCTATTGCGGCTCAAGGGGGAATTAACGCTGCCAAAAACTACCAAAATGATGGGGACTCCACTTACCGCTTGTTTTATGACACGGTAAAAGGAGGCGACTACCGCTCTCGCGAAGCCAACGTTTACCGTCTGGCTGAAGTGAGTGCCAATATCATTGACCAATGTGTGGCCCAGGGGGTTCCCTTTGCTCGTGAATACGGCGGATTGCTCAGCAACCGTTCTTTCGGCGGGGTACAAGTACAACGTACCTTTTATGCAGCAGGACAAACAGGCCAGCAATTGTTGATTGGCGCTTATCAAGCCTTGGAACGCCAGGTAGCTCTCGGAAACGTTACTATGTACGATCGTCATGAAATGCTGGATGTGGTAGTAATTGATGGTAAAGCCCGAGGAATTATAGCCCGTGATTTAGTAAAAGGTACCTTGGAGCGCCATTTTGGCCATGCTGTATTGTTGTGTAGCGGCGGATACGGAAACGTATTTTATTTAAGTACAAATGCCATGGGCAGTAATGTTACAGCCGCATGGAAAGCCCATAAAAAAGGAGCCTATTTCGGTAACCCTTGTTATACACAAATACATCCTACATGTATTCCGGTTTCCGGCGACCACCAGTCTAAGCTAACCTTAATGTCGGAGTCCTTGCGTAATGATGGCAGAATATGGGTGCCTAAAGCACAAAACGATGCCCGTAAAGCAAAAGATATTCCGGAAAGTGAAAGAGATTATTATTTAGAAAGAAGATACCCTGCATTTGGTAACCTGGTTCCTCGTGACGTGGCCAGCCGTGCAGCCAAAGAGCGTTGTGATGCAGGTTACGGAGTAGGCTCGTCCAAGCAGGCTGTGTATTTAGATTTTGCTTCTGCCATCGAGCGTTACGGTCGGGTAGAAGCCAATAAATTAGGCGATCACGATGCACCCTTAGATCAGGTAATTGAATTAGGTAAAGAGGTAGTAAAGGAAAAATACGGCAACCTTTTTGATATGTACGAAAAGATTACCGGCGAGAATCCTTACGAAACACCCATGCGTATTTACCCTGCCGTTCACTATACCATGGGCGGATTATGGGTTGATTACGAATTGATGACTACCGTTCCGGGCTTGTATGCCTTGGGCGAAGCCAACTTTAGCGATCATGGTGCCAACCGTTTAGGGGCTTCGGCTCTGATGCAGGGACTGGCTGACGGCTATTTTGTTATTCCTTATACTATTGGAAATTATTTAGCTGATGATATCCGAACCAAAGCGATTCCTACCGATCACCCTGAGTTTGTAAAAGCGGAAAAAGAAGTAGCAGATCGCATCAGCCGCCTGATGAATGTGAAAGGAACAGAGTCTGTAGAAAGTTTCCATAAGCGTTTAGGTAAAATTATGTGGGAGAAATGCGGCATGGCTCGTAACGCTCAAGGACTGGAATCTGCCTTAACTGAAATCAGGGCATTGCGCGATGAATTCTGGAAAAATGTACGAGTACCCGGCGATATTGAAGAAATGAATCCGGAATTGGACAAGGCAAACCGTGTAGCCGACTTTATGGAATTGGGAGAATTGATGTGTATGGATGCACTCAATCGGGCAGAAAGCTGCGGCGGACACTTTCGTGAGGAGTCACAAACAGAAGAAGGAGAAGCCATGCGTATAGACGAAGAGTTTTTATATGTAGCAGCCTGGGAGCATCAGGAAAATAACAACTGGACTTTACATAAGGAAGCCTTAACGTACGAAGTGGTGCATCCTACCCAACGTTCATATAAATAAGCTTAGACTTTTAAAAAGAATAGTTCAATAACATAAAAATAGATTCCTCGACAAGAGCGAGCTATCAAAAAGAAAAGATACCCACTCAAGTTGTAGAATTGTCTGATTGAAAAATGGAACACTACAATATGAACCTGACCCTGAAAGTTTGGCGTCAGAAAAATGCTCAGGATAAAGGCCGTTTTGAAACCTATCAGGTGAAAGATATCTCTTCTGAAATGTCGTTCCTAGAAATGTTTGACGTCCTGAATGAGCAGCTGATTAACGAAGGACAAGAACCCATTACTTTCGACCACGATTGTCGGGAAGGTATTTGCGGTGCTTGCTCCATGCACATCAATGGCCAGCCTCATGGCCCCTGGCACGAAACAACTACCTGCCAGTTGCACATGCGCGCTTACAAAGATGGTGATACCATTGTGGTAGAACCCTGGCGCGCCAAAGGTTTTCCGGTAATCAAAGACTTGATGGTAGACCGGGGTGCTTTTGACCGCATTATACAAGCCGGAGGTTATATTTCCGTCAATACCGGAAATGCTCAGGATGCCAATAGTCTGCCTATCGAAAAGCATAAAGCTGACGAATCTTTTGCAGCTGCTGCCTGTATTGGTTGCGGAGCCTGTGTTGCCGCTTGTAAAAATGCTTCGGCTATGTTGTTCCTTTCGGCTAAGGTGGCTCACCTGGCTTTATTGCCCCAAGGTGATGTGGAACGTAAACAAAGGGTAGTAAACATGGTAGATCAGATGGATAAAGAAGGTTTTGGTAGCTGTACCAATACCGAAGCCTGTGAAGCGGAATGTCCTAAAGGAATCTCTGTGTTGAATATTCGTCGCCTCAATAGCGAATATTTACGGGCAACATTTAGCGGCGATCAACCGGCACACTAAATTTTTGATACCAAACATACGGAACGCTCGGCAACGAGCGTTTTTTTTGTTTATTTTCAACAACACAGTCCTGTGTAAATAGTTATCTTTATCCTCCTATGGCTTCTATTATCCGAGTGATGGTGTACACTTTGTTTCTCTTTACCTGCCTTCCTGCCCGGGCTCAGACTATGATTATGGAAGGTAAGGTTGTAGATAGATTAAGCCATCAACCCATACCCAATGTCAATATTGTCAACACCTTTACCGAACGTGGAATGACAACAGACAGTACCGGTCTCTTTCGCCTGGAGGTAGC
>Ga0079224_100006569_pt1 | contig 15445 bp, 10 predicted proteins | sample Stecom2015_FD_80414 | JGI IMG/M metagenome (GOLD analysis project Ga0079224, IMG submission 80414) | Agricultural soil microbial communities from Utah to study Nitrogen management - Steer compost 2015 | ecosystem: Environmental > Terrestrial > Soil > Agricultural land | place: USA: Utah...
CAGCCCTTCGCTCTAGGCTTTCCGCCCTCCATGCCGGGCAGGCGACCCACTTGGAGGCGCCCAAGTGGGCAAGGCGCTTCTCCACAGCAAAGGCGGCTTTGTCGCACTAGGCTTCCGCGCAGCAAAAGTCGGGTCGTCGAGCTGGTCCCGCACAGCGGGACTGAATTGAACAATGCCCGGCCTTTGCGCACGTACCTCGCCCCTCCTTTTTGCATTTGCCGCCGCTGGCGCTGTGGAGGGGCGCTACCTAGATTCTGTAGTGCGCTTACTCTGCTTGAGCGATCTAGTCACACTTGTGCTAACCTAAAAGCGTTTTACGAGAATAAAAAAAACGGCGTTTTGATTGCCTTCCGCTCAATCGCGCGGCTCCCCCCACTGCATGCTGCGAGCCGGCATATTGTAAGCCATAGGCCATACGGAATCTCCTTTGTCCGAACCTATACCGTGTTCAGCTCGGTCCAAAATGACAAACGCATCTCTACTTCCGATTTCCGCCCACCCGAGACCGTGCATAAGCATTCGGTTGCCATAAGCAAGCGAGGAACTAAACAAAAACGATTCACCGTCCGAATTAAAATGAAGATGAAATTGCGCATAAAGCAAAAACTGAGTATCCTTGTGAAAGACTTTAAATCTAGCCAGTTATGCCTATATAACACTTGTAAATAACGGTTTAACCGGCCATGCTTCCTAGGATGAGCGATAGCCTCCTGGTATACGAGGCCAAAAGCAAACATCCACTCTAATTGAGAATATCAACGCGGTGGTTATCTTAAAACTTGTATCATGAAACAATTAAATTCTCCATGGACGCAAACAAACGCCGCCATTAAAATTATCCAACTCGGCACCACAGTGCTGACGGGACTTATTGCCGGGACGGTGTTTGGAATCTGGATCGGCTTCAACCCTGAAAACCTATCCGCTACCGCGTACGTCGAACAACAGCAAGGCACCATTGGTGCGTTGAATGTATTAATGCCAATTTTAGGCCTACTTTCTATCGCTCTCACTTTCTGCTATGCCTACTCCGTTAGAAATAACACAAGGAGCCTATATATGCTCACCATCTCCATTTTATTCCTAATTTTCAGTGCCTTGGTCACCCGTTTTGGAAATCAACCGCTCAATGCTATAGTAATCACTTGGAGTTTGGACAACATACCCGACTCATGGGAGCAAATCAGGGATCAGTGGTGGAGATTTCATGTTTTGAGGACGATCAGTACGTTGATTAGTTTCACCTTAATAGCTTGCGTTGGTATAATTCGATAAACTGAAAATTTTATCCGGTGCACCAAGAGCCCCTAATTATTTCTTCCGATACGCCCAATAAAAGACTTGAGGTAGAACGGTAAGCGACAAGATCATACAAATCAGCAAGCCGCCCACGATCATAATGGCCAATGGTTTTTGAATTTCAGATCCCATGCCTGAGGACAGCGCGGCTGGCAGGAGACCTAAGGAACCCATCAGGGCAATCATCACAATCGGGCGAATCCGGTCGAAAACACCGGTCGAAATCGCTTCTTCCAGTTTCATTTTGCGCAGATTTTCTTTCATTACCGCAATCAGGATAATGCTGTTTATGGTGTTGACGCCGAAGAGGATAATGAATCCTATTCCTGCCGAAATTCCGAAAACAGTTCCTGTGAGCCACAGGGATATAAAGCCTCCGATAAAGGCGAACGGAATGGTGCTTGCGGCGATAAGGGTGTCTTTTACCGTTCCGAAATTGAAATAAAGCAAGAATAAAATCAGCAACAGCACGGCGGGAACAATAACGGCTAACTGAGCCGTTGCTCTTTCCTTACTTTCAAACTCGCCCGCCCAAACCACTTTGTTTTCTTTTGGAATATTCGTGTTTGCGGATACCTTGGCTTTTGCTTCCGCGATCGTACTGCCCAAATCCCGGCCCTCTATGCTAAATCCTACCGCAATGTACCGGCTGCTGCCTTCGCGGTAAATAAATGTGGGCCCCGTGATGTAGCTGATGGTGGCGATTTCTCGTAATGGAACTTTTGTATCCGATCCCGTAGGGATAAGAATATCGCCGATTTTCTCGTCATCATCTCTGTATTCCTTGGCAAAACGAATCCGAGCGTCAAACATCCGGTCTTCTTAATAAAAAGTGGTCGCTGCAGTTCCGCCGATTGACATTTCAACCACCGCTTGTGCATGGGCCATATCCACGCCATATCGAGCCATTTTGCTGTCGTGAAGCTGTATGCGTAGCTCGGGAAGGCCAATGTTTCTATACACGTTCAAATCCTCTATCCCATCTACATGCCGGATGGCATCAGCCACTTGATCCGCGTATTCCTCCAGCTTAAACAGATCATTTCCAAAAATCTTGACCACCAACGCGCTTTTCACTCCAGCTACATACTCTTCGACGTTGTCCTGAATGGGTTGGCTAAATCCGAAGATCACGCCCGGATAGGCCTGTAATTCATTTCGCATTTCTTCGATAAGCTCATCTTTCGAGAGCTTGCTATTCCATTCCTTTTCAGGGTGCAGCTGGATGTGAAATTCAATGTTGAAAAATCCAGTCGGATCCGTCCCGTCATTGGGTCGCCCCACTTGGTTCAAAACAAATTTCACCTCCTCGAAACTTCGAATTTTATCTTTCATTTCTTTTGCCAACCGGGTAGATTCCTGTAGGTTCACGCTGTTAGGAAGTGTGGCGCGTACGTAGAGCGCGCCCTCATTGAGTTTCGGAATAAACTCCGTTCCGTAGTTCATGAAACGGACCCCACATAGGGTCAGCAAAACGACAAAGCCGATCAGGGTTGCTTTTTTATAGGTTGAACTCCACTGGAAAAGGGAGTACATGGTCTTTTTGAAAAATCGCGATATGAAGTTTTCTTTTTCGACGATATTATTACGCAGTAACCACCTGCACATAACGGGCACGTAAGTAATACTCAAGATCAATGAGCCTACGAGTGCATAGCCCAAGGTGAATGCCAGCGGGGAGAACATTTTCCCTTCTACTTTTTGAAAAGAAAATATCGGGATAAGGGCTACAATCAAAATAATCTGTGCAAAGACGATATACCCGGCGACACTACCCGCGCTTTTCTTGATGAGCCCCGATTTGGACATGCGGTTAAATGTAGGCATCCCCACCTGATGAGCCTTTTTCTCCATGGCCACAAAGACGGTTTCGACGATCACGAGCGTCCCCTCGAGAAGCAATCCAAAATCTATTGCACCCATAGAAATCAGATTGGCAGGTAATCCCTGAATGCGCAACATTATAATGGCAAATAGGAACGAGAGCGGGATTACCGATGCCACAATAACCGTAGTTCTCCAATTAAATAAAAAGACAAATACGATAACCGACACCAAGAAAATTCCCTCTGCAATGTTTTTGGCCACAGTGCTGACTGTAGCATCGACTAACTCGGTGCGGTCGATGAAGGGCTCGATTTTCACATCTTTGGGAAGGATGGCATTGTTGAGCTCTTCGATTTTGTCTTTCAATCTCGGTATGACATCGTCGGGATTTTCGCCGCGAAGCATGACGACCACTCCCTGGACCAAGTCGTCCTCGTCCTGAAGCCCGACTTGCCCCAATCGGGGTTTGGCTGAGATTTCGACTTGTGCGACATGCTTCACCAAAATGGGTGTATTATTACGCGATTCGATTAGTATGTTTTCGATGTCCGCCACGCTTTCCAATAGCCCCACGCCGCGCACCACATAGGCTTGGGCACCTCTTTCGATTACATCGCCCCCTACATTGATGTTGCTTTTGGAAACAGCCTCATAAACATCCAAGGGCGACAAGTCATAATTGGCCAGCTCGGTAGGGTTGATCTTGATTTCGTATATTTTCTCTTCTCCTCCGAAGCTCACAATATCAGCCACTCCGGGTACAGCGACGAGCTCTCGTTCGATCACCCAATCTTGGATGGCCGTAATCTCTTTTACCGGTCTATCGCTTCGGATCACATAGCGAAAGATTTCCCCAGTGGCACCGTAAGGAGGTTCGATCTCGGCATCCGCGCCTTCAGGTAAATCCACCCCTTGGAGCCTGTTGGAAGCATATTGTTGCGCGTAAAAATCATCCACGTCATCCTCAAAAATCACCGTGACGACAGACAAACCAAATAGGGAAATGGAACGTACATCCGTCTTATTTGGAATGGTATTCATCTGCTTCATAATGGGAAGCGTAACGAACTTCTCCATTTCCTCGGCGCTTCTGCCCGGCCATTGGGTGATGATGCGAGCTCGGGTGTTAGTGACATCCGGGAAAGCCTCAATCGGCGTATTTTTAAGACTGACTACGCCCACTACGGCCAATAAGCCCGTCAGGAAGAAAATGATGATGGGATTTTTAAGAGAAAAGGCGACTATGTTTTGAACGAATTTTTGCATGGTGATGGAATGAATTAATTGATCAGGGCTTCAAAAATCAATAGGTGGTTTTTGGTGATGATTTTTTCGTGCTCTTCCAATCCGTTGTTGATGTAAGTCATGCCATCGCCCTTCGCTGCAATTTCCACTTCGCGAGCCTCCATATTGCAATCGTCTTTGTAAACTAAAACGTAGTTCTTGCCGTTCCAAAACACGAGACTCGAGGTGGGCACGACTATTTTCCGCATATCCGTCTCTTTACGTGCGATGATATCGGCGATCATGCCCGGCTTTAGCTTGAGATCCTGGTTTTGCAGTTCGATACGCGCCTTTAATACTTTCGAGTTTTCGTCTAAAACCTGTGAAATCACATCAATCTTCCCATAGAAGATCTCGTTGGGGTACGATAGTGTTTTGAGCTCAACCGCCATTCCCTGCTTTATATGGGCGATATCGGTGGAATAGATGTTGGCCATTGCCCACACGTTATTCAAATCGGAAATAGAAAACAGGGGCTCTCCTTCGCTGGTGATGTTTGCACCCGAATTAATGTTTTTACTGGTAATAATTCCCGAAACCGGCGCTTTGATCTGAAAAACATTTTTGCTGCTGCTTGCGCTAAACAAGCTGAGGTTAGACTCCACCTTTTTAAGCTCCGATTCCAGTATGCGTAGTTCATTTTTGGATTCGACAAGCTCCTTGTTGGACGAAATACCGTCCTTGAATAGCTGTTCCTTCGCTTCTAAGTCTACTTTTGCAATTTCTATTTGGGATTTCAACGTATTGAGTTCGGATTGCAGCGAGGCTAATTCCGTACTTTGCATTTCTGCTAAAACCTGACCTTTGGATACGACATCGCCCAAGGAAAAATAGGTGTTGGAAATGATACCGCTCACGAGGCTTACTAAATGGACGACCTTATCCGGGTTTGCATCAATACTTCCTGTCAAATGAATGCCCTCCACCATGTTTTCTTTGATTACGGGAGTGATTTCGGTCAGGTCTTTGTTTTTTTCGTTCAGGCAGAACGGGTCATCTTGCACTGCCTTTACTGCTTCTTTTTGCTGACAGCTTATATGGCTTAGCAGAATAGCAAATGGTATAAAATATTTTTTCATTTTCTGGTGATTAGAGGTCTTTTCCTAATGTATAATGGAGTTCTTCCGCTTTTTGATTGACGTCTTTTTGGGCTTCGAGCAGAATGTTTTTGTTGTTCAGGTAGGCGTCCATAAAGTCGAAATACTCCAACATACCTACGTTGCGGGAAACAAAGTTTTCGGTGTAATTCTCCAAAAGCATATCCAAGTCCGTTTCATATTCCGGATCGATTTTATGAAGGAAATCAATGGCTTGTAGGAGCGATTTATACGACAGGAACACTTCGTTTTCGATTGTATGAAGAGTTTGTTCTTTTTGGATTTTGGCATTTTCAATGCCTATCCGAGCTTTCTTTATGCTTCCTTGGTTGCGATTGAACAAGGGCAAGTCAAAAGATACACCCACACCCACAAAATTCCGCATGGTGCTTCCATTGCGGTCGTAGTTCACGCCAAGATTTAAATCGGGGGCGCGTTGCGCTTGTTCGTATACCAACAGCTTATTGGAATAATCCTCTTCCAGTTGAGCTATTCTGTAATCCGGGCGGTTTTCTTTTGCTTTTTCAATGATTTGTTCCGCAAATAACGTTTGATAGGGCTCCAGGTTTTTCACAAATCCTTCGTCGGTGATTTCTAAAAAGACTTCTGGAGGGATTCGTAACAATGCTTTGAGTTCTTTTTGAATAGCGTTTGACCGATGGGTTAGCTCCAGTATTTCTTTATTAATCTCGAGCTCTTGCGCTTTTAAGCGAATAAACCCTGCTTTTGAAATATTGCCTTTGTCCTGTTGATTTTGGTATGCCTCGGTAAGAGTCGCCATGTTTTCATTTAGCTTTTGATGCACGTTTATGCTCTGCTGTACATACTGCAACTCGGTTAGCTGATTTCTCAATTCGAGCTTAAGGACCCTAAGCAAATCTTCAAAATACTGTTCCGCTTTATGTAGGTCGACTTGTTCCAAGGCGACGAGCTTTTTTCGTTTTCCAGCAGTTTGTATCAGTTGGTTGAGCTCAAAAGCGATTTGCTGATTCCTTCCGAAATTTCCGAAAAATGCGGGTGAAGGCTCCACGGTCGAGTTTTTCCAGAGGTTTACTTCACTGATTGCAAATTCTGGATTGGGCCATAACTTAGCCTGAATGACGTCAGCTTTTTGACTTTCTATCTGCAGTTTCTCGGCAATCAGTTGGAAATTGTTTTGTAAAAACAAGGATTCCGCTTGCTTCCTTGAGATTTGAAGAGTTTGCTGTGCATGAAGCTGCATGCAGCAAGCTAAATGTATAAGCAATAAAAAGATTCGATTCATTCTGCAACATTTTAATGCTGCAAAGCTGAACAAAACGACCTTAAAAAGGGCTTAAAGCGCATAAAAACCCGCTTAATAGTCTAATAACGGGTACATTATTTCATAAATTAGTAAAATGAATACCATCCTTATCATAGAAGACGACAAACGCGTATCCGAACTCATACAAAGAGGCTTGGAAGAGCAGGATTTTATTGTGACCTTGGCATATGATGGGTTTTGGGGACAGAAACTGGCTTTGCAATATGATTATGATCTCATCATTACGGACATCGTATTGCCAAAAATAGACGGTCTTGATTTGTGCAAACGGATTAGAGAAAGCAGACCCCACACGCCCATCATTATGCTTACGGCATTGGGAACAACGGACGATAAAGTCGAAGGTTTTGACGCAGGCGCTGACGATTATTTGGTAAAACCTTTTGAAATGCGAGAATTGCTGGCTCGCGTCCGTGTTTTGTTAAAACGGAATAGGGGCACAAACAATCCCCCGAGTAACCTAGTGAAATATGCAGACCTCGAAATGAATGCACATACCAAAATGGCAAAGCGAAATGGCGTTGAAATCCATCTCACGCCAAAAGAGTTCAGTTTGCTATACTATTTCATACAAAATCCCGAACGGGTGCTGTCAAGAGTAGAAATTGCGGAAAAAGTCTGGGATACACATTTTGATACCGGCACAAACTTTATCGATGTTTACATCAACTATTTGCGGAAGAAAATCGACAAAGATTTCGACAACAAGCTGATCCACACCAAGTCAGGCATGGGTTTCATTTTGAAAATGGAACAATGAAAATAAGAACACGGCTAACGATATTATTCGCACTCATTACCGCCACCATTTTATTAGTGTTTGCTGCAATAATTTATTTTTCAGCGAGCAAGGAACGGGAAAAGGAATTTAATGCTTTGCTAAAAAAAGAAGCGATTACCAAAGCGAATATCTTTTTGAATGCCAGCGTGGATCAAGAAATCCTACAGGAGATTTATCGCAACAACAGAAAGATTTTGAACGAGGTTGAAGTCGCGATTTACGATACCGTATTTAATTTGGTATATCACGATGCGGCAGATATTGACTATGTCAAGGAAACCTGGGAGATGATAGACGAAATCAACCAAACCGGCGAAATCAGTTTTTATCAGGCGGATTGGCAGGTGGTCGGTTTGCGGTACGAATTTCAGGGTCAGCGCTATATCGTTACCGCTACAGCTTTAGACCAATACGGTTATAACAAGTTGGGCAGCTTACTTCAAACCACGGTAATCGTTTTCGTTATTTCCATATTATTTATTTCCCTTGCCGGGTGGTATTTTTCTAAGAAAGCCTTTGCACCCGTTATGGACATGATTGAAAAAGCAGCCAATATTTCTGCGACAAACTTAAGCCTGCGCCTGACCCAAACGAATCATAAAGACGAACTTTCGCAATTGGCTAACACCTTCAATGAGATGCTTGACCGACTTGAACACTCTTTTGAGGCGCAAAAGAATTTCGTTTCCAATATCGCCCACGAACTGCGGACACCACTGGCAGCGATTATTGCAGAATTGGAATTGTCGTCCAACAAAGAACGGAATATAAAACAATACGAAGAAGCGATAACCAATGCGTTGGGTGATACGAAACGATTGGGTCGGCTTTCTAATAGTTTGTTGGATTTCGCCAAAGCAAGTTATGACCGTTCCGTAATTACTTTTAAACCCATTCGATTAGATGAAGTTTTGTTGGATGCACGTCAACAAGTACAGAAAACAAATCCCGATTACAAAATCAACATTCATTTTGATGCTGAATTTCTCGCATACGAAAACGACAACCGGCTTTCCGTAAACGGCAACGAATATTTGTTGAAAGCAGCTTTCGCCAACCTGTTTGAAAACGGCTGTAAGTTCTCTGAAAATAAAAGCAGTATCGTTTTTATCTCATTCAACTTATCATCCATCACTCTTACCTTCAAAGACGATGGTATCGGCATCGCTGAAGATGATTTGAAAAATATTTTCACCCCCTTTTATCGGGGGGAAAATCAGGTTTACGCAGAGGGAAATGGCATCGGACTTTCGCTTACCGAACGGATTATTGCCTTGCATAACGGGAGTGTCGACGTGTTATCGACCCCAAATAGGGGAACCAGCTTTATCCTTCACTTATCCATGATCAAAGCCTAGGCCCTCTTTTTATTTTCCTGACATACGATAGATTAATAAAGGGACGGTGGAATGATATGCCAATTTTTTCGTTACGCTGGGTTTGAAAAATTCTCGTAGAAGTCCATGTTTTCCGGAAATACAGATGAGCATGTGCGCATGGTTATCTTGGGCAAAATCGGCAACACGATCCGCAGTATAGTTAGCGGTGAGAAAATGGAAAGTCGGATCCAGCTCGTCAAACAAACCAAAGATATCGGCCAACCCTGCATATAAAGTTGATTTGGGTGTCTTGTCTTTTCCTTTAGCTACATTAACGATCATCAAATTTGCCTCATGTTTTTTTAAAAACTTCCGGATTTCCTCGCTCGGGATGTGATTTTTTAAACCCGTCATGATAGGCAAAGCGAGCGCAATATTTTCCAACTTCCTAAATTCTGCCCCCGAGGGAACAACCAAGACCGGAATATCAACATTTTCCGAAACTTTGAACACACAGCTACCGATTAGTTTCTGCCCGGCCTTATTCCGTCCGGTAATGCCCATCACGATCATTGAAACCTGGTACTCCCGTATTAAGACAGCTATGCCGTCTACTAGTTTGTCATTGTTTACAACACCGATAAGCGTTGTCTTAGCTATTGGAAACCGCTCTTTGACACGTTCCATTTCCTCCAAAAAACGCTCGTCCGTTGCGTTGCCCGTACGATTACTATGGTATAAAACTATCCGATCTCCATTGAATTGTGTGGACCAATTGACGGCATATTGTAAAGCATGTAACGCATTCTCTGAAAAATCAATCGGCACAAGCAAAGTTTTCATAAATCGACACGTATTGGCAAACGAAATCAAAGTTAATCATTCCTAGCCATTTGACATCGTCATCTCGAATTCTAATGAAATTCTAATATTTTTCTATCTATTCTCTAACAGCCTGTTTAACTAGGTAGCCAGAACTTTGCGCGTGAATGTTATTTCGCAAGTTCCGTGCAATGAAATTTATTATAAAAACAACTGTCGTCGTCTTGTGGCATCTAGGCTTTTGTGCTTCGGCAAGCGCACAATGCCCCCTCCTACTCAACGCTCCTCCGGTGTCACTTCAAGAAGCGTTGCAAACCGCCCGAGAAAACAGCCCCGTTTTAAAAACGGAGCAATACAATACAACGATCGCAGAGACGGATATCATCACTTCAAAACTGCATTACAACCCGACATTTGAATTTAATTTCATGAATATCGCCCATAAAAAACATGCCGAGCCGCAATCTGCCCTGTATAGTGCCGTCAATAATCAATATGCGCTTCAGTTTGGAAAGCCTTTTCAAACAGCAGGACAACGCAAAAACAGGATCGATATAGCGTATAAAAATGTCGTTTTCATCGAAAATTCATACGCCGAAGCCGAACGTACACTCCTATTGGAGGTAGCAACAAAATGGCTGGAAACCTGGATGGCGCAAAAGCAGCTGGACATCTTAACATCCGCGAAAACCAATATGGACAGCTTGGTACTCGCGAATAAAAACAGATATGACAACCAGGTCATTACACAAACCGATTTATATCGGACCGAATCATTGGCCAAACAACTTGAAATTCAATATAAAACCGCGTCCCAGGAAGTCGCGAACAACCAACGGGAATTGAGGTTATTACTGGGGATTGATGAGGCTATTTGTGTGGATACGACCGATTATTTTCTATGGGATATTTCTGATGATACAGCGTATTTGATCGAACAATCTTTGCAAAGCCGAAGCGATGTCCTAATGGCGCATTCTTTTGTGGAGGTTTCTAACAGTAATATCAGATTGCAAAAGTCGCTTGCTAATCCCCAACCTGAGTTGGGTGTTTTCTGGAATCCTCAAAACAATGTTCCTTATTGGGGCTTTTATGCAAGCTTCGACTTGCCTTTTTTCAATCGAAATCAAGGCGAAATAAAAAAATCCCACTTGCTAAAACAACAAGCCGAACAACATCTGTCTGCCTTACAAAACCGCCTGCAATCAGAAATCGAAACCGCTTATGCGCGCTACCAGTTGGAACATCGAAACATGCACAGTCTTCAGGCTATTTTACAACAATCACAAACCATTTTGAATAATGTAAAATATGCTTATCTCCGAGGAGGCACGACCATTATCGATTTTTTCGAGGCACAACGCAGTTGGCTGGAAACACAGCAGTTGTATTACGAAACCTTACAAAATTACCGGCTGAGTTATATCCAGCTGCTCTACGCGACCGGACTAATCAATCAATTAGCCGTATAAAACGCATACAATGCATACAAATATCTTTTTATCGATTGCTGTCGCGTTGCTTTTTTCCACTTGTGGAAATAAAAACAAACCAGAAGAAGATTCAACCGACACCAAACCCCTTGTAACCAACAATGGGGAAACCCTGTCTTTTTCCGACAAAGCAACTTTTTCACTTTTTAAAACCGAGAAAGTGAACAGTGAACCTATTCAAGCTACATTTAAGGCAATCGGCACGGTTGGAGCCATCGTAGTTCCTTCAGGCGCGGATGCATCAAGTAACCTGGTGCTGTTTGAAGACGCGGAATTGGCGAACTATTTTACCCAGCTCAATCAACGTCAAATTCATATTTTTCAAATCCAAAATATTAACCTCAAGCAAAAGCAAACGGAGTTGGAAAGAACAAAGGATTTACAACAACACGGTTCTGCTACCGAACAGGATTTGCTGGATGCACAGACCGCATTAAGTATAGAAGAATCTAATTTAGCCAATGAAAAAGTCGCTTTGACAGCACATGAAACCCAGTTAAAATCAAGCGGTTTCGATTCGGAATTATTACAGCAAGCAGCCGCCGGAACAACCTATATCCTTGTGGATATTCCGGAAAACCAAATCAGCAAACTACAAAAAGGACAAACGTGCACGATCCGATATACTGCATTTCCAGACGAAAAATTTGAGGGAAAGATAGAGGCAGTTGCTGACCGGGTTAACCATCATACCCGGATGGTAAAAGTGCGCGTCTCAACCCACCATCCTTCGGGTAAAATCAAAGCGGGAATGTTTGCCGATGTTTCCTTCGGCTTGAGCGAAAGCCATTCGATCACCATCCACAAAACATCCGTAATTACGGTACAAGGAAAAAGCTACGTGTTTGTAAAAAGAATTTCGGAAAATACGTTGGAAAATTCGAATTCACCCCAACCATCCGAAATCCTCGCATTTGAACGTCGGGAAATCCAAACTGGCCAACAAATTGGCGACCGCGTCCTTGTCTTCGACGGACTGCATAATGAAGAAGAGATAGCCATTGAAGGCGTAATGCAACTGAAAGGATTATCTTTTGGGTACTAGTTCGCTACGCTGAAATAGCCCTACCTCTTCGTCCATAATTCAACAAACAACCGTGATTAAAAATATTTTAGCTTTTTCTCTCAGAAACCGTTGGTTGGTTATCGCAAGCAGCTTGCTCCTGATGGCTGTAGGCTACTATTCCTTCACACACCTGAAAATAGAGGCCTATCCTGATATTGCGGATACGAATGTAATTGTAATCGCTCAATATCAAGGTAGAGCCGCAGAAGAGGTCGAACAGCAGATAACCATTCCGATCGAGATCGCTTTGCAAAGTACGCCAAATGTGATCGACCGTCGAAGCCGGACAATTTTTGGTTTAGGCGTGGTCCAATTATCCTTCGAAGACGGTATAGACGATTATTTTGCCCGTCAGCAGGTGATGGAACGATTGTCGATGGTGGAGCTACCTGATGACGTGGTCCTCGAATTGGCACCGTTGTCTACGGCTGTGGGGGAGATTTTCCGTTATGTGGTTGAAGCTCCACCTACATTCACACCGATGGAACTGCGCGACTTGCAGGATTGGGTCATCATTCCCCACCTCCTGCAAACCGCCGGGGTGGCCGAGGTTTCCACTTTTGGAGGGCCGTTAAAACAGTTCCAAATCCTTACGTCTCCCGATAAACTTCGCAAATATGACCTAACCATTGCCGACGTCGAGGAAGCTGTCAAAGCCAACAATCGCAATACCGGCGGAAATGTATTGAACCGGGGCGGACAAGGCTTTTCCGTGCGCGGAATAGGATTACTCAAAAATGAAAAAGACATCGAAAACATTGCGCTCAAATCAGAAAATGGCCTGCCTGTTTTTGTGCGCGACGTGGCGTCTGTAGAAATCGCACCGCCACCGCCAAGCGGTGTTCTGGGCTATACCGTGAAAGAAGATGACCGATTGCAGCATGAAGGTCTGCCCGAAATCGAAAAAGACCAAAATCCGAGGGCCGATAATCCTGTAATTGACATAAGCAACGCTGTCGAAGGAATTGTTTTGCTGCGTCGATACGAAAACCCAAGTGACGTGTTGGTGGAGCTGAAACAACGTATCGAACATATACAGGAATACGAATTGCCCGAAGGTGTCCGTATCCGGACGCTGTATGATCGAACGTTTTTGATTGACCACTCTTTGCGGACAGTGGCGACGACCTTGTTTGAAGGAATAAGCATCGTGGTTATCATCCTGATTTTCTTTTTGGGAAGTGCGAGAAGTGCTTTGGTCGTAGCCGCTACTATCCCGTTTTCATTGCTGTTCGCGTTTATTTTGATGCGTTATACGGGCATCCCTGCCAATTTACTTTCGCTGGGTGCTATTGACTTTGGAATTATCGTAGATGGTGGCGTAATAATGGCAGAACATCTGATTAGAACGTATCGAACAGCAACTCCCAAAGAGAAGCAAAAAGGGATTTTGCACGTCACCATTCATTCCGCACAACGTGTCAGCCGAGAGGTATTTTTTTCGGTGACGATCATTGTTTTGGCCTATATGCCTATCCTCTTGATGAGCCGAGTAGAAGGCAAACTGTTTTCGCCTATGGCACTGACGTTGGCATTTGCGGTGGTCGGGTCGTTGCTCGCAGCGTTAACGCTAATTCCCGTCTTGATTTCCTTTGTGTACCATAAGGCTTTCCAAAATCCGCATACATCAATGAAAGAGCGAAAGAATGCCATCATTTCCTTTGCCGAAAAGCAGTACGAAAAGGTGTTGGACAAACTCCTGAAGTACCATAAACAAGCGGTACTGATAGGATTTGCATTGGTGTTGCTGCTCATTTCTTTCGGGTCTAGGTTAGGAACGGAATTTTTACCCGAGCTGGACGAAGGTTCTATTTTTATCCGCGCTAACTTTCCGGCAGGAATAACCATTGAAGAAAACGCAAAATACGCTCCCCTAATACGTAAAATCATTGCGGACTATCCGCAGGTATCGTATGTGATTAGCCAAACCGGTCGGAATGATGATGGTACCGACCCTTTCCCGACCAATCGAAACGAAATTCTTATTGGACTGAAAGATTATAGTTTATGGACAGACACCATTTCCAAAAAAGAATTGGTCGTTCAAATGATTGACCAGTTAGAAAATGCAATACCGGGCGTCAGTTTCACCTCCGGACAGCCGATCATCGACCAGGTCATGGAAATCGTGACCGGAAGTGCCGCGGATTTGGCGGTTTCCATCGTCGGCGACGATTTGGTAATGATGCGAACGAAAGCAGACAGCATTGCCGATATGATGAAAACGATGCACGGCAGCGAAGGCGTGGATGTTGAACAAGAAGGCATGCAGGCACAGCTGGCGATTGACATTGACCGTGAAAAAATCGCTCGATACGGCATTGATATTTCCGATATCCAAAATATGGTGGAAGCGGCAATCGGCGGAAAATACATTTCTGTATTATACGACGGTACGAGACGTTACGATATCGTGGCCCGATACCTACCGGAATATCGCGATAATATCGACGAGATCAAAAAGATGCTGGTGCCTTCATCAAACGGGGCCTTAATTCCGATGGATCAACTCACGGATATTCGTTTGGTGGAAGGACAAACCAATATTTACCGCTACGATAATAAGAGAATGGTAACCGTGCGGAGCAACATCCGGGGAGTGGACCAAGGCGGTTTTGTCAGCGAGTTAAAAAAAAGAATTGAAAACGAGCTGCAGATTCCCAAAGGCTATGAAATTATTTACGGAGGGCAGTACGAGAATTTAGAACGGGCAGGCAAGCAATTGGCATTTACCATCCCGCTCACCTTGATCTTGGTTTTGGTACTGCTGTTCATGCTGTACAAAAACTTAAAAAACACCCTAGTGACGATGAGTTGTGTACTGTTTGCCTTAGCAGGCGGCATCAGTGCCTTACTTTTGCGAGGCTATTATTTTAACGTGTCGGCAGGCGTGGGCTTTGTGTCCATATTTGGCATATCGGTAATGGCGGGTGTGTTGTTGGTATCGGCTTTGGACAAAGAGACGAAAACCATGTTGGATATGGGATTGGGGAACGTCGATTTATCAGGAAATAAAATAAAATCGCTGGTTAGACAAACATCCAAAACGCAGTTACGCGCTGTCCTTTCCATTCTTGTTTTGGCCATTTTCGGACTTGTTCCCGCATCGATCTCCAGCGGTATAGGTTCGGATGTGCAAAGACCATTAGCC
>Ga0079224_100006570_pt1 | contig 15445 bp, 12 predicted proteins | sample Stecom2015_FD_80414 | JGI IMG/M metagenome (GOLD analysis project Ga0079224, IMG submission 80414) | Agricultural soil microbial communities from Utah to study Nitrogen management - Steer compost 2015 | ecosystem: Environmental > Terrestrial > Soil > Agricultural land | place: USA: Utah...
GATATGTTTCTTATGCCCTCTAAGTATGAGCCGTGCGGTCTAAACCAGATGTACAGCCTGACATACGGTACAGTGCCTATAGTGAGGAATACAGGCGGACTGGCTGATACCATAGTGGATTATAAAAAGCCAAATGGCAATGGTTTCATATTCGATAAATACGAGCCAAGTGAGGTTCTAAAAACATTCAAGACCGCTATTAAAGTATTCCAGGATAAGAACGCGTGGTACAAGATAATGAGGAACGGAATGGCGCTTGATTTTTCGTGGAAGGTTTCAGCGAAGAAGTATATGGGCTTATACAGCAAGCTTGCGAAGTAACCACCCTATAAGAGATTACGTATAAAGCTATTATGAATAAGGCAGTATTTTTAGACAGAGACGGTACCATAAATGAGGATGTAAATTACCTTACAAACAAAGACGATCTTGTAATACTTCCCGGCGTGAAGGATGCTCTTTCCCGATTGAAGGAGCTTGGTTTTTTAAACATAGTCATAACTAACCAGTCGGCAATCGCCCGGGGTTATATAACTGAAGATATCCTTCACGACATTCACAATGAGATGGATAATGTTCTTAAAAATGATGGCAGATCCCTCATAGATAAGTTTTATTACAGCCCTTATCACGTAGATGGGACTGTGAAGGAATTTAGCAGAGAAAGTGATTTCAGAAAGCCAGGGACAGGAATGATAGACAAAGCTGTTAATGATTTTGATGTCGATAAAGCAGAATCGTTCCTTGTAGGGGACTCTCTTGTAGATATGCAGTGCGCCGAAAATGCCGGATTGAAGAAGATACTTGTATTGACAGGATATGGAACTAAAACCCAGGAAGAGTGTTTAAATTATGGAATAACAGTTGATTACGTAGCTAAAGACCTCACGAATGCAGTTTCATATATAGAAAAATTAGTAAATATTAAATTGATTTAGGATAACTATATTTGTATAAGTTTAAAAGCATACATTTGAAGAATATCAGATATTTATTTTTAGCCGCTATTATTTCGAGCCTCTCATTTTATTCGTGTGAAGAGCAGATTTCAGATCTAGGGCAAAACTTCATAAATCCGGACGATACTCTGGGGACCCTTTTATTGGACTCAAAGACGGATTCTATTACCATATCGGTAAATAATTTCAAGCAGTACATTAATTCTTTTAATTCGAATTTTATGATGATTGGCGATTACCAGGATTGGGAAGCCAGGACACTGCTCAGATTTACAAACATATCTTCTGATTATGACAGCGCAACGGTATTATCAGCAAGGATAATAATGAAATACGGGGATTATTTTTTCAGAGATTCCCTGGGCTCGGTTTCATTCGATGTCCTGAAATTAAATAACAGAAAGTCCTTTAATACGATAACAAACGATTCCATCAATTCAGGTGACATAGATAATGTTGTTCAGGGGACTTTTACAGGGAGTCCAGTGGATTCCGCTCAGATTTCCATAGACGTTAACACACAGCTTGCAAAGGACTGGCTTGAGTATACAGCTGACACAAGCTATTCGGTCAAGAACAACGGCGTAATAATGATACCCAACGGCGGGAACACCATAAAAGGATTTTTCTCATCCTCGGCTGATGAAAGTCTGAGACCGTCATTAGAAATCACTGTAACAAAGAATTCGGTAACCGATACATTGGTGTTTAATCAGTCGGAATCGGTATTTCTTTCGGATGCTTCTTCATCTGTAATTCTTCCCGACCGCATTTACCTGCAGTCAGGTGTTGCATTCAGGAGCATAGTTAATTTTGGTTTATCACAGCTGCCGAGCAATGTTATCATCAACGATGCTTTACTTACACTGACATTGGATACAGCTAATTCGTATCTCTCGCCTGTGTCCGATCAAAGGCTTGTTGCTGCAATGGTTACCGACAGCGCCGCAAAGACGGATTCTTTAGGATTTATAACACTCAACAGAGTAGGGAATGAATATTCTATCAGGTTTATATTAATAATGCAAAACTGGAATTCAGGTTTTAATCCTAACCTTGGACTGGCGTTAAGAAATCTTTCTGAAAATTCAACGATGGACATATTTTCATTCTTTGGACCAACATATTCTGATACCTCAGTGGTACCGAGATTAAGAATCAGGTACACTCTTAGAGACAGTCAGAAGATAACCAGGGAGGAAAAGAGATGAAAATAAGAATTCTTATATTAATTGCAATTTTAGGGTTTTTTGCGGGAAAAGGATTTTCCCAGGCGAATAGCAATGAAGAGTTTAACGGAGGGTCTCCATATACCATATTCGGCATAGGTGATCTGAAGTTGAATAATTCAGTCAGAACGGATGGAATGAGCGTGCTGGGAATCGGTCTTCAGGGAGATTACATAAATACTCTCAATCCGGCAGCGAATACAATGCTCCAGTATACGAAATTTTCAATAGGAGCTAATTACGGTTACCTGGAATCTACTAATGGACTACAGACAACGAAGATCAACGAGGGAAATATCACCGGAATAAACATCGGCATACCTTTAGACAAAGAAACAGGATGGGTGCTTAATTTCGGGATAAACCCAATGAGCGAAGTGAACTATCAGATCATCAGCAATAGAAACACCGGAGGCGAAGCCTATACAAACACATACAGCGGTGAAGGCGGACTCACGAGGATAAATATTGCAATGGCATATAGATTCCTGAACAGCATTAGCATAGGGGGTGAGTATAATTATGCATTCGGAAACATTACCTCTCAGAGGACAACGGATTTTGAGAATACTGCTATTTTTGATAATTTTTCCCGCAAGGAGATAGACCTGAGCAAGTCATTTTTCAAAGGTGGAATGATATTTGCCGTCGAGAATCTTGTTAACAAGAAAAGCAAAAATTTAAAATACCTCACTTTTGGCTTCTTTTATCAGATGCCCATTGACCTTAATGCTAACGAAGAGTCTATTGTTGCAACCAGCGTTGCTACAGACTCAAATGTAGTAAGGACAGGTACCATCAGCATTCCCGCAGCATATGGGTTTGGGATATCGAATAGATTTGGTGACAGAGTGAATGTCGCAGTAGATGCATATTTTCAGCAATGGGCAGATTATACAGAATTTGGAGTTACCCCTTCAAACTTTACCAATTCATCCAGATTTGGGGCAGGGATTGAGTTTCTTCCATCCCCCGACAGAGACAGAACCTTTTTTGAAAGGCTGACATACAGAGCAGGCGGATTCTATGAGAAGGCTTATTATATTGTAAATTCTGAAGAGATAAAGACTCTTGGGTTTAGCCTGGGGGTTGGTATTCCAATATCGGATTATAATTCACTGGACCTTAGCTTTGCGTATTCAATGCGCGGGACTGAGGATAATGGACTCATCAAGGATAATTTGTTTATGGTTAATGCCGGATTTAATTTCGGTGAACTCTGGTTCCTTAAGCCAAACGAGGATTTTTAATCATGAAGATAGCAATTGGAGCAGATCACAGAGGAGTAAAATATAAGAAAGAGATCAAGGAAATGCTTGAATCTGAAGGTATCGAGGTAGAAGATTTTGGTACAGACAGCGAGGAAAGTGTAGATTATCCGGATTTTGCTCAGAAGGTAGCTAAGCAGGTAGGCGATGGTAATGTTGATTATGGAGTACTGGTTTGCGGAAGCGGCATTGGAGTAGATATAGTAGCTAATAAAGTCACCGGAGCGAGATCTGTAAACGCGGTGAATGAGATGATGGCTGAAATGGCAAGAAGGCATAATAACGCTAATGTGATATCTTTAGGCGCAGACCTAATAGACCTTGAGACAGCAAAAAACAATGTTAAGAAGTTCATAAATACCGGATTTGAGGGCGGCAGACACGAAAGACGCGTGGAGAAAATCCACAACCTTACAGGCAGATAACCACTCCCCGGTAACACTTATCAAAATGGAATCCGCTTACCAAAAAAAACCTATCTAAGAAATGAATATAAACCTGCAAACATTTGATCCTGAATTATCAGAAGCAATTTCCAAAGAATCCAACCGCCAGATAGAAAAGCTTGAAATGATAGCCTCGGAAAATTTTGTTTCAGATGCTGTTATGGAAGCCCAGGGGTCGGTCCTCACCAATAAATATGCCGAGGGTTACCCGGGAAAGCGGTATTATGGAGGTTGTGAGTACGTGGATATTGCTGAAAACCTTGCCATTGACCGCGCTAAGGAGATATTCGGGGCAGAGTACGCTAATGTGCAGCCGCATTCAGGCAGCCAGGCAAATATGGCTGTGTATTTTACATTTTTGAAACCGGGTGATAAGGTAATGGGTATGGACCTGTCACACGGAGGGCACCTCACACACGGGTCTCCTGTAAATTTCTCAGGTAAGCTGTATAACTTTACGGCATATGGAATAAATCCTGACACCGGAGCGCTTGATTATGATATGGTTGAGGAGGCGGCAATGAAGGAAAAACCCAAGATGATAACGGTAGGAGCAAGCGCATATTCGAGAAACATTGATTATAAGAAGTTCAGAGAAATAGCCGATAAGGCAGGAGCATTTCTATTTGCGGACATCGCTCATCCCGCAGGTTTAATTGCAAAGAAATTATTGAATGACCCCATTCCTTATTGCCATATCGTCGCGAGCACTACTCATAAGACACTCAGAGGACCAAGAGGCGGGATAATCCTGATGGGTAAGGACTTTGAAAATCCCTTCGGTCTTACAGCGCCAAAATCAGGAAGAACGAAGATGATGAGTGAATTACTGAATTCTATGGTGATGCCCGGAGTACAGGGTGGACCTCTTATGCACGTAATCGCTGCAAAAGCAGTCGCGTTTAAGGAAGTGCTGAATGAAGGATTTACAGATTATGCCAAACAGATAATAAAGAATGCACAGGCGCTGGCATCTAAGCTGGTGGAGTATGATTTTAATGTGATATCCGGAGGTACGGATAATCACCTGATGCTCATTGACCTCAGGAATAAAAATCTTTCAGGGAGGCAGGCAGAAGAAGCTCTCGATTCGGTGGGAATAACCTGCAATAAGAACTCGGTTCCTTTCGACGACAAAAGCCCCCTGGTCACAAGCGGAATACGATTAGGTACTCCTGCATTGACAACCCGCGGTATGAAGGAAGCTGAAATGGTGCAGATCGCTGATATGATAAACCGTGTTATTTCGGGGCACGAAGACGAGAAAGTAAAAGATGATGTGAAAAATGAGGTGAAGGAATTGACGTCAAGATTTGAATTGTTTGATTACAATGTGAAGTAAATAATGGCTGACGAAGAAAAAGATATTATTGGTGAGGAATCTGAAGATGAGATGGGATTTCTGGATCATCTTGAGGAGCTGAGATGGAGGATAGTAAAGGCTGTCGTTGGTATAGTTTTGGCGGCGGTATTGGTTGGTATTTTTATTGATGACATAATGAAATTCATTATTTTTGCTCCCGCAAAGAACACAGACCCTCCTTTGACGATTATCAATCTTAAGCCTTACGGACAATTTACGCTGTATATGCAGGTGATCCTGATAGGTGGAATAATACTAAGCGTTCCGAACATAATTTATCAATTCTGGAAGTTCATAGAACCGGCTCTTATGCCGAATGAACGAAAGTATATTTCCGGGATCGTTTTTTTTACGTCATTATGCTTTATTGCAGGGATTGTGTTTGCGTATTTTGTTCTGCTGCCTACATCCCTGGGTTTCTTTGCGAATTTCGGCACGGAGCTTATCAGTAACCAGATAGATGCCAATGAGTATATGCAGTTTGTCATATCTGTTTGTCTTCTTGCGGGGATAGTTTTTGAGCTCCCAATGGTATCTTTTTTCCTTTCAAAAGTTGGTATATTGAAACCGGAATTTATGAAGAAGTACAGGAAGCATGCTGTTGTGGCTATCCTTGTTATAGCTGCGATTATGACTCCTTCACCGGATGTGGTGAGCCAGATCATGCTGGCAATCCCTTTGTTGATTCTATATGAGATCAGTATCTTTATTTGTAAGGCTGCCCAAAAAAAGAGAGAGAATTTGGAAGTCGATGATGACTCTATTCAAACAAATTAAAACAGAAATTGAATTTAAAAGTAGTTACAGAACCGATAGAGAAAGAGCTTAAGGAATTTCAGAAAAGATTTGCGCAGGAATTAAAGTCTAAAGTCGCGCTTATTGATCTGATTACCAAATACATTCATAAACAGAAAGGTAAGCAAATACGGCCAGCACTGGTTTTATTATCAGCTCAGCTTTGCGGAGGAGTAACCGACCGAAGCTATATAGCAGCTAATATGGTCGAACTCCTGCATACCGCTACATTGATCCATGATGATGTAGTAGATGAAGCCGCGGAAAGAAGAGGATTTGCTTCGATTAATGCTGTATGGAAAAATAAAGCTGCAGTATTGATAGGGGATTACTTGCTCTCAAAAGGGCTTCTGATAGCTCTGGAGGGCAAAGAGTTCGATTTTCTGCATACTACCTCGGAAGCTGTGAGGCGTATGAGCGAAGGTGAACTCCTGCAGATACAAAAAGCCAGGAATTTTGATGCGTCGGAGGAGACATATTTTAAAGTTATATCCGATAAGACCGCTTCACTTATAAAAACGTGCTGTAAACTTGGCGCAATGAGCACAACAGATGACGAAGATAAAATCAAAAGACTTTCGGAATTTGGTGAGAATCTTGGAATAGCATTTCAATTGCAGGATGATCTGCTGGATTATACAGGGCGAAAGAAACTGCTTGGGAAATCCCCCGGCAATGATGTAAAAGAAAAGAAGTTTACTCTTCCATTGATAATTTCTCTCCAGAATGCTCCCAAAGGTCAATCAAAAGATATCATTAACCTGGTAAAGGATAAACCCGGTAAAGCATTTGAAAAGGTTTATGCTTTTGTAAAGGAATACGGTGGATTGGATTACACAAAAGATAAGATCAAAGAATATTCCGGTGCTGCTCTTCAATCAATCTGTGTATTTCCGGAAAGTGAAACAAAAAGTTCACTAAAGGTGCTTGTGAATTTTATTGGAGAAAGAGAATATTAAAAGCTTTGTATCATTTCTTAAGCCAGACCGGATTAATTATCCGGTTTTTTTACGTCTAAAAAGTTACAAATTAAAATTTTCTTCCTTTTAAAAACTGCCATTCTTACCCTTTAAGGTAAATTATCCTAAAAAAATTCTTGATTCAAAACATTCGCCCGGTAATTTTTTAAAAAAAGTTTATTTGTTAAAAGCTAAAAAATATTTTAGTTTGGATTAGCTTGTTTAGAAACTCAACATCATTTTATCTCCCCCTATTCCAGATGTTTTTACTGAGCTATGGGTAATAGCTAAGAGGAAATTTTATAAACTTTTATTTAAAAAAAATCTTTAGGAGGAGTCTTATTATGAGACCGATTTATTTAGTTTTACTTAGTATTTTATTAGTGAGTCCTGTTTTTGCTCAGGATATGGTAAAGGATCTTTCCGAAACTAATTCGATAATACAAAATCATTTCGGTTCTGGTGATCCTGAAAATCCCTCTTTTGCACCAGGTAATGTCAATGAATCCACAAATTTAATGATTGAGACGCTTTCACAACAGCTTGTTATTGCGAAAGATAATGGGAATGTGGCATTGATGAGGGATCTTGAATCTCAAATTAACGCGTTATCAAATCCTAAACCTCTTGTACACGGCGACGGTGCAAATGCCATCCCAATTCATTTTGGAGCGGAATTTAATCAGTCAATGGATAACATTGGGATAACACGTATTGCAAGTGGTGCATTTTGGGCTACTGCTACCACTACACAGGATGATAATGGAAGGATTTGGGTAGCAACTACAAAGTATTCTCAGGATTTCACGGATACACTCAGAATCTATTACTCAGATGATGGCGGGATATCCTGGAGTTTGCTTGCAGGGTTTCAGTATATTCAGGATGACCTGAACTTCCGGACTGATGATCTTGACATTGAGGTGCTAAGTGATGGAACGGACTGGTGGGTATATGTTACCGGTTCATATTCATACTCAGCAGGTACGTATTCATTTGTAGCAAGATATAAGGATGACGGTACCGGGTTCTTTTATGCTAATCTTCCAAAGAGTTCAAACACGAGTCAGTACTGGGCTCGAGTTGTATCGGATTATCCACGTTATACATCGGCAGCATATATTTACATTGTTGCTACGATGGATTCAAACATAACCGGAGCAACAAGAAAAGTATTTAGCAGAGCTTTTGTAATTCAAAACCCCTATGCCGGAACCCCAACAGTTACCGATAGGAATAACGGAAGTACCGGAAGTAATTATTGGTGGCATACGGCTTCCGCTCCGGATTCTTCAACAATGAAGAGCGATGTTGCATTTTACGATTCCGCGGGGACAGGAGGTCCTAAAATAGTAACCTGCTCTATCTTTGAAAATCATGGAGGTCTTGGTGACTTTATATATATGACGTATAGCTCAAATTTCATGGCTACTGTTCCGTATATCATAAATTCAATTGATCTGACATACCAGTCATCCCGTCCAAAGATCAGTTTTGGAGGAGATGTGGATCAAATGAAAGGCTGCATAAGTACGATCAGAAGGCACGTAAATGGCGATGATACCGATCCACGATACATCAGAACAAGTAACGGTGGTATTACCTGGACTCAGGGGTATATCGATTCATCTGTAGATACAACCTATGATGCTGATATAATTTGCTTACGCGGGGTTGATGGTCATTTTAAAATGGGATGGACTCGTTTAGATGCTCCAAATACAAATCCGGAATTCAGGTATAGAACAGCATACTCTCCGGGAAGCTCATTTAATTTATCAACAATAGTCCAAATGGATGGCGCAGGGATTATTCCTGATAATGCATTCGGAGGAAGTGCAGGGTACAAGCTATCAGGAACCGACAGTTGTTTTGCTGTATTTGAAGGTCCAAACGGCTCATCCGTATATGGCGCAAGCGGCTGTTCGGGTACGGCAGTGAATATTACTAACAATCAGCTTCCGGTAAAGTTTTCACTTTCACAAAATTATCCTAATCCATTTAATCCATCAACTTCTATTAGTTATGATATCCCGGTGAATGGATTTGTAAAAATCAGTGTATATGATATGCTGGGTAAGGAAGTTGCAACATTAGTGAACGGTGAAAAGACGGCAGGCAGCTATAGGGTTGATTTTAATGCTTCAGGACTATCTTCGGGTGCTTATTTCTACAGAATAAAGGCTGGTGAATTCTCGGATATCAAAAAAATGATATTGTTAAAATAGTAGTTTATGTAAATAAGCCCTTATTCTTGGATTTTTTAAGCATAAGGGCTTTGTTTTTTGAAAATCCTACTTGTTTCTTCCATTAAAGTTCAATATCTTTAGGTATCTCCCAATAATAAATATTCTATTTGTAGCGGTATTATCTACAAATTAGAAAAATTTTCCGTACAAAAATTTCATTTTTAAGCTGGAATAAGCATTTTTTAGGCTTTTACTGTAAATTACGCAGTTTATAGGACAAATATACCAGATAAAAATTTATTTTGAAATTCAACCGGATATAAGTAATTTATCAAGTTAACAAAATATGCATCAAAGTTCGGAAAATTAATTTCCAACTGTATATTATTTTTTATAAGTTGTATAAGATTTAAGGAAGAACAAATAAACCTAAATTAAAAGGAAGGATTCAGAATGAAACAAATGTCAATTTTTACTCTTTTATTGCTAATGCTCTTTTCGGGCATTACAATGGCAGGAGATCCGTACAAAGAAGCTAACCCGGATGCACCTGTAATTGATAATTCCCAAAAAGCTCAAGATTGGATGGCAGTTGTTCAAGCCAGGAAATCAGGTAACGAGCAGCAATATCAAAATCTGTTAGAGCAATACACACAAAGTTATCCGGAAAACTTCTATTCGGATAATAGCTCATTTAACAAGCCTTATGACTCTACTCCTGAAAAAGTGAGCGCACCTTTCAATCCAGACTGGATGAATGGTGACAATGTGGTTTCATATGGTGGAACTCCAAACCCCGGTATATTCGAAAGAAATCTTTTGCTTAGGATCGACTCTCTTGGAACACAATATACTGCTTATATTACTGCGAACAGAGATACCATAGTAGTATGGAGATCAACCAACAATGGACAAAACTGGGAAAGATGGAGATCCATCAATCCGGGCGGAACAACAAAGTGGCATTCATTTGATATGTACATTACCGATACAACCGGTGGTCATACACTTGGGTTTGCCGGGGTTAGAACACCAGACGCTTCATCTTTTGCAGGACAGCTTTACTGGTTCGGATGGGACAGTGATGGTGATTTCCGTTCTGCGGTACAGGTAGCACCTACACTGGGCGGCAGAGGTCTTATAGAACCAAGTATCATATCTGACGGACGTGACTGGAGTGCAGGACTAACATACTGGTATATTGCATACAGGAATGTAGATGCAAGCAGTGGAGTAGGTGACAGCGCATCGGTGAGCTTTTCCGGGAACTGGGGAAACAGCTGGTCGACTCCTCACAGAGTAAGAGGGTTTGACGATTATGATCTGGACATAGATTATAATTTTAGAGCAGATACAATATATGTTGCTTTGACTAATACAATTACACCGCCTAATGGAAATCTAAGGTTAATGAAAATAGCATTAGGAAGTCTTGGTACAGGTTCATCCTGGACACAGGTTAACATAACTTCAAGTGCAACAAATGAACATTCACCAGACCTGGCAGTTAACAGGAATAATAACAACATGGGTATCGTTTATAATTTTGCAGGTACTCCTACGCAAATCTATAGAGACGCCTGGGATGGCGGAGCAGGTTCATACTGGGGCTTAGATGCTCCGATATTTGTTCAAACCGATAACCAGGATTCTCCCTCACTAGATTGTAACATAGGTCAGTATGCTTTCAGGTGTGTGTATAGAGTAGACGGTAGCAGTGATACCATTATTTACACAAGTACTACAAACATTATCACCGGTTTCACAGGTCATACCCGTGTCAGCCACAATACTCCTACAGGAACGGTTTTCCCTGACATAGCAGGTTATACAAACCCTGCAAATGGTGGAGCTGTTGTGTATGCAGGATTTGGCGCATCTCCAATATTTTATGATAATTCATTCTTAGTTACCGGATTAGACCCAGTAGGAAACCAGGTTCCTGAAAGATTCAGTCTTTCACAGAACTATCCGAATCCATTTAACCCGACAACAAACATAAAATTTGAGATTCCAACAACAGGATTTGTTAAGCTTGTTATTTATGATATGCTTGGAAAAGAAGTAACAACTCTTGTTAACGACATAAAGCAAGCAGGTTCTTACAGTATCGATTTCAACGCATCATCTTTAACATCAGGTGTATATTTCTATAAAATATCATCCGGTGAATTTTCTGACATAAAGAAAATGATGCTGGTTAAGTAAAAAACGAAGTTCTTGATAGCTTTACAAAGCCGGAGTAAATTAAATTGCTCCGGCTTTTTTATGTACATTTTTAAAATTCTTTCCCTTGAAAACCTTTACTTTTAAAGTAATTTCGAGGTTTTTGCACATTTTAGATAACTATATGCCCTTTTTTGGTTAAATATTTAACCAAAGATTTATTTGTTTGATGTAATGATTTAGGTTAATTTGATGTAATTAAATTAAATCTTTCTACATAATTCAAAAGGAGATAAAAATGTTTTTTAATAAGAAGAAATTCGAAGAAGCCCGAAAAGATCCTAATAAAGCTCTTGAACAGGCTGACAAAACAATTAATTCAGGAGTAACCGGTTTTCTTACCAAAACTTTTATGGGAAAGGATTTTGTGGATCAAACTAACCAGTCCCTTAATACTGCTAAGAATGCTATGGGCGGAAATGCAAACCTGAGTATGACTGGTGTGCCTGCAAGCGCAGAAGTGCTTTCTATAGAAGATACAGGCAAGCTTGTTAATTATGACCCCATAGTAAGGCTTAAATTGGCTGTGCAGCCTGCATACGGCACTCCATTTGAAACAACTACTGAAGTGCTTGTTTCAAAGATTGCAATCCCGAGAGCAGGTGATAAGATCAGCATAAAGTATAACCCGGTTAATAATACCGAAGTAATGATAGTTTAAGAGTGTTCTAATTACGCGTTCTAAGATGTTGAGTTAAATAAGGTCTGATTTACCCCTAACCCCGTCTCTCCATACGGGGTTTTTTTATTCAAAATTCAGTTTTCTCATAAGCTCATATACGGCAATACCGTATGCTACGGAAACATTTAGTGATTGCTTCATTCCCATCATAGGTATCTCCAGTGAGATATCAGCTTCATCGATAAGTTCTTTCGATACACCGGCGATTTCATTGCCAATTATGAGGCATATCGGATAATCCTCTTTTCTGACATTCCAGTAATAATTCTGCGGTTCAGTAATCTCCAATACGGCTATTTTGACACCTTTTTGCTTGAGGTCTCTTACGGCGTCCAGAGGGTCTTTATAGTACTCCCAGGGGACACTTTCTGTTGCGCCAAGGGCTACCTTGTCAATTTCCTTGCGCGGCGGGTAAGGCGTATATCCCGTTAAAATTACTTTTTCTATGAAAGCTCCATCTGATGTACGAAATATAGAACCGACATTAAAAATGCTCCTGATATTATCACATAATACATAAATGGGATTTCTCTTAAATTCACCGATGTTTTCGAGGGTCTTACGCCGGTTTTTGATCTCAGGATGAGTCAGCTTTCTCATAAGGGGAAAGTTAGTATATATATATCATAATATCAGTTCATTAAGAGCAATGCCCATAAATTTTTATAGTTATTTGATAATATTAATTAACTATTATATAAAATGGATACAAAAGAGGAAATTCTGGATTTGAAAGAAGAAGTGAGGAATTTTTTCCGGGAGGGAGGACTTTTAGCTCAAAGATTTGATAATTATGAGCATCGCAAATCCCAGGAAGATATGGCTCTCGCTATCCTTGATTCACTAGAGAATAAGAAACATTTATTTGTAGAAGCTCCTACCGGGGTAGGTAAAAGCTTTGCTTACCTTGTCCCCGCAATACTTTACGCTAAAAAACACAACCGTAAACCCTTAATTTCCACTCACACCATTAACCTCCAGGAGCAGTTAATTCTGAAGGATATTCCTTTCCTTCAGGAAATAATGCCTGTGGAATTCAAAGCTTCTTTGATGAAGGGGAAGTCAAATTACATATGCCCGAAACGTCTTAGAAGAGCCGGAGAATCCGCAAATATTCTTTTTGAAAACGAAGAAGAGATATTCCTTGAAAGGCTCAATATATGGGCGAGAGAAACCCGGGACGGGACCAGGTCAGACATAAGATTTCCAATACTGGAAAATGTATGGAGCGATGTATGCGCGGAAAGGGGAGTATGCTCAACAAAGACCTGCGGAATCAAGGATACAGAGTGTTTTTTCCAAAAAGCGAAGATGCAGCTGGAGGACTCAGACGTTATCATTCTTAATCATCATTTATTTTTTACATTATTCGACGGACTGAAAGATGAAGATACAGAAGGCTATCTATACAAGAATGATTTTTTGATTTTTGACGAAGCTCATACAATAGAATCGATTGCTGCTGATCATTTGTATCCGAGGATATCCCGGGAAATGCTGCGGTACAATCTTTTCAAACTATATAATGAAAAAAAACGCAAGGGGTTTCTGCTTTCATTTCCATCGCTTCATATTTTTCCGATGATACAGAACCTTTTAGAGCTCAATCACATATTTTTTTCAGGTTTGAAAGAAAAGCTATTCAGTATGAACGGATGGAGACTGGAAAGACTCGCGGAAAGGGTGTATGAGCCTCACATAGTAAAAAATATACTGGAAGATGGTTTTACCCAATTAATCGATGCGTTGAGGAAACTTCGTCCTATGTGCCAAAATGAATGGCTGGAAAACGAACTGAATGAGTATATTCTCAGGTTCAGTCAGTTCAGATATCTTATCTCAGATTTTCTTGAAATGAAAAAAAATGCGGAAAGGCCTAATGAATTTGTGTATTGGGTGGAGGTATCCTCCCAAAAACCGGAAGCAAACATATCCTTATGTTCTTCTCCAATAGATCTGTCGGATTTTTTCAGGGAAAACATATTCAGAGAAAATCATACTTCGATATTGACGAGCGCTACTCTCACAGTGGATAATAGGTTCCTATATTTTAAAAGGCGACTGGGAGGGGAAACTGCAGGCGAAATGAAGCTTCCATCACAGTTTGATTTTGATAAACAGGTTAAAATTTATGTCTCACGTAGTATACCCCCTCCAACCAGTGAGCATTACCAAGATATTCTTGAGGATCAGCTGGAGCAATACATTAAGCTTACAGACGGGAAAGCGCTGGTTTTATTTACAAATTCTTTTCTAATGAGAAAAACTGCTGATGGAATAAGAAACCGATTTTCTGATGAAATGATTGACGTGCTTGTGCAGGGGGAAGGAATGTCCCGGAATCATCTCTTAAATGAGTTCAAAAGCAATATAAATTCTGTCCTGTTCGGATTGGATAGTTTTTGGCTTGGGGTTGATGTTCCGGGAGAATCATTGAGTAATCTTATTATTACAAAACTTCCTTTTTTAGTGCCGGATCATCCAATGATAAAAGCAAGAATGGAATACATTGAGTCAAAAGGTGGAAATAGTTTTATGGAATATTCTTTACCCGAGGCAATCTTAAAATTCAGGCAGGGGGTAGGGAGACTAATAAGGAGTAAAAGAGACACAGGTATTATCGTTCTTCTGGATTCAAGAATAGTATCAAAGTTTTACGGAAAATACTTTCTGAATTCCATCGATAAATGTGAAATAATTTATACAGATCAATGATCCCAATAATTCTTAATTACAATCTCGTTTTTTAGTGACATCTCCTCTAACCCGTTTAGAAGATAGGGTTTGTGAGCGAAACCGCATAAAACGACTATCCTTTTTCCTGGGAATTCATTTACATATTTTTTGATGTTTTTTACCATCTCCTCGTTTCTCAGAATCCAGAAATCGTTAACTTCTTTCCAGTAAGATTCATATTCCTTTAGTTCCGGAGTATCTTCTATTATCTCACTCACAGCATCAAAATCGTAGTAATTAATTCTATCTATAATTTCCCGGCTTCCATCTTTATTAATTTCGAAGGGAGTACTGAAAGTCATCACCTGGGCTTCACTCATATTATTAACAAGACTGTTTGTTAGCAGAGCTGCTTTTGGGTCTAATTTTCCATCTTCATAGAGATTTGCCAGATCTTCAAAAAAATTTCTTTCGGTTCTTCTTCGATTGGTATTAAATAAAAATTTGTCCCTATTCTCAATATCGTATGGTCTCAGTAAGACTTCATTATCAGCATAATATTCTGTGACTGCCCTGGTTTCATTAGCAATGTTTTCGTAACCGGGCTTTATTTTAAAGTCCTCAGTCAAATAAGAAGCATCAGATTCCATTAA
>Ga0079224_100006571_pt1 | contig 15444 bp, 14 predicted proteins | sample Stecom2015_FD_80414 | JGI IMG/M metagenome (GOLD analysis project Ga0079224, IMG submission 80414) | Agricultural soil microbial communities from Utah to study Nitrogen management - Steer compost 2015 | ecosystem: Environmental > Terrestrial > Soil > Agricultural land | place: USA: Utah...
CGATCTCCTTCGGCGGCCACTGCGCCGCCGTGACCACCTCGCGCGAGCCCTCCACGAAGACGCTCACGGCCGGCTCGTCCATGATCCCGTTGTCGACGCCCTTGAGCCAGTACTCGTACCAGCGGAACATCTTGTCGTGCTCCTCGATCCAGGGGCGCGACTGCATCGGCGGGTACGAGCCGATGTCGAGCTTCTTGGGGCCCTTCAGCACGTCGAACAGCTCGATGTGGCCGTCCACGGTCCACCCGCGTCCCTGGTCGATCTGCAGGTAGACGGGGATGTCGATGTTCTCGGCCAGCCGGATGGGGTTGCGCTCCTCGTACCACTCGCCGTCGAGCGGGTTCATCACGATGTCGAACCAGAACTCGCGGTTCTTCGGGTACTTGAGCACGTGCACCAGGTTCGGCCAGGCGGCCACGTCCGGGTCGCGCAGCCGCTCCTCGACGAGCTTCGCCAGCTCCTCGGGGGAGTAGACCTCCTGCATGCGCGACCTGACGTTGGTGTGCGCGATGCCGGAGTCGCCGCCCCGCCCCTCGCGCGCGGCCCGCGGCATGAACCACATGACTCCGCCGTGGTACGTGGTCTCGTAGAAGTCGAAGTGGCCGCCGCTGACGAAGATCGCCTTCAGGTGCGGCGGGCGCTCGGCCGCCGCGTACACCTGCATCGACCCGAAGTACGAGATGCCGATCATGCCGACGTTCCCGTCGCACCACGGCTGCGCGGCGACCCACTCGATCAGGTCGTACAGGTCCTGGCCCTGGGGGACGCCCCCGGCGTTGTAGTTGCCGATCATCACCCCGCCGGAGTCGCCGGTGCCGCGCATGTCGCCGATGACGTGGACGTAGTCCTCCTGGACGACGCGCGCGATGTCGCCGGCCTCGATGCAGCCGTCCCACATCGGGCTGGGCCGGCGCTGCGGCGGCGTGGTGAGGGCGAGCGCCTGCAGCTCCTTGCCGTAGGCGCTCATCGCGACCAGGGCCGGGCGCGGCTTGTCCTCCACACCGTGGTAGGCGTCCACGGCGAGGGTGACCCCGTCGCGCATCGGCACCCGCAGGTCCTTGCGGACGGCGATGGTCTGCTCGCCTGCCCGGATCGTCTGGATATCAGCCATGAGAGCCCCCTGAGTGCGTGCGATAGGCGTGCATCGACGTGAAGAACGGCGACGGCTCCAGCGCCGGGTCGCCGGTGTAGCCGAGCCGCTCGGCTGCGCCGGCGAACGGCGAGTACGGCGAGTCCGTCTCCCGCAGGCCGTCCCGCAGGCAGGCCCGCGCCGCCTCGCCGACCCGGGCCTCGATGTCCAGGCTCTGCTGGAGCGCCTCGCGGGCCTGCCCGGCGTCGAGCTCGACGCCGTACGGGGTGCCGTCCGCCCGCCGGTACGGATGACCGAGGTAGAGGCGGCGCGGCCGGATCTCGTCCCGCAGGCGGAGCAGGCTGGCGCGGTACGCGGCCGGGTCCGTGTAGCCGGGGAAGCCGTTGGCGGCCCCGTGGACCTGGACGGCGTCGCCGGTGAACACCGCGCCCTGCCCGTCGATCTCGTAGGCCACCGACCCGGGCGTGTGACCTGGGGTGGCGTGGACGGAGACCGTGACGCCGCCCCCGAGCGAGAGCGTCTCGCCGCCCTTGACCAGCACGTCCGGCTCCATCTCGCCGGAGATGACCGCCTCGGCGGCGGCCGCCGTCCTCGCTTCGCCGTCCGGGTCGCGCAGGTACCGTCCTCGCCCGTTCAGGTACTCCGCCACGTGCGCCCGCCGCGACCGCAGCATCGGCGCGTCGGCCTCGTGGATGACCACCCGCGCCCGCCGGCCGGTCAGCTCCCACAGGGCGTGCGCGCCGCCGACGTGGTCGATGTGGCCGTGGGTCAGCAGGATCCAGCGCACGTCCTCGACGCGCCGCCCGGCGGCTTCGAGCGCGGGGGCCATGCCCTCGGCGGGCGAGGTGGCGATCCCCGTGTCGACCACGGCCGGTTCGGGGGCGTCGATGAAGAAGCTGTACAGGCCGAACCTGCCCCACGGCGAGACGAGCGGGAGGACGTCCGTCATGAGGCGCCCTTCAGGAAGGCGGCGGTCTCCCCGAAGACCCGGTGGTACTCCGGAATCCAGGAGAAGTGCTGCACGAACCCGTGGCCCGCGCCCGGGTATCGGCTCACGACGGCGTCCACGCCCGCCTCCCGCAGGCGCCGCCCGTACAGCTCGCCCTCGTCGCGCAGCGGGTCGAGCTCGGCGGTCACGATCAGCGCGCGCGGCAGCCCGGAGAGGTCGGCCCGCTTGATCGGCGAGACCAGCGGGTCGGCGGGATCGGCGCCGCTGTCGAGGTAGAAGGCGTTGAACGGCTTCAGCGCCGCCGTCTCCAGCCCGTAGCCGACCGCGTTCTCGCGCAGCGAGGCGTAGCGGCCGGTGTCGAAGTCGAGATCGAGCGACGGGTAGTAGAGGACCTGGTGCGTGATGCGGCCGAAGCCGTCGTCGCAGGCCATCGCGGAGACGGCCGCGGCGAAGGTGCCGCCCAAGCTGTCGCCGGCGACGGCCAGCGTCGTGCCGTCCCAGCCCAGCGTCTCGCCGTTCTCGGCGGCCCAGCGCACCACCGCGTAGCAGTCCTGGAGGCCCGCCGGGAAGGCGTGCTCGGGCGCCCGCCGGTAGCCGACGGAGACGACCTTGAGGCCGGTCTCCTTGGCCAGCGACCGAGCGATGTGGTCGTGCGTCTCCAGGCTGCCGAGGAAGAACGCGCCGCCGTGGAAGTAGATCAGCAGCCCGTACGAGGCGGCCTCGTGCGGTGTGTAGACCCGTACCGGGACCTGCCCGGCGGTGAGGTCCTCGACGGCGTGCAGCGGCAGCCGGTCGGCCACGGGCGGGACCTGGGCCTCCTCGGCGGCGCGCATCGCCGCCGGGTCCAGCGGGCCGGGAGGCGGCGCGGGCAGTTCGGCGAGGACACGGGCGATCTCAGGGTGCAGTGGCATGTCAGGCCTCCTGGTGTGCTAGGACGAGGGCTTCTGGGAGGCGGGCTTCTGGCCGGGGAAGACCTCGCTGATCTCGTCCTCCGTCCAGCCCTGGCGGGAGATCCGCTGCAGCTCGTCGGTCACCGGCTTGCGGGTGGCCTGGTAGCTCGCCAGCGCCTCCTTGACGGAGCCGGACTCCTTGAGCGCGTCGGCGAGCGCGCCGGCGTCCAGGATCGCCGAGTTCGCGCCCTGGCCCTGGTGGTGCAGCATCGAGTGGGCGGCGTCGCCGACGAGGACGACCGAGTCCGAGTGCCAGGTGTCCACCGGGTCGATGTCGTAGACCGCCCGGCAGTTGACGGTCTCCATGTCGAGGCCGCGGGTGATGTCCACGATCCGCTCGTCGAAGCCCTCGACGCACTTCAGCAGGTCGTCCTTGGTGACCCGCGGCGCCCAGGTGCTGTCCGGGCAGAGCGCGGTGATGTCGAAGGAGACCTGGTTGCGGTGGCGCAGCGGCAGGAAGTAGACCTTGGTGCCCCGGCCGATGTACATCCGCAGGTTGTCGTCGACCGCGAGCCCCTGGGCGTCGTCCGCGGAGATCACCGCGCGGTAGGCGTGCTCACCGGCGAACACCGGCTGGTTGCCGCCGAACAGCTGCCCGCGCACCACCGACTTGATGCCGTCGGCGCCGACCACCAGATCGGCGGTGACCGACCGGCCGTTGGCGAAGGTCAGCCGCGCCCGGTCGCCCTCGTCCTCGACCGTCTCCAGCTTGTGGCCGAGGTGCACCATGCCCTCCGGGAGCACGCCCAGCAGCGCCTCGATGAAGTCGCAGCGGTGGATCAGGCGGGTCTTCTCGCCGAAGGTGTCGATCTCCGGCCACGCCTCTTTCATGATCGGCTCGGCGGTGGCGGTGAGTATCTCGAAGTAGTCGCTCGGCGAGCTCACCTTCGCGATCGCGTCGAAGATGCCCCACTGGCGGAACCGGTCCATCGTGGACGGCCGCAGGCCGATCCCGGCGCCCACCTCGCGGATCCGGCTCGCCTGCTCGTACACGTTGACCTGGGCGCCGAGCAGGCTCAGGGCCTTGGCGGCGGCGGCTCCGGCGTACCCCGCGCCGACGACGGCGATGTTCAGGTTCTTCAGGTCGGAGGGCTGCATGGTGCTGGTCCTTGTCAGTTCTGGATCGCCAGGAAGGCGGCGGGGTTGTCGACGAAGATGGTGGTGATCGCGGCCTCGTCCAGCCCGGCGGCGCGCAGGTCGGGGATGAGGTCCTCGAAGATGTAGTTGACGGTGTGGCCCTTCACCCCCGGCCAGCCCAGGGGGCTGCAGTTGGCGTCGGCCGAGGCCAGCACCCGGCCCAGGTGGCCCTGGCCGATGAAGCGGAGGAAGTGGTCCAGCCGTTCCTGACGCGGGCGGGCCCAGAAGGGCGGGTCCTCCAGCTCGGTCTCGTAGCCGAAGGTGTCGAACCCGACCCGGCCGCCCTGCTCGGCGATCCACGTGTCACGGGTGTTGGCGGCGTTCACGCCGTCGTCCACGTGCCCGAACATGACGCGGTCGAGGGGGAGGCTCTCCTCGCGGAAGATCGCGATCGCCGTCTCGGCGTCGATCGCGAGGTGGGTCATGACGGGCACGCCGGTCGCCAGGGCCGCGCGGGCGGCGGCGCGGTAGATGCGCTTGTCCAGCTCCGTCATGCGGCCGCCGCGGCTCACGCCGACCTTGATGATGCCGGCCCGGCCGCCGGTGTCGCCGATGCCTGCCGTGATCTCGTGCGTGAAGTGCGCGGTCAGGTACTCCACGCTCGCCCGGGCGAAGAACGGCAGCGCGGTGTCGCCGCCGACGAAGCCGGTGCTCGCCACGATGTGCACGCCGGTCTTCGCCGACAGCGACCGGAAGTAGTCGACGTCCCGGCCGTTGCAGATGCCGGTCGCGTCCACGAACGTGCCGCCCCCGTACTCGCGGAACCGGCGCAGCTTCGGGACCGTCTCCTCGTACCGCTCCTCGGGGCTCTTCCACCACTTCGTGTCCAGCTCCGAGCCCGGCATGCCGTACCCGATGTGCTCGTGCACGGCCACGACGCCCAGCTCCTCGGCGGGGACCGGCCCCAGGACGGTGTTCACTCTCGACACAACATTCACCTTCGTCTCGGGTGCTCAGCGCACCGACAGCAGGTCGCGCGGGTTGTCCACGAGGATCCGCCGGACGTCCTCGTCGCCGAGCCCCCGCTCCTTCAGCAGAGGGACGAACGAGGTCAGCACGTGGCCGTAGGGCACCTCGACGGCGGGGTGGCCCTTGGCGACGCCGGTCGCGCTGCTGGAGAGCAGGATCCGGCCGTGGTGACCGGCCTCGATCAGCTCGGCGACCAGGTCGGCGCGCTCGGCGTCGGTGATGTGCCCGCCGTCCTCGGTGCCGGCGTGGTCGAGGGCGGCGTAGGCGCCGAGGGCGGCGACGGCGAGCGGCGCCCCGGCCGCGACGGCGTCCCTGCGGTCGAGCCCGCCGACGACCACGCGGTCCGCGGGCAGCCCCTCGTCGAGGACGACCTGGAGCTCTTGTACGGCGTCGCTCCCGTACCGGACGGAGACCGGGACCCCGGTGGCGGCGGCGGCGCGGGCGGCGCCGCGCAGCAGGCTCTCGTCGGTCGCGGTCATGCCGGTACGGGTCGCGGCGGTGGCCACGAGACCGGCGGCGCCCCGGCGTTCGACGCGGGGGACCACCATGCCCTCGGTGACCTCCTCGGCGAACAGGTCCGCGAACTTCTCGGCCGGCCACGGCGTCGGGGGGTTGGTCTGCGGCGTCAGGAAGTAGCCGCCGAGCAGCTCCTCGGGGCCCTGGCCGGTGGAGGCGACGATGTGCACGCCGGTGGTGCGCGACAGCGTCTCGTAGAGCCGCACGTCGCGGCCGTGGAACATGCCGGTGCTGTCGACGATCGTGCCGCCGCCCCGGGCCTTGAAGCCGGCCAGCTTCGCGGCGAGGGTCTCGAAGATCTCGGCGCGGTCGATCGTGATGTCGTACGCGTGCTCGGCCCCCGGGACCACGGACAGCAGCGCCTCGTGAACCGCGACGACGCCCAGCTCGCTTGCGGGGACGGGGCCGAGGACGGTGTTGGCGACGCTCTCGTGGGAACCCTTCACGGTCACTCCTTCCGGTGACTGGGGTCACCCTGCTTGACGTGCATCGTGCCAGTTGGCTTTACGCGTCGTCAAGTGACTTCATTGCAGGTAAGAATAGCTTTTGGTTCGTAAAGCGCTCACGCGGCGGAGCCTTCGAGGGACTCCTCGGTGGCGGTGTGCTGAGCTCCGAAGAGCCCGAAGAGCGTCAGGGCCGCGGCGACGGCGGCGCAGACGCCCGCCACCAGGAAGGCCTGGCCGTAGGCGGCGCCCAGCGACTCGAACGCGAGCAGCTTCAGGCTCTCCGGCATCGGCACCGGCGCCATGTCCGGACCGGCGCCCGGCACCACCGGCATCGAGTTGATCGCCATCGCGCCGCCCTGGTGGGCGATCCCCCCGGCGATCTCGCTGTACGGCGCCTCCAGCCCGGACTCGCCGATCGCCTTCCCGGCCCCCGCGAGCAGGTCGCCGTTGGCGCGGCTGACCGCGAACGCGGCGATGAGCACCGGGCCCAGGGCGAAGCCGAAGTCGCGCAGCAGGTTGGTGGTGGCGCTCGCCATGCCCGCCATCCGCAGTGGCACGGTGTTGATCGCGACGGCCGTGATCGAGCCGACGGTGAGCGCGAAACCGACGCCGAGGGCCAGCATCGGCGCGATGAACCGCGTCCAGTCCATGTCGTGGACGTCGAAGGTGGAGCACCAGACGCCGCTGACGGCGATCAGCGAGAAACCGACGGTGAGGACCCAGCGCGGCGAGACGTTCCGGATCAGGTGCGAGACGAGCTTCACCAGCACGAACGCCGGCGCCTGGATGAACAGGAACAGCACCCCGATCTTCAGCGCGCTCTGGTGCTGGATCGCGCCGAGCCAGATGCTCATCGAGAAGCAGGTCGCGAGGAACGCGAACATGCCGATCACCGTGGCGATCGCCACGACCGAGTACGAGCGGTTGGCGAAGACGTCGAGCTGGAGCAGCGGCACGTCGGTGCGCAGTTCGATGACGACGAACGCGGCCAGGAGCACCAGGCCGAGCAGGAAAGCGCCGATGATCTCCGGGCGGGCGAAACCGGCCTCCGAGCCCTGGGTGGCGGCGAACAGGATGGCGATCAGGCCGACGGCGAGGGTGACCTGGCCGGGGATGTCCAGCTTGCGCCCCTCCGGCGCCGAGGAGTCCGTGGCGAACTGGGTGACGGCGATCGAGACGACCGAGGCCGCGACCACCACCAGGTACGACAGCCGCCAGTCGCCCTGCGAGGCCAGCCACCCGCCCATCAGCGGGGAGATCGCCGCGCCGATCGAGAGCGAGCCGGCCCAGACAGCGATGGCCTTGGAGCGGGCCTCCTGCGACGGGCTCACCGCGGCGAGCATGGCCAGCGAGATCGGATAGAGGATCGCCGCGCCCAGGCCCGAGACGAACTGCCCTGCCCAGAGCAGCTGGACCGTTCCAGCGAGGTAACTGGTGATCGACCCGGCCACCGTCAGCAGGGCGCCCGCCTGGAGCAGTCGCTTGCGGCCGAACAGGTCGCCGATCACGCCGGTGGTCAGCTCGAAGACGACCATCGGGATGGCGAACGCGGCGGTGACCCAGGTCAGCTGGGCGCCGGAGGTCTGGAACTCCTGCTGGAACGTGCCGTTGAGCGCACCGGGCAGCGAGTAGGCCACCTGCGCGAGGAGGACGGCGAAGCAGCCGGCGACCACCGTGGCGGTGTAGCCCTGCTTGCGCGCAGAGGTCTGCGTCATTGCGGATTCTTCCTTGTCGAACGGGCCGCGTGTGAGGGCGGTCACCTAGATGGTGTGCAAGATGTCATATGACTTAACACGGCGTCAACTGTTCGACCTGCATGTATCCAGAACAGTCAGAGTGGTCGCGGTGCCCTAAGCTGGCTCCATGGCGACGCTTCGTGCGGCACAGAAGGAGATGACGCGAAAGCTCCTGCTCGATGCCGGCCTGGACCTGTTCGTAGCCAAGGGCTACACGACGACGACGATCGACGACATCGCGTCGGCGGCCGGCACGACGCGGGTGACCTTCTACGCGTACTTCCCGTCCAAGGTCGACCTCATGAAGGCCCTCATCTCCGAGCGGCTCAACGCCGCGCTCGGCCGGCTCCCCTCCGCCGAGCGCGGCTCGACGGGCCGCGACCTGGTCGCCGTCGTCGAGGACGGCTCGTACGAGCGGATCCGCGCGTGGCTGGCCGACATCTCCCAGCAGTGGGACACCATCCGCCCCTACACCACCACCGCCTTCGAGGCCGCCGCCGTCGACCCCGACATCCGCGCCCTCCTCGACGAATGGCTCAACGAGGCCATCAACGACATCGAGGAGGGCCTCGACCGCGCCGACCGCTTCCCCCCGAGCACCCGCCACATGCGCGGCGTCCTCGCCATGACCGAGCTCGACCACGTCGCCCGCAACTGGAAACCCGGCACCTGGGGCGTCGACCGCGACGACATGCTGGACGTCCTCGCCGAAACCTGGCACGGCTCCATCGGCCGCCGCTGACCCGCGCGAGGGTCACACGGCGGCGATCACCGGGTACGGGTGCGGCCCGCCCACACGTTACGTGCCTGGAACTGTGCGGTCACCGGCCCCGGCTGCTCCTCCCAGCCACGCTTGCCCTCCTCGACGCCGGAGGCCCAGGAGCCCATCTGCAGGTTGACGATGAGCCACATCGGGATGCCCGCCCAGCCGACCCCCCGATGGGTCGCCTGCCACACCTTGGCGCCGGGCCTGCCGAAGTAGTAGTCGAGCAGCACGTCGTCGCCGTCCTTGACCATCCAGACGCGGTACGTGTGCCACTCGCCGGGGTTCTCCACCTCGACCGTGGTCCGCTCGTACGTCGCGGAACCGGTGCCGGGATCCCGGTACCAGGTGTTGAACAGGTTGACCGAGTCGCCCACGTACTCCAGGATGTCGGTCTCCGGCGGCCAAACCGGCCACACGCCGGTGGTCCAGAACGCCGGCCAGACGCCGAACCCGGTGTCGGTCCGGAACTCGCCCTCGATGTCGTACTCGGGGAACCGGTCGTCCACGACGATCTGCTGCCTGGCGTGGATGGCGCCCGATCGGTACCAGAGCGGCGCGTGCGGCTCGTGCGTGCTCCGCCCGTCCGGCGCCGACAGCCGGTCTGCCGTCAACGTCAGCACACCCTGGTCGATGGAGACCTGACTGGGGTGCATCCGCGCGGCGCCGTTATGGGCGTCGGGCTCGCCCTCCCACGGGTAGTTGTAGTTCCAGTACCGGGCGAAGTCCGCGGAGCTGTCGAAGCAGGACTTCTCGATGATGTTCTCCCAGGTGGCGGCATGCGCCGCGCCCGGTACGGACGAGAGCCCCAGCGACAGCCCGCCCACGGCCGCCGCCGACCCCAGCAGCCTGCGCCGACTGATCCCCGGCGTGCCGCCGTTCGAGTTGATGATCATGGCGACGCAGTATTGCAGGATTTGTCAGGAAATTCCGGAGTAGCTGGACATCCTTAGCTGGGCATGATCAAGTGTGGCGCTGTTCACCGGCTTCTCCGCAGGAAAGGTACGACGTGATCAAGAGAAGTAGTGCGGCGCTCTTAGCCCTCATCGCCCTGGTCATCGGCACCGGCAGCCCGGGCGCGGCAGCCAGTGCCGCCGACCCCACCCATCCCGGGCCCGTCTACCGGACGGTCGCCGACAAGAGCGGCAAGCTCTCCCTGCAGACGTTCGGGCGGCCGGACGGCAAGGACATGGTGTTCCGGATCTCCGGCTCGGTGTACGCGAACGTCGAGGGCAACAGCCTGGGCGCGGCGCTGCCGCACGGGCAGAAGCTCTTCAACGTCGAGGGTTACAACATCCGGCGGCTCTACCGGGTGCCCGGCACGAACCAGCTCTACCAGCTCTCCCGGGAGATCGTCTTCTACACGGACCCGATGGACCCCAAGCGGGTCGTACGTGAGTGGCAGAACCCCGTGGACGGCAAGACGTACCCGGTGGTCCCGATCAACAACGACACGGTGAACTTCGGGCCGTTCCCGATCACGCCGTCCTTCGCGGGCCCGCCGCTGCAGCGGCTGCACGAAGAGACCGTGTGGACCAGCGACATTCCCGTGCGGACCGACTTCGGCAGCACGCTCGGGGAGCGGTTCGGGCTGGTCGGCGGGGTGTACGCGGCGCAGGAGATGTTCGACTTCTCGGTGGACGAGCGCGAGGTGGTGGCCCGCACGAGGCCGGGCGTGCCGTCCGGGGCGATGAAGACGAAGATCAGCTGGTCGCGGACCAGCCCGTGGGCGCCGTTCATGTGCCTGGCGGAGACCGACGTGCGCGGCCAGCTCACCTACCACGCCCGCAGCTGGTCGCTGAACTCCTACGCCGACGTCGAGCCCTGGCTGCGGGCCGAGGTCGAGAGGAACCATCCGCTGTACAAGGCGGCCCCCAGCGCTCCCGGGCCGAGCGAGAACTCCTGGACGTCCTTCTACAACAAGCAGCTCGGCGAGGGCGCCACCACCTGGGAAAGCTGGTGCGCCGCCAACGGCCGCTGAACGATCACGGCACGGGATGCGGTGTGGAGCCGGACCGGACGGCCAGCAGGTGGTCCATGAGCGCCAGTAGCACATCGCGTCCCGCCGCCCGGTCGCGGGCGTCGCAGAGCACCAGCGGCACCTGCGGGCCGAGGGCGAGCGCGGCGCGGATCTCCTCCGGGGCGCGGTCCCGTACCCCGTGGAAGCAGTTGACCCCGACGACGAAGGGGATGCCGCGGCTCTCGAAGAAGTCGATCGAGGCGAAGCTCACCTCCAGCCGCCGGGTGTCGACCAGGACGACCGCGCCCATCGCCCCGTTGACGAGGTCGTTCCACATGAACCAGAAGCGTTCCTGCCCGGGCGTGCCGAACAGGTACAGCACCAGCCCGCGGTTGATGGTGATGCGGCCGAAGTCGAGCGCCACGGTGGTGGTGGTCTTGCCGCTCACGCCTTCCAGGTCGTCCACGCCGACGCTGGCGTGGGTCAGGTACTCCTCGGTGCGCAGCGGGGCGACCTCGCTCACCGCGCCGACCAAGGTCGTCTTGCCGACGCCCAGGCCGCCGGCGATCAGGATCTTCACCGCCAGTGGAGCGTCGTGCTCAGAGTCCGCGTAACCCATCCCGCACCGCCTCGAGGATTGCCGTCTCGGGTAAGCCGCCCGCCTGGGCGAAGGCCAGTGGTGGCCGGGCCCGCACCTGGCCCGACTCGATCAGATCGCCGATGAGGATCTTGGTGACGGACACCGGCAGGTCGAGCGCGGCGGCGATCTCGGCCACCGCCTGCGGACGCCTGCACAGCCGGACGACGGCGCGGTGCTCCGGCTGCATGCGCCGCCCGCGCGCGTCCTCGGGGAAGGTCTCGCGGACCGTCGCCACCAGGGTGATCAGCGCCAGGTCGTCCCGCTCGGGTGCGGTCCGCCCGCCGGTGATCGTGTAGGGGCGGACGAGGGACTCCTCGGCGTCATCGTCGTCGAAGCCCTCCGTCCAGTGCCTCATCCGTGTCTCTCCCCGGTGCCCAGCTTCTGGCCGACCTGCTGGATCAGGGTGTCCATGGCGAGGCTCATCAGCTCGGCGTCGACCTCCTGGGACGCGACCACGGCCAGGTGGGTCCCGCGGCCCGCCGCCGTGATGAACAGCCACAGGTCGGCCATCTCGATGAGCACCTGGTGTACGGGCCCGCCGCTGAAGAGCTGCCCGACCCCGCGGGCCAGGCTCTGCTGGCCGGTGGCGATGGCGGCCAGGCGTTCGGCGTCGGCGCGTTCGATGTCCCGGGACCGGCTGATCACCAGGCCGTCGTCGGACAGCACGATGGCGTGCCGGGTGCCCGCGACCCGGTTGACGAGCCCGTCCAGGAGCCAGTCCAGGTCGGTGTTGGTGGCGGTGGTGCGCTGCGTCATCATCGATCTTCCGTCGTAGGGGAACTGGGCTCGGCGTCGTCCCCGGCCCTGCGTCTGCGGGACTGCCGCTGGAAGGCGCCGATCGTGGCACCGGACCGGGCGGGCCGGTCACGTACGGCGAACTCGGTCCGTTCGTCGCCCGCGGGGAGCCTGAGCTCCGGGGCGAGGCTCGCCTGGCGCACCCGCCGCGGCAGCGGGCGCTGTCCGGACGAGGGGGAGGCGTCCGCCGTCGCGGGGGTACGCGCCGGCAGCTCGCCTTCCTGACGAGGCCGCGCAGCGGGTTCCTGACGGGGCCGCGCATCGGGGGTCGCTGCCGGGCGGGGCCGGTCCACCACCAGCGACTCCGGGACCAGCACGATGACCCGGGTGCCGCCGAAGGCCGACGCCCGCAGCTCCACCTTCAAGCCCAGACCGGCGGAGAGCCGGGCGACCACGTACAGGCCGAGCCGCACGTCGTCGGCGTGGGTCATCACGTCGAGCCGCGGCGGCGACCGCAGCAGTTCGTTGGCGGCGGCGTACTCCTCGGGCTCCATGCCCAGGCCGCGGTCCTCGACCTCCACGGCGACGCCCCGGCTGACCGCCGCCGCCCGCACCTCGACCGGGGTCTCCGGCTTGGAGAAGGCGGTGGCGTTCTCCATCAGCTCGGCCAGCACGTGGGCCAGCGGCCCCACCGCCCGCTCCGCGATCCAGAACTCGCCGTCGACGTCGATCGAGATCCGGCGGTAGTCCTGGACCTCGCCCTGCGCGGCCCGGAGCACGTCGAGCAGCTGCACGGGCCTGCGCCAGCGCCGCTGCGGCTGCCCGCCGCCGAGGATCACCAGGTTCTCCTCGTAGCGGCGCAGCCGGGCGGTGAGGTGGTCGAGGTCGAACAGGCCTTCCAGCACCTCCGGGTCCTCGTGCCTGCGCTCCAGCTCGTCCAGCTTCTTCAGCTGCAGGCCGATGAGGATCTGGGTGCGGCGGGCGATCCGCTGGAGCATGCGCTGGAAGCCGCGGTGCTGCTCGGCCTGGCGCACGGCGGTGCGGACGGCGCTCCGGCTCGCCTGGTTGAGCGCCTGCCCGAGCTCGCCGAGCTCGTCGGGGGTGGGTTTGAGCAGCCGCACCTCCGCGTCCACGTCGACGTCCTCGCCGCGTTCCAGCCGGGCGACCACGTCGGAGAGCCGTTCCTGGAGCCCCTGGGCTTCGTGACGCAGGTGCGCGATGCGGCGCCGGAGGATGGCGGTGAGCCGCCAGCTCGTGAAGATCACCAGTCCCAGCGCGAGCAGGCCCACGCTGGAGATGCTGACGAAGACGGTGAAGACCATCCTGGCGTGGTCGTACCCGATCTTGGTCACGTTCTGGAAGCGCAGGTCGAGCAGCTGCCGCAGCTCTCCCGTGACCGCCTCCACCGAGGAGCGCCACTCCACGCCGTCGTCGCCGAGCGCGCCGGCGCTGAGCTGTCCTTCGAGGGCGCTCATGGCCTCCCAGCCCTCGCCCTCCGTGATCTTCTTGTACGGGGTCTCGTCGCCCTTGAGCGCGGGCACCACCCGGGAGTGCACGAGGTGGTCCCGGGCGCCGATCGCGTCGGTGACGAGCCCGTGCTCGTTCCTGGTCAGGCGCCCGGTCTCCCAGCCGCGGGCCAGGATGGCGTCCTCGCGGCCGATCAGGTAGACGACCCAGAACAGGTCGACCAGGGTCTGCGCCTCCCGGTTCACCTGGCCCTCGTCGGTCCTGGCCAGCACGGTCAGCACCGCGAGCGACGACTCCAGGAGCTCGCTGTAGTAGTCGAACGTGCGCTGCGGGCCGGCCCGGCCGGAGTCGACCGCCCGGCGCTGCTCGTCGAGCCGGCCGAGACCGGTGCCGACCCCGGCGAGGGCCTCGCCGAACCCCTCCTGCGCGTCCGGCACGTCCAGGCCCGTCAGCGGGCGGAAGGCGGCCACGGCCTGGTCGGTCACCGCGCGCTGCTCGGTGAGCTGGCCGCGGGCGGCGCTCTGCGGATCGCCCAGCACCTCGGCCGTGAGCCGCCGCTCCTGGTTGAGCGCGAAGAACAGCTCGGCCGTGGGACCGCCGGCGACCGTGGTGGCCAGGTCCATCTGGGCGATCTCCGTACGCCACTGCCCGTAGAGCTGGTGCATGCCGGAAGCCAGCAGCGGGGCGAACGTCAGGCTCGGCACGAACACCACGATGAGCAGCACGGTGCGTAACTTCAGCCGCCGGGCACCGGTCAGCCGCTCTGATAACTCCGCCTCGTCCGGGGCCCGGGTCTCTCGCCGCCCGGCCCTGCCTGTCTCGACCACCTGCGGACCCTCTCCTCGCCGATCCCTGACGAAGATCGCCGTCTCGGCGATTGACGCACGATCGTAGCCATCCGGAAGTTGTGCCGAAAGTCCCGGCTTCGCCGTGTCAGGCGCACGTGGCGGAGTTCTCTGACGGTTAGTGCATGCAAGTGGTCAATCGTACGATTCAGGCCGGGTGAGCCCGCCCGGGAGCGGTCGATCAGCGACGGGTCGCCCACGAACTTGCGGCCGATGCCCGGCTCGTCGTCGCCGAGGATGAAGCGGCGGGCGGCGAGCAGGCTCAGCGCCCAGCCGGGCGGCCGGTCGCCGGTGTCGTTCTCCCGCAGCCGGGCCAGCTCGCCGGCGTAGCGGATCTCGGCCGGGGGCCGCTGGACGTGCTCGCTCATCGGGTGATCTCCCGCAGGTCGCGCAGGATCTCCGAGACGGTGATCGGGTCGAGACCGTCGAGCGCGACTCCCGTCAGGGTCTGCTCCTCGGCGAAGTCGGGGTCGCCGACGATCAGGCCCGGGTCGAGCCCGACCGTGACGGTCCCGCCGGGGACGTCCTTCTCGATCCAGCCCTGCCAGCCGGCGTCCTGCGGGTCGCCCCGGCGCCAGCCGCGCCGTTCCAGGCCGAGCACCGCGCGGGAGGGGACCTTGGCGGTGAAGATCTCGTCGAGCAGCGCCGGGTCCGGAGTGAACGTCTCCCGGCCGAGCTGCGGGAACGGCTGCAGGATCTCGTAGTCGGCGAACACCTCGGCCCAGGCGGCCAGCTCGCCGCCCAGCTCCAGCGGGTGCGCCACCCCGACGACGGCGTCGCCGGGCAGCGTCAGCGGGTCGTCGGAGGCGTCGGCGAAGCTGCGGTCCTCGGCCACCCGCAGCGTGTACGTGAGCCGTCCCGAGGAGTCGTAGGCCCCCCACACCAGCCGCCGGGCGATGTGCCAGAGCAGCGGGTGGCCGACGAACAGCCGCCGGAAGTCCTCGCCGCTCCACCGGCGGCGGGTCGCCATCGCCTGCTCCAGCCGGTTGATGCTGTCGGCCGCCACCGCCCGCACGTCCTTCTTCAGCCCGGCGAACCGCCGGTGGGCGGCCGGCGCCAGCTCCGGGTCGTCCTTGACCCCCGGCTTGGGCAGGTTCTTGAGCCGCTTGCCCGCCGCGTCGACCACGTACGGCTTGAGCTGCTCGTCGAAGCCGACCACGAAGCTCCTGCGGCCGTAGTCGAGGGTCAGGCTGCCGTCGGCGGACAGCCCGAAGTCCGGCACCAGCCGGTCGGCCAGCTCC
>Ga0079224_100006572_pt1 | contig 15443 bp, 9 predicted proteins | sample Stecom2015_FD_80414 | JGI IMG/M metagenome (GOLD analysis project Ga0079224, IMG submission 80414) | Agricultural soil microbial communities from Utah to study Nitrogen management - Steer compost 2015 | ecosystem: Environmental > Terrestrial > Soil > Agricultural land | place: USA: Utah...
CACCACTCGCCCAAGCAGCGTCCAAACCGGCACTGGTATAATGCTCGACAATTCCATGTTCATAACCAATGTTAAAATCCCGATCCCGTCCGATATGACTCATGACAAAAACCCCGCCTGCTCCATCTGAGATCATGTCGACATTAAATTCACCTAAATCAACCGGTCCGAAGCTGAGTACACCAGAACCGTCATAATGTCGAATCACCGCGTTGAGCGAACCAAAACCAGATTCAGCCCCGGCCAAAGTAATCAAGTAAACACCACCGCTCATATCCGGAACCATTTTCACAAACCCCGTTTGTCCATGAAATCCTCCGATCCCTCCTCCGGGGTGAAAAAGCACTGGCCAACCAGCTTGCACGACCGCCGAAGAATCAAGTTTAGTCAAATACATGTTATAGTTTTCCGTTCCGGAATTATTTTCCCCATATACCACAAAAAGTTCCGAACCATTCGAAGATTCAGAAATACCGAACATTCGATCAAGGTTTACATCAGCGGTAAGCGTGTTTGAAACATCATTAGCAAGGTTTCTCACAACCGCATACCACTCGCCAAAGAAACCTCGATGCTGCACCCCAAAAAGCCCCATACTAAAATCTTCTGGTAAGATCGCATCAAAATACGCGGGAGGAGCGGCGGCGAAAGTATCCTCCATCGCAAAGAAAAAGCTGCCAAACAGCAAAAAAGCACTAATAAAAAAACGATTGAAAAAAGACATAGTTTTGTTTTTATTTCCATTTATTTTATCACTTTTTTGCAAAAAATTCAATCACATTCTCCCCAACAAGATCCTTCCAATCCCCAACATCGTCTGATGATTGAGGGGAAATTCCAAAAACACATGGAGCATGCTAAAGAAATAAATCACCATAATGCCCAAACGATAGTCATAGAGAAACATCGATAAACACAGGGCCCATGTGAGAAAAACGACGACCAATGATGCCTTCGAACTCCGATGCCACCCGATAAGTGAAGTCTTTGAAAACCAATTCATATAATGATACAGGTATACAAAGGTGACAAAGCGCATAACCATAAGAGCACCAGCGCTATCATAGAGATCATCAACGCCCTGGAAAGGATAGCTCAAAAGGCGCATGAGCTCAGAATTCATCACCCAAAAACCGGAATAAGCTTCCTGAAAAAAACGGCTGAGTTCAGGAACTCCGGTCGTAGGGACGATGAGAAAACAGGCAGCAACGCATAAAATATAGACGACGAGCGAAGCCAAACCAGTTACTGTTGCCTTTTTGAGCGCACCATGCAGGATAAAAAGGCCCGTAAACACAAAAGTGTGAATAATCGTCGTCATAAACACTGCAAATAAAACGAAATACCAACGAAAGTCAGACAACAGTACGACCCCCAGGAGAATGAGAAATATTGAAATGAATCGATACACGCGCTTTTTTACCAACAGAAAAGTCAGGGGTAAAAAGAACGCCAAAGCAACCAAGCTCGCCGTCAAAAAATCCAAGTCCGTCACGATAAACTGGGTCAGGAACATGCAAGCCGCTAAAAAGCCGAGCCAAATGAAGTCATACCTTCCCGGAGAAAAATACTGGCGCTGATGGAGCCAGGCAATTTCTGTAAAGTAATGAAGAGGAGCCAGCAGGGCATAAGAGAAAAGAAAAACTTCAAAAGGGGCAGCAAAAGCAAGCGCCAAAGATCCAAGCATCAGGCCAATATTGAGATAATTAATCCGGTCAACACTCATAAAAGAGAGCAAAAGTGACTTCATTCTAATCACCTGCTATGCTCAAAACAATTCCTCTCCTGATGAAAAAATTCTTCGCTGCTCTTCTCATCCTTCTCTCTACCGTAGTATACGGCCATTTCTTGCTGTTGCTGAATGAAGAAAAAAGTGATGCAGTCTTCTTACCAATCCTTACATTTCATCACCTGCGAGATTACTCCTCGCAGAATCCTAAAGACCTGGAATACCTCTATTCATTTTCTCCAAAAAAATTCGAAGCATTCTTACAATTTTTCCAAGACAACGGCATTGAAACACTGACCTTCTTCGACCTGCAAGAAATCCTAAAAGGGAAAAAGTCATGGCCAAAAAAATCGGTCATGCTGAACTTTGATGACGGGTTTACCGACCATTATAGTGTCGCCTTTCCGCTATTGAAAAAATATGAAAAAAAAGCAACCTTCTTTATCATCAGTGGGAAACCCAGTCAGGACGCTGGTTATGCGAATTGGGAACAACTAAAGGAGATGGTTGCCGATGGGCAGGAAATAGCAGCCCACACCGTCACCCATCCAAACCTCCCTTCTCTTTCGGAATCAGAAATCATGGCGGAAATCAGCGAATCAAAAATAACCATCGAAGAAAAACTGCAAACATCCGTGGTTTCATTCGCGTACCCTCAAGGGGAGTATGACAACCGCTCGCTCGAAACAGTCGCTGATCTGTTCCTGTTCGGACGAACCACGATCCCTGGGAAATATTTTTCCGAAAAGAAACGATATGAAATCCCTGCAGTTATTGTCCCACCCACAGCAGACATCAAGCTGTTGGAACATTGGTTTCCGCAAAGCTAACGCACATCCCGTCCACAGAAGTCATTCAAAAAGGTCTCAATGAGATCAAGCATGTTGATCCCACGGATTGCCTCCCAAGGAACATACGATGGACCAAAGATTTCTTTCGTAAGAGGATCCAGGAAATACCAATACCCGGCGAACCAATAAGGATTATCCACCCGATCATGGCTGGTAGCTCGTTCGAGTTGGCTGGAAGTATAACAACCGCTAAAGGAAATCATGAGGGCTTTCATCAGCTCCGCGACATTCTCTATCGGTTCTTTTTCCGGCTTTCGAAATTGATATCCGTCAGCATACTCCGCTGCCGCAGCCACGAGTTTCATGGCTTTTTTTGTGCGCAATACCAGCCCAGTTTGTTGTTTTATTCGCTGAGAATAGCCTGTGAGCTCATAATCTACGGGCTCAATCCAGGCAAACAATCGCTGTAATCCCTGGATGACGCCTAAAGCTGTCATGGCCTCCGGCGCCGGAGCGGATGGATACAATGCTGATTCGGATGAGGTTTCGGCACTTCCGACACTGGTGTCTTCGACGATCACGGAAGGCGCGTTAGAAACACTGCCGGCGATGGCTGAAACACCTGACCGTCTCCTTCCTCCGCCGCTTCCCAAAGTATCCAGCAGGATTTCCAAAACCGTTTCTTCATTGCCAAAAGCATCAACGGCAAAAACTTTGAAGTAATAAGGAGTGGAAGCATTCAGACCCGTCACAGTCGTACCAGTCGTCGCGATCAAAGCTAACGCGGCATCATTGCTGTCGTCCCATTCTACGGCAGCTCCGGTACGGTTCACCACCTCAGCTTGGACTTCCCCATACCAAACCTCATAATGATCAAAGTTTGCTTCTGTCACGGCATTCCACATCAGCTCCACTTCCGTCGCCGTGACAGCTCCTTCATTTAAAGCCGTCAGCCCAACGGGTGCTTGATTATCCACCATGAAGTTTCCACCCGTCTGTGCGGAACCATCCACCGTCGTATCATTCGGGATCACGCGCAATTGAATGTCGTTCTGCTGTCCTGTCACAGCGCCATTCCCGTTCGAAGCCGATGAAGTGTCCCACACGATGGTCAGAGTCACATCTCCCCCGTCAGTATCAATCGCATCGACAGAACCGATTTGATAAGACGCTGAATTATCGAGGTCTACTGTTCCCGTATCCGGAGTGACGGAAACCAATTCCGTGTCATAAAAGGTGGATCCTCCGTCATCGCTGTACTGCACTCTCAAGCGGGTAAGATCAAAGTCGGCATCACTGATCGTTGTCTCAAAGCCTACTTGACCACTGCCATCAGTGGACTGAGAAATATTGACGGGAACTGTCACTATTGGAGCTGAATTCGGAGTATCATTGAGCATAATGGAAATCGTATTATTATCCGAATTCGCCGTCGCCAAATCAAGTGCTCCATCATTGTTGAAATCACCAGATACGACCGCTTGCGGACCATCTCCAATATTATAATTATTGAGAAGAGATATGGTCCCATCACCATTGTTAAGACCCAAGGCTAGTAAATCAGGACCAGATCGACTTATCACCCCCAAGAAATCGAGGTCGCCATCTACATCGATATCGCCGATAGTAGCTTTCCATACATCCAAACCAGCATCGAAAGTCTGAAGAGTGAAAGTCCCATTTTGATTGTTGATCAACCATCGAAATAAATTATCAGAAATACTGGTCGTCCCTAATAATAAATCCTGGTAACCATCCCCATTTAAATCACCTGCTTCAATATCCTCAGGAACGGAACCTATCGAAACAGTAGGAGGCAAACCGGCTGGGAAAGTCCCGTCGCCTTGATTGAAAAAGAAAGCCACCAAACTTGAGCTAAAGGAAAGAACTGAAAGATCAAGATCACCATCATTATCCAAATCAGCCGGCTCTATTTTTCCTGCATTGTAACTGGTATACGTTGTTTGATTCGGAAACGCACCATTTCCATCATTGAGAAAAATATCAATCTGACCTGAGCCCATATGTGTGATCACATCTAGAAAGCCGTCACCGTTTAGATCAGCCGTCACAAGATCAAATGAGCTACCACCCGGTGAATTCAACCCATAATCCACTTTAGGACTATAGGTTCCATTTCCAGTATTTATGAAAACAGAAAACGTAACATCGTCTCGATTAAAGACCAACAAATCAATATCTCCATCATTCTCCACATCGGCAGCCGTGATGGCATTGGGTCTAGCGCCAGTCGCGTACACCACCTCCGCGTCAAATTGAGCCGCACCCAAACCCATAAAAACCGACATCGTATTTTCGATCAAGTTGGGAGTCGCGAGATCGAGTATTCCATCACCATTGAAATCCGCTGTAACTACACTGTTTATCGTTGTGCCAACATCCGGCGTCTGGGGACCAGGAGAAAAAGTTCCAAGACCACTTGTAGACTCCACTCGAAATTCAAAGCTATAGGGTTGTTGCAGAACAAGCGCGTCATTTGAAAAGACATCTTGTGTTACGGTCACATAAACCCTTTCACCGATAAAATACGGCTCATCAGGAGTAAACGTCATCGTATCATCGACGACATTCGTCGTTGAAAAAGAAAATGTACCAGCATACAGACCTCTCAAAGACCCCCAAACCCTTACATTATTCGAAGTCACCGTAGTGGTGTTAAGGGTTTTATTAAACAACACTTCCACAGCTGATGACTGTGAAACCCCAAAAGCATTTTGATCAGGCGAAGTCGATACTATCGTAAACAATGATTGGTTCAATAATGACACAATCTGATTTCCCGCTGTGGTAGCCACAATATCTAATGTTCCGTCATTATTTACATCCCCCACGGCGTACCTCGAATCAACACTGGTGTGAGCCACGGTAGAAACCGTACCAAATCCACCTGCTCCATCGTTTTCATAAACTTGAAGGGCTGTATTCCCCATATAAATGAGGTCCAAATCTCCATCCGCATCAAAGTCATGAGCCTGAGCGCGGGAGTCAGCAAAAGCGAAGACAGAATTTTCAGTGAAATGTGAATTGCCATCATTGAGCAAGATGGCCATTTTATTCGAACCATCAGAACCTCTCACCGCCACATCGAGATCACCATCTCCATCGAAATCTCCTGGAATGACCGCATCCTGAAAGGTAAAGGCACTGGTAGTGCTTGTTAACGAGGTTTCAAAAGTTCCGCCACCATTCCCACGAATGACGGGAACATTGGAGTTGTTGCGGCTGGCAGCCACGATATCTATAAAATAGTCATTATTAAAATCCCCTATCGATGCGTAAAGACTGTTGTTCACATTCATCGGATAAAGCACAGCCGCGCTGAAGGTTTCATTTTGATTATTTATGGAAACCATAGCTCCATTGCTGTTATGAAGAAACCACGAAACGTCCTGATATCCGTCTCCATTAAAGTCTGTAATCGGAATATCCCGCGCTCCATTTTGATTGGTCGCGGCGCTCACACGAGTAAAGGTAAAATCCCCATTCCCAAAAAATACATCGATCACAGCCGTTTCATTCACCAGGTTCACTACAAAATCCAGGTTCCCATCGAGATCAAAGTCTCCTGTATGCATTATCTGCGGACGGTCGTTGAAGTCATAGGGAAAGCTCGTTTCAAAAGCAAAAGTCCCATCACCATTTCCCGAATACACTTCAGCTTTTTCATTGGCATCGGGACCGACATGGGTAACAACCAAATCAAGATCACCATCTCCATTGAAATCCCCCAGGACTTTTTCGTATCCAAACGCCGAACCGGCGTTTTGAGTAGACACGGTCGGTACTTGTACAAAGTTCATCGCGGAAGCAGGGACTTCAGCAGTGAAATCAAAAACATATCCCCGTCGAAGCACCAGCCCTGAAAGGGATTCAATCCGTTCGGAAAGAATCACTTCAATCCGCTCCCCGGCACGAAAATCTTCCGCTGGATCAAACACCACCGTATCATCCGCCACATTGGTCGTCGTCAATGTATAGCTCCCATCCAAGAGCCCGCGTTCGTCTCCGATCACCGGCACATTTATTTGCGTAACGGTCCCAGAATTCAAGGATTGGTCAAAGACCATCGTAATATTGCTGGTCGCAGCAACGTCAAAGGCGTTTTGAAGTGGAGAAACCGAAAGGACTTCCAGCCGGCTTCTATCAAATACCTGGAGACGATTATTGGTCGTGTCAGCCACGACAAGCTGCCCATTATCATGAATGGCTACTCCGAACGGAAAGAAGAACTGACCATCTCCACTCCCTCCGCTCCCAAACTTTTCCAAAAATAGCCCATCGGGAGAAAAGACCTGAATCCGATGATTGCCCCGGTCAACCACATAGATCAAACCATCAGCATCCGTGTCGACATGATACACTCCGCCGCTAAACTGGCTGTTCCCGGACCCATTCGATCCGAATTTCAGAAGGAAATTTCCACTCGCATCAAATTTTTGGAGACGGCTGTTCCCGTTATCAGACACGATGATATTTCCATCATCATCTACTGCTACCGAAAACGGTGCGGAAAATTGTCCATCCGCTGAACCGCCGGTAAAAGTCGTGCAAGGATTTTGAAATCCCGCCACCGCACCGGCAATACACCCCTGAAAAACTCCAGAGCTGTTGAATTTTTGAAGGCGATTATTGTTCTGCTCAGACACATAAATGTTTCCACTTCCATCCAAAGCAACACCGCTTGGAAAGTGAAACTGTCCATCGGCTGTTCCATTGCTAAAGGTCGTACAAGGATTCTGAAAACCGGAAACACCCCCCGCGATACAACCCACGAAAGCCCCGCTCGAATCATATTTCACAATGCGGTGATTACCATTTTCCGCCACGTAAATATTTCCGGAAGCATCGACTTTAACCTGCGTAGGACCGGTAATCGCTGAAATATTCATCAAGTGGTTCCCCGCATTATCAAATTTTTGAAGACGACTATTATTCTGATCAGCCACATATATATTTCCAGCACTATCGACTGCCACTCCCACCGGAGAATTAAACTCGCCATCGCCACTGCCAGGCGACCCAAAGGAAAACAAAAAATCGGCAGCTCTCGCCAAAGGAAAGAACGAGAACAACACCGCTGCCAACATAAACAATGAAACAATTTTGTTTTTCATTTTTTTGATAAAGAAATCTTTACATTATACAATATTTTGTTAAATATTGCAATATCACCATTTTATTCGAAGGTGTTCAGACTTGGCACTTCAACATCATGAGTGCTAAAATGTGGAGGCTCAAATATCATTTAATTGTATCGGTATGTCAAAAACGAAGATCGTTCCTATCGATGGCCGAGTGGTCCTCAAAGGCATCGAACCAGAAGAAACCACCAAGTCTGGTATTATCCTCCCCTCTTCCGGAAACGAACGACCCGAAATTTTTGAAGTGGTCGCCATCAGTGAAGGCAGAATGATGGAGGATGGAAAAATCAAAAAACACATCTTAAAAGTCGGCCAAAAGGTCGTCTGCAGCAAATATGCTGGCGATGACATCAAAATCGACGGTGAAGAATACAAGATCATCAGTGAAGATTCGGTGACCGCGATTGTTCAATAGCCCCCCTCTCGACCCCCAACCCCTTAAAAGGGGAGCACCCCCTCAAGGCTTTAAAAAATAACAATCCTGAGTCGTTCATTCTTCTCCCCTTTCAAGGGGCCGGGGGTAAAAACGACGAAGGAGATGCCTACAACCTAACTTCCTAACTTCCTAACCTCCTACCCTATGGCTAAACACATTATGTTCGGCGACGACGCTCGCCACAAGATCGTCAAAGGTGTCAAAACTCTTTCTGAAGCCGTGCGCATCACCATGGGTCCTCGCGGACGCAATGTGATGTTTGAAAAATCCTTCGGCGGACCAACCATCGTCAACGACGGCGTGACCATCGCCAAGGAAATCGAACTGGAAGACAAATTCGAAAACATGGGCGCTCAGCTCGTCAAAGAAGTCGCCACCAAAACCAATGAAAAAGCCGGTGACGGGACCACTACCAGCATCGTCCTCGCGGAAGCGCTTATTTCCGAAGGGATCAAAAACGTCACTGCTGGCGCCAACCCCATGAGCATTAAGCTCGGGATCGATAAAGCGACCCACGCCGTCGTCGAAGCCCTCGACAAGATGGCCGAAAAAGTCACTACTAAAGAAAAAATCGCCCAAGTCGCGACCATTTCAGCCCAGGACCCTCGAGTGGGAGAACTCCTCGGCGAACTGGAAACTCAGGTCAAATCCGGCGTTATCACCGTCGAAGAAGGACAAACTCAAGGAGTAGAAAAAGAACTGGTAGAGGGAATGCAGTTCGATAATGGATACATTTCCGCCTACATGGTCACAGATACCAGCCGCATGGAGGCCATCATGAACAATCCGTACATCCTGATGACCGACAAAAAAATCAGCTCTATCAAAGACATCCTCCCGTTGCTCGAACAACTCGCGCAAACCGGCAAAAAGGAGCTCGTCATCATTGCTGAAGACGTTGATGGAGAAGCTCTCGCCACGCTGATCCTGAATAAACTTCGAGGAGGGTTCAACGCGCTCGCCGTCAAAGCTCCAGCCTTCGGCGACCGACGAAAAGAAATTCTGAAAGACATCGCTGCTCTCACCGGAGGACGGGTTATTTCCGAAGAAGTGGGCCTCCGCCTCGAAAACGCTACCCTCGAAGACCTGGGACATGCCGATAAGGTGGTTGCCAGCAAAGACAACACGGTCATCGTCGGTGGAAAAGGAAAGAAAGCAGCTATCGATGCTCGCCTGGATGAAATCGATGCGCTCTACCGCAGCTCTACCTCGGACTTCGACAAAGAAAAACTCGCCGAACGTCGGGCCAAGCTCACCGGAGGAGTCGCCGTCATCAAAGTCGGCGCTTCCACGGAAGTGGAAATGAAAGAAAAGAAAATGCGCATTGAAGACGCTCTGAATGCGACCCGAGCAGCCGTCGACGAAGGGATCGTCCCAGGCGGAGGAGTAGCCCTGCTCGTGGCTTCACAAGCGCTCGACAAATTAAAAGTAGCAAACGAAGACGAAATGACCGGCGTCATGATCGTCAAGAAAGCGCTCGAAGCGCCGATCCGCCAGATCGCCGTCAATGCCGGCCAGGACGGCGGGGTCGTGATGATGAAAGTAGCCGCTCAAAAACCAGGACATGGATACGACGCCATGAAAAACGAATTCGACGTCGATATGATAAAAGCCGGAATCATTGATCCGAAGAAAGTCACCCGCGAAGCCCTCGAAAATGCCGCCAGCCTGGCAGGAATCTTCCTGACCACCGAATGCGGCATCGTCGAAGCGCCAAAACCTGAATCTGCTCCTACCGGAGGTCCGGGGATGGGCGGCATGATGCCGGGGATGATGTAGGAGAAGGGACGTAAGGAGTATAAAGAAAGAGAAGAGTATTAGGATGGAGCGCAGCACAATAGCTGCGCTCTTTCGTTCTTCTCGCTTTAGCTAAAAAAGAGTACCATCCTAATAGTCCTAATACTCCTTACGTTCCTAATACTCCTTCTCCATGTTCTGGCTCTACTTCTCCCTCGTCTGCCTCTTTGATGTTTTAGGAATCGGACTTGGCAAATACTACAGCCTCACGCAAAACAACTGGTATCTCGTTGGCGCAGCAATGAGCTTTACTCTCGTCGGACTCTTTTTCGCGCTCTCGTTGAACTACAAAGGCATCGCCCTGGCAAATATCATCTGGTCAGGTTTTGCCACCATCCTCATCACCACCACCGGCTACTTCATCTTCAAAGAAACCATCACTCCGCTGCAGATGAGTGGAATAACGATGATCGTGCTCGAACTCGTGCTGGTGAACTACTGACTCTCTGATTTCTTTTCCTTCTGGGCTTCCAAAAAAGCCTTGAGGTCAGCAGACCGCACCTCCCGGGTATCACCGAGCAAAGCCTCCTTTGCTGGCAACTTAAAAGCGGAAGAAGAAGGTCTCACAGGGTCTTCTTCATCATCGAGCGCTTTCGCAATTTCTTCAGCGCTGACCGGCAAATCTTTTACGTTCATGCCCCGGGTCGTTTCCCCGGCAATTCTCTCCACGGCAGCATCCACTCCTTGCATCATATCCTGGACTTTTCTGAGAGGATCTACTGAATTCCGACCGGGCTGTAATGGCAGTTGCTCTGTTGAATGCGGGTTGTTCATCACAAAAAGCACTCTCCCGATGGCCTTCCGCACATCATCTGACACCAGGCAAAGGCCGAATTCCGCGTTGTTTTGAATAGATCGCTTCAAAATATCATCAGGGACCATCCGGTCTAAGACCTCAGGAAAGCGAAGTTGGATCCCGGCAGGTGCCTTTTCCAAAACACCTTTTAAGGTATCATCTACATCAAAAGCGCTTTTATCAACGGGAAACTCAGCATTCTGATCATTCCACCATTCGAGAGTGATTTTCATAAAGGAGAGTAACTAAGTCCACAAAATATAATATAAACTTAATTTTGTCAACATCAGCCCTTTTATTCCACTTATTTATACGTGAAAAAAGCAGATTTGTTTTTCAAAATGGAAAAAGTCTGTCGATCTGAATGGACATCAAAAGGAGAAATTATTCCAGTATATAGGCGCGTTCGATTTGTTTGGAAAGCGGCTTGAAAACAACTAAAGAAAGAAGGGTGGCCCCCAAAAGAACAAAGACCAGAAGAGAAAACATTTCTGCGGTAATAATCCCCTCTTCGTAGCCGATGGAAGCAAAAATCAAGGCCAGGGCCCCTCGGGTATTCATCGATACCCCCACCGCAACCGCGTCCAAAAGTTTTTTCTCCTTCAGATAAAGTGGTAGGCCTGCTCCAAAGATCTTGGAAACGACTGAAACAACAAAAAACAGACCGACAAAAGCCGGTACGGAAACCAAAGAAAAAAGATCCAGATGGAACGCCAACGAAGCAAAGAAGACCGGACCTAAAAAACTGTAGCTCAGGCCAAACACACGGTCTTCCAACTTGTCGTACATTTCGATATCCAGTAATTCCTTTTGCAAAAAGAGCCCCGCCAAAAAGGCGCCGATAATGTAGTGAAGACCGATCATTTCCGCGAAGACGCTGAAGGCTAACGCTACGATCAAGGACAAAGTGAATCCTTTATTGCCCTTATATAAAAACCGGTGAAGATAGTGCGAACCTTTTTTCCCGATCCAAAATACCACCAAAAAATACGCCACCACCTTGGAACAAAGCAGGAGGAGATGAGTCGGATCAAAGGATTTCGTCAAAAAGATATCTAAGTACACCGAAAAGCCCATCAAGAGAATAATTTCCGTGAGGATCGCCGCCATCAATGCTCTTTGGGACAATTTTAAACGGCTAAGCTTGTGTTCCTTAAACATGCGGGCGGAAATTTCCAGAGAAGACACCGAAAGCACCAAAGCGATAAACACCGAAATAAACCATTCGTATCCATACCAAGACGAAAAGGCCAATAAGCTGGCAAATGGGATGACTATTCCGCCAAGGGCTATCCAAAACGCGCCCCTAAAAGACTTGAAAATATTTTCCGGAGTAAACTCCAGCCCGGCATGAAACATCAGAAAAAACACTCCTAATTCCGCCAAGACCCGGATGGCTTCCGTTTCTGAAACCCACCCCAGCATCATCGGGCCCACCAAAAATCCGGCAAAAATTTCACCGAAAAGACTGGGGAATTTTAAAAGCTGAAAAACCCTCCGGAAGATCCAAATCGCTGTCAACAAAATCAGCAAATCCTCAAAAAACATGGATTATTTCGTAAGATAGTATGTCCCATCGTATCATTTCTTTTTGGCAGATCAAAACTGACCAGTCCAATACGGATTAATCCGTCAGAGGTGAATAGTCCCATCCTCTCACGGCACCGTTACAGACATAGAGCCGATGATTTTGCGTATCGATCGACACCCGTCCCCGTTCCTCATCATGGTCACAATCTTCTGCCGGAGGAGCTCCTGCATTGCTGTCTGAAAATTGCGCGTAGTATCCGTCGGCTACGTGCAAAGCCGATTGAGGACTATCCGTGCCAATTCCCACATTGGCTGCAGAAAAATCCACCGTCCCACTCGAAATAATCCCAGCTGAAGAAAGAGAGCCGCTAATACTCAGATCGTCATCCAATTCAAACCGGGCATCACTCAAATGATAGCTGAGGGACTTGGCAAGGGTCTCGCCAAATTGCAGGACCACCGCGGTAGGGGCATTGTTATTGGCGTCGAGAATGAAGGTATTCCAACTGGTCCTGGGACCCGCCTCAGAAACGTAATACACCGTATTCGGATCCATCAGAAGACGGGTGACATTTTGGTAGGGAGGGTCATCAAGAAAGTCATATATCAAATAGCTGGTATCCGGTTCACCGGTGTTTTTATATTCCAACTGAAGAAAAGAGTTGAAGGGATGCAAGACCGGAAAACCAGGCAAGGGACCCACTTCAAAGCTAAAATGCCCAAATTGATTCGGAGTACCGGAAAGAATCGTCTGATAGCCACCATAATGGAGCGCGGAAGTATTCAAAGATCCGTCTTCGTTGATATCATCGGCGCGAACGTCATAGGCACCCCAAAGGCTTACCCGAAAAACTAAAAGAGTGGTAATAGGCTCACCTTCTCCATCCAGAAACTCACCAGCAACATCGATATAAGCATGGACACCGTCAACACGAAAAAAACTCAAACTGGAGCTGATGAGCAGAGATAAAAAAACAGTACGAAAAGTCCCCTTTTTCATGAAATTTGAATGAATTACAGCAAAGATAAAAAATCCTCAAAAAATGTCTACATTTTTTATACAACGGGACACATATTTGCAGAAGGTTTCAAGCAAACTTCGCAAGACATCAAAAAACCACCCAGACCAAGTCATAGGTGGTTTTCTATGAGTCACTGCTTTCTTATTCAAAGGCTTTTTCGAGAACGGTAGCAGCCCAACCTCGAGACACCTTTTCGGAAGGCTGAAATTCTTCCGCTGTTTTGGTGATCCATCCTTGGTCGAGGGCATATTCCACCACGGGGCAATACCATTTCTCCATCAGCACATCTTCAAAGGTCTGAACTTCACACGCTGGCAAGGTGCTCGGATCTTCTCCAAGAGCTTTTACCACTAAGGCGAGAAAGTTGGCCCGAAGTTCAAAGGTATTAGGCTGAATGGTCCCGTTGATAATGCCAGACTTCATGAACGTTCTTTCGAGAGCAGAATAGACCCGGTCTCCTTTCTTCGCACTATCAGGTTCTAATCCCATCAAGGAAGCAATCATTTTCATCGTATCGAATCGTTTCAAGGAAGCCTGAGCAGAAAGGTTCGGTTTCAAAACACCTTTTTCGATCAAGGCACTCATGGCCCGATCTTCACTCGTACTTTGATCAACCGTCGCCGGCGCTTCTTCGGAAGGAGCACTTGAATGGGAAGAAGTAGATCCATCACTATCAGCACCCCCCCCCCTGCCAAAAACGGCTTCCTGATCAGCTATTTGAGCTCCTTCAACTTCAACAACCGTGCTAACGGTATTACCTCCTCTTCGTCTGCCACCAGATGGCACCACGACATCACTTGCCTGCAAACCTGAACCATCAAGGATCGCTACGACGTCAAGACCCAGGAGATCGTCGATGACGTTTGCCGTCAGCGTTAAGAACGTATTCGTGTCAGAGGTCGCTAACCCGGAAGTCGCCTGAACATCCGTCACATCGGCATCGAGCAGATCGATTTCGATCACATCTCCATCAGCGCTGGCGGTCGTACCTCCCGTGAGAGTGAAACTTTTGGTCGCAGTAGCGGCGTCTTGAACAGTAAGCCCCGTCGTCACCAAGGTAGAAGCATCCACCGCCTCACTGAAGCCCAGAGTCATCGACTTCCCTGGCAAATCCAAGGCCCAGCTCAAGACCACCGGAGAAGCGGCATCCACGATGCCCGGAGTGCTCGCAGAGGTAAAGGTCTTGCTGGGAGACTGATTATTCGCCGCATCAGTGACACCCGCATTGGCCGTGAAAGCGACCGTAAGATCACCGACAGCCGTGGAAGCATTGGTACAAACAAAGTCGAGCTGCAAGCTGGTTGAAGCCGAAGGATCAGCACTTTCTGTCGTACAGGTCCCATGGTCCGCCGTAGAAGTGATATCAAATCCGTTGGCAGCGGCAGCCGTATCAGCAAGGCTTTCGTTATAGGTCAGATTTATCCGATTGATAATCCCGTCGCCATTCGTATCAAACATGCTAAGCGCCGTCACAACAGGAGCGGCACCATCCGTTCCCGTCACCGTTTCAGCGTCATTCATTTCATTTGGAACAAGGGCCAGGTCTTGGATTTGACCAGCTGCAGCCGTGTAAGTCGCATCAACAAGGATGGACGTATCGCCGGCCGCACACCCGGTGAGATCAATCGTACTGGTAGTCGTTCCGGCACTGGAATAGTCAGCATTTGCCGCCACACAACCATTATTGAAAGCGATACCGGGAAATCCATCACCTGCATTCCCATCCGTAATCGCAATCGGCTCTGAATAGGTAATGACGGTTCGGTCAACAGTCCCGTCACCATTCACATCAGCCGAGACAGACGAAACCAATATCGGTGCAGCACCATCGGTCGCCGTTACAGATGCAGTAGTACCTGCTGCTAGTGGACTGTCAACAACACTATTATTCGCATCATTATTGTTATAACCAATTGATGGACGAACATCAGCACCAGTTTCATAAGGGTCAGCAGTGACCAAAACGTCGAGGGTAAGGCCTTCGATGGCATCATCCGGAGCAGAGTCGAAAACAACATTCATATCACCGGGAACGATAGTCCAGTCATCAGCCGTACTTCCGGTCATACTTACATTTTCCGACCAGGTGGTACGAATCGTATCAACCATACCATCAGTGTCTACATCCAGATATTCAGCACTGGAGATCGTTGGGTTGGCATTATCAAAAAGTGAAACAG
>Ga0079224_100006573_pt1 | contig 15443 bp, 7 predicted proteins | sample Stecom2015_FD_80414 | JGI IMG/M metagenome (GOLD analysis project Ga0079224, IMG submission 80414) | Agricultural soil microbial communities from Utah to study Nitrogen management - Steer compost 2015 | ecosystem: Environmental > Terrestrial > Soil > Agricultural land | place: USA: Utah...
ACAACTTAGAGCGGTTTCGCCAGTGCATATCCAGTACCTGAAGAATATGGATGTAGCATCGAGCTTCAGCATATCCATCTTGTATAAAAATGAATTGTGGGGATTAATTGCCTGCCATAACTATACTCCTCGTTTTATCGACTATAATTCGAGAGAATCTTCAAAGTTATTAGGTCAGATATTATCGTCGGCATTAGAATTCAGACAAGAAGAAACCAATCAGCATACACAGCAAATCTTTAAGAATAATTTAGACACGTTAACCAAACAGTTGCAGGAAGAAGACAGTATCGAAGATGCGCTTACAAAGCACCACATTAGTTTGATGGATATTGTCGATGCAAGCGGAGCCGTCTTAGTCTATGAAAACAAGATAACCAAGCTCGGCGTTACGCCTGATGAAGAGCAACTAGCCAAACTCATTGACTGGTTGAAGGAAAACAATACGAAGCCTATTTATCATTATAACAGTCTTTCGACCTTTTATCCTGAAGCTTACGATTATCGGGACATTGCAAGTGGAATCATGGTCTCTGTCATTTCAGCGGAGCTGGATGAATATATTATCTTTTTTAAACCGGAGCAATTGCAATATGTCACCTGGGCAGGGAATCCCGAAAAACCATTAGAGATCAATGCCAATGGCTTATTGCAGATATCCCCAAGGAACTCTTTTGAAGAGTGGTCCGAAACAGTAGCAGGGACGTCCATCAGCTGGAGTGTTGAGGAGATTAACTCCGTGCAACGTTTAAAAGAAGAGATTAGCTATGCAATTAGTCAGAAAGCAGGCGCTATTAAGCTTTTGAACGAAAGGTTACAACATGCATATGACGAGCTGGATACGTTTAGTTATACAATATCTCACGATCTCAAAAATCCAATAACCGCCATTAAAAGTTACGCTCAACTTCTTGGTAGGGGGAAATCTTTTGGCGCGAGCGAACAAAATCTGTTGGGGCGAATCGCTAACAGGGCCGATCAGATGAATTTGATGATAAACGCTGTGTTAGATTACTCCAGAATTGGTAGGTCTGAATTAGAATTCGTCACTATTGATACAAAGGCACTAATACAAGATATTATTGACGATTTGTACTTAGTTTACGATAGCAGCAAACTAGAGATATCTATCGGGGAAACTCCTGAAATACAAGGCGATCCGGTGATGGTGCTCCAGATATTTTCTAATTTAATTGGCAATGCTGTCAAATATTCGACCCGGAAAGAAGTTGCCCGGGTGCATATTGAAGGGATCATTAATGAAAGCGATATTTGTTATTCGGTTAAGGATAACGGAATAGGTATTGCTTCCCATGACGTGCCGCACGTATTTGAACTGTTTAACAGGATGGACAATGTAGAAGACATTGAAGGCTCGGGTGTTGGTTTAGCGATTGTTAAACGCATCGTGGAAAAACACAATGGCCATATTTGGGTCGAAAGTGAGTTGAATGTTGGCTCCGTATTTTATGTGAGGTTCAATAGATAGTCTTGCTTTTTATTCTTGTCAAACCAATCTCCGAATTTGATAAACGTCTGATTAGCCGTATAAATAATTATCTCTTCTTTAAGGTTATAGATTGGTTTATCTAAGGACTGCCGAAATTCCTGCCACATGCTCGTAGTCCGATCTCCATAGCCATTGAAGAACGACATTCGAGAATAGTCTGTCCAGCCCAGCTGCTCAGCCAGCATTTTAGATATGATTAGACCGCCTAACGTTGAGCCCTCTATTACATACAGTGCTCCCAAGGCCTGATAATGATTAGATATTTCGGGCAAATCACTTTTAGATGCCACCTTAGGTAAAGGCATACCCAAACTGGTTAGGTCAGCTGCTAGTGCTGTCGTTTTACGACGTTGTTCGTAATCAGGTAAATAGGAAATCTTCAAATGTTGATTTATAGCGAGTTCCAGTCCCCCGAAATAGCTATAAAACAAGTTAAGTAGCTTTCCGTAATCCTCTTCGCTGTTTACGGAACGTATCTCTGCAATTAATTTTTTCTCAACGGACAGATGGTTCGCTTTTGTCTTTTCTTTAATATTCTCCGAAAGCATAATTCAAATATACCAATTTTGTGAAGAAAGATGTATAGCGAAGGGTGATGATATCGTCTTCCTGAAACTTAAATCCTCAATATAAGTCAGTTACCTCAAGCTTGAAATTTTGTTACAGTTTGATTAAGGCAATCGGTTGTGTAAAATTAGGCAATCGATTGTGTTGAGAAAGTGTTTGCAAAATGATCGACTATGTGTTATATTAGATAATAATTAAACCGATACGTAACGAGAAAAATATATTCTCTCTAGCCGAAACGAGGCATACACATCGTGTACTGCGATTCCTGAAAGTTTTAGATTACTTAAGAAGACACAACAGATTGTAGTCCTAAATAATAGTTAAAAATCTAATTAAAACGAAAGCCATGATGAATTATTTACAAACGGGTATGATTTTAATAGTCATATTTATGCTTAGCTCTCAAGTAAATGCGCAACAAAGGACTGTATCGGGAACGGTTAGGGCCGAAGAGGATGGAGAGCCTCTCGTTGGCGTAACGGTATCATTAAAGGGAACCACCTTTGGAACCACGACCAATGATAATGGTGGTTATTCGATTAGTGTCCCAAATAACGCATCCGTCTTAGTATTTACTTATGTCGGCTATACAAGCCGCGAGATTACTGTAGGCAGTAATCAGACAATAAACGTTTCTTTAACTACCGACGACAGGTCTTTGGACGAGATTGTCGTAGTGGGTTATGGAACCCAAAGGAAAAGTGATCTGACGGGTTCGGTCAGTTCGGTGAAAGGAGAGGATCTAACCATGTTGCCCACTCAACGGGCGGACCAGGCTTTACAAGGCCGTGCTGCTGGGGTCCTGGTTTTGAATACTGATGGTGCCCCGGGTGGTAATACTACTATTCGAATCAGAGGGATGAACTCGATTCAAGGAGGAAATAGTGCGTTGATCGTTATCGACGGGTTGCAAGGGGGAAATCTTAACTCATTGAATCCAAATGATATAGAGTCGATGGAGGTGTTAAAAGATGCTTCTGCAACGGCTATATATGGCTCTCAGGGTGCAAACGGTGTTATACTAATTACCACCAAAATGGGTAAAATTGGCAAGCCGACCGTAAACTATAGCTATGATGCTGGCGTGTCGACCTTAAGGAAGACACTTGACTTAATGAGTGCTGCCGACTATGCAATGACTGTAAATGCTGTGGAGCTTGCAAGGAATGGAAGTGGTAGAGTTCCTCAGCCTATATTTTCGGATGCAGATATTCAGGAATTTGAAATTAATGGTGGAACAGATTGGCAAGATGCGATTTATCGGAATGCAGCAACTCAAAATCATCAGTTATCCGTAGGTGGCGGTACCAATGATATGAACTACTTAGTTTCTGGAGGGTTTCTCGATCAGGAAGGGATTCTTATAAATTCGGGCTATAAAAGATATTCGCTAAGAGCCAACTTGAAAACTAATATTACCGATTGGGCAACGTTTGGATTGAACTGGAGTGGCTCTAAGGAGATCTCAAATTCTATTTTGTTTGGCGGAAATACCGACTTTGCAAATAACCCGATTGGGGTAGCGACGCGCTTTTCCCCAACGATTCCTGTTTATGACGATAATGGTAATTACAGCAAATCGGCCCTTAATTACGGTAACCCCACGTTATGGAATCCTTTGGCAAGCGCGGTAGAACCTTTCATGGAAAATAACACCAACCGAAACAACATAAACAGTTATTTAGAGTTTAGGCCTTTAGAAGGATTGTCTTTGAGAGTTACTTTGGGCGCCAGTGTCATTAATCAAAATAACCTAAGTTTTTATAATCAAAAAACATTCATTGGGAATTTAAATAAAGGCGAAGGAACTATATATGAAGCCAGTAGTACCTATTTACAAAACTCTAATATTTTAACCTATGATAAAGCTATCAATGAACATCGTTTCACAATAACGGCTGTTGCGGAACAAACTCATACGAAATCGAATAATTCAAATGTCGACGGAAATGACTTCGTAATCCAGGAAACTGGTGTCTTTGACATGGCAGGGGCAAGAATTGTGAGAAATACGTCCAATGCTAGTGAAAGAAGCATCAATTCTTTCTTGGGTCGTATTAATTATGTGTATGCTGATAAGTATCTTTTTACTGCGAGTTATCGTGCGGACGGGTCTTCTGTCTTCGGTAAAAATAATAAATGGGGATATTTTCCTTCTGTGTCCGCAGCCTGGAACGTAGCAAAGGAATCGTTTATGGAAGATCTGGACGTTTTCTCGGAGCTTAAACTTCGTGCAAGCTGGGGAGAAACCGGTAATCAAGGAATTGCTACGTATGGAACTTTAGCAAAAATAAGTTCAGGTAGAAACTATCCTTATGACGGTTCCGAGGCAACCAATCTAGGATTTAATATGTCTTCTGCATCCAACCCGTCTTTGAAATGGGAAACCACAGCCCAAACTAACTTTGGGATCGATGTAGGATTTTTACGTGGAAGGCTTACTGCAACTGCTGACTATTATGAAAAAAAGACAACAGACCTTCTAATGCCGAGAGAGTTGGCACGATATACTGGTTTGCCAAGCATAATTGATAACGTAGGTTCAATGGCAAATAAAGGATTTGAATTCGCGATTGCCGGGGATCCACTAGTAGGAGCTTTAGCTTGGAATACAGGGTTTAATATTTCTGCTAATAAAACCACTGTATTAGATCTTGGAGAAGTTGAAAGAATTGGATATCGTTCCGGAGGTTCAGGCCAAGGTACAAATATACCGTTTATGTACTTGATCGAAGGGGAACCCTTTGGTCAGATGGTAGGCTGGGGCTACGAGGGAGTTTGGAGTGAGAGCGAAAGAACAGCTGCTGCGGTCTACGGACAGTTACCCGGAGACCCGAAATACACCGATCTTAACGACGACGGTAGGATTAATACAGATGATGTCACGACGATCGGGAATTCCATGCCCGATTTCATTTTCGGCTGGAATAACCGCTTAACCTATAAAAACTTCGAATTAGCTTTGCAAATTCAAGGATCAAAAGGTAATGACCTATTTAATGTAAGTAGAATTGCTTTGGAGAGACCAGGAGAAGGGACGAGTCTTCGATTGCTAGACCGTTGGACCCCACAAAATCAAAATACAGAAATTCCTGCCATTATCGATGAAAGAACCAGAGAAGAAGCACAACTTGTGAACAGGGTTACCTTTCCATCGTCGGACAACAACCGGTTGAGTCGTTATGTTGAAGACGCTTCCTATATCCGGTTAAAAAATATAACGATTGCTTATAATTTCCCTGTAACGTTCACGCAAAGAATACACTTAAAGAACTTAAGGATATACGCTAGTGCCACTAACTTGTTTACAATTACGGATTACACAGGTTATGATCCTGAAGTTAGTTCATATACGGCTAACGATGCACAGATTGGATCGGATTTTAATAACTATCCGCAATCGAAGATATTCAATTTAGGTTTAAATATTTCATTTTAAAACATAAGCCATGAAAAATATAAAATTTAAAGGATTAAAAATCCCGTTTATTGTTATTTTCTTCACTATAGTGGGATGCCAAAAGTTAGATGAAACTCCTAAGAGCTTTATCGCCCCGGAAACGTTTTTTTCCACCCCAGCACAAATCGAAGCAACTTTCGCTGCGAGTATGGATCAATTGTGGGACTATTGGCTGAATTATAGTTGGGAGACGAATATTTTTAGGAATGATGACCAAATACTTGGAGGGGATTTAATTGTTACCGAGAATCACGGAAGTGTATTGTGGGCAGGGCATTATTCTGCGATATTAAATTTAAATAATGCAATTAGCTCGATGAAAAGTGGAAGTCTTCAAGATACAGATCCTTCTGTATTGATGGCCTAAGCTAAATAATTGAGAGGGTATAACTATTTCATGTTGGTTAGAATGTTTGGTGATCTCCCCCTGGTGACGGACGAAACTCAAGACCTTTTTAGCACAGGAATTGCCCGGTCTCCCATCTCAGAAGTATATGCTTTGATTGTAGAAGACTTGACAGAAGCGTCGCAATTTTTGCCGGAAGAATGGCCAAGCGCTCAGATTGGAAGGCCAGCTCGTGATGCAGCTAAAGGTCTATTGGCAAAAGTATATTTAACCATGGCAACTGCACCGATGAACGATCAAAGCAATTATGCAAAGGCAGCAGACATGGCGAGGCAAGTTATCGAAGCTGAAAATTACTCATTAGTACCCGATATTAAGCGTCTGTTTTCCATAGAAATGAAGTACGGACCGGAAATGATGTGGAGTTTTAATTCAAATTACGAGGATAAAGCTACTGAGCCGTTTATATGGACAGATATGGACGGTTGGGGTGATACGAGTGCGGAACCGGAATTTGAGCAGGAGTTTCCCGGCGGTCCAAGAAAGGAAGCGTATTTACAAACTGAAAAAGACGGAGTGCATTATACTCAATTAGGGAAAAATGTGGGTATCCAAAAGTACTTATACGATACGGAAACTGATTTTTCCGAAGGCCGCTCAATAATCAACGTCCCAATTATACGTTATGCGGATGTTTTATTGATTTTTGCAGAAGCAGAAAATATGGCGCAAGGCGGACCAACCGTTGATGCGGTAGATGCACTTAATCAAGTCATTGATCGCGCTAACGGTTTCGTACCAAACCCAGAAAACCCAAGAGCGACTTTAGCGATGACTAAAGAAGCTTTTGATTCAAAAGTAATTCGAGAGCGTAGTTGGGAGCTCTGCTTCGAATATGATCGTTGGTTTGATTTAATCCGTAAAAGAATATTAAGAGAAGAAAGCCGTCCCGAAATTCGACAGAATTATTCAGATCATTATCTTCTATTCCCTATTCCATCTAATGATATTAGGATAAATCCCCTATTGGAGCAGAATCCGGGCTATAGCAATTAAATAAACGTCTTTTCCGACATTTAATAGTTAATCATGAGAATAAAATTTATCAAATTTCAGCGAGTGATGGTTGCAAATTTATTAGCAATCATAGTCGGTTTTATTGTGCCTAACATAAGCTATGCTCAGGTTTTAAACGTTTGGGCCGTAGGAGATGGTGAGAAAGTGTTTCGCGATGATTTAAATCACCCGTCAAAGAAACGGAATTATACATGGGATGGAAAATCGATTAAGGTTAAAGGTTTATATAACGAGGTTTTGGGATTGCAGGTGATCGTGGAAACCTCTACAGACTCTGCCAAATCCGTAGAGCTGACGGTAGACTTACCCGTAAATAAGGGTTCCGGGAAAGTAATCGGCGGAAATACGTTAAAGTACGGGCCATCGGGAACCGTAGAATTATTTAGCCAACATTATTTACTAGTTAAAGATTCAGCTTATACAAGGCCGAATTGGTTTTATGGCTCGGAGGCCGCTAGCCCCAAAAATATGACTGGATGGATCCCTGATGCCCTAATTCCGGTATACGCTCCGAAAGGACAGGGCGGCTTTCCAATGGATATTGGTCCCGCCCGGAATCAAGGATTTTGGGTTGATGTCTCGTTGCCAAGAGATCAAAAGGAATTTCCGTCGGGCGTGTATCTAGGGAAAGTGAATGTGTTTCAAAAGGGGACAAAAATTAAGGAAATACCTTTAGAGATTACCTTATTGCCAGGCTATTTGCCAGATGAGAACCGTACGAACATATGGCTGTTTGCCGGTGGTATCTATTCCTACTATCCTGACCTATCGCATAAAGAAGTGGATAACATGTTGAAATTTGAAGGTCATAGACATCGAATAGATATTCCCGGTGGGTACCGAGTAAACGCCTCATTTAATAAAGAAACGATGGATAAGTATAAGCCGTATTTAGATGGGAGTGCTTTTACACCGGAAAACGGTTATCATGGTAGTGGTCAAGGGGTAGGTGAAAAGATTTTTCCAGTTGGGATGTATGGTTCTCCAATTATGGGAGATACAAAAGAAACAGTTCAAAAGCAATCCAACCTGTGGGTGGAATGGTTTAATAAGAACGCACCATCGATTCCTTATTTTTGGTATATGACCGACGAGCCCCCTAAAGAGAGGTACCCTTGGGTTCTGGAAAGGGGAAGTTGGATAAAAGAAAATCCAGGCGTAGGAAAAAAATTGCCTTTATTTACAACTACTCATTACCAGCCAGAGTTAGCTCCGGTAATCGATATTTGGGCGGGATATGATGGAGTAAACCTTGATGATTTGCCCGTCGTGAGAGCGAAAGGTGGTGACCATTGGTTTTATAATGGCAATAGGCCTCGCTACGGCTCGGTAATCTTGGAAGGAACTGCCGTGGATTTCAGAGTAAATAGTTGGGTATTATACAAATATGATGTTAAAACACATTTCATTTGGCACGGTACATTATGGCAACATAATGGGCAGGGACCCAAAAGACACCAACATCAGGATGTCTTTAATAACCCGTTGACGTTTATAAACGATGATATGGATTTCGGAAACGGCGATGGTATATTGTTTTATCCCGGAAGGATGCCCTATTACCCCTCTGAAAACAGGGGGTTAGATGAATTACTGCCTTCGATAAGATTAAAAAATATCCGGAGAGGGCAACAAGACGCCAACATCATGTGGATGGTCGAGAAGAAATTGGGTAAAGAAAAGGTGATTGATATAATTAGTAAAGTCTTACCTAAAGCACTGAGCGAAGTGTCCATGAAAGATACTGTATCCTGGTCAGAGCACGGAGAAGATTACGACAAGGTCCGGGATGAGCTGTTAAAGCATTTGTGACAATAGAAACGACTAAGAATTAATGCGCTATAGATGAGAAAGATGACTTTGAAAAATGCGATATGGTTACTTACGATTTGGTTTATACCTCAATTTTTATCCGCGCAAGAAGCCCGTATCACTGAGGAAGAAAGGATATTAACCACGTATCCATATAGTGATCCCAACCCTATTCCGGCATTTACAAAGCCCAGGAAAGCAAAAATATACCCGTATCATTTATTTGATGGTTATAGTACGACGAGTGTTAAGCAAAAATGGAAAGTAGTAAAACTCGAAAACGATTATATCGAAGTCTATGTACTTCCTGAAATCGGAGGTAAGGTATGGGGTGCTATCGAAAAATCAACTGGTAATGAGTTTATCTATAAAAATGAGGTTGTAAAATTTAGAGACATCTCATTGCGTGGTCCGTGGACCTCAGGAGGAATAGAGTTTAACTTTGGTATTATTGGACATACTCCTTCTACGGCTGCTCCTGTAGATTATAAAGTTATTGAGAACACAGACGGAAGTGTCAGCTGCATCGTAGGAGACTTCGATTTAGTCTCACGTACAAAATGGGCGGTTGAGATACGTTTAGAAAAAGATAAAGCCTATTTTGAAACCAACGTGATCTGGTATAACCCGACCCCGACTACCCAGTCCTATTATAACTGGATGACTGGAGCTGTTAGAGCATCTGATGATTTAGAGTTCTTTTTTCCCGGGAACACGTATTTAGAGCATAATGGACAAGCTGAGCCGTGGCCAATTGATAAATCAGGTATCAATATATCTAAATATGCAGAAAACAACTTTGGGTCGAGTAAAGCTTACCATATCACCGGAGCAACAGATTTTATGGGAGGTTATTATCACGACTCTAATTTTGGTTTCGGACATTGGGCGCTTAATACTGAAATGCCCGGAAGAAAGTTGTTCTTATGGTCGCTAGCACGAGAGGGTGGGATCTGGGAAGACTTGTTAACAGATACTGATGGGCAGTATATTGAATTTCAGGCTGGTAGATTGTTGAATCAGTATGACCCTGGATCGTTTAATGGTCCGATTCGTCAAGTCGCTTTTCAATCGGGCGCCACAGACACTTGGAAGGAGATCTGGTTTCCGGTAAAGGAGATCGGGGGAATGAAGGAAATCTCTAAAAGTGGTATCTTGAACGTTATAGAAGATTCAGGTTCCTTGAAGATCGGTATCAATGCTTTGGCTTTTGCTGAAACTCAAATAAGTGTAAAGGCAGATGGAAAAGTCATTTATACAGCAAATCAATCTTTCAAGCCAATGGATGTCTATTCCGTAGAAGTTCCTTGGAACACCACTTCGGCCTACCAAGTGGAAGTGGTCGGTATGGATCTGGATTTCAGCTCGGATAATACACATAGTCTTAAACGACCTTTTGCAAGCGAGACTACGCCAAGGGATCCTACAAGCCCTGCCTGGTTATATTATGAAGGAAGAGACTTCAAAGCATATCGCGATAATATGAAGGCGAAAGCAAGTTTCAAAGAATGCTTACGTTTAGACGTCTTTCATATTGATGCCATGGCCGCCTTAGCAGAAATTTATTTTGAAGGTGCTCAATATGACTCTGCGTTGGTTTATATCAATAAAGCTCTTTTAATTGATACTTATCATCCTGCGGCCAATTATCAAGCTGGTAATGTGTACCGGGCAACCAATGATTACATTAACGCAATCGAGTCTTTCGGTTGGGCTGCGCGTTCCCTTGAATTCCGAACAGCCGCTTATTCGCAAATGGCGGAAATAGGGACGCTTTTGGATCAAATGGAAAGGTCGCACTATTATGCGAATCAATCCTTAGATTATAATAAATTTAATATTAATACCTTACAGGTTCTGGCCATTAATTATAGAAAGGCCGGTAACAAAGAGAAAGCAGCGAAAATCCTTAAAGGCTTAAAGGATATCTACCCGTTAAGTCATTTCGTTGACTACGAAACTTATTTAATGAATCCCTCGCCAGCGAGTTATGAAGGTTTCTCTTCAGGCATAAAAAACGAGCTCCCTTTTCAGACTTTCTTAGAACTGAGTTTGTTTTATTGGGAAATTGGATCAAGAAAGGAAGCGATAGAATTATTAGAAAAAGCACCATCAAACCCTTTGATATCGATTTGGTTAGCCTGCATGAATCAAGATACCACAAAGTTAAAGGCAGTAGCGGACATGTCTCCTGCCTTTGTTTTCCCGCACCGCAGGGAAACGACCACTGCATTGGAATGGGCTATTGCTTCAGACAGTGATTGGAAATTTAAATACTATTTGGCGTTAAACTACTGGGCGACGGCAAGACACGACGAATCGAAAGCACTGTTTAAGAACATTGGGCAGGATTCAGATTATGCACCATTCTATTCGACCAGAGCAGCTTTATTAAAAGACGATCCCAATCGGGTGTCGGAAGACTTAAGGAAAGCGTATCAATTGTCTCCGGAAGACTGGCGAACCAGTTATCAATTAATCGAGCATTATGATGCAGTTGATCAAAAGGAAGCCTTGAAGCTTGCTACAAAGGCGTACAGAAAGTTCAAGGGAAATTTTTCAATTGAGATGTTGTATGCCAAACAATTGATGAATAATGGACAGTATGAGCAGAGTATAAAGGTACTGAGAAATACAACGATATTGCCTTTTGAGGGATCCGGTCAGGGGAAAACCATATTCCGTCATGCCCTTCTTCTAAATGCGCTAAAATTAATGCAAAACAAAAAGTATGAACAAGCCTTGAAAAATGTCGAGGAGTCTAAAACATGGCCGGAAAACCTTGGGGTTGGACGACCGTTTGAAGATCGGATCGACGAACGCTTAGAAGATTGGTTAGCCTTCCAGAATTATTCACGAATGGGCAAAATGGAAGAAAGTAAGCAGGCATTGGATAGAATCCTTTCTTATCAGTTATATGATCAGGACGGGGTGATTAAATCTTCTCCAAATAACATGGTTACGGTATGGGCGATGCGCGAAACCGGTAAATCTGATGAAGCTACAGCTTTTTTAAAAGATTGGACAAGTGAACAAGACAACAACGCAGTTGCAAAATGGGTGCAAGATATTTATAACGGGGATACGCGAGATTTGCCAAAAGAGCTGTCATCGAACGAGCGGTTTATGTTGTGGAATCATTACTCATCCTTTTCTCCTACTTCTAAACACTAGTAAAAATGGTTTTACTCATGAGACACTCCTTATTGACATTACTAAGTTGTATTAGTATATCTCTATTTTTGACTTCTGCTAGCGGCTGTCAATCTGCGAATAATGTCATCCGTTCAAACGAAAATTCCAATTGGAAAAAAATGGGACCGGGAGGTGGAGGTTCAACCTTCCTTCCGACTTTTTCTTATAACTCTCCTGACGATTTCTTATTGAGGTGTGACATGACCGGTTCATACTTAACAAAGAATGGCGGAAAAACCTACAATCAAATTAATATTGACAACGGAGCCTCTGCTTTTGCCTACGATCCAAATGATAAGAACACGGTTTACATGGGGTCAGTTGTGTTGAATAAATCAACGGATGGGGGAACAACGTGGAAGCAAATATTTCCATTGCCAGAAGAGATTGAGATATCAGAATATACAGGCGATCATGCCAATTTTAATATAACAACTTCTGCGAATTCATTATACGACGATAGGTTTGGAAGAATAGGCGCTATTAGAGTTGATCCCGTAAATAAAGGTTCTATCTACTTTAGTATGGGGCCTTTGTTTTTTTATTCTTCGGATGATGGAAATACTTGGAAAAAAGAGAACTTTATTCAAGAGATTCAATATTTGTATACCAACTCTTCAAGCGCGAAAAACCACGTTTACATTGCCACTGACAATACAATTATTGTTTTCGATAAGACAGCCCAAACTTTCACTCGTAAGGAATTGCCAAAAGAAATGTTGCCAGCATTTTCGTTTTCAGCGGGCACCGTTGCAAATGGTGATGATATGCTTTTTTATGCTTTGCATCATGACATCAACCAAGTGATCGATGGCGAATTTGGTTATAGCGAAGTTTGGTTCTCAGAAGATCATGGAGAAACGTGGAAGCAGCTGCAAGACTCTGTTGTCACAAACCTTCACTCGGGAATAAAACCCAGTTATTCAATGATCTCTTGTGCAGAATACGATGCGGAACAAGTGTATTTAGTGACTAATCGTTATGAAGAGCAAACCGACAGCGAAAGGCCCTTATATTGGTATGGCGCATTGAAATCAAATAATAAGGGGGGAAGTTGGAAGTGGGTGTGGAAAGGTGGAGGAGGATCAGGCCAATATGGTGTAAAGGATGGAGTCGGAGTTGAAAACTTAAACGATGCGTGGGTTGAAGCAGCATTTGGGGGCGAGTACGTCAGGTTGCTAGACGTTGGAATTTATCCTACAGATGGCAATATTGCGGTTGTAACAGATTGGTACAGGGTCATGAAAACTGTGGATGGTGGTGAAACGTGGAACGCAATTTACAGTAATGAACAAGCGGACGGAACATTCGCCAGCAATGGATTAGACGTGACTACCGCCTATGGAGTGCATTTTGACCCTTTTAATAGCCAGCATATCGCTATTAGCTATACTGACATAGGCTACCATCATTCTTTCAATGGCGGTAAAAGCTGGAAAAGATCGACGGATGGAGTTCCGAATGAATGGGTGAATACGTGCTATTGGATCGTGTTTGATCCAGAAGTAAAGGACAAAGTTTGGTCGGTTTGGTCAAGTTTACACGACTTTCCCCGAGGGAAAATGACGCGCAATCCGCTTTGGAAAAAATATGGTAAAGGTGGAGTATGCGTTTCAACCGACGGCGGCAGGACATGGAAGCCGAGTAATGATGGAATTGGCTTTGACTCTCCAACAACCTCTATCGTGTTAGATCCAAGCTCTCCGCCAGACAATCGTGTACTTTATGCTAGTGTATATAATAAAGGAGTATTTAAGTCGATCGACGGCGGCCACTCGTGGGCATTGAAAAATAAGGGTATTGATGGCAGTACCGCTGCCTTTGAGTTAACATTATCAACTAACGGGGATCTGTTTCTTGTCATCAGCCCAACTCCGATTCATAAAGAGGCCAAAAAAGGGAGAGGTTTTTATACGGGAGCAGTTTATAAATCAACAGACGGCGCCGAAACGTGGAAAGAGTTAAAAGTAACAGACGGGCTATTGTTTCCCAGTGGAATTGAAGTAGATCCAGAAAACCCAAATCGCGTTTATTTGGCCTCTTGGTCTGATATTAGGTTAAGTGATCTTATCGGCGGAGATATAGCTAGAACCACTGGAGGAAATGAAAATTTAGAAATGCCAGGTGGAATCGCTATGTCAGAAGATGGGGGAGAAACTTGGACACAAATATTTGATGAAAACCAATATGTATATGACGTAACTGTAGACCCTTATATTCCCGGGAGAGTTTATTGCAATACGTTTAATAAAGTGGCTTATCGCAGTGATGATTATGGAAGGACATGGAAGAAGTTAGAGGGGTATGATTTTCATTGGGGTCATCGTATAATTGTCGATCAAAATGATCGCGAGAAAACCTTTATCACCACTTATGGGTCGAGCGTTTGGCATGGAACTCCCTTGGTTAAAAACAATTGATATGAAAAATTTAAGGATGAATCTAGCCAAGTGTTATGTTAAGATGCATTATAATCACATGCTGCTGTTTTTCATAGTGACGGTTTTCGCAAGCTGTACAGTGCCTAATGCCAATATGCGTAAAGGAGCCGATTCACATCGTTGGAGCAATATCGGCATAGGAGGAGGTGGAGCTATGTTTTATCCTGCCATCAGTCCACACAATTCAAACTATGTTTTTGTAAGCTGCGATATGACCGGATCTTATGTAACCTATAATGGAGGGGACTCCTGGAGAGCATTTAATTTAAGAGGAGTGACCAACTCGTACACCTTTGATCCGGTTGATTCTAATACCGTCTACGCCAATTCCGTCATGTTGTATAAGAGCACAGACCGGGGGCAAACGTGGAGTGTTATTTTTCCAGCTCCGGACGACATTGAAAAAATAATCTCCAAAGGGGATCACGCGGATGAAATTGTAGTAACGAAAGATAGGATAAGGAAAAGAGTATTGGCGTTCTCAATAGATCCTGAAGACTCACGAAAGCTGTTTGCTGTCATTTCTATTGCCGGCATACCAACATTCTTCAGTTCCGCCGACGGTGGAATTCATTGGAAAGAAGAGCAAAAGCTGAAAGAAGGCGCTAAGAACATTTATGTAGTTCCTTCATCGCCAGCCGACGATCGTACGGTTTATATAACGGGAAACACCAGCATTACTCAGAGGCAGAATGGAGTTTGGAAGGTAAATGACGCACCTAGTGGTACTAATAAACTAATCGAGTTTGCTGCTGGATACGATAAACAAAGGGACAAGTTCATCATTTACGGTATCGCCGGCGAATCTTATTTTGACCCGGAAGGAAAGGCCTCGGGTATTTTTTATACAGAGAATGGCGGGCATTCATGGGAAAATCGACAGGACGGACTACTGGAATTTAGTATGGATGGGGCACAAACACCAGAATGGAGAGGAATAGCCACAAGTGCGCAATATCCGGGAACGGTTTATGTCTCATATAATAACTTGTTGGCAGATAGTAATACCACTTACATCGGTGTCGCGAAAAG
>Ga0079224_100006574_pt1 | contig 15442 bp, 14 predicted proteins | sample Stecom2015_FD_80414 | JGI IMG/M metagenome (GOLD analysis project Ga0079224, IMG submission 80414) | Agricultural soil microbial communities from Utah to study Nitrogen management - Steer compost 2015 | ecosystem: Environmental > Terrestrial > Soil > Agricultural land | place: USA: Utah...
CGTGGGCAGCTCCGCGGCGGGGATCTGCCCGATCTGCTCGGCGAACCCGCCCAGTTCCACCCACCGCAGGTGTTTGATCAGGCCGCCGAGGTTGGTGCCGGTCGGCACCGGGCTGCGCCGGGCATCCTCCTCCGACACCCCGCGGGCCTTGCGCACGACGGCGTCGCGCAGGTAATCCAGGAACGTCTCGAGCTGCTCGCGCTCGCTGGCGGCGACCACGCTGCCGAGGACCTCACTGGGTCTAGCCACGGCCCGAACGTAGCACGCGGGCCGACGGCTGACGGAGCTGTTCGCGGCCGACGCCCACGGAGAACGCCCAAAGGAGCCTTCGCTCGCGGCCCGTTGTTGCATGAGTTGTTGCATGAAAGAGAAACCGCCTCCTCCCAGGTCCTGTTCGACCTGGTCAGAGGCGGTTTCCACAACGTGCGCGAGGGGGGAGTTGAACCCCCACGTCCTCTCGGACACACGGACCTGAACCGTGCGCGTCTGCCTATTCCGCCACTCGCGCATGCGTGAACAGCAGAGAAAACGGTAGCACGCAGCCCGCCGCATCCACGACGCCCGGACAGACCACAGCCGGGTGATCCCGGACACGCCCGCGTCCGGGCCCGCGAGCCGGGCGGGACGGCAGACATCTCTTCTGACACGGCGCGGACAAGGCCCGATCCACGTCGACGAGAACGGTCAGCACGTCGAGTGGCGGCGGAGCCAGGGGCGACGCCGCGCTGATCGGCCGCGCCACCCGAGAGAATGCGGCCACGATCGTTACGATCGTCCTGCTGGGCGCATGCCTGCCGTTCGCCCAGCCCGGACACCAGTCCGGCACGGACGGACGGGACCTGTGCCCGCAGAGCCGGCGCCAGCCGGACACGATCCGGGCCTCGCCCCGGGAAGGAGTACTCGATGGGTGTCCTCGATCGCTTCGAGAAGGGCGTGGAACGCTTCTTCTCGGCGGCGTTCGCCAAAGCCTTCCGCAGCGAGGTCAAGCCTGTCGAGATCGCCTCAGCCATCCGCCGTGAGATGGACGATCGCGCCGCCCCCGTCTCCCGGGGACGTACGGTCGTGCCCAACGAGTTCACCGTCGAGTTGTCGAACGCCGACCACCAGCAGGTCACCGACTTCGGCGCCGACGCTCTCGCGGACGAGATGGTAGAGGTCGCCACCGAGCATGCCGCCTCCCAGCGCTACTCCTTCGTCGGGCCGGTCGAGGTCCACTTCATCGAGGACGAGGCCCTGTCGACCGGCCGCTTCACCGTCCGCTCCGCCACCCGCCGCGGAGCCGTGGCGCCGGCCACGGCCGCCAAGCCGTCCTCCCGGCATCCGATCATCGACATCGACGGCGAGCGCTACCTGCTGACCGGCCCGGTGACCGTCATCGGCCGCGGCAGCGAGGCCGACGTCGTCGTCGACGACACCGGCGTCTCGCGGCGGCACCTCGAGATCAAGGTGACCCCGGCAGGCGTCATCGCCACCGATCTCGGCTCGACGAACGGCAGTTACGTCGAGGGTCACCGCATCGACGCCGCCACCCTGGTCGACGGCAACACGATCACGGTCGGCCGCACGAAGATCATGTTCTGGACCGGCGCCGACCCCGATGACGACGGCGGGTGAGCCGTGAGCGAACTGATCGTCACCCTGCTGCGCCTCGGGTTCCTGGTCCTACTGTGGCTGTTCGTCCTCGCGGCCCTCAACGTGCTGCGCAAGGACCTGTTCGGCACACGCGTGAATTCACGTGGGCCCGGACGGAGCCGGTCCTCGCGCCGGGACAACGGTGGGGCGCGGCCGGCACGCAACGCGCCCACGCGCCTGGTCGTCACTCAGGGGCCGTTGGCCGGCACCACCATCCCGCTGGGGCCGTCCGCGATCCTGGTGGGCCGCTCGCCGGGCTGCACCCTCGTCCTCGACGACGACTACTCCTCCAACCGCCACGCGCGGTTCTTCCCGCAGGACGGCGGCTGGTGGATCGAGGATCTCGGCTCGACCAACGGCACCGTGGTCGGCGATCAGCGACTGACGGCGCCGGTGCAGGTGCCTCCGGGCACGCCGGTCCGCATCGGGCAGACCGTCCTGGAGCTGCGGCGGTGAGCGGGTGAGCGCATGAGCATCCAACTGCGCTTCGCGGCCCGCTCGGACGTCGGGCTGGTGCGTTCGGTCAACCAGGACTCCGGGTACGCCGGACCGCACCTGCTCGTCCTCGCGGACGGCATGGGTGGCCCGGCCGGCGGTGACATCGCCTCCTCGGTGGCCGTCGCCCACCTGGCTGAGCTCGACGACGCCCACGGGGCGGACGACCTCCTCGATCTGCTGCGCACCGCCATCAACGACGCGCACGACGAGCTGATGGCCCGCTCCGAGGCGGACCCGGAGCTCGCCGGCCTCGGCACCACGTGCATCGCGATCCTGCGCTCGGGGAACAAGCTCGCCATGGTCCACATCGGCGACTCCCGTGCCTATCTGCTCCGAGACGGCGACCTGGCCCAGGTCACGGAGGATCACACCTTCGTCCAGTACCTCGTCTCCACCGGCCGCCTGACCGAGGAGCAGGCCGAGCAGCACCCCCAGCGCAACGTCATCCTGCGGGCCTTGGGCGACAGCGAGGGCGAGGTCGACCTCGACGAGTCGCTGCGGGAGGCCGTCGCGGGAGACCGGTGGCTGCTCGCGTCGGACGGGCTCTTCGGGTTCGTCTCGCACGAGACGATCGCGGAGACGCTCGAGGGCGTCGCTGAACCCGGCAGCTGCGCGGAGGCCCTCATCGAGCTGTCCCTGCGCGCCGGCGCTCCGGACAACGTCACATGCGTCGTCGCCGACGTCGTCGACGAGGACGGGCCGGCCGAGGGTGACACGACCCCCCAGGTGGTCGGTGCCGCGGCCAACGCGCGCATGCGCGCCAGCCGCGGCGGCTCGTCGGCGGCCGCCCGTGCCGCGGCGCTGACCGCGTCCCCGGCCGAGACCGCGGAGGACGACGACGAGCTGGACCGGCCGAGCCGCGGACGCCGCTGGGTCGGTCGCATCGTTGCGACGGTGCTCGTGCTCGCTGCCCTCACCGGCCTGGGCTACGCCGGCTACTCGTGGACCCAGACGCAGTACTTCGTCGCCACCGACGGCGCCTACGTCGCCGTCTACCGCGGCATCCCCCAGGAACTCGGCCCGCTCCGCCTCGCCTCCCTGCACGAACGGACCGATCTGCGCGTCGACGAGCTCCCTCCGATCGCCCAGGACCGGCTCACCACACCGATCACGCGGTCCTCTCTCGAGCAGGCCGAGCAGGTCGTCGAGACCCTGCGTGACTCCGTCCCGGAGCCCACGCCGACACCCGACGACGAGACGCCCACAGACGGGGAGAACCCCACCGACGGCCGTTCGCCCGGTCGTTCGCCCACCGGCGAGACCTCCTCACCTGACGAGTCGACGACGGGGGCGGGCTGATGGCCGTCGTCACCCACGAACGCCCCCGCACGGGCCGAGCCGCCGAGCTGGGCCTGCTCGTGATCGCACTGCTCATCGCTGTCGGCGCCTACGCCCAGGTCGCCCTGGCGATCGACGGCGAGCTGCCCGCGGATCTGGCCACCCGCGCCGGCGGCCTCGCCGTGCTCGCCGTCGTCATCCACCTGCTGGTGCGCTGGAAGGCGCCGTACGCCGATCCGGTCATCCTGCCGGTGGTCGTCGCCCTCAACGGGCTCGGCCTGGCGATGATCTACCGGATCGGTCTCGCCACGGGCGAGTCCGGGGCGGCGGACCGGCAGCTCATGTGGACGTTGGTGGGCGCTGCCGCCGCCGTCGCGACGCTCTGGGTGATCCGCGACCACCGCGTGCTGCGCCGCTACACCTACACCGCGATGGTCGCGGGACTGGTGCTGCTCGTCCTCCCGCTGCTGCCGCTCATCGGCACCACCATCAACGGAGCACGGATCTGGATCCACCTGGGCCCGCTGTCCTTCCAGCCCGGTGAGATCGCCAAGATCGTGCTCGCCGTCTTCTTCGCCGGGTACCTCGTCACCAAACGCGACACCCTGACCTTGGCCGGCCCGCGGATCCTCTGGCTGCAGTTCCCTCGCATCCGTGACCTCGGGCCGATCCTGCTCGCGTGGGGCACCTCGATCGTCATCCTGGTGGGCCAGCGCGACCTCGGCACTTCGCTGCTGTTCTTCGGGCTGTTCGTCGCCATGCTCTACGTGGCGACCGAACGCCTGAGCTGGATCCTGCTCGGCCTGGTCCTCTTCGCCGCAGGCGCGGTGGCCGCCTCGCAACTGTTCGGTCACGTCGGCGCGCGCTTCGACGGCTGGCTCAACGCCTACGACCCGGAGGTCTACAACCGCTCACCCGGCGGGTCCGGCCAGTTGGTCAGCGGCCAGTTCGGCATGGCCTCCGGCGGGCTCATGGGCACCGGCCTCGGCCAGGGGTATCCGGAGACGGTGCCCTACGCGAGCTCGGACTTCATCATCGCCGCGCTCGGCGAGGAGCTCGGTTTGGTGGGGCTGCTCGTCATCCTGCTCCTGTACCTCATCGTCGCCGAGCGCGGCATGCGCGCCGGGATCGGCGTGCGCGACGGGTTCGGCAAGCTCTTCGCCTCCGGGATGGCGTTCGTTTTCGCCTTCCAGGTCTTCGTCGTGGTCGGCGGCATCACGCGGATCATCCCGGTCACCGGGCTCACCGCCCCGTTCCTGGCGGCCGGCGGCTCCTCGCTGGTCTCCAACTGGATCATCATCGCCTTGCTGCTGCGGATCTCGGACTCCGCGCGGCGGCCCGCGCCCCCGCTGGAGCCGATCACGGACGACGGCGGGCGGCGCCCGGACGACGGCGCAGACGGGCCGGGGGACCCCGGGCGACGCGGCGGGCCCGGCCCCGGTGACGACAGCAGGACGGAGGTGGTGCGGCTGTGAACCGCCCGATCCGACGTCTGGCGACCGTTGTCGTCGTCATGTTCCTCGCGCTCATGATGGGGGCGACGTCGGTCCAGTTCTTCCAGGCCGACCGACTCAACGCCGATCCGCGCAACGTGCGGACGGTCTATCGCGAGTACGGCCGCGACCGCGGACCGATCGTCGTCGCCGGTGAGGCGGTCGCCCGTTCCGAGCCGGTCGATGACAACTACGAGTACCAGCGCGTCTATCCGCACGGTGAGCTCTACGGCCACGTCACGGGGTACTTCTCGACGGCGCACAACCGACTCACCGGGCTGGAGATGAGTGAGAACGAGGTGCTCAACGGCACCTCCAGCTCGCTGCTGCTCCAGCGGATCCAGACGCTCGTCACGGGCAACCAGCCTCAGGGCGGGGCCATCGAGTTGACGATCGACCCGAACGCCCAGCGTGCCGCGGCCGACGCACTCGGGGACCGGCGCGGCGCCGTCGTCGCCCTGGACCCGGAGACCGGAGCGATCCTGTCGATGGTCTCCACGCCGGGGTTCGACCCGAACGCCCTGGCCACTCACGTGCGTGAGGACGCCGACGGCGCCTACGAGCGGTACACCTCGCAGGAGGCGGGTAGCCCGTTGACCAATCGGGCGATCGGCGGCGACCAGTACCCACCCGGCTCGTCGTTCAAGGTCATCACGGCGGCTGCGGCCCTCGAGTCCGGCGAGGTGGCCGGCCCCGACGCGATGGTTCCGGGCCCGACCACGTTGGACCTGCCTCAGACGAGCCACGTGATCTACAACCCCGAGCGGCTGCCGTGCGGTGACGGCTCCGGCGAGGTCACGCTCACCCAGGCGTTCCGGCAGTCCTGCAACACGACGTTCGGTCAGCTCTCCATGGACATGGGCGAGGACACGCTGCGCGAGCAGGCGGAGGCGTTCGGTTTCGGTGAGGACCTCGACGTCCCGCAGTCGGTGACGCCCTCGCGCTTCCCGGACGATCCCACACCGCCCGAACTCGCGATGTCGGGGATCGGCCAGGCCAGCGTGCGGGTCACGCCGATGCAGATGGCCATGGTCGCGGCCGCCGTCGCCAACGACGGCACCCAGATGCAGCCCTACCTCGTCGCCCGCGAGCTCACGGCCGACCTGGAGGAGGTGTCCTCGACCCAGCCGCGCACTCTGCGTGAGTCGGTCTCGCCGGAGACCGCGGACGCCCTGTCCACGATGATGGTCGAGGTCGTCGAGAACGGCACCGGCACCGCCGCCCAGATCCCGGGTGTGACGGTGGCCGGCAAGACGGGCACGGCGCAGGTGAGCGAGGGCGTCGAGGCACATTCGTGGTTCATCGGGTTCGCCGACGCCGGGGACGGGCCGGAGGTCGCCGTCGCGGCCCTGGTCGAGAACGGGGGCGACGGCGGTTCGACCGCAGGCCCGATCGCGCGCGAGGTCATGCAGGCTGTCCTGTCAGGGGGGTCAGGATGAGCGTGGACAACTCCATCAGGCCGGCCGCGCACCGAGCCGCCCCGGACGGGCCGCGGGCGCGCGGCTCGGCCGCCGCGCCGACTCCGCAGATCGGCCTCGTCCTCGGTGCGCGGTACGAGCTCACCGAGCGCATCGCCGTCGGCGGCATGGGAGAGGTCTGGAAGGCGCTGGACCGGCGCCTCGGCCGCGTCGTGGCCGTCAAGGTGCTCCGGCCGGAGCTCGTCGGTGACGAACAGTTCCTCGCCCGACTGCGGACGGAGGCACGCAACACGGCCGGTCTGCGGCACACCAACCTGGCGATGCTGCTCGACCACGGCGAGGCGGACGGATCCGGATTCCTCGTCATGGAACTGGTGACCGGCGAGACACTCGCGGAGCGGTTGCACCGTGAAGGCACGCTCTCCTCCGAGGAGCTGCTGCCCCTCCTCGCCCAGGCCTGCCGCGGACTGCACGCCGCCCACACCGCCGGGGTCGTCCATCGCGACGTCAAGCCGGCCAACGTGATGATCACCCCCGACGGCGTGGTCAAGCTGACCGACTTCGGCATCTCTCTGGCAGCGAACCAGGCCCCGATGACCTCAGCCGGCATGGTCATGGGCACGGCGCACTACCTGCCGCCCGAGCAGGCCACCGGCCGGCCCGCCACGCCGGCGGGTGACGTCTACGCCCTCGGCGTGCTGGCGTACGAGTGCCTGACCGGCGAGCGCCCGTTCACCGGCGCCAGCCAGGTCGAGATCGCCTTCGCGCACGTCAACGAGCCGGTCCCCGATCTACCCGGCTGGGTCCCGGAACCTGTCGGCGCCGCCGTCACCCGCATGCTCGCCAAGGACCCGGGGAATCGGCCCGCCTCCGCGCTCGCCTGCGCCCATCAGCTCGAGGAGGTCCTCTCCGAGCTGACGGGCGACGTCCCGCATACGCCGGCGGCGCGCCCGGCAGCACCACAGACACCACCGGCACATGAGCCGTCCCGGAGGCCCGCGGCGCACCGCGGCACCGAGGACCCGCGGCGCGGACCAGACGCCGCGGGGTCACGGCAGGCCGCCGCCCCGGGCGCGGCGCGGCCGACAATGCCGCCCACAAGCCGAGCGACCACCCCACCGGCGACGCCGCGGCGACGCGCGCCCGGCCAGGGCGCTCTCGCCGTCGTCCAGCGCCTGGCCCTGCCGGCGGGGGTCTCCCGGCACAGTTCCGGTCGACGCGCCGCCGCTCCGGCCCGGCCCGAGCCACGGAACCGCCGACAGGCGCCCGGCCGGCCGGCTCGAGGACAGACGCGGCGTCGGCTGCTGGGCGGTCGCCTCCCGACGTGGCGCGAACTCTCGGCGGACCGGGTGTGGCTGGTCACGATGACCGTGGTGGTCACCGTGCTCTTCGTCATGCTGGTCCTCGTGGCGGTCACGGGCGCAGGTAGCCTGGTCGGCGCCGATCGCGACGGCGCCGGACCGCCGAGCATGATGTTCACCCCCAGCACCGTGAGGACGACTAGTGGCTGACGAGATACCCCGGGTTCTCTCGGGGCGCTACGAGGTCGGCGAGCTGATCGGGCGCGGCGGCATGGCCGAGGTCCACATCGGCTACGACAACCGCCTCTCCCGCACCGTCGCGATCAAGGTGCTGCGCTCCGACCTCGCCCGGGACGCCACCTTCCAGGCCCGGTTCCGTCGCGAGGCACAGTCCTCGGCCGCGCTGAACCACCCGGCGATCGTCGCGGTCTACGACACCGGCGAGGAAGACGTCGCCGACGCCCACGGCAACAAGGTGGCGGTGCCGTTCATCGTCATGGAGTACGTCGAGGGCCACACCGTCCGCAACCTGCTCGCCGGCGGAGACCCGGTGCCGATCGACGAGGCGGTCGAGATCACCACCGGCGTGCTCTCGGCCCTGGAGTACTCCCACCGCGAAGGGATCGTCCACCGGGACATCAAGCCGGGAAACATCATGCTCACCCCCACCGGACAGGTGAAGGTGATGGACTTCGGCATCGCCCGGGCGATGGCCGATTCCGCGGCGACGATGACCCAGACCCACGCCGTCGTCGGCACCGCGCAGTACCTGTCGCCGGAACAGGCGCGCGGCGAGGTCGTCGACGCTCGCTCCGACCTGTATTCCACCGGATGCCTGCTCTACGAGCTGCTCACCGGGCAGCCGCCGTTCTCCGGCGACTCCGCCGTGGCCGTCGCCTATCAGCACGTGCGGGAGATCCCGAAGGCGCCCTCGGAGGTCACCCCGGACATCCCGGAGGTGCTCGACCGGGTGGTCCTGAAGTCGCTCGCGAAGGACCGCACCGACCGCTACGACGACGCTGCACACATGCGCAGCGACCTGCTCGCCGCGGTCCGGGGCGGTTCCGTCGAGGCGCCCGCCACGGCCGTGTGGTCCGCGGCGGCTGCCGCGCCCGCCGCCGCGGCGGCCCCGGCCCAGGCCACCCGCGCCATGAGCAGGACGCCCACCACGGGGGTGGCCACGCAGCAGCGGACCGATCCGGAGGAGGACGAGGAGAAGAAGTCCCGCTGGTGGATCTGGCTCCTGGCCCTGCTCGGGATCGCCGCAGCCGCGGGCATCGCCTGGTTCCTCCTCGATCCGACGGCGGAGGAAGAACCGCCCCCACCGACGATGGTCGAGGTGCCGGACATGACCGGCATGGACCAGGTCGACGCCCGTCAGGAGCTGGAGTCGGTCAACCTCCAGGCCGCCATCGAGGAGCCGCAACCCTCGGACGACGTCGAGGAAGGGCTGTTCCTCTCCTCGGACCCCTCGGTGGGTGAGTCCGTCGAGGAGGGCAGCACGGTCCGGCTGGTCTTCTCCTCAGGGCCGGAGGACATCGACGTGCCGGACATGATCGGCATGACGTCGGACCAGGCCCGCACGGCCCTGGAACAGGCGGGCCTGACGCTCGGCGGCGAGGAGTCGGGGGAGGATCCGGATCGCGAGCCCGGCACGGTCATGGCCACCGACCCCAGCGCCGGGTCCACTGTGCCGCCCGGGACGGCGGTGACGCTGACCATCGTGAGCAACCTCGTCGAACTGCCCGATCTGACCGGGATGAGCGAGGAGGAGGCGATCTCCGAGCTGGAGTCCCGTGATCTGCAGTACGAGACCCAGGAGCAGGAGTCCGGTGACTTCGACCCCGGAACCGTGCTCGAGCAGTCCCATCCTGCGGGCATCGTCGAGCGGGGGACCACGGTCACGCTGACTGTCGCCGTCGAGCCGGAGGAGCCGACGGACGAGCCCACCGACGAACCGACAGACGAGCCGACGGACGAGCCCACCGGCGGCAACGGCAACAGCGGCGGCAACGGCAACAGCGGCGGCAACGGCAACGGCAACGGCAACGGCGGCAACGGCAACGGCGGCGGCAACGGCGGTGACGGGAACGGCGGGAACAACCCGACGAGCCCGGGCAACAGCCTGCTCGGACCCGGCGACGGCTGAGCACCGCTGCGACCCGACTCGGACACCTGACTGAACCGGGACACCTGACTGATCGGGAGTCCGGACGGGTACCGCGGCCCGGGGCGCTCTGGTTAACGGCGCACGAGCGGGGCGAGGCCCTCGGATCGGGCCACCGCGCGCTCGTCGCCGGTGACCGCGAGCCAGTTCGCCAGCAACCGGTGACCGCCCTCGGTGAGGACGGCCTCCGGGTGGAACTGCACACCGGACAACGGCAGCGAGCGGTGCTGCAGGCCCATGACGATGCCGCCGTCGGTCCGGGCGATGATCTCCAACTCCTCCGGCACGGTCTCGCGGACGACGGCGAGCGAGTGGTACCGCGTGGCGGTGAACGGACTGGCCAGACCGTCGAGCACGCCCGTGCCGTCGTGGACCACCTGCGAGGTCTTGCCGTGCATGAGCTCCGGCGCGTGGGTGACGACCCCGCCGAAAACCTCACCGAGGGCCTGGTGCCCGAGGCAGACGCCGAGCATGGGAACGCCCGCGGATGCGCACGCCTCGATGACCTCCATCGAGGCACCCGCCTCCTTGGGTGCTCCTGGACCGGGCGAGACGAGGACGCCGTCGTAGCGCCGGACTGTGCCGGGGACGTCCTCGACGGCATCGTTGCGCACGACGGTCGTCTCGGCGCCGAGCTGCTGCAGGTAGCCGACGATGGTGTAGACGAAGCTGTCGTAGTTGTCGACCACGAGGATGTGGCTCATCGGGACGCTCCACAGGCAGGGACGGTGCGGCAGAGCCCATTCTCGCACCGGACCCCCGGCGGTGCGTCAGTCGGTCACCGGCTCCGCATGCTGGAACGCCAACGGGCCGGTGTACGCGGGCAGTTCGATCTCCGACTGTTCCGTGACCGACCAGCCGAGGCCGACCGCCTCGACGTACTGGAGATACACCTGGACCCCGGGGGAGGACTCCAAGCCGTCGCGCAGCTGCTCGGGCTCACCGACGGCCCGGATGACGTAAGGCGGGGAGTAGGTCCGGCCCGCGATGTGCAGGACGTTGCCGACGCAGCGCACACCGGTGGTGGTCACCACCCGGTGGCCCTGCACCGACATCGCTTCCGCGCCACCTGCCCACAAACCGTTCATCACAGCCTCGAGATCCTGCTGGTGCACGACGAGCGCGTCCGCGGCGAAGTCGCCGGAGTCCTCGTCCGGCAGTGGCGGCGCGTCCCAGAGCTGAACCTCGAGGCCCGGTCCCGCCACGGCTTCCAGCCCGGCGGATGCGGCCGAGACCTCCTGGTCACCGGGACCTGCCGCGTCCGTCCCGTGACCGGCGACCGCCTCGAGCTCGTCCCGTAGTTCGGCGTTCTCCGCCTCGATCTGCTCCAGACGCTCGGTCTCGGCCCGCGCCAGTCCCTGGAGGTCCTGCGGCTCGCGCGAGGTGTTCTCGCCGGCGAAGATCGAGGCGTTGGTGGCGACGAGCAGCCCGGCGAGCAGCCCGACGACGCCGGTGCCTACGGAGATCCGGCGCCTCCGTGGCCGCGGCGCTCCGGGAGCAGACTCGCTCACGCTTCCCCTCCCCGCGCGGCCGAGACCGTGCCACCGCGCTGGTGAGACTACGCTAGGTCACCGATCCCGTAGCCGGACAGGTGCACCACTCGCCGGAGTGTGCGTGCCGTCCGACCCGTGAGGAGTAGGTGCATGCCCGAGCCCAAGAAGCGCAAGAAGCCCACGTCCGAGGCCAAGGAGCGGCCTGCGGCGACCAAGGCGGCGCGTGAGGGCGGCGACAAGCGGCCCCGCAAGGCGCCGACGTCGGCCCCGATGCACAGCCCTCGCTGGTGGGCGCCGACGATGGTCACCCTCATGGTCATCGGCCTGATCTGCGTCGTCCTCACCTATCTCCTGCGTGGTGAGGCCCCGGTTCCCGGCATCGGAAACTGGAATCTCGCCATCGGATTCGGCGTGATGCTCATTGGGTTCTTCATGACCTTGAAGTGGCGCTGAACGGCGATCCTCAACCCCGTCGTCGACCGCTTGTCCACACCCCGCCGCGCGACCGCGGCGGGGTGTGCTGTATGTACCGCGGGACGGCCGGACCACGACCCTGCTCCGCTGTAGCCTTGTGACCTGCGCCTTCGCGCGCCCCAGGGCGGGGCACGCGACGAATATCAACCGTGTAGTTCTCCACATGTGTGTCCACACCTGGGGATGGAGGGCATGACGGCTGTCCACAGGTGTGCACACAGCCGTGGAAAATCACATGGCTGTGGTTCGCCCGGATGACGAGGCTCAGAGAGCGGCGTAGCGGAGTACCACTAGGCCGAGGAGAAGCACGGCCATGACGGCTGTGGCCGCGACGCCGAGCGCGGTGCGGTTCTCCCGTGGCGCGTAGGCGTAGACCACCGCGAGGAGTGCGCCGACGACGGCGCCGCCGAGGTGGGACTGCCAGGAGACGTTCGCGATGATGAACCCGAGGACGAAGTTGATGACGAGGAGGATGAGGATCTGGGTGGCATCGCGGCCGAACCGCCGCATGACGATGAAGATCGCGGCGAACAGACCGAAGACCGCCCCGGAGGCACCGACGACGTACGTGCCCCACGACTGCTCCACCGGGTTGGCCAGCAGCAGCACGGCGGTCGAGCCGCCGAGCGCGGAGAGGAGGTAGAGGGCGGTGAATCGCCATCGGCCGAGAACCGGCTCGAGCGCCGTGCCGATGATCCACAGGGCGTACATGTTCAGCGCGAGGTGGAGGGTGCCGCCGTGCAGGAAGGCCGCCGTGAGGAAGCGCCACGGCTCTCCCTCGGCAAGGGCGGGCGTGAAGGCGAACATCCCCGTCACGTCCGGGAGGCGCTGGGCAAGATAGACGAGCACGCAGACGGCGATGATCGTCAAGGTGACGACCGGCCGACCGGACCGGCTGCGGCCGCCCAGCGTCGTGCGCACCTGGGGCGCCGCGGCCTGCGCCTGCCGGGCGCAGTCGACGCACCGGACGCCGACCGAGGCCGGACGCTGGCACTCCGGGCATACGGGCCGTTCGCACCGCTGGCAGCGGACGTAGGAGATGCGGTCCGGATGCCGGGGACACACCGGCATCTGCGGCTCGCCGGTGCCGTACTGATACGCCATGCGCGGAGAACTACTCGCTGACGGTCACCGACGTGATGGTGATGTCCTCGACCGGCCGGTCGTTGCGGCCGGTCTCGGTGGACCCGATCTGGTCGACGACGGCGCGGGAGGCGTCGTCGGCGACCTTGCCGAAGATGGTGTGCTTGCCCTGCAGCCAGGTGGTGGGACCGGTGGTGATGAAGAACTGGGAGCCGTTGGTGCCGCGGCCGGCGATCTTGCCGGCGTTCGCCATCGCGAGCATGTACGGCTCGGTGAAGTTCAACTCCGGGTGGATCTCGTCGTCGAACTGGTAGCCGGGACCACCGGTACCGGTGCCGAGCGGGTCACCGCCCTGGATCATGAAGTTCGGGATGACCCGGTGGAAGATGACGCCGTCGTACAACGGGCGGTTCGTCTCCTCGCCGGTCTCCGGATCGGTCCAGGTCCGCGACCCCGTGGCCAGCTCGGTGAAGTTCGCGACCGTCTTCGGCGCATGGTTGGGGTACAGCTCGACGGTGATGTCTCCGGCGGTGGTGTGCAGAGTCGCTTCCATGCCCACGATCCTCGCATGTCGCGGCAGATCGGGCGGCCGATGGCGGCGATCTGAGCTTCGCACAAGCATCTGAGCCGGAAAGCGTGCAAGATGGTGCCCTGTAGCACTGGCGGTACCACCTCCGGTCGCTGCCGGACTGTCCTTCGAGACGAGCAGGGAGAGCACATGTCGCGCAAGCGCAAGAAGATCGAGTCGGAGAAGGTGCGCAAGCAAGCGGCCGAACTCGGCGCGATCGCGCAGGAGCAGGCGGGTGCTGCCGCCAAGCAGGCCGAGCACTACCGCAAACAGGCCGCCGAGCTCGCCGAGCGGGGCCGCGACTGGGCCACCCCGCGGGTCGAGGCCGCCGCGGACTGGGCCGGCCCGCGGGTCGACAAGGCGTGGAAGCGCACTGTCGCCGTGACCGCCCCCAAGGTCGAGGAAGCGACCGAACGCGTCCGGCCGGCCGTCGACGACGCCTACGAGCGGCTCACCGAGGACTACCTGCCACGGGTCCAGAAGGCGATGCACGACGCCGCCCAGGCCGCGTCCGGCGGTAACGGGATCAGCCAGAAGGCCGGCAAAGCGGGCGCTGCCGCCAAGGAGGCGCTCTCGAAGCCGCCGAAGAAGAGCCGCGGCGTGGCCAAGACTCTCGGATGGGTCGTGGTCGGCACCGTGGCTGCCGGGGCCGGGTATCTGCTGTGGCGCCGCAGCCAGCCCCTCGACGATCCGTGGGCCGAGGAGTACTGGAACGACTCGGCGGCGCCCGCTCCGACCTCCGGCCAGTCCGCGACCGACAAGATCAGCCATGCGGCCGCCACCGCCAAGGATCGCGCGACCGAGGCCGCCGGCAAGGTCAGCGAGACCGTCAAGGAGAAGGCCGAGGACGTCAAGGAGAAGGCGGCCGAGACGCGCGAGCAGGCTGCTCAGTCCGGTGACGAGACCAAGGCCAAGGCGGCCGGCGCCGCTGGTACGGCCGCGGAGACGGCTCAGGCCAAGGCCGACGAGGCCAAGGATGCCGCCGACAAGCGCTCCCCGGGCAGCTCGTCCGAGAGCGGCGGTACGACCAGCAGCAGCTGACCAGCGGCAGCTGGCACACCACACCACAGCGATCAGGCCCGGCTCCGAGGAGCCGGGCCTGACGTGCGTCTGGCCCGACCGCGACAGGGTAGGCAGGCCGGGCGAGCGGGAAGTCACCCAAAGGCCCTAGTGCGCATTGCACTACTGCGCTCAGCACTATAGAGTCGGGCAGCGCCGGCCGAGGGAAGGAGATCGCCATGGCGTTGGATCGAGCTGACCGCGATCTTGTGGGGTTGTCGGTGTTGGCGCTTCTTCTGGCGGGGCCAAAGCACACCTACGAGATGCACCGGATGATGGTGGACACCCGCAAGGACTTCGTGAGCGGCCTTCCGCGCAGCATGTACCACGCTGTTGAACGACTGGAGAAGGCTGGGCACATCGCTCCGGTCGAGACCGTTCGCGATGGCCGCGCGCCCGAGCGCACCGTCTTCGCCATCACCGAACTCGGACAAGATGTGGTTCGCGCACGCATCGAGCGGTTGCTGAGAGTGCCCGATACGAACTCCACGCTGTTCACGGCGGCGCTGTCGTTCATCGTGTGTCTGCCCACGACCCGCGCAGCCGAGGCACTTTGCGTCCGGCGGGAGGCATTGCGCAGGCAGATCAGCGAAATCGAGACCGACCTTGATCGGGTCCCCGCGGAGTTGCCCCGAGTTCTGCTGATCGAAACAGAGTACGAGCGAGACAGCATCCGAGCGCAACTGTCATGGGTCGATCAGATCCTCGACGAGATCACCGCCGGAACGCTGCGCTGGCCCGACGACGTCACCTCGCTCACCCACGACCTCGGAGGGGGGAGCGCGCACGTGACCTGATGTGACAACTCGTGTCTGGGGAGCGCGGCCACGCTCCCCAGACACGAACCACAAACACGAGAACCGCCCGCGATCGTGGTGCATGGGCATGCACGGACGACTCTATCGCGCGGCCTCTCGTGAGATCCCTGGGCGTCACTCCGACGTTCCCCTCACGAAAGGAACCCATGTCCCAGACCGC
>Ga0079224_100006575_pt1 | contig 15442 bp, 17 predicted proteins | sample Stecom2015_FD_80414 | JGI IMG/M metagenome (GOLD analysis project Ga0079224, IMG submission 80414) | Agricultural soil microbial communities from Utah to study Nitrogen management - Steer compost 2015 | ecosystem: Environmental > Terrestrial > Soil > Agricultural land | place: USA: Utah...
AGGGGGAGGTCAGCGGTAAGCCGCGGGCCCTGTCGTCGGTGGGGCCCGGGGGGTGGTGCCGGATGCGGGGTTCTGTCGCGCCGGGGGCCGGGGCTCCTGGGGAAGGAGGGGCGGGGGCTGCGGCGTCACCGGGTGGGGGTTCGTCCGGCGGCTGCTGGTCACTGGTGCCGGAGGCCACGCGCCGTACCTCCTAGTCGTACGGGGTCGAGCGGGACGGGCCGGAAGCGGTCGGCTCATCGGTCAGGACTCCTACCCACGGGTCTGAGGCGATCACTCCTCATACGTACGTCCGAAGCGCTACACCATCCAGACCAGCACGCCGCGGCCGGAATGGCGAGACCTCTCTAGTGAGATTCCTGGCACCCCAAGGGCGATTTATCCGGAAGTAGTGCTGATTGACCGCTTTCTGGCGAGGTAAAGCACCAGCAGGACGAACAGCCCGAGCTGCACAGCCGTCCCCACCAGCGACTGCCACGGGATCGGCACCGACGCCTGATCCAGGGCCTCGTCCAGCCGCCCCGCCGCCGCGCTGATCCCGAACGCCACCATGTTGTTCATCACGTGCAGCGCGATGGGCGCCTCCAGCCCGCCGGTCCGCACCGCCAGGAACCCCATCGCCACACCGAAGACGAACACGTCGAGCAGCCCCGCCCACGAGTACCCGTGGAGCGACGCGAAGAGCACCGAGCCGAGCAGAATCCCCCACCACGGGTTCCGCAGGTGAGCCCCGAACGCCTGCAGCAGCCACCCGCGGAACATGTACTCCTCGGCCGCCGCCTGGAACGGCACCAGCAGCAGTATGACCACGAGCGCCGGCAGGAACCGCTCCCACCCGATCCACCCGAGGAAGTCGTCGGTCTGCTCCCCCGTCACGACCAGCAGGGCCACCTGGGCGATCTGGGCCAGCACCAGCGACAGCAGGCCCACGCCCGCACAGATCAGCAGCCACGACCAGCGCAGCCGCCCGGCCACGGACGACAGCGTCCCCGGCCGCCGCCTCTGCACCGCCGCGACCGTGCCGAACACCACCGGCAGCACGGCCACGATCGACAGCAGCAGCAGGGTCATCCCGAAGACCGGGTCGCCGGAGATCTGCTCGGGCCGCGTGGGCGGCGGCACGCGCAGGAGCATCCCGACGAAGGTCCCGGCCACCACCACGACCGCGCTGGCGACGAAGAACCCGGCGGCGATGACCAGGGTGCCCACGATCTGCCGCCACACCTGGTTGACCGGGGTCCTGGCGAGCTGGTCGTAGCGGGCGTCCTGCGGCACGGGCACGTACCAGGACGGCGCGGGCGGCGGCGGGTACGGGTAGTACGCGGGCGGCCCCGGCTGCGGACCATGCGGGCCGTGCGGGCCGTGCGGGCCCTGCGGACCGTGCGGGCCAGGCGGGCCGTACGGGCCGGGCGAGGGCTCGGGATTATCCTGCATCTCCATATTCTGTCCATCCGATGCGCATTAGTTCACAGACGGCCCGGCCTTTTCGGCGGATGCTCAGGAGCGTACGCAGGTCGACTCTGGGAGCAAGCCATGTCAAGGCTGGGACCGATCATCACCCTGGCGGCGGGCGCGGTGCTCGCGGCGGGGCTGGGTGTCGCCAGCATCGTCGCAGCTCCGGCGGCGGAACAGACCGCCGCCACCGCCGACGAGGCTACGCGAACACCGGAAATCGGCGAGGAGACGGCGGCCGCCGAGCCCTCGCCCAGCGAGACCCCGACGTTCGAGGATCCGGCCCCCGTCGTGCCGGAGAAGGCGGACTACGCGGGCCGGGTGCAGGGCAACGGCGGCCTGATCGCGATCTCCATCCGTGACGGCAAGGCCATCGGCTACTTCTGCGACGGCAGGACCGAGGTCTGGTTCAAGGGGAACGCGGCCGGTGAGCGGCTGACGCTGAAGAGCGCCGGGAAGGACACGGTCAAGGCCACGCTGGGCGACGGCGAGACGGACGGCCGGGTCTCGGTCGGCGGCAAGAAGTGGACCTTCGTGGCCGGCACCGTGAAGAAGCCGTCGGGCCTGTACCGGGCGAGCGCCGTGGTCAGGGGCGCCAAGATTCGCGCGGGCTGGATCGTGGTGCGGAACCCGCAGGGCGGCTACACGCAGGTCGGCGCCGCCTCCCAGGACGGCGAGCCGGTGGACGTCCCGCGGCTCGACGGCGACGACCCCACCGGCCCCGTCTCGGTGAACGGCGCCACCGTCACCCCCGAGGACGTCGACGGCTTCATCGAGGAGATGTGATGACCGCCATCCACCGTCAGCCCACGCGCGCTTCCGTCTCCCTGCTGCTGCCGCTGCTGGCGGGCGGCGTCGTCATGGTGGCGCTCGGCGTGTACGGGCGCGCGCACACCCCCACCGGCTTCGCCGTCGGCGTCGCGGGCTTCTCGGCCGCGCTGCCGATGAAGGTCTGGCTGACCACGGGCGCGGCGGCGCTGGGCGTGGTGCAGGTCGTCTCGGCCCTGTCGATGTGGGGCAGGCTCGGCGTGACCATCCCGGACGGGGTGCACCGGTGGTCGGGACGGCTGGCGTTCCTGCTCACCGTCCCGGTCGCGTTCCACTGCCTGTACGCGCTCGGCCTGCAGTACGACGTGCCGCGGGTGATGGTCCACTCGCTGCTCGGCTGCTTCTTCTACGGGGTGTTCACCACGAAGATGCTGGCCCTGCGGAAGGAGAACGCCCCCGGCTGGACGCTGCCGGTGATCGGCGGGCTGGTGTTCACCGCGCTCGTGGGGCTCTGGCTGACCTCGTCGTTCTGGTTCTTCACGGCCGTCGGGGTGAGGGTCTAACTCTCCGGGCTGAAGCTCGTGGTGCGCTTCAGCCCGGCGGCCCGGCCCTTGGCGGCCACGACGAGCGCCATCTTCCGGGACGCCTCGTCGATCATCTCGTCGCCGAGCATGGCCGCGCCGCGCTTCTCGACCGTCGTGTAGTACTCGTACGCCTCCAGGATGAGCTCGGCGCGGTCGTAGTCCTCCTGCGACGGCGCGAACACCTCGTTGGCGGCGTCGACCTGCAGCGGGTGGAGCACCCACTTGCCGTCGTAGCCGAGCGCGGCCGAGCGGCGGGCGACCCTGCGGAACCCGTCGACGTCCTTGATCTGGAGGTAGGGGCCGTCGATGACCTGGAGGTCGTGGGTGCGGGCGGCCATGAGCAGGCGCATGAGGATGTAGTGGTAGGCGTCGCCTTCCTCGTAGCCGGGCGGCTGCTCGCCCACGACGAGGGTGCGCATGTTGATCGAGGCCATGAAGTCGGCCGGGCCGAAGATCAGCGTCTCCAGCCGCGGGGAGGATCCGGCGATGGCGTCGGCGTTGACCAGGCCGCGGGCGTTCTCGATCTGCGCCTCGATGCCGATGCGGCCGGGTTCGTAGCCCATCGCCTTCTCGATCTGGCTGAGCAGGGTGTCGAGCCAGATGACCTCGGTCGGGTCCTGCACCTTGGGCAGGATGAGGCAGTCGAGCCGGTCGCCGGCGCCCTCGACGACCTCGATGACGTCCTTGTACGCCCACTGCGTCGCCAGGTCGTTGACCCGGACCGCGACGGTCTTGCCCTCCCAGCCGCCCTCGCGGAGCGCGGCCACCACGTTGCGCCGCGCCTCTTCCTTGGCGAGCGGCGCGACCGCGTCCTCCAGGTCCAGGAACGCCTCGTCGACGGGCAGGCCGCGGGCCTTCTCCAGGAACCTGGGGTTGCTGCCGGGCACGGCCAGGACGGATCTACGTGAACGCAACATGAGGCACACCGTAACGCCACCCCGCCGCGTTACATTCATGAGGTGACCGACAACACCCTGGTAATCGAGGAGGGCGCCAAGAAGTCCGGCATCCTCTGGCTCGACCTGGACCGGCCGCGGCTGGCCTGGCACGCGTGGCACGACGGCGCGATCTACGTGGTGACCGGCGGCGAGGAGCAGGAGCTGCCGGGTCTCGCCGGGCGTGACACCGTACGGGTGACGCTGCGCAGCAAGGACAACGGGGCGCGGCTGGTGGAGTTCGAGGCCGCCGTCTCGGTGGTCGATCAGGCGGCCGAGCCCGAGGTGGTGGCGGTGCTGGCCAAGGAGCGGCTCAACGCCCGCGACAGCGAGACCCTGCCGGCCCGCTGGGCTCAGGATTCGACGGTGGTGCGGCTCAGGCCCGCGGGCGCGGGTTCGGGCGGCGCCGCCGCCTGACGGCCGAGTGTGGCGGTCTGCGCGAGGAGCGCGCCGGACAGCACGATGACCCCGCCGAGGATCTGGTACGGGCCGAGCGCCTGGCCGAGCAGCAGCCAGGCGACGACCGCGCCGGCGATGACCTCCAGCGAGGCGACGGTGGCGCCCACGGCTGCCGAGAGCCTGCGCACCGCGTTCACGCCGAGGATGTAGGCGGCGACGGTGGCGACGACCACCATGCACAGGAACGCGCCCAGCACCGGCAGCGTGGCGCCGCCCTCGGGGGTGACGGTCAGGGTGAAGGCGGCCCAGTCGATGTTCCACGGCTGGGAGATCGGGGCGAGCACGACCGCGGCGCCGGTCATGCCCCAGGCGATCAGGCCGAGCGGGTCGACGTCGTCCCCGAAGCTATCGCTCATCAGGAAATATCCGGCGCAGCACGCGCCCGCCAGCAGCCCCAGCATCAGCCCGATCGTGTCCAGCCGGATGCCCTCCCAGGCCTCGACCACGATGGCCAGCCCGGCGACCGCCGCCACCGCGCCGATGTAGGCCGCCCTGGCCAGCCTGATCTTGCGTACGATACGTACATAAGCCACCACCATCACCGGCGCCATGAACTCCAGCAGCAGGGCGATCCCCACCGGCAGCCGGGTGATGGCCGCGAAGTACAGCGACTGCACGCCCGCGACCGCGACGACCGCGTACACCGCGAAGAACGGCAACCGTGAGCGGGCGATGCGCAGCGCGGCGGGCTTCACCACGGCCAGCACGCCGAGCAGCAGCAGCCCGGCGCCCGCCATCCGCACCCAGACGGCCTCCAGCGGCGCGACGCCGGCCTCGTTGAGGTACTTGGCCATGGGCCCGGAGAAGGCGAAGCAGAGCGAGGACGCGAACGCCATCGCGAGTCCCGCGTACCGCACGCGAACCCCCGTCGAAGTAATTACCGTTATGCCGGTTGGATACTGACACGTGCGGGGTCCGCGGCGCAACGTCTTGGCGCTGTTAGCCTGAGTGACGTGCAGATCTTCGTCGCCCGTCTGGCCGGCACGCCGGTCTTCGACCCGGCGGGAGACCAGATCGGCCGCATCAGGGACGTGGTGGTCGGGCTGCGCGGCGCCCGCCCGCCGCGCGTGCACGGCATGGTGGTCGAGGTCCGCCCGCGCCGCCGCGTGTTCCTGCCCATCACCCGCGTACGGGGCATCGAGGCGGGCGCGGTGATCTTCACGGGCAAGCTCAACGTCCGCCGGTTCGAGCAGCGGCCCACCGAGACGCTGGTGATCGCCGAGATGTTCGACCTGACCGTGACGGTCGACGGCGAGGAGATGACCGTCTACGACGTGGCCATCGCCGAGACCAAGCCCGCCGAGTGGCAGGTCACCCAGGTCGCGGTCTACCGGGGCAGGCGGCGGCGCGACACCCGGGTGGTCGACTGGGACGAGGTGTCCGGCTTCGACATCCTCCAGGAGGACCAGGGCGCCGCCGGGCTGATCGCCTCGTTCGAGTCGCTGCGCGCCGCCGACCTGGCCAACGCCATGCACGCGCTCTCCCGCAAACGCCGCGACGAGGTCGCGCACGCGCTCGACGACAACCGGCTGGCCGACGTGCTGGAGGAGCTCCCGGCCGGAGACCAGGTCGGCATCCTCGGCACCCTGGCGCCGGAGCGGGCCGCCGACGTGCTGGAGGCGATGGGCCCGGACGACGCCGCCGACCTGCTCCACGACCTGCCCCCGGATCAGGCGGCCGCGCTGCTCGCGCTGATGGAGCCCGAGGAGGCCGCGCCGGTGCGGCGGCTGCTCACCTACCCGCAGGACACCGCCGGCGGCCTGATGACCTCCGACCCCGTCATCCTGCCGCCGAGCAGCACGGTCGCCGAGGCGCTCGCGCACATCAGGCAGCAGGAGCTGACCCCCTCGGTGGCGGCCCAGGTGTTCGTCACCCGGCCGCCCAACGAGACCCCGACCGGCCGCTACCTCGGCATGGCGCACTTCCAGCGGCTGCTCCGCGACCCGCCGTCCACGCTGCTGGGCGCCGTGATCGACCCGTCGGTCGACGCGATCAGCCCGGATCTGCCGCTCCCCGAGGTCGCCGCCTACCTGGCCGTCTACAACCTCGTCGCGGTGCCGGTCGTCGACGAGCACCAGCGGCTCGTCGGCGCGGTGACCGTCGACGACGTCCTCGACCACATGCTCCCTGAAGACTGGCGCGAGAGGCTCTGACGTGACCACCGACCGCCTTGACCAGCCCCGCGAACTGCGCCGCACGCTGCGCCCGCACTACGATCCCGAGGCCTTCGGGCAGATGTCGGAGCGCATCGCCCGCTTCCTCGGCACCGCCCGGTTCCTGGTCTACATGACCGTGTTCGTGACGGTCTGGGTGAGCTGGAACGTCGCGGCCCCGGACTGGCTGCGGTTCGACCCGTACCCGTTCATCTTCCTCACGCTCATGCTGTCGCTGCAGGCCTCCTACGCGGCGCCGCTGATCCTGCTCGCGCAGAACCGGCAGGACGACCGCGACCGCGTCCAGTACGAGCAGGACCGGCAGGCGGCCGAGCGCAACCGCGCCGACGTCGAGTACCTGACGCGCGAGATCGCGGGGCTGCGGATGGCGCTCGGCGAGGTGACGACCCGCGACTACCTGCGCTCGGAACTGCAGCGGCTGGGCGAGGAGCTCAGGGAGGCGCGCTGACGTCCCCCTCGCGGCCCGGAGCGGGGCACGCAGTAACCTTGGAACGCTGCCCGGGAACCGGCGGATTAACGGGCCGGGTTCCCGGGTTCATACCATGGAGGGGCATCCTCAGCAGGCGTTTCCGCGCCTGTCACCCACATACCGGCAAAGGAGGGACGGCACCCCCTCACCCGGGCGTGCCGAGACTTCGATGGCACCAACCCAGGAACAGGTAACGGCCGCCCTCGCCACCGTCATCGACCCCGAGATCCGGCGCCCCATCACCGACCTCGGCATGGTCAAGGGCGTCGACATCGCCGCGGACGGCACGGTGCGGGTCGGCGTCTATCTCACAGTGGCCGGCTGCCCGATGAAGGACACCATCCGTCGGGACGTCGTCAACGCCGTCGCCAAGGTCGACGGCGTCCGCTCGGTCGAGCTGGAGCTCGACGTGATGAGCCAGGAGCAACGCAAGGAGCTGCAGACCAAGCTCCGCGGCGACCGGGGCCCGGAGAAGGAGATCCCGTTCAACAAGCCCGGCTCGCTGACCCGCGTCTTCGCGGTGGCCAGCGGCAAGGGCGGCGTCGGCAAGTCCTCGGTGACGGTCAACCTCGCCGCCGCCATGTCGGCGAGCGGGATGAAGGTCGGCATCGTCGACGCCGACATCTACGGCCACAGCGTCCCCCGCATGCTGGGCGCCGCCGAACGGCCCACCAAGGTCGAAGACATGATCATGCCGCCGGTGGCCCACGACATCAAGGTCATCTCCGTCGGCATGTTCAAGCCCGAGGGCAACACCCCCGTGGTGTGGCGCGGGCCGATGCTCGACCGGGCGCTCCACCAGTTCCTCTCCGACGTCTACTGGGGCGACCTGGACGTCCTCCTGCTCGACCTGCCGCCCGGCACCGGCGACATCGCCATCTCCGTGGCCCAGCGGCTGCCGGGCGCCGAGATCCTGGTCGTCACCACCCCGCCGATGGCCGCCGCCGAGGTGGCCGAGCGGGCCGGCTCCATCGCGGCGCAGACCCACCAGCAGATCGCCGGCGTCATCGAGAACATGTCCTGGCTGCCCTGCCCCCACTGCGACGAGCGCGTCACCGTCTTCGGCGAGGGCGGCGGCCAGACCGTGGCCGACGCGCTGACCCGCATCCTCGGCGCGCGGGTGCCGCTGCTCGGCCAGGTCCCGATCGACCTGCGGCTGCGCGAGGGCGGCGACGAGGGCAAGCCGCTCGTCCTCACCGACCCCGACTCCCCCGCCGCGGCCGAGCTCAGCTCGATCGCGGAGAAGCTGAGCAAGCGCTCGGCCAGCCTCAAGGGCATGCAGCTCGGGCTCACCCCCAACCGGGGCTGACCTTCAGGGCGTGGGTCAGGTCGCCTCGTCGTCGAACGGGGGGATCTCGCCCACGCCCAGCTCGCCGCCCGCCGGGACGGCGACAGGCTCCGGCTCGGCGGCCGGCTGCGCCTTCCAGTCGTCCTCGTCGTCCTCCAGCAGGTGCTTGCGGACGAAGTTGCGCGGGTTGAGGTCGGCGGGATCGAAGTTGGAGAACTCGGGGCCGAGCCCGGCCCGGAGGTCCTCACGCGCGTTGTTGGCCATGCGACGCAGGCTGCGCAGAGTCTTCCCGGCCTGGGCGGCCGCCTGAGGCAGCTTATCCGGGCCGAAGACCAGCAGCGCGATAATGATCAGCGCACCGACTTCCAGCCAGCCAAGTCCGAACACCGTCAGCTCCAAGCAGTCAACCGCCCCGGGGACAACCCCGGCTATCCCACAGACTACGGGCTCCACCGGGTAACCCGGTCGCGGGATCTCCGACAAGATCCCCGCTGATCTCTACGGGCGGGCCACGGGGATCAGGACGGCGTCGGCGTCGGGGCGTCGGCGCTCACGGTGAGCGTGGCCGTGTGCTCCTCGTTGTCCCTCTCGTACTTGATGCTGATCTTCGCGCCCGGGGCCTTGCTGCGGATCAGGGCGATGAGCTCGTTGCCGTCCTGAAGACGCAGGCCGTCGACCTCCAGGATGATGTCGCCGGGCTTGAGCCCGGCCTTCTCCGCGGGCCCGCCCTCGTCGATCGGCGGGCGGCCGCCCTGGCGCTCGGTGGTGATGCGGACGCCCTCACCGCGATACTGGGTGTCGAGCACGATGCCGATCTTGGGACGCTTGGCCTTGCCGGTGGTGATCAGCTCTTCGGCGACGCGGCGCGTCTGGTTGACCGGGATGGCGAAGCCCAGGCCGATGCTGCCGCTCTGGCTGGTGAGCGACCGGCTGAGGGTGGCGATCGCCGAGTTCACGCCGACGACCTCGCCGCGGCCGTTGACCAGCGGGCCGCCCGAGTTGCCGGGGTTGATCGCGGCGTCGGTCTGGATGGCGCTGATGTAGGCGGGCTCCTCGTTGCTCTGCCCGCTCTCGTCGCCGGCGATGACGGGACGGTTGAGCGAGCTGACGATGCCGGTGGTGACCGTGCCGGTCAGGCCCAGCGGCGAGCCGATCGCGATCACCGGGTCGCCCACCACCACCTGGTCGGAGTTGCCGAGCGTCGCCTCGGGCGTGCCGAACGTCTCCTCCGGCTTGAGCACCGCCAGGTCGGAGCCGGGGTCGCGGCCGACGATGCGGGCCGTCGTGGCCTTGCGGTTGTTGAAGATGACCCGGATCTGACCGCCCTTGGCGGCCACGGCGACCACGTGGTTGTTCGTCACCACGTACCCGTTCTTGATCAGGAACCCGGAGCCCGAGGCGCCCTCGGTGTTCCGGCCGTTGCCGACCTCCAGCGAGACCACGCTGGGCAGCACCCGGGCCGCCACGCCGGCGACGGATTCGGGGGCGCGGTCGATGTTGCCGGTGGGCACGGGGCCGAGGCTGTACGAGGGGTCGGTGCCGCTGTCCTGCCGGGTGAGCAGGTAGGTGCCGACGCTGCCGAGGCCCGAGGCGACCAGGGCGATGACCAGGGCGACGACGAGCAGCATCGACGTGCTGGGGCCCCGCCTGGGCGGCTTCGCGGCGCCGGGCGGCGGCGCCCAGTGCGGGCCCATCGGCAGGGCGCTGGGCGGCGGGGGCGGGATGCTCCCGCCGTACGGGCCCTCGCCGCTGGGGTTGGTGAAGGAGCCTGCGCGGTGCTCGCCGCCGAAGAACGGCCACTCGCTCGTCGAGTACGAGCCGGAACCCTGCGGGCCTTCCTGGTCGCCGAAACGCGGCTCACCGCCCGGGCTGTGGAAGTCGGGGCCCGCACCGTAACGCGGGCTCTCACCGCCGGGGCTGTGGAAGTCCGGGCCTTCACCGCTGGGGTCGTGGAACTCTCCTCCGCCGGAGCGGGGACTGTCGGCGTGGCCGAAGGCGGGGGGCGGGGCGGGGTGGTCGTAGGCGCGGGTGTCGCCCTGGCGGGAGGGGGCGTCGTGGAAGCCGGGGTCGGTGTCGTCCCATCCGGGTGAGAGCGGCCGCCCGGAGGGCTGGTCGCCGGCGGGCAGGAAGTCCGGCCGCCCCGGTGGCTCAGGGTTTCCCGACGTGCGTCCTTCGCGGCGCGTCTCGTCGGTCATCTACTCTCACCACTCCTTGCTCAGGACACCGCAATCGTGACCTGATGACCATACGGGTGCTGTAAAGCAGTCTTCGGCCCGAATCTCCTGACAAATCCCGATCTCAGATCGTATGCCCCCCAGGCCGACGACTACGCCAACCCCGAGTATCGCAGCAGGGACGGCTCTTTAAGGAGCGGCGGTGGAAGGCGCGCCCGTAGGCGTCGGATGGACCCGCTTCACAAGTTCGACCGGCGGGGCCGGATTCTCCTGACCGGTGCCGGAGACGGCGAAGAACGTGCCGAGCGCCACGGCCGCCGACACCACGCCGACGGCCACGTACGTGCCGCGCCTACTTCCACGGCCAGGGCCCGCGAAGGCGCCACCGGTGGCGTTCCTTCGGGGCCGGTTGTCCAAAGGGGCGATGCTGTGCGGCCCGGGTATGGGCACCCCTCCGAACGTACGCGTAGGGAAAGGCCGCTCCCTGGGCGGCAGGGGTCCGCCGGGTTCGGCCATGTGCAGCAGCGACATGGTGAGGTCGGCGGGCAGGGAAGGCGTGTCCAGGGCGCGCAGGCGGGACTTCAGCGCCCGTACGGACTCCACCTCCCGCCTGCAGTCGCCGCAGAACGTGAGGTGGGCCAGGGCCCGTTCCCGCTCCGCGTGGCCGAGTTCGCCGTCGACGAACGCGGAAGCGCGTTCTCCAAGGTGAGCCATATCAGACTTCCTCCCCACGGGTAACGGTCGGGGGGAGTTGGGAACTACGGGGTGCTCGATGGTCGAGTGCCTCGCGCAACTGTGCCCGGCCACGGTGAATCCGGCTTCTGACCGTTCCCAGCTTGACGCCGAGCGTGGCCGCGATCTCCTCGTACGAGAGCCCCTCGATGTCGCAGAGCACGATCGCGGCCCGGAAGTCGGGGGCGAGCGCGTCGAGGGCGGCCTGGATGTCCGGCTCCAGGTGTGCGTCGTGCAGGGCCTGGGCGGGCGACGGCTCGCGGCCGCGCAGCCGCTCGGCCGCGTCGTCGGCGAGGCCCTCGAACCTGATGCGCTGCTTGCGCCGCGCCATGTCGAGGAAGAGGTTGGTGGTGATGCGGTGCAGCCAGCCCTCGAACGTGCCGGGCGTGTAGCTGGACAGAGACCGGAAGACCCGGACGAAGACCTCCTGGGTCAGGTCTTCGGCGTCGTGGATGTTGCCGGTGAGGCGGTAGGCAAGCCGATATACCCGTGCGGAGTGGGTCTGCACCACTTCCTCCCACGTAGGGGGAGTCCACTCGGGTTCAGGCGCCATGCCGGACATATCGGACATTGGAGCATTGGCCTGGTGGTCACTTTCGTCCACCAGAACTCCTCTCTCTGGGACCACCGCTACCGCCATAGTGCCTGGTTTTGTCCCTTCATGCGCACTGGCTGCCGTCCAGACCGGCAAAGCCCGTTTAAACCTGCAACGCCTCAGGGCCCTCCTGAGTTCCCGTCCCGGCGTGACTCCCCTAGGCTGCGATCGGTGACCAATCGCACGAAAGTGGGGGGAGGAGGCCGATGACCAGTCCGTTGGAGGCCACTCTGGCCTATGCGGAGCAGTTCCATCACGAAGATGAGATTCTGCACGCGGCGCGGCAGCGCGGGCTGGAGATGGGCGCCGTGCCCGTCCTTCCTGGTGTCGGGGCTGCGCTCTGCTTTCTCGCCACCGCCATCAACGCCAAGTCGGTCGTCGAGGTCGGCACCGGATGCGGCGTCTCGGGGCTCTGGCTGCTGCGCGGCATGCGCCCCGACGGCACGCTCACGAGCGTCGACGTCGAACCCGAGCACCAGCGGCTGGCCCGCCAGACGTTCGCGGAGGCGGGCTTCTCGGGCGGCAGGGTCCGGCTGATCGCCGGCCGGGCGCTCGACGTGCTGCCGCGGCTCTCCGACGGCGGCTACGACCTCGTCTTCGCCGACGCGGCCAAGCAGGAGTACGCCGACTACTTCGCCGAGGCGCTGCGCCTGCTCCGGGTCGGCGGCATCGTGGCCTTCGACAACGTGCTCTGGCACAACCGGGTGGCCGACCCGGCGCAGCGCGACCCCGACACGGTGGCGCTGCGCGAGCTGGGCAAGCTCGTGCAGGCCGACGACCGGCTGCGCTCGCTGCTCATCCCGCTCGGCGACGGCCTGCTCGCCGCCGTCAAGGTGTCGGACTGACACGCTGGAGCCGGCCCGGCACTCCACCGGGCCGACGCGCCAGAACTCGGCCGGTCACCCCATGGGGCTGACGCGCTAGAGCCCGGCCAGCCACTCCAGCAGCACGCGCACGCCGAACCCGGTGGCGCCCTTCGTCAGCAGCCCCTCGTCGACCGTGCTCCGGCCGACGCCGGCGATGTCGAGGTGCGCCCAGGGCCGGTCACCGGCGAACTCGCGCAGGAACAGCGCCGCCGTGATCGACCCCGCGCCGAAGCGGGACCCGATCTCGACGTTGGCCAGATCGGCCACCGGGGACTTCAGCGCGTCGGCGTACTCGTCGAGCAGCGGCATCCGCCAGAGCCGGTCGCCGCTCGCCTCACCGGCCGCCAGCAGCCGCTTGGCCAGCTCGTCGTCGGAGGCGTAGAGGCCGCCGACGTGACGGCCGAGCGCCACGGTCATGGCGCCGGTGAGGGTGGCGATGTCGACGACCACGTCGGGGTCGAGCCGGGCGTCGGCGTAGGCGAGCGCGTCGGCCAGCACCAGCCGCCCCTCGGCGTCGGTGTTGAGCACCTCGACCGTGCGCCCCCCGTACGGCCTGATCACGTCGCTGGGACGCTGGGCCGTGCCGGACGGCATGTTCTCGGCGGCGGCCACCAGGCCGGTCACCCGGACCGGGAGACCGAGCCGGGCCAGCGCGCCCATCACGGCGATCACCACGGCGCCGCCGGCCATGTCGGTCTTCTGCGTCTTCATGTTCTCGGTGGGCTTCAGCGAGAGCCCGCCGGTGTCGAACGTGATGCCCTTGCCCACCAGCACCACATGGCGGGCGGCGGGCTCGTCGGGGGTGTAGGAGAGCTGGATGAGGCGCGGCGGCCGGACCGAGCCGCGGCCGACGGCCAGCAGGCCGCCGAACCCCTCGGCCTGGAGCTGCTCCTCGTCCCAGACGCGGACCGGGACGCCCTGCTCGGCGGCCCGTTCGGCCAGCCAGTCCGGGCTCTTGACCGACGACGGCGTGTTGGCCAGGTCACGCGCGAGCGCGACGGCCCGCGCCACCTGCTCGCCTCTGCGGACCTGCTCCTCGTCGGCGCCGACGAAGGTGAGCGCGCCCACCGGCCGCTTCCCGGGCGAGCCGATCTTGTACGAGTAGGCGGCCAGCAGCGCCGCCTCCGTGAATACCGACATGTCGCCCTCAGGGGTGACCACGGCCAGCGACTCCCTGCCGCGGACACGGCGGGTCAGCGTGGCCGCGGCCTTGCGCAGGCTGCGCGGCGAGGCGTCGCCCACGCCGTACAGCAGCACGCGGCCCACGTCGCCGCCCCTGACCACGGGGACCTCGACGACCTCACCCGCCTTCCCTTCGGCCTCGTAGTGCGCCAGCAGCCCGGCGACCGGCACGGGCAGGTCGACGTCGAGCGCCGGCGCGAGCCCGGAGTCGTAGGGGAAGGCCAGCAACGTGGCGTCGCCGGGGACCTGGGCGGCCACCGAGGCAACAGTCTCGATCGGCACTGTCACTCCTCATACGTGGGCGGCCCTGGCACGCGGGAGCACGCCAGGGCCGAAGGTGAAGATCGTCGGGGAGGGTCTCAGCCGATGACGTTCTGCAACGCCTCGCCGAGCGCTTTCGCCTCGTCCGGGGAGATCTCCACGACGAGCCGTCCGCCACCTTCCAGGGGCACGCGCATGACAATGCCTCGCCCTTCCTTGGTGACCTCGAGCGGACCATCGCCGGTCCGCGGCTTCATCGCCGCCATGCGTGCATCCCTTCCTGCCTTGGGCTCCCGCGGCCCGCGATTTCCGACCTCTCCGACCACCCGTAACGCGGTGGTCGGCGTATTCACGTCTTCTGTGATGTCCTATTCTCCCGCATCGAGAGCCCTCATGGGTAACGATCTCCTCCCAGAATGCGTTGTCGAGCGGGTCGAAGCGCTCCAAACTGGACTTCGTGCACGCACGATCCGCCCTGTTCGACCTGTACGGAGACCACCTGCGATCACGTGGCGGGCAGGCGTCCGTGGCCGCTCTCGTACGACTCATGAAGCCCCTGGAAATCGCTGCTCCAGCGGTGCGTACGGCCGTTTCCCGGATGGTCCGGCAGGGCTGGCTGCGGCCGGTCCGGCTGCCCCGCGGACCCGGTTACGGGCTCACTCCGAAGTGCGTCAGAAGACTGGACCAGGCGGCGTTGAGAATTTACCGAGCCGGGACCTTGAGCTGGGACGGCCGCTGGCATTTGATCGTGTTCCCGCCCGTCAGGGAACGTCCGCGCCGCGAACGCGTCAGGGCCACGCTGACCTTCCTCGGCTACGCGGCGCTGTCCGACAGCACCTGGATCGGCCCGCGCTCCTCCACCGAACTGGACAACCTGCTGGAGAGCGAGGGAATCCGGGCCGATAGGTTCGACGCGGAGCTGGAGGGCGACCCGCGCGAGCTGGTCGCCCGGGCATGGGATCTGGACGCGATCGGCGAGGCGTACGCGCGGTGGCACGCCGAGGCTGACACGCTGATCAGCGCCCTGCCCGCCCACGCCCCGCCGGACCAGGTCTTCGCGACAAGGAGCAAGCTCGTGCACGGATGGCGGAACTTCCTGTTCCGTGACCCTGGCCTGCCGCCCGAGCTGCTGCCCACCGGCTGGCCTGGAGAGAAGGCCAGGGCGTTCTTCGAGCAGGAGGCGGCCCGGCTGCTGCCCGTAGCCGCCGCGTTCGTCGACAGGGAGTTGCATTGATCCGCTATGACGTGGCCGACGCCGTCGCCACCATCACGCTCGACCGGCCCGACGCGATGAACTCGCTCACGGCAGAGCTGAAGACCGCCCTGCTGGAGGCGCTGCGGAAGGCGGCGGCCGATTCAGGCGTGCGCGCCGTCCTGCTGACCGGCTCCGGCCGGGCCTTCTGCGCGGGGCAGGACCTGCGCGAGCACGCCGCCAACCTGGAGGCCGGGCGCGGCCTGGCCGACACGGTGCGCGAGCACTACAACCCGATCGTCCAGCTCATCACC
>Ga0079224_100006577_pt1 | contig 15440 bp, 11 predicted proteins | sample Stecom2015_FD_80414 | JGI IMG/M metagenome (GOLD analysis project Ga0079224, IMG submission 80414) | Agricultural soil microbial communities from Utah to study Nitrogen management - Steer compost 2015 | ecosystem: Environmental > Terrestrial > Soil > Agricultural land | place: USA: Utah...
GCCTGCGCGCTCGCCGCCGCCGTCTGCGCCGAGCTCGCCGGCGTCACGCCCGCCTGCTTCGCCTTGTGCTCCGAGATCGCGTCCATCAGCTCGGGCGACAGCACGTCGTACGGCGGCAGGCCGAGCTCACGCAGCCGGCCGCGGACCTCGTCCATTCGCTCCGGATCGAAGCCGGCCTCGATGATCGACGAGCAGAACGCCGCGAACTTCGGCTCCGACCAGCCCTCGTCCGGCGAGAGCTCGGTGTGAATGAAGTCGAGCCCGTAGAACGGATGGCTCGTGTCCTCGATACGCCCGTACATGTGCGCGCCGCACTCGCGGCATGCATAGCGCTTGATGACCGCGCTCGAGTCCACGACCTCGAGCTTGTCGCCGTTGGCCGTCACCTCGAGCTTGTCGCGGGGGACGACGGCGACCATCGAGAACAGCGCGCCCTCGGGCTTCCAGCACTTCGTGCAGCCGCAAATGTGGTTGTGCGCGCTCTGGCTGTCGACCCTGACCTCGACTGCCCGATCCGTGCAGAGGCACCTCAACGTTCCTCCGGTGAAATCGCTCGCGGCAGCTTTGATTCCATGGTCTACGGCCGGATGAATCGAGATCGCCATTTGTTGTTCTCCTGATCTGAAGAGCGGCGGTATTGCCCCTGATCGCAGCCTTACAAGCGGCCGAAGGCCGCGTGGTACCGAACAGTCCCCGATTTGCCCGCGAGCGCTCCGGGAGCGAGCTCGAGCGCGAGGAACGCGTCCTCGGGGACGTCGTACTCGCATTTCAGACCGAAGCGCGAAGCGGGAGCGAAGCCGAAGCGGGGGTAGTAGTCCGGGTGGCCGACGACGACGACCCCGAGCACGCCGAGCTCCCGGCAACGCTCGAGCCCGGCGCGGACCAGCGCCGAGCCGATCCCGCGCCCCTGGTAGTCGTAGAGCACGGCTAGCGGCGCAAGCCCCATCAGCTTCGCTTCCGGGTGCTCGTCGACGGTCACCGGCGAGAACATCACGTGACCGACGATGACCCCGTCCTCCTCGGCGACGAGCGAGATGCGCGGGTCTGCCTCGGCACGCAGCTGGTCGACGAGCTCGGTTTCGCCGCCGGTGTCGAACTCGGCGGACACGATCTCACGGACGGCCTGCAGGTCTCGGTCTTCCTCGTCGCGTATCCGCATCTGCGCTCTTCCCCCTCGACTCCGCGCGCCGCAAACGAAGCCGAATCCCGAGCCGCTATTTGATCCCTGCGGGGCGCATCATGCAAGACGGGTCACCGGCGCGGGCAGCTTCGCGACCGCCCTGACGGTATCGATCGTGTCCGCATCCTCGGCGCGCTTGTCCGGCCGGTAGCGCAGCACGCGAGCGAAGCGCAGCGCGAGCCCGCCCGGATATCGCCGGCTCTCCTGCAGCTCGTTGAAGGCGACCTCGACGACGAGCTCCGGGCGGACATGCACGACGTGCCCGTCGCGCTCGACGGCGAGAGCCGTCAGGCGCTCGGTCTGCCATGCAAGCATCTCGTCCGTGAGGCCTTTGAACGTCTTGCCGAGCATCACGAAGCCGCCGTCCGGGCCGCGGGCGCCGAGGTGCAGGTTGCTGAGCCAGCCGCGGCGTCGTCCGCTGCCCCATTCCGCCGCGAGCACGACGAGGTCGAGCGTGTGCGGGACCTTGATCTTGAGCCATGCGGCGCCGCGGCTGCCCGCCTCGTAAGGCGCGTCGAGCGCCTTCGCCATCAGCCCCTCGTGGCCGGCATCGAGCGCCGCGGCCAGGAAGCGCTCGGCATCGTCCGTGCTCGACGTCACGGTGCGCGGCACGATGAGGTCGGGCGGAACGAGGTCGGCGAGGCGGGCGGATCGCTCCGCGGTCGGCCGGTCGACGAGATCGCCGCCGTCGGCGTACAGGCAGTCGAAGCAGAACAGCGACAACGGCAGCGCGTCGGCATGCGCGTCGACGCCGCGGATCCGGCCGAAGCGACGCATCGTATCCTGGAAGGGGCGAGGCCTGCCGGACGGCTCGAGCGCGAGCACCTCGCCGTCGAGCACGAAGCCGGTCGCGGGCAGCGCGTCGATCCGGCCGACGATCTCGGGAACGCTCGCGGTCACGTCGCGCCCGCTTCTCGAGTAGAGCCGCACGCCGGCGTCCCCCTTGTGGATCTGCACGCGCGCGCCGTCGAGCTTGTACTCGAGCGCGGCCTCGCCGAGGCTCTCGAGCGCCGCGCCGACGTCCGGGGCCGGGCTTGCGAGCATCGGCTTCACGAACTCGTAGAGCTGGAGGCGAAATCGATCGAGTCCCGCGGGGCCCTCGGCGAGCGCCGCTTCGGCCACGACGGCAGCGTCGCCGGCCAGCATGATCGCCCGGCGAACGGCCGCGGGCGGCGCGGCGGAGGCCGCCGCGATCGCGTCGGCCATCACCCCTTCGAGCGCGCCCTGGCGCAGCTCGCCGAGGAGCAGGCGGACGAGGAATCGCTGCTCGACGTCCGTCGCTTTCGAGAGCAGCGCCGCGAGCGCCTCCCGGCGGCGCGCGCCGGAGCCCTTGCCGGCAATCGAGCGCAGGCCGTCGAGCGCGGCGCGCGCTTCGTCGATCGACAACGTCGGCGCGGCGGCGGCCGGCACGTCGCGCAGCGCGTGCAGCGCCGCGGCGCCGATGCCGAGGCGGCCGCCCGGATGAACGCCGGACAGCCATGCAACCGCCGTGCGGCGCTCGGCCGGCCCGGCGGCGCGCAGCACCTCGGCGAGCAGCCGGACCTTCTCGAGCCGGCTGCGCGTCGCAGCGACGGCATCCGAGGTCTCCGCAAGATCGCGCAGGCGCATGGCATCACTCGAGAGAAAAACTGGTGTCAGACACCCATTTTCGCCGCGGGGAGAAAAAATGGTGTCAGACACCCTTTTTCGTCCGCGGCCGCCGTTCCTCGAAGCGCCGTGGCCGAAAAAGGGTGTCTGACACCATTTTTTCTCGGCAGGGGTCGGAGGACAGCCCCCGACCCCGATTCTCGCTCAGACGCGACGGGCGCGCCGCCGCAGGCGGAGCAGCAGCACGCCGAACGCCATGCCGACGAGCTCGAGCAACCCGGCCGCGCCGCCACCGCCGCCAGAGCTCGGCGGCTGCTGCTGCGGAGGCGGCGGGTTCGGGTTCGTCGGCGTCGACGACGCTGCCGCGACGGTGATTGCGAAGGCTTGCTCCGCGACGGCGCCCGCCGCATCGGTGACCTGAAGCACGACGTCGTGGCTGCCTACGTCCGCCGCGTCCGGCGTACCGGAAAGGGTGGCTGTGCCGTCGCCGTTGTCGGTCAGATCGAGCCAGTCGGGCACCGTCGGCGCGGCGATCGCGAGCGTGTCGTCCGAGTCCGGATCGCTGGCCTGAATCGCATAGCTGTACGCGCTGCCTTCCGTCGCCAACGCGACCGGCGAGCTCGAGAAGCTCGGAGCCGAGTTCTCGGCGGGCGGCGTAGGCGCCTCCTCCACCGTGATCGTGTACGCCTGCGTCGCCGCGGCGCCCGTCGAGTCCGTCGCAACGAGCTCGACGGCATGATCGCCGACATGCTCGTCACCCGGTGTGCCGGCCAGCAACGCGGTGCCGTCTCCGTTGTCGGTCAACGCGAGCCAGTCCGGAAGCGCCGCCGCGGTGATCGTCAGCGCGTCGCCCTGCGGGTCCGTCGCCGCGATCGCGTACTCGTATGCCCCGCCTGCCGTCGCGCTCGCGACCGGTGCGCTCTCGAACGCCGGCGGCGCTACGTCGTCGATCGAGATCGTGAACGGCTGCTGCGCGGTCATGCCGTTCGCATCCGTCACGTCGAGCACGACCTCGTGATCGCCGAGCTCGGCGTCCGTCGGCGTGCCGACGAGCGCCGCGGTGCCGTCGAGGTTGTCGGTCAACGTGAGCCACGCCGGCAGGACGGAAGCCGTGATCGTCATCGCATCGCCGTCCGGATCCTCGGCGACAACGTCGTAGCGGTATTCCGTTCCGACTCCGCCCGACACCGTCGGCGTGCTCGTGAAGGTCGGCGGACTGCCCGCCGCGACGACCGAGATCGTGAAGCGCTGCTGCGCCGTGAGCGCATTCGCGTCGGCGACGTCGAGCACGACCTCGTGATCGCCGACGTCCTCGACCGCCGGCGTGCCGGACAACGAGCCCGTGCCGTCGCCATTGTCGACGAACGTGAGCCACGCAGGGAGCGTGGAAGCGGTCAAGGTCAGCACGTCGCCGTTCGGATCGACGGCTGCGGCGTCATACGCATACGCTGTGCCGGCGGTGGCGGTCCGCACCGGCTCGCTCGTGAACGACGGCGCATCCGAGCTCAGCGCGACGCTGTCGAGCGCAAGCGCGCCGGCGGCGACCGGCGACTTCGAGCTCATCTCTACGCGCCAGACGAGGTCCGATCCGCGCACCGCCTCCGGAAACACGACCGGACCGCCGCCCGGCGTGACGTGCGTCCAGTTCACGCCACCGTTGCTCGATGCCCAGAACTCCGCCTTGTTGTGCGCGGACGGCTCCGCGAACGATGCGTCGAGCGCTACTGAGGCGATCGGCCCGTCCTCCGTATCGACCGGAAGCGACGTCGCGTAGCCGGATAGCTGAAGCGCAGGCGCCGCGCCGGACGCTTGACCGATGTTGCGGTAAAGGCGGTTCACCTGAGGCAGCGCCGTGCTCACCTCGTCGCGCTCCTCATTGCCCGCGATCGCGTCGACGTCGCCGTCGCGATCGACGTCGCCCAAGACGATCACGTTCGTCACGTCCATGTCCCCGCCGATCGTGCCGCCATCCGTGAAAACGCCTGTGCCGTCGTTCAGATAGAGCCGGTTCGCGAAGCGGGTGACGTTTGGCTGCGGCGCCTCGAGCCCCGCCGTGCTGAGCAGGATATCGAGATCGCCGTCGCGGTCGACATCGCCGAGCGTAACGTGATGCGTGTATGCGGGATCGTTCGGGACCGTGAAGTCGGTCGGCACCGTCGCATTCGAGAACGGCGCGGTCGGATCGCCCGAGTTGAGATAGATCCTGCTCACGAGCCCCGGCAAGTAGTTGCCGACGACGAGGTCGAGCGCGCCGTCACCGTTCAGGTCGCCGAGCGCGCCGGCTTGCGAGTTGTCGGTCTCGGCGCCGATGTCGATCGGGGCGCCGAAATTGCCGGCGCCGTCGTTCAGGAAATAGACGTTCGGTCCGACCTCGTTGACCAGCACGACGTCCATGTCGCCGTCGTTGTCGAGATCGCCGACGAGCGCGATTTGCGTGTGCAGGCCATTCGTGTCGATCGACTGCGCGGGCACGCCGTTCGTCCCGAAAGGCTCGTCGGGGTTGCCGGTGTGAAAGTGAACGACGCTGTCGCGGAACTCGTGCGTGCCGACGATGACGTCCAGCCAGCCGTCGCCGTTCATGTCCGCGAGCGCGACGCTGTCTGCGCGGGCGGGATCTGGACCGACGTCGTACGCGGCGTAGTCGATGCCGTTGCCGGAGTTCAGATATAGCCTCGTCTGACTGTTCAGGTTCGATGCGACGATGTCGAGATCGCCGTCGCGATCGATGTCTCCGATCGCGATGCCGCGCGTATTCCCGCTGTCGGTCGTGAGATCGGTGCGCGGAAGGAAGTTGCCAGTGCCGTCGTTGAGATAGACGCCGCTGCGCCCGGTCGAGCCTTCGGCGAGATCGAGCCATCCGTCGCCGTTGAGATCGCCCAGCGCGAGCGCGCGAGTGGTTTGCGGAAGCGTGCCGATCACCTCGCCCGTACCCGCCGGATCGAACGGAGCGATCAGCGGCTCGGCGCTCGGCAGCACGAGCTGGCCCGGTGACGAAGCGCCCCAATCGGCGGTCGTACGGTCGCCGTCCATCAGATGGTCGTTGTCGAACGACTCGGTGAACGGCAGCCCTTCATGATCGGCCGATGCGATGCCGGCTGCTCCGAAGAGCACGAGCGCAATCGAGCAGGCAAGCGAGCGCGGTTGCAGCCGATGTCCGTCCGTTTCCCGTCCCGATTGGGCAGGCCAGATCGAATCCCTCATCTCGTTCTTCTCCGTTCAGAAACGTCGTTGTCGGCAGATGGCCGCGAGCGGCAGCGAACGCTTTTCTCGACGACGCCTCCCGCTCCGAACCTGCCCGCTACCGCTCAATGAGCCTTCGAGGAATCGTGATGTCGTGAGCTCCCTTCGGGCGCGGTACGGATCTGCTGCTTGTAATTTCTGTCGGAGGCCGTCGATGCAGATTCCATGCCACGGGTCAAGACGCTTTCGCGAGCCCGCGAAACGCGCTTCGCCGCACGTCGATCACGAAATTTGGAAGCGACGCTTGCAATCACGGAAAGATTTGACGCAATGCAGACGGGGGGGATTCGATCGGTTCGGGGCCCGAACCGAACCGCCGTGCGGGGCGAGCGAGGACGAGCGGCACCCAAGCGCAGAGTCTCGAGAAGGCAAGCGCGCTCGGGAGCGCGGCGGCGATTGATGTATATTGAGCACCCGCCCGTCGGTGCTGCACTCGGCACGCGGTCTCGCAGATCGCCCGCGCCGGCCGTCACGCACGATGACAACAAGACGGCCAGAGCTTTAAGACGTTCATCAGCGAAGGAGATTTGGCTTGGAAGTCGATGCCTGGCTAACGCTGGCCGTCGTCGCCGTAACGATGCTGCTTCTGATCGGCACACGCGTCTCGCCCGATCTGCTGCTCGTCGGCGCGCTGACCGTGCTGATCGTCGCCGGCGTCATGTCGCCGGCGGAGGCGCTGTCCGGGCTCGGCAATCCGGGTCTTGCGACAGTCGGCGTGCTGTATGCCGTCGTCGCCGGGCTCACCGACACGGGCGCCGTGCACGCGTTCGGCTCGCGCTTGCTCGGCCGTCCGCAGAGCGTCCCTTCCGCGCTCACTCGGCTGATGGTGCCCGTCACCGCGATGAGCGCGTTCCTGAACAACACGCCCGTCGTCGCGATGCTCGTCCCCGTCGTCGAGGACTGGGCTAAGCGAGCAGGCATCGCCGTGTCGAAGCTGATGATCCCGCTGAGCTATGCCGCGATCCTGGGCGGCATGTGCACGCTGATCGGCACGAGCACGAACGTCATCGTCTATGGCCTCGCACAGGAGCGAAGCGATGTCGGGCCGATCGGCTTTTTCGAGGTCGGCGCCGTCGGCTTGCCCGCGGCGATCGTCGGCGTGCTGTACGTGCTCGCGACGCAGAAGTGGCTGCTGCCCGAGCGGCGCTCGCCCCTGCGCGACGTCGGCCAGACACGCGAGTATGCGCTCGAGATGCTGGTCGAGGAGTCGAGCCCGATGATCGGCAAGAGCGTCGAGCAGGCGGGCCTTCGGAATCTGCCGGGCGCGTTCCTCGCGGAGATCGACCGCGACGGCACGCTGATTCCGGCCGTCGCTCCGACCGAGACGTTGCGCGCGAAGGATCGGCTGCTGTTCGTCGGGGTCGTCGAGTCCCTGGTCGACCTGCTGCGCATGCGCGGCCTTTATCCCGCGCCGGAGCAGCTCTTCAAGCTGACCGCCCCGCGTCCCGAGCGGCGCATCGTCGAGGTCGTCGTCGCGGAAAGCTGTCCGATGGTCGGCACGACCATCCGCGAAGGCCGGTTCCGCTCGCGCTACGACGCGGTCGTGATCGCGGCCGCGCGCAACGGCGAGCGCTTGCGCGGCAAGATCGGCGACATCGAGCTGCGGGCGGGCGACACGCTGCTGCTCGAGTGTCGTCCGTCGTTCGCGGAGCGGCAACGCAACTCGAAGGATTTCCTGCTGGTCAGCGAAGTGCAGAAAGCGTACATCCCGCGGCACGAGCGCGCGTGGGTCGCGGCCGCCATCCTTGCCGGCATGGTGGCGCTCGTCGCGGCAGAGCTCATGTCGATGTTCGAGGCGGCGCTCGTCGCGGCGGCGCTGATGCTCGTGACAGGCTGCACGACGTCGAGCTCGGCCCGCTCGAGCATCGATTGGTCCGTGCTGATCGTGATCGGCGCATCGCTCGGCATCGGGCAGGCGCTGCAATCGAGCGGCGCTGCCGGAGTGATCGCGGAGACGTGGATCGGCGCGTTCGGCGATCAGCCGTGGCTGGCGCTGCTCGGCATCTATGTGCTGACGAATCTCTTCACCGAAGTACTGACCAACAACGCCGCGGCCGTGCTCATCTTCCCGGTCGCCGCCGCAACGGCGGCGAGCCTCGGCGTCAGCTTCGAGCCGTTCGTCTTCACGATCATGATGGCGGCCTCGGCCGGCTTCGCGACGCCGATCGGCTACCAGACGAACCTGATGGTGTACGGCCCTGGCGGCTATCGCTTCTCCGACTACGTAAAGTTCGGCGTGCCGCTGAACGTGCTCGTCGGCGCGGTGACCGTCCTTCTAGCGCCGCTGATCTGGCCGTTCAATCCGTGACGTTCACCCGCCGCTAGGGGCGCCTGCGGATTGCGCCGCCGGGCCCGCTTCTTCACGTTGCGAGAACGGGTTCGCATTCGGAGGTGACGCCATGGCAACGTGCGAGAAGTGCGGCAACGACTACGACAAAGCGTTCACGGTCACGATGAACGGCGGCGCTCATACGTTCGATTCGTTCGAGTGTGCGATCAATACTCTGGCGCCGACGTGCCGCCACTGCGGCAATCGAATCATCGGGCACGGCATCGAGGCGGGCGGGTCGATGTTCTGCTGCGCGCACTGCGCGCACCGTGAAGGCGTCACGCAAGTCGCCGACCGCGCCTGATCCCCATCGCGTCGCTGCTCGACGCCGATATTCTACCGAGCTCGAGGCCATCGCACGCGACCCCGCATACGGCTCTGCCGCTTCGATTATCATCCATGCGACTTACGGAATGCGGCAAGGAGTCGCGCTTTATGGACCGACGCATCGGATTCATCGGCCTCGGCGTGATGGGCACGCCGATGGCATCGCATCTTGCCGCGGCGGGCTACGAGCTGACCGTCCTCGACATCGATCGGACGAAGGCGGAGCGGCTGGCCGCACAGCATCGTGCGGTGCGGATCGCGGAAACGCCGCGCGGCGTCGCATCCGAGGCGGGCATCGTGATCACGATGCTGCCGTCGGGAGAGTACGTACGGGAGGTCGCGCTAGGCGAGCACGGCCTGCTCGACGGCTTCGCGCCCGACGCGCTGCTGATCGATACCTCGTCGTCCGAGCCCGAGCTCACGGCGGAAACGGCCGCGGCGCTGCGGGCGCGGGGGGTCGACACCGTGGATGCGCCCGTATCCGGCGCCGAGTGGGGCGCGAAGCGTGCGGAGCTCGTCTTCATGGTCGGCGGGAACCCGGCGAGCGTCGAGCGCGCGCGGCCGCTCTTCGACGTGATGGGGCGCCGGGTCTTTCATCTCGGCGGCGTCGGTGCCGGCCACACGATGAAATCGATCAACAATATGATCACTGCAATGACGCTGCTCGCGACGGCCGAAGGGCTCGCGCTCGGCACGAGACTAGGCCTCGACCCGAACGTCATGACGGACGTGCTGAACGAGGCGACCGGCATGTCGTGGATCTCCCAGACGCACATCAAGCAGCGGGTGACGAGCCGCGCATTCGACGACCCGTTCAAGCTCGAGCTCATGGTCAAGGACATTCGCATCGCGATGGAGCTCGCGGAGGCGAGCGGATTGCCGATGCCGTTCAGCGCGCACGGGCGCGAGCTGTGGAAGCGCGCCGAGGCCGCGGCGCCCCGCGGCGCCAGCGTCAGCGAGCTCGTGCGCTGGGTCGAGCGCGAATGCGGCGTCGAGATCCGCCCGAGCTGAAATCGGTGTCGGACACCTTTCTCGCGAAAAGGGTGTCAGACACGATCTTTCTCGTCAGCGATCTCGGACGAGGCTCGTGTACGCCCGATCGAGGAAGCTCGCCGGGTTGCCGTGGGCCTCGTCGAACTCCTCAGTGGGGCGAGCGGCGACGATCTGCTCGAGGCTCGCGCCGTCGTCGATCAGAGCGGAAAGCCGGTCGCGCACGGTCGAAAGCATCGCAACGTAGGCTTCGAGGTCGGCGTAGGTCGCGACGGGCCCGTGGCCGGGCACGACCGTCGTCCGCTCGTCGATGCGCTCGAGAACCTGCGTGCAGAACTCGATGACGCCGTCGAGGCTGCCGCCGTTGTCGGCATCGATGAACGGATAGCCCGCGGTGTTGAACACGTCGCCCATGTGCACGACGTTATGTCCCCGGAAGATCACGGCGGTGTCGCCCGTCGTGTGCGCCGGCCCGAAATGCAGCAGCTCGACCGGCTCGCCGTTGAAGTGGAACATCATTCCGTCGGCGAACGTGATCACGGGCAGCGCCGCCGCGGGATAAGCCGGCTGGTCACGTTGCGACGTGACGAGATTGATGACGTTGTCCTGCATCAGCATCCGCCGCGAGTTCTCGTGCGCGACGATCCACGTGCCTTCGGGCCCGAGGGCCATGTTCCCGTCGGCATGATCGAAGTGCCAATGCGTGTTGATGACGAAGTCGATGCCGCCGCCGCCGAGCTCGCGGATTTTCTCCTGGTACTTCGGCGCCATCTGCGGGAACTGATCGTCGACAGCGAGCACGCCCTGCTCGCCGATCGACACGATCATTGCGCCGCCGACGCCGAACAGCACGTGCAGCCCGTCGCCGAGCGGCTCGGACGTGATCGGCGTCGCGCGCAGCGCCTCATCGAGATTTCCGAGCTGAGCCAATGCGGGCGCGGCGAGCCCGACGGCCGCGCCGAGCGCCGCGGCTATTCGCACCTGAATCATCGACGCAACCTCCCCCACGGAAAAACGGTGTCAGACACTCATTTCGAGAAAATTCGTGTCAGACACCATTTTCGAGAAAAATCGTGCCAGGCACGCTTTTTCGAGAAATTGGTGCCTGACACCCTTTTTGCCCGTCAGGCGACCTTCTCGGGCTTGTGCGTTTCGGCCGAACGGATGATCGCCTCCGTGACGGACGCGCCGTGCACCATCTCGTCGAGCGGGATCGGGAAAGGCTCGTCTCCCATCGCCGCGGCCGCGAACGACTCGAGCGTCGCCCGCGTCACGTCGCAACGCTCGGCCTCCCACGTCTCGGCCGGGCCCTTTACCGGCTTGAAGATGCACTTGCCGAAGAGACGCGTGCGCCGCTCCTCGGACGACGCGCCCGCGACGTGCGTCATGCCCTCGAGCCTCACGTAGCCTTTCGAGCCGTAAACCTGGAAGGAGAAGCCGCCGCCGGTCGCGGTCATCGTGCCGAGATAGCCGGACATGCCCTCCTTCATGCGAAACAGCACCGACGTCGTGTCGTCCGCATCGATCTCTACGACGCGCCGGAAACTCTGGCAGTACACCTCGTCGATGAAACCGCAAAGATCGACCATCCCGTCGACCGCGTGCACGCCCATCGGCGTGAGCCCCCCGCACGGCGTCTCCTCGCGGTTCGCGCGCCACGCCTCGGGCTTCAGGAACAGCGCGTTCGGGAACGTCATCGTCGCCTCGACGTGCAGGATCACGCCGAGGTCGCCGTTGTCGATCTGGTTGCGCAGCTTCGTCATCTCCGGATGCCAGCGGCGGTTGTAGCCGAGCCCGAGCGCGACGCCGGCGCGCTTGACCGCCGCGACCGCCTCCTCCGCCTCGGCCTTCGTCAGCGCGAACGGTTTCTCGCAGAAGACGTGCTTGCCCTTGCCCGAGGCCGCGACGACCTGCTGAACGTGCATCGAGTGCGGCGTCGCGAGGACGACGGCATCGACGTCGGGCGCTTCCAGCACTTCGTCGAAGCTCGAATAGAGCTTCAGCTTGTGCTCTTCGGCGAAACCCTTCACGTCGTCATTGATCGTGCGCGTCGTACCCGCGACGAACCGCATCCGGTTGCTTTGTCCCGATACGGCCTCGACGAGCGTGCGCCCCCACCAGCCGAGTCCTACGATTGCCGCGTTGATCATCCTATGTCTCCTCGCTCGGGGACTTGGGCCCCAGCCCGCATCGTCCTGTTATGAAAATGCTCTGCAAGCCACGCCGGTCTTACGCACGGCGTGGACGGCGCTCGCTATTTTAGTCCGCTCGCTCGCGCCTGGTCCCGGGCCATTACGGACCAGTCGAGGTCGCTCTCGCCGTGCGCAACTGCGCCGAGGAGACGATCCCGGTAGACATTGCAGCTCGGCAGCGGCACGCCCGCCGCCTCGCCGGCCGCAAGCGCGAGGTTCGCGTCCTTGAGGCCGAGCAGCGTCGTGAACCCGACCTTGTCATAGCTCTCGTTCGCGATGATGTTGCCGTAAACCTTGTATGCGGGCGCAGCGAACAGCCCGTCAGTCAGCACGTCGTTGAAGACCGCGGGCGCGACGCCGAACTTGCGCGTCAGCGCGAAACCCTCGCCCATCGCCTCGATCGCGCAGCCGAGCACCATGTTGTTCGCGAGCTTCACGGCCGCGGCGCCCGCCGGATTCGTGCCCGCATTGAATACGCGGCGGCCGAACAAACCGAACACGGGCGCGAGCTTGTCGATCGCATCGGCGGGACCCGCCGCGACGATCCCGAGCTGACCCGCGGCTGCGGCATCTGGCCGGCCGAGCACCGGCGCGGCGACGAGCACGCGGCCCTGGTCGCTGTGCACGCGCTCGAGCTCGGCGAGCAACGTCACGCTATGCGTGCCCATCGGCACGTGGATCGCGCCTTTCGGCAGCGACTCGAGGAGGCCGGCATCGACCACCTCGCGCAGCGCCTTGTCGTCGGTCAGCATCGTGAAGACGACGTCGCGCCCGGCCGCGGCTTCGCCGATGCTGCCGGCGACCTTCGCGCCGCGCCGCTCGAGCTCGTCGGCCTTCGAGCGCGTCCGGTTGTAGACGACGAGGTCGTGCTCGCCGCCGACGATCCGGCCGCCGATTGCCTGCCCCATGCGGCCAAGTCCGATGAATCCGATTTTCATGTTCTTGTGGTCTCCTCGGGGAGGAAAAATGGTGTCAGACACCATTTTTCTTCGTGGGAAGTTCGCATCGATTACCTGCTCCGGAAAAATGGTGTCTGACACCATTTTTCCCTTCCCAGGCTACAGCAGCTGGTCGCGCACCCACTCGAGCTCGCGCGTGACGTAGTCGACGATGTCGCCGGTCTTCAGGTGCTCGGGCAGCACGTCCCACGTGTACGTCTCGATCTCGAGGTGCGGCGACAGCTTGTTCTCCTTGTGGAACTTGAGCGCGTCCTCGATTGCGAAGCGCGTCGTCTTGAAGTCGCCGAGATCGTCGAGGAAGACCGGAACGTGGAAGTGCGTGCGCCACTCCCGCTCGCCGCCCGGATCCTTGTCCCATGCCTCGAACGCGTCGCCGAGATTCAGGAACCGCGTGAGCTCCCCGTTGCGCCGCTCGACGGTCTGCGTCAGATACACCGTGTCGGCATACTGGCGAAGCGCATCGACCTTCTCCTGCGTGACCTGCGGCACGCGCACCGCGGCCGCCTCCTGCAGCTTGAAGACCGGGATGCCCTTGTCCGCAAGCGTCCGCAGCGACGCGCCGATATCCTCGTACTCGACGGCCTGATGGCAGATGTCGTACACCATGCCGAGGTGCTCGCGGAGCGCCGCAACCGCGTCGTTGCGCGAGATGCCCGTCTGCTCGGCCAGCGATTTCACCGCATCGTCGGCGTACAGGTGATTCGTGAAGTAGTCGACGGCCTCCTCGGTCGTCTCGAGGAAGCACGCGGGCTCGGGCTCGAGCGCGAGGCGCACGAGCATGTCCGTCCGTTCCCGGATCTTCACGAGGTGCGCGACGGTGCCGATCACTTGCCGCGTGTAGGCCGCGACGACGTCCGGCCCCGTGACCCGCGGCTTGAATCCGAGCGGCGGGCTCTGGATCGTCGGGTCGATCCCGGGCACGCAGACCTCCGCGAGGATGTCCGCGACCCGCTTCGTGTACGTCGCGCGCTCGTCGCTGCGCCAGTCGGGCTCGTAGACGCGCTCCATCACGACCGTGTTCTTGAACGGGCCGTACGGAAACGCGTTGACGGTGTAGAGGTACATGTCCCGCTCGTCGAGGAACGCCTTCAGCTTCGCGCGCTCCTTCGGGTCCGCCGTCAGAGCCTCCGCCGATGCTGCGGAAATCCGCAACGAGACGCCAAACGAACTATTCGGTGCGATGCGCTCTTTGACCCTCGGGACGTAGCGGTTCAGGCTGTCCCAGATCTCCGGCCACGTGTCGCCGGGGTGGACGAGGGTCGAATACGTCAGATGGCCGAGGCCGCTGCCCAAATCCATGTAAATCTCCTTGAACGCCCGCACGGGGCGAATCGGTGGTGCCGTCTCGAGCCGCGAAGCGAGCGGCGGTGCGCCGAGCCAGGGTTGTGGACCGCCGGCATCTACAATATTGTATCCGGCCTATTCACGAATTGCCGGAGCCAAATGGAATGCTGCGTGCCACGGCCAACCTGATTCTACCGACCACCGTCACCGGGTCCCTGCCAAGGCCGAGCTGGTACACCGAAAATCTCGGGCTGCGCAGCTTTCTCGAGGCGATGGTCGAGACGCGTTTCCGCGAGCAGTACGAGGACGCGCTCGCGGTCTACGTCACCGAGCAGACGGTCGCCGGCCTCGATATCTTCACCGACGGCGATGCCCGTTTTTCCGCGGATATCGGCGGTCAGAGCTGGACCAGCTATCCGGCCTCGCACATGTCGGGCTTCGACCGGCTGCCGAAGGCGGCGAAGGTCGGCGCCGGCGGCATCGCGTTCCCGCGGGGTCACATCCTGCACGACTACATCGAGGCGCGCGTGATGCCGAGCATCGTCGGGCCGGTCGGGCGCGGCAACATGCAGTACGCGGCGATCTGGAAGGCCGCGCAGCGCATGACGCCGAAGCCGGTGAAATTCGGCACGGTCACGCCGGAGCTCGTCGCATTCGCGGTTCAGGATTACCACTACAAGGATATCCGCGAGCGCATCTGGGCGATCAGCGACGCGTTCAACGAGGAGCTGCACGAGCTCGCCGACGCGGGCTGCCCGGTCATCCAAATGGAGGAGCCGCAGATCCACCTGCTCGCCGCGCGCGGCATCGTCGACGACAAGATCAACCCGCAGTTCATGCTCGAGGTGTTCAACAACACCGTCAAAGGCCTGCGCGACAAGACCGAGGTCTGGTGCCACACGTGCTGGGGCAACCCGTCGCAGCAGCGCATGTTCGCCGAGGTGCAGTCGTACAAGCCGGCGCTCGAGATTCTGAACAAGGTCGACGCCGACGTGATCACGTTCGAGTCGGTCAGCTCGGACGGCATGGACCTCGAGGCGATCGGGCAGCACATCACGGACATGAAGGTCGCGATCGGCGTTATCGACCATCACTCGCTGCAGGTCGAGCGGCCGGAGGCCGTCGCGGAGCACATTCGCCGCGCGCTGAAGTCGATTCCGGCCGAGCGGCTCGTGATCTCGTCCGACTGCGGCATGGGCCGCGAGGGCATGAGCCGGCGTCATGCGCTTTACAAGATGGGCGCGCTCGTCCAGGGCACGAACATCGTCCGCAAGGAGCTCGGCGTGCCGCAGGCGGAGTGCCTGCTCGCGGATCCGAAGCTCTCGCTCGTCCCGCAAGCCTGACGGCAGCCC
>Ga0079224_100006579_pt1 | contig 15437 bp, 14 predicted proteins | sample Stecom2015_FD_80414 | JGI IMG/M metagenome (GOLD analysis project Ga0079224, IMG submission 80414) | Agricultural soil microbial communities from Utah to study Nitrogen management - Steer compost 2015 | ecosystem: Environmental > Terrestrial > Soil > Agricultural land | place: USA: Utah...
CTCAACGTTTGGAAACGGGAGCTACAAGGGGAGGACAACATGCCAACCGTTCGGGAAATCTGGCTCAGCAGCGAGGCGGATCTCATCCAGCGGTACGACGAACAGGGCCGGGAAATCACCACCGGCAACACGCACATGACCGCCGGCTTCGCGCTCGGCTGGGCGGTGCGCGAGGCGACGCTCACCAAGGTCGCGGTGGGCAAGCTCGACCAGAAAGTGGCCGCCATCGCCGCCACGCTCGACGAGCTCATCAAGCGCAACCCGCCCGCCGACACCAGCGCCCTGGTGAGCGAGCTGCGCCGCGTCGGTGACGACATCTGCCGCCAGCTCGCCGCCGCGACCGTGGAGCTCGCGTCCCTGCGCGCCACCCTAGCCGGCGCGGGGATCAGCAGCCTGGCCGCCGCCAAGCAGGAGTGACCGAGCCACACCGACGAGGGTGAACACCGATCACGGCAGCAGGATCAACCTGCTGCCGTGACGCCTGGATGGACGACTTCTGGATGGACGGCATCTGGATGAAACGACAGAGGTGGTGGACGCCCTCACCACGTGCCAACCCACCAACCACCCCTGCCAAAGCGCGCGCCGCTGACCTGCCGACGGTCAGCTCTTGCGGAGGGCGTGGGATTCGAACCCACGAGGGCGGTCACCCGCCCTACCGGTTTTCAAGACCAGCGCCATCGGCCACTAGGCGAGCCCTCCCAGCGACGGCACGCTCCGGCCTCAGAGCGCGCGCTCCACGTCCGGAGCAACCGTCTCTCCGAACATAGTCTGCCACGCCAGTCCGGCTCGCTGGGTAGCCCGTCCGCGGGGCGCTGCCACCCAACCTCTGCTCGGCGAGGTAGAAACGAACCATGCGTGCGATCATGATCCCGGAGCCCGGTGGACCCGAGGCGCTCGTCTGGACCGAGGTGCCCGACCCCGAGCCCGGCCCGGACGAGGTCGTCATCGACGTCGTCGCTACCGCGGTCAACCGCGCGGACCTGCTGCAGCGGCAGGGCTTCTACCCGCCTCCGCCGGGCGCGCCGCCGTACCCCGGCCTGGAGTGCGCGGGGGTGATCAGCGCGGTCGGGCGGGACGTGACCGGCTACCGGGTCGGTGACGAGGTCTGCGCGCTTCTCGCCGGCGGCGGCTACGCGGAGAAGGTCGCGGTGCCCGCCGGGCAGCTCCTGCCGATCCCCGAAGGGGTGTCGCTCGTCGACGCCGCGGCCCTGCCTGAGGTCGCGTGCACGGTGTGGTCGAACGTGGTGCAGCTCGCCAAGCTCACCAAGGGAGAGACGCTGCTGGTCCACGGCGGCGGCAGCGGCATCGGGACGTTCGCGATCCAGCTCGGCGCGGCGCTCGGCGCCACCGTGATCACCACGGCGCGGGCGGCCAAGCATGAGCGGCTACGCGAACTCGGCGCCCACCACACGATCGACTACACCAGCCAGGACTTCGTCGAGGAGACGAAGCGGATCGCGGGCGGCGCCGACGTCATCCTCGACATCATCGGCGGTGCGTACCTGCCGCAGAACGTGTCCGCCCTCGCCACCGGCGGCCGGCTCGTGGTGATCGGGCTGCAACGCGGCCGCAAGGGCGAGTTGGATCTCAACAAGCTGCTGGCCAAGCGCGCCTCCGTGCACGGCACCACGCTGCGGGCCCGCCCGGTCGCGGAGAAGGCGGAGATCGTACGGGGGGTGCGGGAGCAGGTCTGGCCGCTGATCGCCTCCGGGACGATCCGGCCGGTGATCGACCGCCGCTTGCCGATCACCCAGGCCGCCGAGGCGCACCGAATCGTTGACGCCAGCGAACACTTCGGCAAGGTGCTCCTCACCGTCAAGGAATGACCGGTGAGGGGCGCCTTGCCCCTTTCCGCGTCTCAGCCCAGCCGATCAACGGCCGGCTCTTGATGAGGTCTCGTGGTGAGGTCTCTTACGACTTCTTCTGGCGTCGGGCGCGCTCGCGACCCAAAATCCAGATTGCCTCGACGCCGTCCTTCCACGTGATCTTCTTGCCCTCTTCCCGGCTGCGCGCCCGATAGCTGATCGGCACCTCGTACGGGCGGATCTTCCGCCGTAGCAGCTTCCCGGTGATCTCGGCTTCCATTCCGAAGCCGCGGGAGCGGATGTCCAGCGAACGGTAGAGGGAGATGGGCAGCAGCTTGAAGCAGGTCTCCAGATCGCCGATGTAGGAGTTGAAGAGGACATTGGCGACGGTCGTGACGGCTTTGTTGCCCATCACGTACCAGAAGCTGTAGGCGCTGTGGCTGCCGAAGGTGCGGTTGCCGTAGACGACGGTGGCCCGCCCGTCGAGGACCGGGTCCAGCAGCTTCGGAATGTCCTGCGGGTCGTACTCGAGGTCGGCGTCGAGGATGACCATGTAGTCACCCTCGGCGTGATCCACGGCGGTCCTGATCGCCGCGCCTTTGCCCACGTTGCGCGGGTGCGTGATGACCCGCACCCGGTCGTCGTCGATACGGCCGAGGATCTCCGCCGTACCGTCACGACTGCCGTCGTCAACGATGATGAGCTCGATCTCGCACGGATAGTCGACCGCCAGCGCCTCCTTGACTGCGTCCGCGATGCGGTCTTCCTCGTTGTAGACCGGCATGAGGATCGAGAGCTTCACAGGAGTCTCCACGGGCTGACGACGGAACGGGTCTTAGGGTAGCTTCACCGCCACACCCCGGCGGGCCCGGATACCGATTGAGCCATGTCGCCGAGTCCACCGGCAACGGGCCCCGTACCCGTCGGCCCGATGGGCGGTCTGCCACCCCAGTGCCGGCGCGGCCACGGCCGCGCCGCTTGATGCGCGAGGCCCCACCCGCCAGGCCACGTGCGCGTCACCCCAAGCTCGATACGCCAGTCGCAGCGGCGTCTCCTGGCGGCCGCTGCCGGGTCACCCCGCGACCCCGCCACAGCGTACGCCGACCGTGCGCGGTCAAGGGCGGCCGGCGGCCACGACCTCGTGCGTCGGCGGCTCAGTGTCCACGTGCGAGGAGGGAACCGAGACGGCGGGCGTGGCCGGCGTCTCGTGAGTCGGGCTCAGCGGGCGGCGCGCGCTGGCGCGCGCGGTGCGGAGCTGTGACCGGAACGCGTGCGTGAACAAGGCGTCCACGTGCCACACCTGCTTCGGGTGGCCCACCTTGATGAGGAAGCGCTCCCGGATCCCGTCGACGGCGGTGGCCGCGAACTCCACCGCGCCGAGCCGTGGATCGGCGTTCCAGGTCACATTGCTCAAGTGGTGCAGTTCAGTGTTGAGGTGCAGCCGCAGCTTGTGCAGCAGCCGGGTCTCGTGCGTGACGACCAGACGCCGATGGGTGAGCAGGAAGAGGAAGTCGCCGTGCATCGGCCGCTCGGGGCGGTCGCATTTGCTGACCAGGACTGTCACGTCGTCCGGCTCGACGCAGCGCCGCAGCACCGGCATGTGCCGGCTCACCGTAGCAATCGCGACACCGGTCTCCGCAGCCGCGGGCAGGAACGTTCGTGTAAACACGTCCATACCCAGGTAACGAACCGTCACCGCATAATGACGCGGCGACGTGATGGAAATTGCGGCTACAGAAGTTCCACGATGGTGGCGTTGGCCATGCCGCCGCCTTCACACATGGTCTGCAAGCCGTAGCGGATCCCGTTGTCCCGCATGTAGTGCAGCAGGGTCGTCATCAGCCGCGCCCCGGAGGCGCCCAGCGGGTGCCCGAGCGCGATCGCCCCGCCGCGAGGGTTGAGCCGCGCCGGATCCGCCCCGGTTTCGGCGAGCCACGCCAACGGCACGGAGGCGAACGCCTCGTTGACCTCGTACACGCCGATGTCGTCGAGGGTGAGCCCGGAGCGGCGCAGCACCTTCTCGGTCGCCGGGATCGGCGCGGTGAGCATGAGGACCGGGTCGTTGGCGGCGACCGCCGCGGTGTGCACCCGGGCGATCGGGCGCAGCCCGTGGGCGCGGGCCCACTCCTGGGTGGTGACGGCGAGCGCGGCCGCGCCGTCGGAGATCTGCGACGACGACCCGGCGGTGATCATGCCGTCGGCGCGGAACGGCGGGGCCAGCTCGGCCAGCCGCTCCAGCGAGGTGTCGCGGCGTACCCCCTCGTCGGCGGTGATCTTCTGCCCGTCGACGACCACCGGGGCGATCTCCGCGTCGAAGGCGCCGGCGTCCTGCGCGGCGGCGGCCTTCTCGTGGCTGGCGAGGGAGAACTCGTCGAGTTGCCGGCGGGTGAAGCCCCACCGCTCGGCGATCATCTCCGCGGCGACGCCCTGGTGGAACGGCACGGGCTGGTCGGCGGCGAATCCTTCGCGGCCGCGGTAGCGGGCGCGGATTTGGTCGCCGTACGGCGTGCCGTCGCCGACGGTGGCGCCCATCGCGACCCGGGTCATCGACTCGACCCCGCCGGCGATGACGAGGTCCGCCTGGCCGGAGCTCACGAGGGCCGCGGCGAAGTGCAGGGCCTGCTGGCTGGAGCCGCACTGCCGGTCGACGGTCGTGCCGGGGATCGACTCCGGCCAGCCGGCGGCGAGCACCGCGTTGCGGCCGATGTTCCACGACTGGTCGCCGACCTGGGACACGCAGCCCCAGATCACGTCGTCCACATCGGCTGGGTCGAAGCCAGTCCGCTCGGCGAGCGCGCGCAGCACATGCGCGGACAGGTCGACGGGGTGCGCGGCGGCGAGTGCGCCGTTGCGCCGCCCGATCGGAGTCCGCACCGCGCCGATGATGACCGCGTCCCTCATACCTACTCCCCGGTAACTTGTTTGGCGTCAATCCTACGCGGTCACGGGGTTCCGGCGAACCCCCTCGTTTGGGGCGGTCAATGGGACGCGACGCGGGCGCGCCCTCCGGGCCACGACGTGCTCGGCGCGGCGGCCGTCAGTGCGTGAGCATGCGCAGCATGACGAGCGCGAGCAGCACCACCAGCAGGGCCACGTTGCCGGCGATCTGCACCTGCGTCCGGTACGGCCGCGGGGCGTAGGCGAGCACGACGGCGACGAGGCTGCCCGCCAGCAAGCCGCCGAGGTGCCCCGCCCACGAGATCTGGGAGATCGTGAAGGTCAGCACCAGGTTGACCACGAGCACCCCGACGACCGCGGAGGTGTCCATCCGCAGCTTGCGCAGGATGACGAAGTACGCGCCGAACAGGCCGAACACCGCGGTGGACGCCCCGGCCGAAAGGGAATTCGGGTTGATCAGATAGGCCGCGACGTTGCCGCCCAGCCCGGAGAGCAGGAACAGCGCGAGGAAGCGGGCCGGCCCGAGCACCGCCTCCAGATTGCGACCGAGCACCCACAGGGCCCACATGTTCATCAACAGGTGCAGCAGCCCGTAGTGGATGAACATCGCGGTCAGCAGGCGGTAGACGCCGCCGTCGTCGATGCCCGGGTAGATCGTGATGCCGTCCCCGGCGGTGTAGAGGGGGACGGAGGGCCCGACGACCGCGCCGATGGCGTGGATCGGGCCCGCCGTGGTGAACAATCCGCCTTCGAAGAGCGCCCGGGTGCCGGCCGTCGCGACCCCGATCAGCGCGACCAGGACGTTGAGCCCGATGAGGACCTTGGTGACGTGGCCGGCGTGCCCGCTGGCGCCGCCACCGAACGCGGTGCGGGCCGAGCGCTGGGTCCGCCTCCCGTCGGCGACGCACTCCGGGCACTGGTGCCCCACCGCCGCGTCGAACATGCAGTCCGGACAGATCGGCCGCTCACACCGAGCGCAGCGCACCCAGGTCTCGCGGGAGGTGTGGCGGTAGCAGACTGGGGTTGTCGCGGCGTGTTCGCTCATGCCGCCGCTCCACGCGGCCGGGGGTGCCCTCTCATAAGGGCCAGGTTATCCCGGGGTGACCATCAGACTTCGGTGCGCTCGATCTCGACGCGTTCGATGACGACGTCGGTGAGCGGCCGGTCCCACGGATCGGTGGGCGTGTTCGCGATCGCGTCGACCACGCGCGCGGAGGCCTCGTCCGCGACCTGGCCGAAGATGGTGTGCCGGTAGTTGAGGTGCGGCGTCGGCGCGACGGTGATGAAGAACTGGGACCCGTTGGTGTTCGGGCCGGCGTTCGCCATCGCCAGCAGGTACGGCCGGTCGAACTGCAGCTCGGGGTGGAACTCGTCGGGGAAGGTGTAGCCCGGGCCGCCGCGGCCGGTGCCGGTCGGATCCCCCATCTGGATCATGAAGCCGGCGATCACGCGGTGGGAGATGGTGCCGTCGTAGTACGGCCCGCGGCCCGGCTTGCCCGTACGCGGGTCGATGTATTCGCGGGTGCCTTCGGCGAGCTCGACGAAGTTGCGGACGGTCTTCGGAGCGTGGTTGGGGAAGAGCTCCAACCGGATCGGGCCGAAGGACGTGTGCAAGGTGGCGTAGGTCGCCGTAGCCACGGGTGCTCCTTTGCGTCAGTCGAATTCCCTGCGAATCCTCCCATGCCGCCGTTCCCGCCCGAACAAGGCATACAAAGGTGGAGGATAGGGAGAAAGCACCCGGGGAGGTGGGGACGGTGTTTCGAATCCGGCCGCGCAGGACGCCCGGCCAGCTCATGAGAGACGAGCTGGGCGAGAGTTTCGATCACTTGATGCGGGCTGCCACGCACGCCGCGACCGGGGTGGGGACCAAGGTCGGGCCGCGCGTCGAGGCGGCACGCGAGCTCGTCGGGCCAACCGCCGACCGGCTCCGGCGACGAGCGCTCACCGGTTGGGAATCCGCCGTCACCACGCTCACGCCGCTGGTGATCGCCGCGGCCGAGCAGGCCCGCCAGACCAGCGAGGCGGCGCGCGCGGCGGCGAAGAAGCGGGGACGCGCCACGAAGAGCGCCATGAAGAGCGCCACAAAGAGGAGGAAACGCATGTCGCGCACGCGCTGGCCGATGATCGCCGGGCTGCTGGCGATCGGGGCCGCGGCCGGGGCCGCCGGGCTGATGATCCGCAAGCGCCGGGCGGCGCAGCAGTGGGAGGAGTACGCCCCGGACCGCGAGCTGGACCTCATGCCCGACGAGACGGCCGCGCGCTGGCCCGCCGATGGCGATCCGCTGGAGAAGCCGGTGGCGGTGGCCACCACCACGGGGGAGGGGACGCTCGCGGCAAGCGACAGCCCGGGCCTGGCCGACGCGGGCGACCGCCCGGCGACGGGCGCGGCGATGGCGAGCGCGGACACGCTCGTGGGGGAGGCCGCGGCGGCGAGCGCTTCGAGCGCCGCCGGCGGGACCGGTGCCGCCGAGGGCGGCCAGGCCGAGGTCAGCAGCCGCAACGGACACAGTTAGCTGAGACGCCGACCGCTGGACGTTCCGGAGCGCGCGGTCCGGGACGTCCCGCGGTTGATCGGCGCGGGCGCTCCGTCCGTCGCTCACCGCCGGCCGTGTTCACAACCAGCCGTTGCGCCGGAACCAGCGGTAGAGGACCAGGGAGATCACGAGCATCAGGGCGAGCACCGAGGGATAGCCGTACTTCCACCGGATTTCCGGCATGAAGTCGAAGTTCATGCCGTAGATGCCCGCCAGCGCGGTCCAGACCGCGGCGATCGCCGCCCACGCGGCGATCTTCCGCATGTCGTTGTTTTGGTCCACAGTGACCTGTGCCAGCCGCGCCTGCAGGATCGAGTTGAGCAGATCGTCGAAGGAGCTGATCTGCTCGACGGTGCGGGTGACGTGGTCTTGCACGTCGCGGAAGTAGCTGCGGATCTCCGGCGGAACGACCTCGTTGATCTCCGCGGTGAGCGTCATCATCGGCCGCTGCAAGGGCGTGACGGTCCGCTTGAACTCCACCAGCTCCCGCTTCATCTGGTAGATGCTCTGGATGCTGCCGCGCCCTTCGCGGGAGAAGACCTCGGCTTCGACCGCGTCGAGATCGATTTCGATCTTGTCGGCGACCTCCAGGTAGAGGTCCACGACCCGGTCGGTCACCGCGTACGCCACGGCCCACGGCCCTTGTGCCATGAGCTCTTGCTTGTGTTCGAGCTCGGCTCGCACGGGCGGCAGCCGGCAGGCGTCGTCGTGCCGGACGGTGATCACGAAACCGGGCCCGATGAAGAGCATCACCTGGCCGGTCTCGATCACCTTGGAGTTCTCGGTCAGCTCCTCGTGCTCGATGTACCGGGCGGTCCGCAGCACGAGGAACTGGACGTCGCCGAACTGCTCGAGTTTGGGGCGCTGCTCGGCTTTGACCGCGTCCTCGACGGCGAGCTCGTGCAGGCCGTAAGTGTGGGCGATGTGGGCCATCTCGGCCTGCGTCGGTTCGTGCAGGTCAAGCCAGACGAAGGCGTTGCGCGACCGCTTCGCGGCGAGCATCGCCTCCGCGTAGTCCCACGTGCCCGGCTGACGAATGCCGTCGATATACAGCGCGCAGTCGACGATCGCGCTCTGCCGGGTTTCGGGCGTCTCCGTGCCCTGATCGGCGTGCCCCTCCGCCGCGCTCAAGATCCGAGTCACGGCCCGGACCGGCGCCGCCCAGGCGCGGGAGAAGGGCTTGTGCTCCTCGGGCATGCCCCGGTCGCGGTCGGCCTGATCCGCCATCGCAGCTCCGCCTCTCGTGTGACCGTTGCCCCTGTGACCGGTGCCCAGCGTTGTGCACCTTACGCCCGCCTAGTCAGGAATTGTGGGAAATGAGTGGCGCCGGGTGGACCGGTCACGTCGGGGGACGGGGGGGTGCGAGCGGCCCACCCGGCGCCATATGGGGGCGGGGATTTCTGTTCGTGGTCAACCGCCAAGCGGTTGAGACTCGCAGCATTGTGCGGCTCAGGCTGCCCCGGAGGAAACCCTAGATCAGCGAACTGAAGGTATTGTCAGGAATCTGACACTTCGAGATCGCCTTTTCGTCGTTACCGGCCTCAGCCGCGTCCGTGGCTCAGGACCTCAGCCGCGCACATCCTCAATCGCCGCCGCCAGCCGGCGCACCCCCTCGTCGATCTGGTCGACCGTGACCGCCGAGTACGCCAGCCGCAGCGCGTGCCGACCACCCTCGAGGAGGAAGTCGCTGCCCTTCACGACCGCGACCCCGCGCTTGGCGGCGGCCGGCGCCAGCTTCTCCACATCCACGTCCTCCGGCAGCTCCACCCAGAGGAAGTAGCCGCCGTCCGGCTCGGTGAACCGGACCCCCGGAATGTGCGCGCGCAGCGACTCCGCCAACACCCGAGCCCGCTCGGCCAAGGCGGTGCGCACCGTCTCGATGGACCGGTCGATATCGCCGGAGACGCAGAACTGGTGCACGATCGCCTGCGCGACCATCCCCGGCGAGATGTACGTGTTCGTGGCCTGCTTGGCGATGTCGGCGATGACCTGCTTCGGGCCGATCAAGTAGCCCACCCGCACGCCGGGGCAGACGGTCTTGGTGAAGCTCGAGGCGTGGACCACGACCCCGCTCTTGTCCAGCGAGAGCATCGAGGGCAGCGGCTCGCCCCGGAACCGGATCTCGACGTACGGGTCGTCCTCGAAGATCGTGAAGCCGTACTGTTCGGCAAGCTCCAGCAGCGTGCGCCGCTTCTCCAGCGACAGGGTCACCCCGGCCGGGTTCTGGAAGTTCGGGATGATGTGCGCCAGCTTCGGCCGCACCCCGGACTCCAGCAGCGCGCGCAGCTCGTCGGTGTCGATCCCGTCCGGCTGGAGCGTGATCGCGTGCACCTGCGCGCCCCGCTCCCGCAGGCTCAGCAGAGTCCGGTCGTAGGTGGGCCGCTCGACGATGACGGCGTCGCCCGGCTTGACCAGGTAGTCGAAGAGGAAGGCGTCGGCCTGCAGTGAGCCGTTGGTCACCAGCACCTGGTCGGCCTCGACGCCGTACTTCTCAGCGATCCATTTGCGCAGGGGCGGATAGCCCACCGATGTGCCGTAGGCGGTGACACCGGCGGGGTCGGCCTCGAAGGCGCGTACGGCGGCGGCCTTCAGGCCCTCAACATCCACGATGTCCAGCGACGGCGCCCCACGGGCAAACGAGATCAGCTGAGCAGCGGTCATGGTTGTCCAGCGTACGGGGAGGGTCCCGGCGCCGGGCCATGGACCCAGCCCAGCGAGACCGGCGCTATCCTCCACCGGTACGCGCCACCGCTCGGAAGGATCAGCCATGATCGGTCTCGTGCTCGCCGCAGGTGCGGGGCGTCGCCTCCGCCCCTACACCGATCACCTGCCCAAGGCGCTCGTGCCGGTGGACGGCGAGACCACGATCCTCGATATTTCTCTGCGTAACCTGGCCGCGGTCGGGTTGACCGACATCACCGTCGTCGTCGGCTACGCCGCGCACGCGGTGGAGGAGCGCAAACGCGCCCTCGAGCAGCGGTACGGGGTCAAGCTCACGCTCGTCTACAACGACAAGGCCGAGGAGTGGAACAACGCGTACTCCCTCTGGCTGGCCCGGGAGCACTTCGCCGACGGCGCGCTGCTGGTCAACGGCGACACCGTGCACCCGGTGAGCGTGGAGCAGACGCTGCTCGCCCAGCGCGGCCCAGGTGTCCTGCTCGCCATCGACAACGTCAAGAAGCTGGCCGAGGAAGAGATGAAGACGGTGTTCGACGCCTCTGGCCAACTCGTGCGGATCACCAAGCAGATGGATCCCGCGGAGGCGTTCGGCGAGTACATCGGGGCGACCCTGATCGAGCCGCACGCCGCCGAAGGCCTCGCCGAAGCGCTGGAAGCGACCTGGCGGCGGGACCCCAACCTCTACTACGAAGACGGCTATCAGGAGTACGCCGACCGCGGCGGCGAGGTGCGGGCGGCGACCATCGGCGATGTGCCGTGGGTTGAAGTCGACAACCACGAGGATCTGGAGCGCGCCCGGGAGATCGCGTGCCTCTACTAGCCCGAACGGTCAACACCCCTCTCGCGATTGAAGTGCGCCGCGGCGCCATCGCGAACCTCGGGCCACTGCTCGCCGATCGGCGCATCTCCGCCGGCGGCGACGTCGCGGTGGTGGTCGGCCCCGGACAGGGCGAGCGGATCGCTGAGCTCATCCGCCCCGGACTGGACCGCGCCGACGTCTTCACCGTCTCCGGCGGCACGCTGGAAGCCGCGCACGAGCTCGGCGAGCGGCTGCGCAAGCGTTCGTACGACGCTGTCGTGGGCATCGGCGGCGGCAAGACGATCGACACCGCCAAATACGCGGCCACCCGCTAGGGCATCCCGATGGTGTCCGTGGCGACGAGCCTGGCCAACGACGGGATCGCCTCCCCGGTCGCCTCGCTGCAGCACGAGGGCGGCAAGGGGTCGTACGGGGTGCACATCCCGATCGCGGTCGTCGTGGATTTGGACTTCGTGGAGAACGGCCCGGACCGGCAGACCCAGGCCGGGATCGGCGACGCGGTGAGCAACATCAGCTCGGTCGCCGACTGGGAGCTCGCCCACCGGGTGCGGGGAGAGCCCATCGACGGGCTGGCTGTGACGCTGGCCCGCACCGGTGCGGAGGCGCTGCTCAACCACCCCGGCAAGATCACGGATGACGCGTTCCTCACCACGCTCGCGGAGGCGTTGATCCTCGGCGGGATCTCGATGGCGGTCTGCGGCTCCAGCCGACCGGCCAGCGGCGGCTGCCACGAGATCTCCCACGCGATCGACCACCTCTACCCGGGCACGAGCTCGCACGGGGAGCAGGTGGGGCTGGGGGCGCTCTTCTGCACGTTCCTGCGGGGCGACATCGAGCGCTTCGGCCAGCTCGCCTCCTGCCTGCACCGCCACGGGCTGGCGACCACCCCGGCCGAGCTGGGGCTCACCGAGGACCAGTTCGTCGCCGCGGTGTCGTACGCGCCGCAGACCCGGCCCGACCGGTACACCATCCTCGAGCACCTCAACCTGACGCCTGACGAGATCCGGCGCCGACTCGCCGACTTCACCGATGCGCTCCGCGACCACCTCGGCTGAACCCGCCCGCCCTGGCTTCGGCGACTTCTACCGCGTCAACCGGGGCGGCGGGCTGTTCAGCGAGGCGGTGAGCCAGCGCCTCGGCGCCGCGATCGCGCTGGCCGCCCATCGGCTCGGCCTGTCGCCCACCACGCTGACCGTCGCCAACGTGCTGCTCGGGCTGGCCATCTCGAGCGTCGTGGTCGCGGCCGCCGAGCGGACCGGGGCCGGCGCGCCGCCGTGGACCATCGGGTTGCTCGCGCTGGTCGGCTGGCAGGTGGCGTACGGGTTGGACTGCGCCGACGGGCAGCTGGCCCGGGTCACCGGCCGCACCAGCGCGGCGGGGGCGCGGGTGGATGTGCTCTGCGACGTGGCGGCGCAAATCGGGCTGGTGACCGCGCTGTCGGCGGTGGCGGTGGCGGTGCGGCCGACCACACCGGTGTGGCTGGTGGCGGCGTTCGCCGGCACCTGGATGGTCAACCTGGTCACCTCGGTGATGCAGTCCGGCCCAGCCGCGGCGAGCATGGTGACCTCGACCGCGCTGCCGGTGCGCGTGGTGAAGCTGATCCGCGACTACGGGGCGGTGATCACCTCCGCTGGGCTGGTGCTGACCGTCGCGCCGCGTGGGACGCCGTGGCTCATCGCGGCGTTCACCGTGATCAACGGTGGTTTCCTGCTGGCCAGCATCGCCTTCGCCGCGCGCCGCGCGCACTCGGCGGCGAGCGGCCCGGCTACGGATAGCGCCGCGGGCGGCGCCGCCGACCACGCGAGCGGTCAGGCGCGCGCGACGTCCCGGTAGCTGACGTCCCGGTAGATGTCGACGAGCTGCTTGGTGACCACGTCGGGGTGGAAGAGCCGCTCGTAGCGGGCCCGAGCCGCGCCGGCGAGGGCGGGGGCGTGGTCGCGGGCCACGGGCAGCGCCGCGGCGAACGCCTCGGGCTCGGGCGGCGCCACCCAGCCCGCCGCGCCGGCCGGGTCGTCCACTCCGACGAGGTACGGGATGCCGCCTAGGGCCGTGCCGAGGACCGGCCGACCGTGGGCGAGCGCCTCGATGACCACGGTCGGCAGCACGTCGTGCCAGGTCGAGGCGACGACCACCACCGCGGTCTGCCACAGGGCGTCCCGCACGCCGTCGCGGTCGAGCGGGCCGAGGAAGACCACGTCGCGACGGCGCGCCGCGGCGGCTTCGGCCAGCGGGCGCAGCTCGCCGTCCCCGGCGATCCGGAGGGTGCCGAGCGTCCCTTCCGGATGCCGTTGCCAGGCGTCGAGCAGCAGGTTGAGGCCTTTCTCCGGGGAGAGGCGGCCGAGGAACAGGAAGCCGTCGCCGGCGGGCGCGGGCGGACCCGGGTCGGGCACCGCGTTCGGCTTGATCACGATCCGCTGCTCGGGGATGCCGAAGTCGCGCAGGTGGTCGGCGATCGCGGAGGTCAACGCGATGAACCGGTCGACTGAGCGCCAGGTGGGCCGGTGGAGGGCGAGGGTGGTCGCCATCAGCGCGCTCTGCGCGCGGGAGCCGCGGTAGCAGGCGTGCCGCACCGCCGGCATGCCGAGGAGCCGGCCGCGGCACTCCTGGCAGACGCGGCCGTCGCGGAAGTACAGCCCGGGGGAGCACACCTGGCGGTAGTTGTGCACGGTGTGCACGACCGGCACCCGATGCCGGTGGGCGGTCCGCACGATCCACGGCGACAGCAGCGGGTACGGGTTGTGGAGGTGCACGACGTCCGGGCGGTGCTCCTCGATGAGGCGGCTCAGCTCGCGCTGGGCGCGGTGGGCGTAGATCGGCGAGAGGGGCAGCAGCGCCTTCTCTCGTGCCGAAAAAGTTTCAATCTCGTCTGAGCTACGCAAAAAGGGCAGCACGGTCACGCCGGCGGCGGTGAGCTGCTCGATTTCAAAGTCGACGATCGTGTTCTCGCCGGAGGGTTGCGTCTTCCGGTAGCGGTTGTGCGCGATGACGACCTTCACGCGGCTGCCCTCTCACCCACGAACTCCAACGCTACCTGTGCATGTTTCACCCCGGGGGGACCAGCGATCCGGTTGACCCGCCGGGAACGACGACGATCGCCCTCCTGAAGTCGATCAATCGCCCTTCCAAAATCATCCAACATCGCCAATTATTCGCTCGGTGATGGAGGCGATACAGCAGGTCAACCATCGCCTACACGGGCATGAAACCGGGTAGATCGGAGATTTTCTCGCACCTATTCCGTCGGTATAGTGACTCGGTCCCAGTGCTTCAGCACATCAGCCGCGGGCCGCCCTTAGCCCTCGGCGGGGCGCGAAGTCCCTGACGGTTTTCGGCGACATCCGCAACCCGTGGGAGACTTGGCCGGTGGGCGACCGGAGCCTTAAGGGCAACTGGGCGGCACGTGTCACGCGGGAGGACATGGGTGAGGTGACAACAAGCCTCCAGCGCCCGGTAAGTAACGCAGGCCGGACAAGTGTGCGTCACGGCGACACGTTCGACATTCAGGCGCCGCCACCGCGGTCGCATAACGGAGTGCCACGTTCCGCCTGGGCCCGGTCGCGTCGGATTTCCCGCTGGCACCGGCCGTACATCGCGATCCTCCTCCTGCTCGACTACCTCGGCGCGGTGCTCGCGAGCTGGCTGTCCATCTCGCTGTTCGAGAAGGCGAAGGCCGGCTTCAATGTCGACCAGGGCGCCACGTGGTTCCACACCGTCGCCTATCTCCTGCTGCCGCTGGGCTGGTTGATCATCCTGTGGGGCAACCGCGCGTACGACCGGCGGTATCTCGGCATCGGCACCGACGAATTCAAACGAGTGATCCGAGCGGCGGTCGGGGTGGCGGCCACCGTCTCCTTCTTGGCGTTCTCCACCAAGACCGACCTGTCCCGGCTCTCCGTGGCGACCGCCCTGCTCGGGGCGATGGTCTTCATCCTGATCGGGCGGTTCGCCGCGCGGTACGTCCTGCACGTGCTGCGCCGCCGGAAGAAGGTGGCCACGCACCGGATGCTGCTGGTCGGCACCCTCCCGGACGCCCTGGAAGTGCACAACGCGGTCACCCGCAGCCCGGCCGCCGGACTGATCCCGGTCGCCATTTACCTCACCGACGGCTATTCGGCCGCCCGGGGGATCGAGACGCCGATCCCGGTGTACGCCGGCCGCGACATCCTCGAGCTCGTGCGGGAGCTCGGCGTGGACACCATCGCGGTGTGCGGATCGGCCAACGCCGAGCCGGGCGAACTGCGGCGCCTGGCCTGGCAGCTGGAGGGAAGCGGCGTCGATCTCGTGGTCGCGCCGCAGCTCACCGACATCGCCGGTCCGCGGGTGCACATCCGCCCGATCGAGGGCCTGCCGCTGCTGCACGTCGAGGAGCCGACCCTGTCGGGGCCCGCGCTGCTGGTCAAGAACGTCATGGACCGGGTGGCCGCGCTCGTCGGCCTGATCCTGCTCGCCCCGCTCTTCGTGATCATCGGGATCGGGATCCGCATCTCCGACCCCGGGCCGGTGTTCTTCCGGCAGCGGCGAGTGGGCCACAAGGGGCGCACGTTCCGGGTCTGGAAGTTCCGGACCATGTACGTCGACGCGGAGGAACGGCTCGCCTCCCTCATCGACCAGAACGAGACCGACGGGCTACTCTTCAAGATCCGCAACGATCCCCGGGTCTTCCCGTTCGGGCGGTTCCTGCGGGCCACCTCCCTCGAC
>Ga0079224_100006580_pt1 | contig 15437 bp, 15 predicted proteins | sample Stecom2015_FD_80414 | JGI IMG/M metagenome (GOLD analysis project Ga0079224, IMG submission 80414) | Agricultural soil microbial communities from Utah to study Nitrogen management - Steer compost 2015 | ecosystem: Environmental > Terrestrial > Soil > Agricultural land | place: USA: Utah...
CCCGAAATAGATTCGCAAATAGGTAGGAGCGGCTGTCCAGCCGCGATTCTTGGCCTTTTCCCGCCTGAAGATCGCGGCTGGACAGCCGCTCCTACCTGGTCCCTCCCGGGCTGCGGGTCGCGGCTGGACAGCCGCTCCTACCTGGTCGCGGGGTCGCGGCTGGACAGCCGCTCCTACCCGGGCGCGGCGTTACATGCGCCGCTGGCTGTCGTGCACCTCGCCGCGCCAGCCGCCCGTCTCGGCGCCGCGCTGCTCGATGAACTTCTTGAAGTCCTTGACGGTGCTCTCGACCTGCGAGGACATCGCGCCCAGCGCGTCGCCGATGTTCTCGAGCGCGCCCTGGGGCTCGTACGCCATCGTCAGCCGCACCCGCGTGCGATCGCCGTCGATCGGCTCGAAGCGCACCGTTCCCGCGTTCGGCGCATCGCCGGAGATGCTGCGCCAGGAAATCCTCTGGTCGGGCACCTGCTCGGTGATCTCCGCGTCCCATTCCTTTTCCTTGCCCCAGATCGTCGCGCGCCAATGCGTATGCGTATCATCGATCTGCTGCACTTCCTTCACGCCGGACATGAACCGCGGAAACTCTTCGAACTGCGTCCACTGGTTGTAGACCGCTCTGACCGGGCAGTTCACCTCTACCGATTTCTCGATCCGTTCCATTTCCTCGCCTCCTTGCGATGGCCGGAGAGAAGAAATGCAAGTTCCGTTCCCTGGAACGGATCGGATCGGGCTCTGCTAGCCGTCGGTCGGGCGGCGCGGCGTGCGCAGCGCGCGCTCGATGTCGCGCCGATCGGTTAGCGTGAGGTCGGGACTGAAATGGGCGATCCGCTCGAGCAGGTCCACCGTGCCGAAATACGCCTTCGCGCAGCCCGCGTGGATGAAGCCCGCGGGCTCGAAGCGGAATTCCTCGAAGAACACGAGCGGCAGCCGCCATTCGCCGCGTTCGATCGGCTCGCGGCAATTGCGGCAACGCGCGCGGCTGGTCGGCGAGCGCTCGGCGCCTGCGAGCCGCGGCAGCCGCCGGTGCTCGATGCCTTCGCGGGCGATGCGCTCGAGATGCGGCGCTTCCTCGGGGGGCGCGGCGTCGAGCGTCTCGAGCAGCGGCTCGGGGCGCTTGTACGCGGCGCACGTCAGGTGAAACCAGAGCGTCATCTCGCCGTCGCCGAACGCGTTCGGCTCCCGCTCGCCGAACCGCAGGGTCCCTTTCTCGATCGGCTGACCGCAGCCGCGGCACTTCGCGCGGCTGCTCGCGGCGGGCTCGATGACATGCGGCATCGCCCGTCCTCCTTGCCGGTCACTCGAGCGGCGGCCGCCGCGTGTGCCAGTCGGTCGCCTGCTCGAATGCGTGCGCGAGCGCGAGCACGTCGACTTCCCCGAGCCGCGGCCCGCTGATCTGCAGCCCGATCGGCAGGCCGTCGCGGCTGAAGCCGCACGGCACGCTGATCGTCGGGATCCCGAAGATGTTGAAGGGAGCGGTGTTGCGCACGGAGCGCTCCGCGCCGGACGCGGTCGCGGGATTCTGCGCGCGTGCGATCGGCTCCGGCAGCGCGGGCGTCGTCGGCGTGACGAGCACGTCCACCTCGGTGAACACCTCGGCGATCGTGCGCCGCGCGATCTCGAGCTCGCGCCGGGCGGCGATATAGGTTTCGGCCGAAACCTCGCCGGCGGCATCGAGCCGGGACAGCGTAACTGCGTCGTACAGCGCGCGCGTCGAAGGCTCCGCGAGATACTCCGCGTGGTAGGCGAAGCTCTCGGCGAGGAGCGCCGGAAAGTCGGGAGCCGGCGGCAGCTCGACGTCGCGGACGCCCGCGGTTAGCTGGGCAAGCACGCCGAGCGCGCTCTCCGCGGCGGCCGCGATGTCGTCGTCGAGCGTCTCGTAGAACGGCCGCCGCGGCACGCCGACGCGGACCATCCCGACCCGCCGGTAGAGCGCGGTCGCGAGGTCGGCCGGCTCGGCGCGGATGCTGACGGGGTCGAGCGGATCGAAACCCGCGATCGCCTGGAACACGAGCGCCGCGTCGGCGACGGTGCGGCACAGCGGACCGACGTGATCGAGCGTCTCCGCCACCGGGATGATGCCGCGGATGCTCGCGAGCCCGTGCGTCGCCTTCAGTCCGACGACGCCGCAATAACCCGCCGGCTGGCGGATCGAGGCGAGCGTGTCGGTGCCGAGCGCCGCGGCGCAAAGCCGCGCAGCCACCGCCGCGGCCGAGCCGCCGGAGGACCCGCCCGGGATGTGGTCCGGGTTCCACGGATTGCGCACGGGCCCGAAGTGCGTGATCGCCGACGTGCCGCCGTACGCGAGCTCGTGCATGTTCAGCTTGCCGAGCAGGACTGCGCCCGCGCTCTTCAGCCGCCGATACGCTTCCGCGTCCTCGCGCGGCACCCGCGACGCGAACAGCGCGCTCGCGGCCGTCGTCGCGATGCCCGCCGTGTCGATGTTGTCCTTCAGCGCGATCGGCACGCCGTGCAGCGGCCCGCGCCAGCGGCCCGCCGCGAGCTCCGCCTCGAGCGCGGTGGCCTGCTCGAGCGCGAGCTCGGCCGTGACGGTGATATAGGCGTTCACGGCGGATTGCCGGCGCTCGATCGCGGCGAGATAGGCGCGCGTGAGCTCGACCGGCGAGAGCGCGCGCGACCGAATCAGCCGCGCGGCGTCGGCGACGGTGAGCTCGGTCGGATCGCTCGGCTGCGCGATGCCGCGGCCGCCGACGAGCAGCGCTCCTGCCATCAACGTTCCCTCTGCGACGAGTTGCCTCCGAGTGATCATCGGCCGGCCCATCGTCGCTGTCGCTGCTAACGCGAGTACGTGCCGATCAGGCGGTTCATGCCGAGCACGTGCGGCTCGATCCGCTCGAGAAGCTGCCACATCGTCAGGCCGGCCTCGAGCTGCGGCTGCTCGCGCAGCGCGAGCAACCAGAAGTAGTAGTGGTGCGTGCCGTGGCCTTCCGGCGGCATCGGCCCGTTGTAGCCGCGGTTGCCCATGTCGTTCGCGCCGGACGTGTAGCCGCGCTCGCCTTCGGCGAGCGACGTGACCGACGCAGGGATGTCGTACAGCACCCAGTGCACGAAGCCGTAGTGACCGGCGGGGGTGACGAGCGGTGCGTCCGGATCGTGACAAATCAGCGCGAATGCGCGCGTGCCCTCCGGCACGTTCGACCAGGAAAGAGCCGGCGAGACGTCCGGTCCTTCGCCCGTATGCTTCTGCGGAATGCGCCCGAGGTGCTCGAATGCGCTGCTCCGGAGCTCGAGCTTGGATGGCGCAAAGCCCATTTCTTGCCTCCGTCGTTGTATCGAGTCCGCGTGATCTGCGGAGATGTTCTCACAACTGCCGGACGCAATTAACCCCCGACCCGGTCCGTCTCGCGCGTCGCACTCCGCGCGCGGACCTCGCCCGAAGCACGGCGCGAGCGCAGGAGCCACGGCAACGGCGGCTCCGTGCGGTGCGGCCGAAGCTCGACCTCGTAGGAAATCGCGATCATCCACGGCTGGTATTCGGCGTAATCCTGCTTCAGGGCCTCCGCGAGCTCCTGGCGGAAGATCGACTCGATCGGACCGCCGCGGTTCGGCCAGATCCGAAACTTGAGCCGCAGGAACTCCTTGCCGTTGCCGAGCCGCTCGATTCCCTCGACCGACGGGGGCGTCGAGGAGATCGCCGGAAACTGCTCGTAGAACGCATGCATCATCTCGACCGCGGTGCGCTCGATCGCGCGCTTCTCGCGCTCGTCGCCGACGAGCGTGACGTCCACGAGGCAGCGGACGTAGCCGCGCGGGTAGTTGATCACGTTCGAGATCGTCCGGTTCGGAATGAACACCGTGCCGCCGAGCGCGTTCTCGAGCTCGACGAAGCGCATCGTGATGCCGCGGACGATGCCGGTCTGGCCGGAGACCTCGACCATGTCGCCGACGTCGATCAGATCCGAGAAGATCAGCGTGAGGCCCGTCACGACGTCCTGCACGACGCCCTGCGAGCCGAAGCCGACGGCGAGGCCGACGACCGACGCGCTCGCGAGATACGCGGTCAGCGGCACGCCGAGCTCGTTCAGAATGAAGCCCGCCGCGACGAAATACACCATGAAGACGCCGATGCTGCCGATGAGCGTCGCGAGCGATTGGAGCTTGCGGTAGCGGCTGCGCCTGATCGTCGCGCCCGAGGCGAACCGGTTTGCCGCGAAGCGGATCAGCAGCACGCAGACGTGCGCCACGAGCGCCGCGCCGGTCAGCGCGAGAATTCGCCACGGGAGCGCGAGCGTGTCGGTAAGGAGGTCGTTCTCGTCCATCGAGGCCGCTCTGGGGCGTCGTGCCGCGGCAATAACTTATCATGGTGGCAACCTGCGGCCGGATGCGAGCGGGATGCGCGGCGAGTTGGCGAAGCTCTGGATCGACGGAGAGTGGCGGGCGGCCGACGGCGGCGCGCGGGCGCCGACCGTCGATCCCGGGACGGGCGAGGTGCTCGGCGAGCTCGCGGACGCGAGCGTGGTCGACGCGGAGGCCGCCGTCGCAGCCGCGCGCCGGGTGTTCGACGCGGGGGAGTGGGCCCGCCGGCCGAGGCTGCGCGCGGCCGTGCTGCTCGATTTCGCGACGCGGCTCGAGTCCGGGCAGGAGGCGCTCGCGGTCGCGCTCGCGCGCGAGAACGGCAAGCTCCTCGCAGATTGCCGGCACGAGGTCGCGGGCGCGATCTCGGAGCTGCGCTACTACGCCGGCCTCGCGCGGACCATCGCGGGCCGCGTGCTCGATCTGGACGGCGGCGTCCGCGCGCTCCTCGCGCGCGAGCCGCTCGGCGTCGCCGCGATCATCGTGCCGTGGAACGCGCCGATCACGCTCGCCGTGCGCTCGCTCGCGCCCGCGCTGGCCGCGGGCTGCACCGCCGTCGTCAAGGCCGCGCCGCAGACCGCGCTCGTCACCGCGCGCATGTTCGCCGAGCTCGCCGCGATCGAGATGCTGCCGCGCGGCGTCGTGAATCTCCTCTTCGAGACCGGCAGCGACGTCGGACGCCATCTGGTCGCGACGCCCGACGTCGACACGATCAGCTACACCGGCAGCACCGAGGTCGGCAAGCGCATCATGGAGGCGGCCGCCGGCACCCTGAAGCGGCTGAATCTCGAGCTCGGCGGCAACGCGCCGTGCGTCGTGCTCGCGGACGCGGACCTCGATCGCGCCGTTGCCGGAATCGCGCGCTCCGCGCTGAGCCATGCGGGGCAGGTCTGCGTCGCGGCGAGCCGCGTGATCGCCGCAGAGCCGGTCGCAGACGCGCTCGCCGAGCGTTTCGCCGCACGGCTCCGCGCGGTGCGGCTCGGTGCGGCGGACGATCCCGCGACGGAGCTCGGGCCGATGATCGACACGGCGAGCCGCGAGCGCGTCCGCGGGCTGGTCGAGGGCGCGCGCGCGGACGGCGAGGTGCTCGTCGCGGGCGAGCCGCCGGACGGCGCGCTCGCGCGCGGCGCGTTCCTTGCGCCGAGCCTCGTCCGGCTCGAGACGCCGGCGTCGCGCCTGGCGCAGGAGGAAGTGTTCGGACCGGTGCTGTCGATCCAGACGTTCGCCGACGAGGCGGAGGCGATCGCGAAGGCGAACGACAGCCGCTACGGCCTCGCCGCGAGCGTCTGGACGCGCGATCACCTGCGGGCGCAACGGATCGCGGCCGCGATCCGCGCGGGCAGTGTCTGGATCAACGGCCACATGCGTCTGTTCCCGGAGGTCGAGACCGGCGGTTACCGGGAGAGCGGCTTCGGGCGGCTGCACGGGATCGAGGGGCTCGAAGCGTTCCTGCAGACGAAGGCCGTCACCTGGGACCTCGGCGGCCCGTGAAGCGCGGCGGCGCGATGCCCGAGAAGCACGATCCCGCCGAAAACCGCAGCGCCACGCAGCGAACGCTCGCGGCCGGCGTCGTCGTCGTCCGTGCGGTGCCGGACGGCTTCCGGTTCCTCGTCCTGCGCGCCTATCGCAACTGGGATTTTCCGAAAGGGGTCGTGGAGCCGGGGGAGGACCCGCGCGCGGCGGCACTGCGGGAAACGGCCGAGGAGACCGGCATCGACGATCTCGTCTTCGATTGGGGCGAGGAGTACGTCGAAACGCCGCCGTATGCGCGCGGCAAGGTCGCGCGCTACTACCTCGCGCGGACCGAGCGTGAGCGCGTCGTGCTCGGCGTGAATCCGCTGCTCGGCCGCCCGGAGCATCACGAGCACCGCTGGGTCGACCTGAGCGAGGCGCTCGACCTGTTGCCGCCGCGGCTGCAGCGCGTCGCCGCGTGGGCGGCCGGTAAGATCATGAAGGAACAGACGATCGCGTCCGGATGATCGGCCGACGGCTGACCGGCCCGTTCCGGGCGCCGGTGGCATACGAGTTGCAACCCGTGAGCGCCTTGGGGGCTACGCGTCGGCCCGACGATGCTGCGACCGGAATCGACAACGCATGGGGTCTGAGCGACGCGGCGCGTCCTTGAGCGCCGGCGCGCGCAGCGTGCTCGGCGTCAACGGCATCGTCGTCGCGACGCTCGCGATCGGCTTCTTGAACAGCGTCGTGATCGCCGCGCTGTTCGGTCTGACGAGCCGGGTCGACGCCTATTACGCGGCGCTGTTGCTGCCGAGCCTGTTTCTCGCGCTCGGGGTGGACTATCTCGGCAAGAACTTCCTGCCGACGCTCGTCAAGGCGCGCCGGGCGGGCGGCGACACGGCCGCGGAGCTGACCTCCGCGATCGTCACGATCGTCGCGCTCGGAGCGGCGGCGGCCGCGCTCGCGCTAGCGCTCGCGGCGAAGCCGTTGTTTCGCGCGATCCTGCCGGGCTTCGGTGCGGACGAGATCGAGCTCGTCAGCCGCTTCTTCCGGATCATGGCGCCGGCGCTCGTGTTCTCGGCCGTCACGCCGTTTCACGAGTACGTGATGCAGCAGGACGAGCGCTACGCGCACGTGATGCTGATCCGCGCGCTGCTGCCCGTCGCGAGCCTCGCGGCGATCGTCGGCCTCGGACCGGCGCTCGGCGAGTACGCGTTGCCGATCGGTTACACGACGGGCCAGGCGCTCGCGTTCGCGCTGATGTGGCGCGCCGCCCGCTATCGCTATCGTCCGCGGCTCGCCGTGCGCGCGGAATGGGAGCGCAAGGTGTTGACGAGCTCCGCGATCGTCGCCGGCAGCGGCTTGACCGTGCGGCTTCGCCTGCTGGTCGCGAACTATCTCGCATCGCTCCTCGGTGACGGGGCGATCGCGGCGCTGAACTTCACGCGGCGATTGATCGAGCCGCTCGAGCGGACGACCTTCACCGGCGTGAAGATGCTGCTCTTCAACAAGGCGGCGCAGCTCGCCGCGCGCGACGATGTCGGCGGGGTCGGTGCGCTCTACCGTCTCGCGTTCGCGGCGTCGTTCATGCTGCTCGCGCCGGTGCTCTGGTGGCTCGCGCTCGAAAGCGGCGCGATCGTCGGTGCTCTGTTCGAACGGGGCGCATTCGGTCCCGAGATGACCGCGGTCGTTGCCGCGACGCTCGTCGGCTTCGCGCCTTCGGTCGCGTTCCTCGGCGTGAACGGGCTCATGTCGCACGCGTTCTACGCGCTCGACCGCGTCGCCGCGCCCGCGGTCGCGATGCCGATCGGCACTGCCGTCTACCTCGCGCTCGCGCCGTTCGTCTACCGGCCGTTCGGCGTCCCGGGCCTCGCGTTCGCCGCGAGCGCGGCGGCGCTCGCAGCCTGCGCGTTCCTCGCGTGGCGGCTGTCGCGCCGGACATCCGAGTTTCCCGTCTCGACGGCGCTCGGCAAGTTGCTCTGGTATGCGGCCGTCGCGGGGGGCGCGTTCGCGCTCGCAAGAGCGGCGCTCGCCGGCATCGACTCGCCGACGCTGCGCGCCGCGGCCGTGTTGGCGGCCGGCATGCCGCTCTACTTCGGCGTGCTCGCGCTCGGCCGCGACCGCACGCTCGCGGAGCTTCTCGTCCGCGTGCGCGGCGGTCGTGCGCCCGCGGCAGCGGCGCTCACGCGGCCCGCTCGTTGACGGTGCGCTCGGCGATGTGCGAGAGGTACAGGTCGCCGTCGTAGACCTCGTCGAGGCTCTCGTCGAGCGCCGCGGCGTCGTCGCGGAAGCCGAGCGCGCGTGCGAGCGCGAGCGCGGTGCCGTAGCCGGCGATGCCGTAGTGCGTCATGCGCTGCATCTGCGCGATGATCACCGCATCGCGGACGGCGTCGTCGCCGTACTGCTCCTCGAGCGCGTGCTCGCGCGCTTCGCGGACGAGCCCCTCCATTCCCTTGCAGCGCTCGCCGCTCGGCGACTCGCCGTGCGCGCCGAGCACTTCCGCGAGCGTCTCGTTGTGCGCTTCGATCTTGTCCACCGTGTTCCGCAGCATCTGCCGCAGCCGCTCGTCGCTCGCGCGGTCGATGAACTCCCGCACGAGCGCGAGCATCTGAGCGTTGCCGCTGTACAGATCCCTGAGCTCCTGCTTGTATACGCCTTGCAGGCTGTCGATCGTCATCGTGTTGCTCCTCGTTGCGGTTCGCCTCGCCGATGACGGCGGCCGACTTCAAGATTTGTGCCAGGCGGCGCGAGAGGGCAGCGGGACAGCCGCTTGCGCGAGCCTCGGTGCAAATACGCGAACGCCGCTTGCAGATTCTGGGGCAGCAGAAGCGCCGCCGCGCGATTCTTCGACGAACCGCGACCATGTAGGAGCGGCTGTCCAGCCGCGACTCTTTTCGGCCTTCGAGGAGTCGCGGCTGGACAGCCGCTCCTACCGGTGGAGGGCGCCCTAGCGCTGCTGGGCGCGCTCGAACCGAGACGTCGTGATGAAGTCGCGGATCGTGTAGTTGTCCTCGTGGCAGGCGTATTCGAAGAACTCGTAGCCGGAATCGCGCTCGAGCGGGAACGCGGCCTTCCACGGTGCGGTCAGCACGACCGGATCCTCGACGACGACCTCGTAGTCGATTCTGTCGGCGTCGACCGGTGTGAACCGCTCGACGATTCGCATCGCCGTGCTCGTCGGGATCGGCTTGCTCCCCGGGCCGACGATCGTCATCGGCGCTTCGCCGTTGAAGTTCGTCGTCTCGACGACGAGCGTGTCGCCTTCGAAGCGTCCGCGCGATTCGCCGAGCCACGGCCGAATCTCGCCGGCGAGCGGCGGGCGGCCGTCTACCGGGATGATTCTCGTCTCGTGAATCAGCTCGAGCCGGATCACGACGTAGCCCGGCGCCTGCCGGATCTCGATGCCGCTGTTGTACATGAACGGGAACATCGATGCGGGCATTCCGCGGGTGATGCAGCGGTCGAGCACGTTGAAATCGGCGAGGCTGTCGAACGGGATGTCCGACCAGCTGCTGCGCATCGCCGCGGACAGGCGCTCGCCGGTCGCGGTCAGCGACGGCAGCCGACCGTTCGCAGGCTCGACGATCAGCGAGGTCAGGCGATTCGGCCGGCCCATCTCGGCCCAGTGGCCGATGCCCATCTTGTTCGACTCGATCTCGTCGTCGTAGCGCGCGTTCAGCGCCGCGAGCCGCGCCGCCCGCTCGGCGAATTCCTCGTCGGTCAGGAGGCGCCGCTCGCCGTATTCGGGCGGGCGTTGCACCGGAGTGCCGTTCAGGTGGGTGACGGGCCACATGCCGCGCAGGTCGGGATCGCCCCAGGAGGTGCGCGGCACGCGCCACGCATCGCCGCCCTGCGCCTGCCCGACGGCCGGCAGCGCGAACATCGCGATGCATGCGGCAACGACACCAGCGAACCTCACGTCGCACCCCCCGGCAACGACAGCCACCGCAGTCTACAATCGCCCCGCGCCCCAGTGTGAGCGCGCCTCCGCGCCGCGACCCCTGTGGGAGCGGCTGTCCAGCCGCGACTGCGGCTTCGTTCGGCATGGCGACCGGTCGCGGCTGGACAGCCGCTCCTGCCCGGGATGGATCGCGCGCCGGCGGGAGTCGCTCGAAGCGCAAACGTCGTCGGCGCGGTCAGTCGGTCGAGGCGCGTTCGGGGCCGTGCTCGTTGATCGTCGTGCGGCGGAGGTCGCGGCGGTGGCGCAAGTCGTCGAACGGCGCCGCGCGGTGCAGCGTGCAGCGGTTGTCCCAGATGACGAGGTCGCCGGCGTGCCACCGGTGGCTGTACACGAATCGCGGCTGCGTCGCGAACGCGAGCAGCTCCGCGAGCAGCGTGCGCCCTTCCTCGAGCGGCAGCCCGACCACGTGCGACGCGTGTCCGCCGATGTAGAGCGTCGGCCGGCCGTCCGCGGCGGTGCGGACGAGTGGGTGGCGCGCCGGCGGAATCGCTCGGCGCATCTCCTCGGTGACTTCGTCGAAGCCCCGGCTCGTCCGCGAGTACCAGAAGTCGTGCTCGGCGACGAGGCCGTCGATGCGCGTTCTCGTCTCCGCGGGCAGCGCCGCGTACGCCGCCCGAAGATCCGCGAACTCGGTGTTGCCGCCCGCAGGCGGCAGCTCGTGCGCGAGCAGCAGCGACCATTTCGTCGGCAGCTCGTTGAACGAGCTGTCCGTATGGAAGCGCTCGTTCACCTGGTTGAAGCGGCGGCGCGCCGAGCCCGGCGCGAGCAACTCGCCGCGCTCGTCGAGATTCGACGCGTCGTAGAGCTCGCGCCGCAGCCGTCGTTTCGGGCTCGAGGCGCTGAAGATCGGCGGCAGCTCGAGCGGGCCGAACGCCCGGCTGAAACGGATGTGCTGCTCGTCGCCGATCCGCTGGTCGCGAATCACGAGCACCGCATAGCGCGTCATTGCGTCTTCGACCTTTTGCACGAGCTCCGGGCTCGGCGGCTCGGTCAAGTCGGCGCCGCGAAGCTCAGCGGCGAAGAGGGGGTGGAGCTGCGTGACCTCGTACGCCATCCGGCGGGTCGCGGCGCGAGCTCAGCGCGCGTGCCACCACTCGCGAAGCACGGAGCAGTGCTCCGGGGTCCCGTGCTCGAGCAGGAACACGCCGTCGAGCTCGACGGCGGCCCCGTTCGAGATCAGGTTGAACGTCGAGCGCCAGCGGGCGATGGAGATGCCGCTCGGCAGCACGCCGAGCGCCTGCACGGTGACCTGGATGTCGCGCTGGTCGGCGGTGACACGCGCCCAGTAGTCGCGAATGCCCGTGCGGCCGCGAAAGGGTTCCGCGTACGGAGTCTCGAAGTACAGGGCGTCCTCGGTGAAGAGCGCGGCGGCGGCGTCCGGGTCCTTGCCTTCCCACGCGTCCTTATAGCGCGCGAGCCACTTCTCGAGTCCCTTCGCGTCGAGCTTCGGCTTGTCCACGCTCGAGGTTGTAGCTTTTCAGGGCGCGGCGATCAAGCCGCCGCGCCCCGAGGCGGGCTCAGAACTCCTTGACGAAGTCGATGCCCCAGCGCCGGCCCGGCGCCGGGAACAGGAAGTCGCCGACGGCGCCGGCCGGCCCCGGCGACCACTCGGTGTTCCACGCGCGGTTGTTGAAGTTGCGGTGCCAGCTGACGACCGACCACGTCTCGCCTTCGAAGCCGAGGCGCCAGTCGAGCAGGTTGACCGGATCGCGAACGGTCGTGTTCGGCGGATCCCACCACGTGTCGCCGATCCGCTGGTAGTCGGCGCGCACGAAGAGCGACACGCCCGAGTCGCCGAGCGGCTGCCGGTACTGGAGCCCGAGGTTGATCGTGTCCTCGGTCACGAGCGGGGCCTGGTTGCCGAGCCACGTCGGGTCGGCCGCCTCGACGATCTCGCTGTCCGTGTAGCCGTAGCCGAAGTACAGATCGAGGTTGTCGGTCAGGCGCGCGGCGAGATCGAGCTCGAAGCCCTGATAGTCGACCTCGTCGATGTTGCCCAAGTTCTGCGTCGACGTCTGCGGCTCGAACACGAAGAAGTACGAGCCCTCCGAGTTCGTGTCGTAGATGCTGAAGTTCAGATTCACGCGGTTGTCGGCTAGCTGGGTCTTCACGCCGAGCTCGATCGTGTCGGCGACCTCCGCGTCGAAGAGATCGGTGACGCCTAGGAAGCCGGAGGACAGCGCGGCCGCCTCGACGCCGGTCTGGTTGAAGCCGCCGCTGCGGAAGCCGCGGCCGATGCTGCCGAACAGCGTCACGTTGTCGGACGGCTGGAACCGCAGCGAGACGCGGGGCTGGAGCTCGTCCCACGTCTCCTTGCGCACCTCGCCGGATTGGCCGATCTGGCTACCCTGGAAGAACGGCAGGAACTCGGTCGGCGTCTCCGTCGTGTTCTCGCGCGTGTCCTCGTCGTAGCGCAGCGCGAACGCGAGCTCGAGGCGGTCGGTCAGATCGGTCGCGATCTCGCCGAACACGGCCCAGGCGAGGTTGTCCTGGCTGTCCGCGAGGAACGTCAGCTGGAACGTGTCCGGATACAGCGCCGGGCTGCGCGGCGTGCGGTAGACCGGGAACGCGGTGTCGCCGCCGCCGATGGGGTCCGCGATGTTCGACGTCGAGATGTAGCGGTCGGTCGCCGTGACGTAGGCGCCCGCGATCCAGCGCACCCGCGAGTCGGCCGGCGACGTGAAGCGGAACTCCTGGCTGATCGTCTCGACGTCGAGGAACTGCGACTGCGCCCAGTCCCAATCGCCGAACGGGAAGAACGGGAACACGCCGATGTTGTACAGCAGGCGGAATAGGGACTCGTCCTCCGGCACGAAGTTGTACTGGTCGCCGGTCAGGATCTCCTCGATCGTGTCGTACGACGTGATGGACGTGAACGTGCCGAAGTCGGCCTCGTAATCCACCTTGAACGACAGCTGCGATAGGTCGCGGTCGTTGATGCCCCGGTTGTTCACGCGCACCGGAACGGAGGTGTCGTTCGCGCCGTTCGGGCTGATGACGAAGTAGAGCGCCTGCGTCTCCACCTCGGAGTTGTAGAAGCGCGCGTCCCAGCGCAGCCGGTCGCTCGGGTCGCCGATCAGCCGCAGGCGGATCGACGTGTCCTTGAACGGATCCGCCTCCTCGCCGAGGTACACGTTCTCGATCCAGCCGTCGGTGTCGTAGTGGGAGAGGGCGGCGTGGTACTTCAGAGTATCGGAGTTGCCGAGTGGGCCGCCGCCCATGATCTGCGCGCGGTAGCCGGGGCCCGAGTCGTAGCCGAGCCGGGCCCGTCCCTCGAACTCGTCGCCCGGCTCCTGGGTCGTGATCAGGATCGCGCCGCCGATCGCGTTCCGGCCGTAGATCGCGCCTTGCGGGCCCTTCAGCACCTCGATGCTCTGCACGTCGAAGAGCTGCTGGGTGAGCTGGGCGGGATTCGTCAGCAGCACGCCGTCGACCAGGATCGCGGCCGACGGCTCGCTGTTGCGAGCCTGCGAGATGCCGCGGATCGTCAGGAACGAGGTGCCTTGATTCTGCGTCTCGACCAGCGTGACGTTCGGCGTCAGCGAGATGAAATCCTGCGGGCGCTCGATGCCGGCCGAGCGGATGTCCTCCTCGCTGAATGCCGTCATCGTGACCGGCACGTCCTGAAAAGATTCCTCACGCCGTCGGGCAGTTACGACGATTTCCTCGAGATTGGCTCCAGGGGGCTGGGCCGCGGCGGTACCGGCGGCGAGCTGTGCCGTGACCGTCACGGCGCCGGCGATCGTGTAGGTGAGCGTTGCGCTTCGCATGGCGGTTTCTCCCTCGGTCGCGCCTCTCCGAGCGCCGTGCCGCGATGTGGTTTTTTCGCATCACGGCCTGGAAATGGTGCGAAAGCGGAAACGTTAACGAAGCGTTTCTCCGATAGCAATGGGTCTACTGATACTAGTGGTAATGAACCTGGTATAAGGTATACGCTTTTACAATCCACAGAGTTGACTGACACTACCAGTATCAGGCCGGAAAGAGGACCGCGAGCTCGCGGTCGAGGGGGCCGGCCTAAGAAGCAGCGCGAGCTTTGTGGGCTCGACGCGACGGAAAGGACCGGCAGACGGTCGGCGAAGGGGCTTGCCATTCAGGCGTAGGCTCGCGACGGGCCCACGCACCGCCATTACCCATCCTGCCTGCGCGGTCCGACCGCGCCGCGTGCCTGCGGCGGAACGGCGCGCGCGGCGCGCGCAACACAATTCGGGGGCCATGGGGGCGATGGAAACACACAAGCAGCAGCTGACGGAATTTCTGAAGAGCGCACGGGCACGGTTATCGCCGTCGGATCTGGGGTTGCCCGATCCGAGCCGGCGGCGTACGCCCGGTCTGCGGCGCGAGGACGTCGCCGCGCTCGCGGGCGTCAGCGTCACTTGGTACACCTGGCTCGAGCAAGGCCGTCAGATCCGCGTGTCGGCGGAGGTGCTCGAGCGGATCTGCGCGACGCTCAGGTTGTCGCCGGACGAGCGCGAGTACCTGTTCGCGCTGGTGCAGCATCGCCCCGCGCCGCCGGTGCCGCGGCGCACCGAGGAGATGAGCCCGTCGCTCGTGCGGATGATCGCCGCGCTCGGTGTGCCCGCGATGGTGAAGACGCTGCGGTGGGACGTGATCGGCTGGAACGAGCTGATGGTTCGGATCTTCCGCGACTACGGAAAGATGCCGCCGGAGCGCCGCAACCTGCTGCGGATTCTGCTCGTCGACGATCCGGGCTATCGAGAGGACGAGGAAGCCTACGAGACGATGGCCCGCCGCGTGCTCGCGAAGTTCCGCGTGGACTACAGCCAGGCGCCGGGCGATCCGTCCTTCGAGGAGCTGATCGCCGATCTCGACCGCGATTGTCCGATCTTCAAGCGGCTCTGGAACAGCCCCGAGGTCGTCGGCCGTTCGGAGGCGATCGCGTATCACCCGCAGTTCGGCGGCATGGTGTTCGAGCACTCCTCGTACGTCCCCGAGGGCAACCCGACGCTGCGCGTCGTCGTCTTCGTGCCGCACGACGCGAAGGCGAAGAGCAAGGTCACCGCGGCGCAGCGCGAGATCGAAGCGAAGCGGGGTAACGCGAGCGGCAAGCCGAACTAGCCGCGAGCGCGTCAGCGGACGCGCTCGACCTGGATGAAGCCGCGGAGCTCGTTCGCGCTCAGCCGGCCGTCGCCGCCGCGCATTTCGCAGGCTCGAGCCGCCGGCGCTCGTCAACCGCGCCCGGCTTGCTCGTCGTCGAGCGTGCCGAGCACCGCGCCGCGGTGGACCGGCGTCACGACGCGCTGATAGACGCCGAGCCAGCCGCGCTCGCCGCGCGCGCCGAGCACGGGCGAGGCCTTGCGGCGCTCGGCGAGCACGTCCTCCGGCACCTCGAGATCGACCCGCTTGCGTCGCACGTCGATCGAGATCGGATCGCCGTTCTCGACGAGCGCGAGCGGTCCGCCGGCGGCGGCCTCGGGCGACGCCTCGCCGACGACGAGGCCGTCGTTCACGAGGCCCGAGAGCTGTCCCTCGGTGATCACGGCGACCTTGTCGATCAGCTGCGCGCCGTCGAGCGCGAACACGACCGCGGACGTCATCGCCATGCCCGGTCCGCCGATCACACCGAGCCCGCGGAGCACGACGACGTCGCCCGGTTTCACGCCGCCGGCCTTGATCGCGGCGAGCGCCTCGTCGCGCGAGTGGAAGACGTTCGCCGGCCCGCGAAACGACAACGGCCGCTCGCCGGTGC
>Ga0079224_100006581_pt1 | contig 15436 bp, 17 predicted proteins | sample Stecom2015_FD_80414 | JGI IMG/M metagenome (GOLD analysis project Ga0079224, IMG submission 80414) | Agricultural soil microbial communities from Utah to study Nitrogen management - Steer compost 2015 | ecosystem: Environmental > Terrestrial > Soil > Agricultural land | place: USA: Utah...
CCCCGCCCCCGACAGCCGCTCGCCCATCAGCCGCACGACCTCCTCAGCAGCCAGCTCCCCCCGCTGGCCGCGCTCGACCAGGTCGCGCAGCTCGCTCATCTGTGCCTGGAGCGCCGCGTCCCGTGCCGCCTCGGCCACGGCCAGCTCGTCGATCCGAGCCAGGATCTGCTGCGCGCTGTCGCCCTGCACGCTACCGAGGATCGACGCCAGCATTTCGCCGTGCCGCCTCAGCACGTAGGTAATCGCCTCCAGGCGCCCGTCTGGCGCGTGGGACCCGCGACCCACCGACCAGTGGATGTCCTGCACCTGCTGCGCGAGTCTGCGCTGCGCGTCATCCGACAGTGCCGTCATGAATCCCCCCTTGCCGGCCAAGATGTCCTTGGTCCGTGCGACGATCGTCGGCTTGGCGGCGATCACTCCCGATCCGGGACACGAGTCGTGTCCCCACTCCTCACCCAGCCACTCCCGATCCATCGAGTGGTGGCCGAGGCCGCGCTCGCCCGGATGGCTGGCGATCGCCACCGGCACGCCGTGCGTACGGTGCAGCCAGGCGAGGATCTGCGCGCACGCCTCGATCTGCCACTCGGTGGGAGCGTCCGGGGCGTAGCCGGCCAGCTCGATCGAGTTCCAGGTGCGCGACCCGCTGCGCTGGCACCAGGCGATGTAGTCGGAGTCGACCATCTGCGCCCACTCGCCGGGGTTGCGGCCGACGATCCACGTCGAGCAGGTGGTGACGCGGGTGCCGTCGCGGTACTGCTGGTCGGGGTTGAGCTGCCAACCGATGGTCCCCTTGTAGGTGCCCTCAGCAATGTGCAGCACCACGCCGTGGTGCGCAGTCATCCGGCCGCCGGCGTTGGGCGAGGTGTACTGCTCGACCGGGTGGCCGCCGAGCTCATGTACACGAGGCATGGGTCACCTCACGTCGCCGGCTCGACCGTGACCCGGCGTTTGTTGATCGTGGCCGTCCCGCCGGTGACCCGGTGCAGCAGCCACGCGTGGTAGGTCTCGCCGGGCGTCAGCCCGGTCACGAGACGATGCGACTGGCAGGAGATGCTGTTGGTGCCGCTGACCGCGCACGAGTCGTCGTCGGTCGGTCCCTGCCCCGGCACCTGGGTGCCGCCGCCGATGACGCTGCCAGTGCGGACCTCCATGCCCAAGAACGTGGTGCTGGAGCCGCTGTTGGACATGCGGCCGAACCAGGTGATCTTGACCCGGCCGGTCGTCGGCGCGACGAACGCCACCCCGCAGTCGGCATCGGTACCGCCGGTGACTGCATCCGTATAGGTGGTGGACGTAGCGTTAAGAAAGCTCGGCGCGGTGGTCGATGCCGTCGGTGGAGGAATTAGATCCTCCAGATAGACGACTGCCCCGCCCTCTAGCGACATCGTTGCCTCCTACCTCGCCAGTCGCCACGGCTCAGCCAGGGCCACCGTTGCCCCGGCCGGGATCGTCTTGACCACCCCGTTGACCGGGTCCGGATCGACCGTGAGCACCTGCGGATCACCCGACCCGCTCGCCCCGGTCGCACGCAACCGCACCCCCGACACCATCAGGTCCATCGGGTAGTGCGCCGGGTCCGCCGTCCACAGGTGGGGATACCCGGCCGGCCGCTCCACCAGGAGCTCCGTGTCCTGCCCGGCGGCGAACGGCGCCGCGGTCTGCGAGCGCACTGACACCCGCGTGGTGACCCCCAGAACGCCGACCGTGTACGGCCCGGCCGGCTCCATCACCCAGGTGATCGTCCGCTCAGCACTGGTCGGGATCACCTCGGTGTATCCCTGCACCATCAGCCGGATCGGGCCCGGCGGCACCCAGTCAGGCAGCCCGCCGAGCACGAGCACCCGGCCGGCGTCGAGCGCGACCGCCCGCGCCAGCATCTCCGGATCGGACGCCCACGGGTCGGCGTGCAGCCGCACCGTCAGCGCCGGATACCGTTCCTCTTCCCAGCTCAGGATGTGGCGGATCCATTGCGCGATGCCGGGTAGCTGCCGCGGGTACGCCTCGTTGACGGTGATCGACCTGTCGTATCCGGACCCGATGCCGTCCGGCGGGTCCTGGATGGACATCGGCCCGCCCTCGACGACGGCACGGGCGGTGCCGGTCGAGCCGACCACCGTGATGTCGTTAGCCGGATCCTGTGGCCCTGCCGGCTCCAGCGGTGGCGCCAGGTGCCCCGCCGAGTAGTCGACCTCCACCAGAGGATCCTGGTTGTACAGGCTGGTCCGCGTCCGGTAGGCCAGTCCCAGCGTCTCCCGCTGCTCGTACAGGATGCCGCCGTCGGTGGTGGCGCACTCGACGACCAGGTCGTACCAGGTTTTGACCCCCTGCGGCCCCATCGGCGAACTCTGGTCTGGGTCGCCGACCACGGCGATCGGGATACCCTGCTCGGCGCCGAGCCGGGCCAGCCGGGCGGCGGCCGTCTCGCCCCGCCACCCGTCGGCAGCCCACCAAGTGTACGTTTCCGCGGCCGGTACGGGCGCCCACACGGCGACGTGGCCGATGACCGGCATGCTCGGCGTGCCCGACGGCACCTCAAGCGGGTTGATGATCACGTGCTGGATCTGGCCGGCAGCGCCCGCCATCGTGTCCTCGAACGACTCGACGGTCGCGGCGAGCACGCCATCGATGTACATCCGTACGACGATCGTCTCGGCGATCGTCTCGGCGTCGACACGGTAATGGTGCGCGACCCCGTCGAAAACGGCGAATGCGGCGAACCCGCTGCCGAACGTAGTCAGGGGCGACCGGTCCAGCCCGTAGCCCAGGAACACCCCAGACCCGCCGACCTGCACCTGCCAGCGGATACGCCTCTCCGCGTCCAGATGGTCAACGAACGCGTCATCTGTCACCCACTGGATGACGACCTGGTCGTCGTCGCGGTCACGGCCGCACAGCATCACCCACTCGACCCGCCACCCGACCTCGCCACCCTCGGCCCCCTCGACCTGTGGCACCGGCGCCCACAGAGTCCCGCCCTCGGAGAGGTCGATAACCGGCGCCGACCCAGGGATGCCCTCGCCGGATCCGAACGCCGGCAGGCCAGCGGCGGGCTGCGGTTGGCCGCCCGTGCCGGGGATCGTGAATCGGCTGTACCCGAACCTGCGCATCGGCTCAGCGGCCGGCGTTGACGCATCCGGCAATGCCGCCACGCTGCCCGGCGGATCCTCCAGCGGCCAGTACGCCACCGGCGACGTGGTCGGCACATGCCGACGCAGCGCCGACTGCAGCGGCCGGCGGGCCCGGCTCAGCCGGTCCAGCGGGCCGACCGCCTGGATGGGCACCCACCGGTCGTCCCCACCGATCGACCAGCGCGGCGGCCACTCCGGCACCTCGAGCACGGCCCGCCGGTCGACCGCCCGGTAGCGGGAGATGCTGATGCTCAGTGGCGTGTCCTCATTGCCGAGGACAACCCAGGTGAGGACGCCTATGCCGCCCGGTCCGGTGATGTCGGTGTCGGTGGCGGTCAGCGTCCACGTAGCCGGTTCCGGCTCGCCGGCGGGCCAGATCCGCAGGCTGAGCCGGCCGTCGACCACGCTGGTGCGTAGCCGGTACGGCTGGTCGGCGTCGTAGGTGAGGCCCGGGATGTCGGGCAGCGCGGCGAGCTCGATCAGGCTGCCGCTGATCCATTTGGAGATCTTGGCGGTCAGGGTGCCGCCGGGGTTGAACTCCAGCCTCAGCCAGTAGCAGTCGCCAGTGTCCGGGTTGTGCCGTGCGATATGCCCAGTGACCACCGCAGCGCCGGTCACCACCGTCGGCACGCTGATGTCGGTGACCTGCTCGATGTCGACCTGGTCGGCGTCGAGCCACACACCCCTCGTGGTGTGGGCCGTGTCGTGGATGATCGTGGCCACCCCGCCGGATACGGCGTAGTCGGAGGCAGCGGTGCCCACGTGCCACTCCTGCCCGGAGTCGGCCGTGCCCCACCCGGACGCCACGGTCCGCGCGAAGCCGTCGCTCGCGACGGTCAGCCCGATGCGCAGCGGCGTTCCCCTACCGATCAGCCCGTAGTACGGGCTGCGCGGGTTGCGGCTGCTGTACCGCCCATCATTGTCGATCACCAGAGTGGCGGTGGCCGGCGCCGCCACTGTGCCCTCAGCGGTCCGGCCACGGGTGATCGTGATTCCGCCGCCGCTGGACGCCACCGCCTGCCGCACGTGGTCGGCCGGGCCGTCGGCGTCCGTCGCCAACGGCACCCACCCCAGCGTCGACCCGAGGTAGATCTCGGCCTGCGGTTCGACCATCAGGCCACCGCCTGCCTGACCGCGACCCGCAGATCAGGGCGGGTGCGCAGTGATCGCATCAGCACCTCGACCAGGAGATCGTCCAGCCGAGCGCCGCCTGACCGGATCTCGATCGTGGTCACCCCACCGGGTGACTCGCCCGGCGGCAGCACCGTCTCACCGGCCATCGCCAGGATCGGCACCTCAGCGCCCGGCGGGCCCGGCACCACACCGCCGGTGTGGAACGTCGGCAGCTGAGGCATCGCGAACGACGCGCCGCCGAGCCCTGGCACCCACCCCGGCAGCTGGAACGACAGCCGGCCGACGGTGTTGTTCCACGCCTTCGCGATGGCGTTGAACGCTGTCCGGTACGGCCAGGTGATGATGTCTGTCAGCCCGGAGAATGCCTTCTTAATGCTGCCCGGCAGCGACTTGAACCAGTCGAGCACGTTCGATCCCATCTGCTTGATCCAGTCCCACGCTGCCTTCACCGGGTCACCGATCTTGCCCCAGACGGCTCGCCAGAGGTCCTGGAACCAGGTGGTCTGCGTCGCGATCCACACGATCGCCGCGACCAGCGCACCGATAGCTATCACGATCAGACCAATCGGGTTCGCGGACATCGCGATGTTCCACGCCCACTGTGCTGCGGTGGCGACTCCGGTCGCCGCCGCACCGGCCAACGTCGCCACCCGCGACGCCACTGCCGCCGCCGTCGACCGGACCGCCGACGCGGTCACCGCCGTGTACGCCATCGACAACAGATTCACCGTGCCGACCAGCCCAGCGGCGGCCATCGCCACGGTCTCGATCTCCCGACCCCACCGCTCCAGCGTGGTCGGGGCGGCGGCACGCTGCGCCTCCGCCATCCGAACCCCAGCATCGGCCGCGTCGATGCTGGCCTGCTCCATGTCGCGAGTGGCCTGCGCCGCATCCTCCTGCGCCTGCGCCAGGTCCGCGTTGGCCTGCTCGACATCCAGGTTCGCCTGCTTGAGATCGAGCTGCGCCTGCGCCAGGTCCTGCGCTGCCTGCCGTGCCTCGAGGCTGTTGGCGCCGTGCTCGCGGACCGCCGCGTTGTACTCCTCCTGGGCGACGGCCGCGTCGATCGCCGCCTGCTTCTGGTCGAGGATCGCTTGCTCGGCGTCGATCTGCGCCTGCTTGGCGTCGATCTGCGCCTGGTTCAGATCCAGCTGCGCTTGACGTAGATCACCGAGTGCCTGCTCGGCGTCGAGCCCGGCCTGTCGCAGGTCGACCAGCGCGCGCGCCTGCTCGATCGCCCGGTCGGCACCCCGGGTCTGCAGCGCCGCGAGCGCATTGACGGTGCCGCCCGCGTCGTCGATCGCCGACGACATACCGGCCGCCGCGGCGCCGACCCGGGCCATCCGCTCCCCGTACTCATCGGCCGCCCGGCCCGCCTGTGTGGTCTGAGCCGACGCCCGGGCGGCGGCCTCGCCGACGCTTTCGGTGGCCTTCGCGGCCCGGTCCGCCGCCTTCTGCAGCGCGGCCGCGTCACCAGCAAAAGTCAAGGTTACGTGCGGTTTGCTGGCCATCTAATCCTCCGCCAGCCCGACCGAGCGGATGAGGTCGATCAACGCCCGCTCGAGCGTCGCCGTCAGTTTCTCCTGGTTGTCGTAGTAGGACCGGTACAGGTATCGGCCTTCCGGCAGGAACGGCCGCTTGATCAGCAGACGACGATTCGACAGCCTGATCGTCCCGCCGAAGTCGAGCCACGGCACGTACGGCGCCTTCTTGCCGCCCTCAGTCACCCGCACCGCGGTACGCGTGGACTGAGCGCGCAGCGTGCTGAGCGCCAGGCCCGTACGACGTGGGAACCCGGCCTGCCGAGCCCCGCGCACAATCACCTCAGCGCCGACGTTCAGCGCGACGCGAAGCGCTTTCGGCGCCTCGCTGTCCAGTCGGCGCAGGCTGCGGGCGAGCTGCGACAGGCCCTGAATCCGGATCGCATCCACAGCTCACCGCCCCGCCTTCAGCCTCTCCAGCTCCGCCCGCTGCGCCAGCCGGGCGTAGTAGACGCTCCAGTACACGTATTCCTGATTCGACATTTCCTCCCTCAGCTGGGCGACCGTCATGCCCAGTTTCGAGGCGAGGAAGAATTCGAATTCCAGCCCCGGATCATTGTCCAGGGCTTTTGTATGCCTCCTTATCGGACCTGCCGGCGATACCGGACAGCTCGTTGATCCGCTGGGTGACCCTCTCGATCTCTGAGAACGGGGCGTTCTCCAGCCACTGGGCAGCCTCTGCCTCGGTGAGCTGCGGGTCGACCACGCCCCACGAGAGCGCCAGCGCCTCCATGTCCCGGCCCTCGCTGGCGCCCTGGCCCAGCTGCTTGATCTCGCCCCGGGTCAGGCCACGCACCCGCACCGTGCCGAGCCCGGCGAGCTCGCCGTCAGCCTCCGGGCAGCGCCGCGTCAACATCCACGCCTTGTCGACTGCCATCCTCCCCATCCTCTCGTCAGGTCGACGTCTGAGTCGTAATCGTCACGTCGTCGCTGTGCTGCAACTTCAGCGTCCACATCACGTAGTCGGCGACCGGGTGCGTCTCTTTGTATTCGCCCACGAGCACGTCGACCGACCGCTCCGGCTTCCCCGGGCCCGTGCCTTCCGGTCGGTAGACCAGCGTCGTCACCGACCCGATCAGCGGTTCCAGGATCGCCCGCGGCCCAGAGCTGGTCGAGGTGTCGTACTTCCCCGACAGGTCGGTCGACCCGTCCAGCAGCCCGCCCTTGTACACGTTGGCAGACTTGCCATACGTGGTGAGGTTGTGGCTGGCCGGCGTACGGGTCCAGTCCGAATCGGTCAAGAATTCACTGATATCATGGCCGCCGATGATGACGACGGTGTTCTTACCGTGAACCTCACTCATGCTGATGCTGACCCCTTCCCGCTAATTTCAGCGCTGAATACCGCGGCCAGGTAATCGGTCGTCCCCACCGTTACGACGTGGATTTCAAACTCGGTTACCCTTATCGTGTTGAACGTGGTGTAGGTTCCCGCCTCCAGCACCTGCTTGATCGAGGCTGGCCCTGACCCATCGCAGTAGGCGGCGATCCGATCCCGCGCCGACCGAGCCGACGGTTTGGCGACCACGACCACGATCGGGATCGTGAGCTTGTCCATCCCGCGGCCGTAGGCCGCGTCGAACTCGCCCCGATCCGGATAGGACACGATCGCCGCCGGGGCAGTCGCGTCGTCCGGCGGGTAGCGGTACACCCTCAGCCCGTCGATCGTGGCCAGCCGATCGCCGATCTCGTCCATCACCGCGGCGAGGTTCACAACGGTCACCCGATCCCCGGCAGCACCAGCGGCCGCAGCAGCGCTTGCACGTCAGGGTCCACACGAGACAGCCGCACCGGGCCGCTCCACTCCGCCGACCCCAACACACCCTCAGGCGAGTCCTTCCGCTTGTACAGCCGGATCGCCTGGATGACCGCCGCCTGCTCGACCACCGCCGGGGTCGACGGCCACCCCCACGCCGCGGTCACCCGCACCCGCGCCGGCCACACCCCACCGATCAGCAGCAGCTCGGTCACCGGCCAGCCGCGGGCGATCGCGTCCAGCGGCTGCGCCTCGACCCGGGCGGTGACATCCGTCCACGAGGTGCCGCCTGGTGTGCTGGTCTCGACGGTCAGCCCGGGCAGGGCGCCGATGTCGTCCACGAGCAGCACGTCGCCGTCGGAGGTGCGGTAGGTGCGGCCTCGGGTGTTGAGGACCCGAGCCGTCGCCGAGCCGGCGGCGGCGAACGTCCGTCCGCAGTACTGGTCGATCTGCTGCGACGCGGCGGTGATGACAGCGGACAGGATCGCGTCGTCGACGTCGTCCTCGTCGTCGATGTTGAGGTTGGCCTTCACCGTGGCCAGGTCGGTGTAGTCAGCCACTGCCACCACCGCTCTCGGCGGCCTGTGCGGCGGCGGTCAGCGTGCGGTGCGCCAACCACTCCCGCTCACCCACCCACACCGTTTTCGCGTGGGTGGTGCGGATGCCAGTGTGCACGTAGATCGGGATGCCGAGTCGGCCCAAGCGCCAGCAGAACGACAGATCCTCCGACACCCACCGGCCATCGGGGTACTTCACCGGGTCGAACCAGGTATCACCGTGCTCGGCGCGCAGCTTCTCCGCCGCGCCGCGGTGGATCAGGATGCACGCGGCGCCGGTCCCGTTGACCTGCACCAGCGTGTCACGCGGGTAGTCGGCCGCCGCCACGAACCCGGCGTTGCCGGACGCGTCCTGCCCCCACCCGTAGATCGTGGGCTGTGGCCAGGTCAGGTAGCCGCCGAGCCCGTCGCCGTCGCCTTGGCGCAGGCTGAAACAGAGCGCGCCGACGACCGGCCGGGCGGCCGGGTCGGCGGCGTCGACCAGGAGGTCGACGACGTTGGCCGGGAACCCCATGTCGGTGTCGACCATCCACAGCCACTCAGCCTCGGACTGGTCCAAGAAATAGGCCATGATCCGGTTGCGGGCGTCGACCAGCCCACCGGTCCCGGCCCGCATCATCAGCGGACCGGCCTCGCCGAACAGCCGCTGATGGTGGGCCACGTCGTGGTTGACGACCGCCATCAGGCTGACGTGGAAAGAGTGCTGGATCTCGGTGCCGGGGTGCACGTACGCGGCCAGCACACTGCCCTCACGCACCCGCGACCACCTCCCCAGACAGGACCGGAGGGGTATCGGGCGTCTGCCGAAGCTGACGCACGGCGTCGACGTCGGCGCCCATCTGCTCGGCCCGCCACCGCTCGTACGCTGCCCGGTCACGGGCGTACTGCTCTGAGGAGTTGACGCGCCGGTACTGTTCATCCCACGGCGCAGCGCCGACCAGCGGATGCCGGTGCTCGATCACCACGTCGGGCAGGTAGACCAGGCACCCCGCGGCCCGACCGAGGTCAGCGACCGCGTTGTCGCAGTACAGATGCTCTACCGGCGCCGGCACCATCCGGCCCAGCTCGCGGACGATGTCTGCCGTCATCGCCCACTGGGTGGGCAGCCGCTGCCCCTGGATGCGGTCGTCGCCGTAGACGATGCCGACACCGAGCCGCGCCAGCTCGGCGAGGTACCGGTCAGCCCAACCGGGCGTGCGCGGTACGTGGTCGTCACCAGCGTAGCCGAGCGCCCAGTAGCTCTCGGAGGCATCGCACGCGGCCAGGTCGAGCTTGTGGACCATCGGCATCCACGCCGGCACCTCGTACCGCGACACCGGAGCCGTGCCGGCCGCCGCCGGGACGGCCCGCCGGTAACCCTCGATCTCGGGATCGTCGGCGTCGACGGCCACCAGCAGATCCGCCACACCCAGCGCACCGGTCGCCCGCCACGCCTCGACGACCCGCGCCACGGACTGCGGGCGTCCGCGCGACGGCACGATGATCAGCAGATCAGCCACGGCCAGCCCGCCCACGCTGCGACCCGCGCACCTCACCCGGTGCACGGGTCGCCCGCTCGACCCGCGCGCCGGCAGGCCGCTCCGGTTCGGCGGCGAACAGATCCGGCCGCTCCTTCACGAGCGCGGCGTCGGCGTCCCACACGTCGCCTCTGCGCAGGGTCGTCTGCCCCTGCGACCACGCCACCGTCAGGTCGCTCGTGGCGTACACCACCGCCGCCATGGTGATCACACTCCTCACGCCAGGTGCCAGGTGGAGAGGGGGTGCGCCTGGCCACCTGGCCAGACCAGGCGCACCCCGGCATCCGACCGCCGTCAGGAGGTCTTGTTCTGCAGCATCCGGAACGCGAGGTCGTTGATGGAGTCCGCCCCGCCCCGCGCCCACGCGTACCACGCCCGCTCACCGGTCGGCCGGTTGTTCGTCACGTCGAACACGTGCGGCACGAACTCGATCTGCATCCCCGCCCGCTGCGCGACGAGGTAGTTGCGCCAGTCACCGACGATCAGCAGGTTCGCCGCCGCCGTACCCGCCGGCAGGTCGGCCATGTAGTCGTTCTCGTACATCGGCCGGCCCTTGAGCCGGGTCACGCCCTCCGCGGTGAAGTTCACCGTGAATGCCGCGCCGGCGTCCTGGCCGAGCTGCTGGATGGCGCCGTTCACGCCGGTGTGCGACATCCACGCGGTGCGGGCGGCCGGACTGCGGTACCGGATCGGCAGCTCCGCCCACAGCCCGTTCACGTCCGAGGCGGAGATGGTGCCGGCGGTGGTGGTGGCCACCTCGACGTTGGTGTTCGCGTCCAGCGCGGTCACGATCCCGTAGGGCTCGTTCGAGCCGTCGCCGGCGCCGACGGTCAACTTCTGCACCAGCAGCTCTGAGTAGCCGGCGGACAGCAGCGCCTCCATTTCCCCGGCGAACCCGGGGTAGTCCGTCGCCACCTCGATCGAGTACGGGATGTACCCGTCGCACTTGTGGACGTTGACCACCGGCTGCGCCAGGGTCGGACTGCCGTCGGTGGTCGCGGTCGCCTCCGCCCGGAACTTCCAGGTCACCCCGGCGGAGCTGACGCCCTTCCAGGCGTCGGTGGTGATCGTCTCCACGCGGGCCAGGCCGAGGATGTCGTTCGGGTGGCCCTGCTGCGTGAGGATGATCGTCGGGTCGATCAGCACCGGCACGCCGAACCCACCGGCGGAGTCCGTGCCGATCGACATCGACCGCCACTCCTCGAACGCCTGGACCGCCCGCGCCTGCTCCGGGGTGAGCACCGGATTCGCCCGGGTGACCAGCCGCATGAACGCCTCGCGGTAGTCCGGGTTCTCCGTCAGCAGCAGCCGCTGCGCGATGTGCACCCCGTTGGTGTTCGGGTTCTGCGCCCGCACCAGCCGCTCGACCGCCGCCCGCGCCTCATCGCTGAGGTGTGCGGTGTTGTCCCGCCGGTCGAGCACCGCCAGGGCGCGGTCACGCACCTCCTGACGACCCAGGCTGCGCACGTCCCGCCCGTCGCCCCACGGCTCCACCCGGGCGCCGAACTGCGTCGACCGCCAGCGGGCCCGCGACTCGGCGACCCGCTCGGCACGCTCCGCCGCTGCGATCGCGGCCACCGTCGTCTCGTGCTCGCCGTCCAGCGCCGTCCACCGAGCCTGCTGCTCTGCGGTCAGGTCGCCGTCGCCGGCCTCGTCGTTGATACGCCGCAGCTCCGCCTCGATGGCGCTACGCAGCGCTCGCAGGTTCGCCACGGTCGGGTCGGCCTCCGCCGCCCGCCGGAGTGCTTCGAGATCCATCGCCCCTCGCCATCACGTCGATCAGGTGCAGACGACGCGCACGCGCCGCTGCGGTGATCCCCTCGACGTGGCGGGCCGTGCTCGAGGTGCCGGGTGCCGGGGTCTTGGGTGCACGCCCCGCACGGCCCGCGGGCCCACCGGCGGACGGCGGGGTGCGGAGCCCGTGCAGGGTGCGCCATGCCTCGAACGATCGTACAAGATCGTCGTGCCGGTCCTGGTCGCGCTCGGCGAGCCGGGCCGCGTACCAGTCCATTCCGGACTGCAACCGCACGCCGGCAGTGGCCTCCGGGTTGGCGGGCCAGGTCACCGGCCCGGCCTCGTACAGCTTCACCTCGGTGATGGTCCGCTCCGGCAGCCCTTCGGGGTTGTGCTCGGATTTCTCCGGCTCGCGGTCCCACCATTCCGCCAGCACCTCGAACATAAACGAGGATCCGTAGGCGCCGGCGCGCAGCCCCGGCAGCAGGTCGCGGTTGTAGCTGGTGTCCAGTAGCCCGGCCTCGAGGTGCGGCGACTCCGGACGCTCCTCCAGCACCTCCGGAACGCCGAGGACCTTGTCACCGATGTGGAAGTCGAACCCGTGGTTGAACAGGATCCGCACCTGTCCGCCGCGCTGCGCGATGGTGCGCTTGAACGCGCCCCGCGCGATGCGCTCGATGTACCTGCCCTCCCACCACGAGTTGACCTCGTACCAGACACCGAAGCGGCTAAAGTCCAGCTCGAGGGTGGCGAGCCGACCGTCGTCCGCCGACCCCGAGTCGTCGACCCCGACGGCACGCGCCGTCGGGGTCACGAGGCGAGGAATGCCCACACCGCCCCGGATCACGTACAGTCCGCGCATCGACCGCATGGTCACTCCTCCTCCTGTGCATCAGGGCCCGGCCCGCCCGGCTCTTCCTGGTCGGCAGGTGCAGCGCCGGTGACACCGGCTGGCACGTCACCCCATGGCACCGGGTCGAGGTGTTCTAGTTGCCGCACCTCGTTAATCGTCTTCCACTTCTGCGACAGCGCTGACGCGTGCGCCGCGTAGCGCTGCATCGTGGACGTCTCCAGCAGCGCGTCCCGGTCGATCACCACGTACTGCGGACGCGGCAGGAACTCGGACAGCAGCCGTTCCAGTCTCTTGATCCACTTGTTGAGCGAGTACTTCAGCAGGTGCAGGTCACGGTCCGCCAAGTTGCTGTACGTCAGGCTGGAGCCCTTGACCGCATACCCCAGGATCTCCGCGATGCCCGGCCCGAAGATCCGCGCGCACTGCGACTCGCTCCAGCCCATAGTCTCGAGGAACTGACTCTCCTCCGGGGCGATCTGGATCTGCGACCACGACCAGCCCTTGCCCAGCACAAGCGGCTCACGCCGACCGCGCACCGCCGCCAGGAACCTGGCCTTCGCCGTCCGCGCCGCGTCCTCACCGACCTCATCGGTGTTGGCCAGGATCCCCGTCGGGTGACCGCCCTCGCGGAACCAGTCCGCGCCGAACTGCACCGCCGCCAGCGACACGCCGATCGTCGACGCCCGGTAGGCGATCGGCGACAACCCCAGCACCTGACCCGGCACCGGGTTCACCCGACGGTGCAGGAACGCGGCCTGGTCGATCTCACGCCCGACCACGTGCCACACCGGCCGGCCATCCTTCAGATACCCCGACACCTTGTCGGGGTGCACCAGGTCGACTTGCTGCAGATGCCCCGCCGTCGAGCGCTGCAGGATCAGCCCGTACGCGTTGCCGCGCAGCAGCCACGACACCAGCACCTGGTAGCACCAGTCCTGACGACCGGTGCCATCCCCAGCCGGGTCTTCGAGGTAGCCCGGCACTGACAGCCGCACCCGGTCCGTGCCACGGCCGCGGTACACATCTATCGGCAGCTCCGAGCAGATCGACGCAATCAGGTCCACCGCGGCGCCGACCGCCACCGACTGCAACGCGGTGTCCATCCGCGACCCGTCGATGTCCGCGTACCCCACACTCGACACGGGGATCCACGGCACCCCGCCCATCGACTGAGCCGACCGCACCGGCCGCCGCCGCCACACCGACATCAGTCGCCCACCACCGGTCGGGGGCGACCGTCACCGAAGTGATGCACCCGCCGCGGCACCGGACCCGCCGACACCAGGTCGTACGCCCACAGCGCGGCGCCGGCCGCGATCACGCCAAGTGGCGTCCAGATCATGCCGAGCCCGACGGCGACCAGCACCGGGCCGACCACACCGGGCAGGACCTGGCCGGCCCACCGCACCGTGGTGCCAGCGGCACCCGCGGCACGCACCACCCACCGGTCACGGGGAGAGGTCCGGTTCGCCATGACTACCAGGGTACGTTACGAACCGAAGGCCAGATGGCGTGCACACCTACGAATCGTAGGCGTACACGCCATCATCACCAGATGTTCTGCAACGGATCGTAGGGCGGTTCCTCCGTCGGTGGCGGCAGCGTCCGCGCCAAGTGCACCGCAGCCGCCGCCGCGTACACCGCGTTCACATGACCACCCCGCCGGCTGAACACCCGCCGACCCGCGCGGTACAGCCACTCGGCACCCTCGATCTGCGCGTTCAGCAGCGGGTCGGCCGAGTGTGCGATCTGCCCGGCAGCGACCAGGTCGGCGAACCCCTCGCACACCGCCGCCGTCTCACCCCGGATCGCCTCGACCACGACCCCCTCCGGTGGCCAGTCGACCCGACCCACCGCCGCCCGGTCCGCCAGGTCAGCGGCCAGCGCGACCGCCGGCCCGTCCGGCAGCCAGCCGAGTTTCACCGGCCTGGTGCGGGCCAGCAGCCGCGGCAGCATGCGCCGCAGCTCCTTCGTCGCGTACGCCCCCTCCCACGAGTGGACGAAGTCGATCCGCACCCGGCCGTCGTCAAGCACCGCCGCCGCATACACCACCGCATGCCGCAGATCCGGCGCGACGTCGAGCGCCATCACCACCCGGTCCCGCACGTCATCCAACCCACCCGGGTCCAGGCACTGCGCCCACGCGTCCGGGTCGATCGCCGGATCCCTCACGGTCGCCGGAATGCACATCAGCTCGAGCTTGAACGTGCGCAGCAGCTCCCCACCTTTCGCGACCGCCGCCCTCGCCTCATTCAACAGCCGGTCCGGCGATTTCCCACCCGGCAATCCCAGCGTCGGATTCGCCATCGCCAACGCGCGCAGATCCAGCGGGTCAGCGCCCGGCGGAGCCGACCACTCGAACAGCCCGAGCGACGGATCACCCTCGCCCGTGCGGATGTACTCGAGTGCCGCGTCACGCAGGTCGTTGTACGGCTCGCCCGACGGATCCGGCGTCGTCAACGCCCAATACTGCGCATTCTCGAACCCATCCATCGAGTAGTACGCCGCGCCGTACGCGTCGTAGGTGTACTGCTTGGCGAACTCGTCAGCGATCACCCGCGAGTTCGACATCGACCGGCCGCCCTCAGCATTCGACGCGGCAACCGAGTAGTGGCAGTCCTCAGCCGTCCACCATTCCTCTTCGCCGGCCGCTCTCCGGATTGCCCGACGCTCCGGATTCTCACCCATCCGCGCCCGCAACTCCGGAATCGACAACGCCAGCTTGAACGACGAATACCACGGCCGCTTCGCGTACTTCGTCAACGTGCTGGTACCGAGCACGCTCGGCTGACGTTCCTCGAACAGCCAGTACAGCGTCAGGTCCTCCACCTCGCGCGACTTGCCGTTCTGCCGGCCGACCACCACGATCACGCGGCGGAACCGTGGCACCCCATCCGGCCGCAACTCGCCAGCGTGGATGCTCAGCCACCGCTGCCACGGCCACTTCGGCCGGCGTAGCACACGCTCGGCGAACTCGACCTCGCGGAACCCGAAACTGGTCTCGGGCGTCAGCGCGCACCCGCACCCACACGGCCCCGGCGGGCCCTCCACCAACGGCGGCGTCCACAGTCGAGGGACAGTGCTCCCCACAACGGCACTCTGAGCGTCGCTCTGCCTCGGACCCATATCGAGATATGCACCCCGCCCCGTTCGCGTCTCTACGGCCATCTCAGCGGCCCCTACGCCCGGTCTGGCGCGCCGCGCGCAAAAAAAGAACAG
>Ga0079224_100006582_pt1 | contig 15435 bp, 12 predicted proteins | sample Stecom2015_FD_80414 | JGI IMG/M metagenome (GOLD analysis project Ga0079224, IMG submission 80414) | Agricultural soil microbial communities from Utah to study Nitrogen management - Steer compost 2015 | ecosystem: Environmental > Terrestrial > Soil > Agricultural land | place: USA: Utah...
CATAGAACGATTCTAAATAATCTCATTTTTTTGGCAAATTCATTCCTTGAGATTGGATTTTGTAATTTTGTAGCCAGTTGATTTTATTTGAGGTGAAACATGAAAAAAAGTTCGATTATTTTAATTGTCGTTATTGCCGTTGCTATCGCAATGATCATGGTCATTTATACCGATTCTAGCACGTACTCCACTTTTACGGAAGCCAAAGGGAAACAAACCGAGCTGTACGTCGTTGGTGTATTAAATAAGGAAAAAGATTTATTATACGATCCGGTAACCGATGCCAACCACTTTTCTTTTTATATGTACGACAACGACAGTACGGAATGTCAGGTGGTTTTTAATGGCTCCAAACCGCAAGATATAGAACGTTCAGAGCAAATTGTGTTGACAGGGAAGATGGAAGGCGATGTATTCCATGCCAGTAAAATCCTAATGAAGTGCCCTTCTAAATACAACCAAGATGAGGTGGAGGTTATTGAAATGGAATCCACTCCCGTTACTGCATCGTTAAATTAATTCTCAAGTTACCCTGTACTATCTATGGACGTAAATTACGTTGGTGAGAACCTGCTACCCGGTCAAATCGGACAATTCTTTGTTATATTATCATTTGGAGCAGCATTATTATCTTTTGCTTCCTATTTTTTTGCAACCAAAAATCCAGAGGAAAAAAGTTGGCAAAACATAGCACGTGTTGGTTTTTGGCTGAATGCTCTGTCCATTCTGATCATCGGCATGGTGCTTTTTTACATCATTTACAATCATCTATTTGAATATCATTACGCTTACGCTCACTCCTCCACCACCTTACCCACGCACTACATCATTTCTGCATTTTGGGAAGGCCAAGAAGGAAGTTTCTGGCTATGGATGTTCTGGCAAGTCGTGATGGGCATTGTACTGGTATTCAAAGCAAAATCCTGGGAGAACCCGGTCATGACATTTGTTATGTTGTGTCAGGTCTTCCTCGCTTCGATGTTATTAGGAGTAGAAGTTTTCGGGTCGCGCATTGGTAGTTCACCTTTTATTTTGTTACGAGATGCACTTCAGGCCCCGATCTTCAGTGATCCTAATTATCTATCCATGATTAGAGACGGAAGAGGGCTTAATCCATTATTGCAAAACTATTGGATGGTCATCCACCCTCCAACGTTATTTTTAGGTTTCGCAGCGATGATTGTTCCTTTTGCTTATGCCGCGGCTGGACTTTGGCAAAAACGCTTCAAGGAATGGATTACCCCCGGTCTACCTTGGGCACTCTTTGCCGTGATGGTTCTCGGAGCGGGTATCATCATGGGATCCTTCTGGGCATATGAAGCGTTGAATTTTGGGGGATTTTGGGCTTGGGACCCAGTCGAAAACGTGTCGATCATTCCTTGGCTCACATTGATCGCCGCCGTACACGTAATGATTGCTTATAAGCATACGGGGCACGCCTACTTCACTGCATGTTTTCTGAGTCTAATTAGTTTCGTATTGGTGATATATGCCTCCTTTTTAACCCGAAGCGGCATTCTAGGAGAAACCTCCGTACACTCGTTTACCAGTCTAGGTATGTCTGGTCAATTGGTGATTTTTAACGTTGCGTTTTTACTGATTATGATATTCCTGCTGGTCGTTCGCAGGAAAGAGATGCCCTCGACGAAAATCGAAGAAGACATTTATTCCCGCGAGTTTTGGTTATTCATCGGCGCATTGGTGTTGACAGTGGCTTGCGTACAAATGATCGCGACCACATCTATACCCGTTTTCAATGCCATCTTTGGCACGAACGTCGCTCCTCCAATTGATCCAATCCCGCATTACAATAAATGGCAAGGAGCCTTTGCTGTCGTGGTGATGCTATTGACAGCGTTTACTCAGTTTTTGAAATTTAAAAGAACAGACGCTAAGAAATTTTGGGCCGCGACTATTGCGTCGTTTGTGCTTGCCATTGTTATTTCAGCGGTGATTATTTACTTCACGCATATTTATACGAACGTGATGTATATGCTCATTACATTGACGTCCGTCTTCTGTATACTGGCTAACCTGCGCATTCTTGGAGATTCGTTCAAAGGTAAATGGCGCCTTTCCGGATCAGCTGTTTCGCACATCGGTTTTGGATTACTGCTTATTGGGGCTCTCATTGCCGCTGCTACAAATGAAGTAATCTCTGTCAACAGTAGTAATTACATCGCTGTCGCTGGATTCGATCAAGTCGAAAAACCAGGTGAAAACCTTTTTCTCACCGAAAACGAGCCCGTACAAATGGGCAAATACCGGATTACCTATGTCGGTGACAGTGTAGCAGCTCCTAACGTATACTACAAAATCAAATACGAAGAGATTAACGAGGAAACGGGCGAGGCAAAGAACGCTTTTATTCTGATGCCATTCGCACAAAACAATCCAGATATGGGAGGATTAATTGGTACACCGGGCACCAAACATTTCCTGACCCACGACATTTACACATTGATTACCGCAGCCGCATCCGACTCACATAAAAGCATCCAAGGGAATGATGAAGATGCTGCGGGATTTGATCAGTATGATGAGCCGGCCACCTACTTAGTGAATATCGGTGATACACTACGTTACCGGAATGGCTTCTATACTATAGAAGGAATCAATCGCAACGCTACCTTAGAAAATATGCCGGTGGCGGCTGACGATATTTTAGTTGGTTTACAAATCAAAGTTTTCGCGAGCGATGGTACCCAGCACAGTGCAGAGCCTGTTTTTCTGATCAAAGGCGGAAACACCTTCGATTTTCATAAGGACGTCGAAGCACAAGGACTTCGCTTTCGATTCACAAAGATTCTACCAGAGGAAAACAAGCTGGAGCTGATGACCTACCAAAAACCTTTACCAGAAAAGAAATGGGTGGTTTTCAAAGCGATCAAGTTCCCTTACATCAATTTCTTCTGGTGCGGCACCATCGTGATGACCGTAGGTTTTGGAATGGCCATCTACCGCCGTATAAAAGACGGTCGTGCAACCAGCAAAAGAAACGCGTAGATGAGTATAGTAATGATCGGTAGCGGCAATCTTGCCACACAACTAGCTATTGCGCTACAGAACTCTGGGCACCAAATCACCCAAGTCTGGAGCCGTCAACTCGCACATGCCGAAGATCTCGCACGTCGGTTGTCTACGGAAGCTACAGATCATTGGGAAAACCTCGATAAAAATGCCGACGTTTACGTATTAGCGGTTAGTGACCAAGCAATTACCGAAGTCGCACAAGGATTGATGCTAAACCATCCAGATGCGCTGATTTTACATTGCTCAGGGGCGACGAGTATGGATGTGCTTTCGAGGTTCAAAAATTTCGGAGTACTCTATCCCGTACAGACATTTTCTAAACACATTCCGATTGACTTTGCGCAAATCCCGATCGGAATCGAGGGCAATCGTCCAGAAGCTTATGCAGCACTTGCATCCATCGCCAACGCGCTCTCAGGCCGAGTTTTTGACTGCGACAGTGCACAACGTCTCGCCTTGCACGTCTCCGCGGTTTTTGCCAATAATTTCACCAATGCGCTGTTACAAACAGCGGCTGATATTTTAGCGCAACATCAACTCCCCTTTGACATTTTGACTCCGATCATTGAGGAAACCGTAGAAAAAGCAGTAACGCACCATCCGATTAAGGTACAGACGGGGCCTGCTGTGAGAGATGATCAGGTTACGCTAGAAAAGCATTTAAACTTTCTCAGCATGAATCCCGAATGGCAACTTATTTACCAAAAAATATCCGATCTGATTAAAAAAAGAAGAGAGAACAATTCATAATATTACCAATTCACTAAAACTTCCAACTTCGGGTCAAATGTTTCGTTATCAGTGGTGAACTTCCTAATTTTGCAAGGCAAGTAGCCGATATCGCGGATAGACCTAGTTTATGATTATCCATATGGTGAAGGTTTTGCGATAGATAACAGATAAGACGACATTATGAAAGTAAGAAAACTCATTTTAGGGCTCATTATTTTAATCAACCTAATCATTATTTCTTTCGGGGTCATTTTCACACCAAGTTGGTTTTGGTTGCTCATTCTCCCTTTGCCATTGCTGATCGTTGCCTTATACCATAGCTTTCAGACCAAACACGCTATTTTAAGAAACTATCCGGTGGTGGGCTACTTTCGATATTTCTTCGAATCCATCCGTCCAGAGTTACGACAATATTTCTGGGAATCAGACACCGACGGACGCCCGTTTAATCGGCGTCAACGGTCGATTGTTTACCAACGGGCGAAAAACCAGCGAGAGACTGTCGCTTTCGGAATGCAAACCGATCCGCTATCACCTGGCAACGAGTGGGTGGCACACAGTATATTTCCCGTCCATATCGAAGATCATAACTTAAGAACAACGGTCGGTAATCAGCATTGCAAGCAGCCCTATAGCTTGAGTGTCTTCAACATCTCGGCGATGAGTTATGGAGCGCTGAGTAGAACTGCAATCACGGCACTCAATAAAGGAGCCGCGTTACAAAACTTTGCTCACAATACCGGTGAAGGTGGAATAAGCCAATACCATATTAACGGTGGAGATCTAATTTGGCAAATTGGGACAGGATATTTTGGTTGTCGAGATGAAAATGGATATTTCGATCCCAATCTGTTTCGCGAAAAAGCCACCCGACCCTATGTCAAAATGATTGAATTAAAACTTTCTCAAGGTGCTAAACCAGGTCATGGTGGGATTTTACCAGCGGCTAAAAACACACCTGAAGTCGCTTCTATCCGTCATGTAGTACCGGGCACCGATGTCATGTCTCCGCCTGCACACAGTGCGTTCAAAACACCCCTGGAGATGATGCATTTCATACAGCAGTTACGTGAACTTTCTGATTATAAGCCAGTAGGGTTTAAAATATGCATCGGAGATAAACAGGAGTTCATCGACATTTGCCAGGCCATGCAGGAAAGTCAAATCACGCCTGACTTCATCGCTATTGATGGATCCGAGGGAGGAACCGGTGCTGCACCACTAGAGTTTACCGATAATCTAGGAATGCCCCTGTATGATGCCTTAGCCTTCGTCACCACCACGCTTATACACTTTGGCTTGAAAAAACAAATAAAGCTTATTGTATCCAGCCGAATTGTAACGGGTTTTGACATTCTCAAAGTTATTGCACTGGGTGCAGACGCCTGCTACAGTGCTCGGGGAATGATGTTTGCACTGGGATGTATCCAAGCGCTAAAATGTAACGAGGACGTCTGTCCTGTCGGTGTAGCTACGCAAAGACCCCATTTGTATAAAGGCTTGGATGTAGAAGACAAGTACGTACGGGTGGCTCAATTCCATCGGAATACATTACGAGCCACGGTAGAAATCATGGAAGCCTGTGGTTTTAAAAGTTTAGAAGAAGTATCAGCCGATCGCTTTTTTCGTAAGGTCGATAGCCAATACACATTAAGCTTCCAAGACATCTATTTTAAAGAAACCGGTAAACTGGTCAACAATCGGAGTGATTTCGCTCCCGAAGTATTTGATTAGTCCCAATCTGGAAACATACAGCTGATTCACCCAGGTTAGGACGCCCTTCACTTAATATTAAGAAATACGGTTTCCAGTAATTGCTGCGCTTGATTCATGGATCTGGCATCGATCCCCTGTAGTGCTTCCGAAATTGTCTTTTCTGCTTGCAACATACATCGGGGTTTCATATTGCGCCCCTTAGCTGTCAAATAAATCTTATTGGAGCGCTTATCATTTGGGCAACAAACCCTACGCAAAAAGCCTTGTTTCTCCAAGTTTGAGATGAGTCTCGAGATACTCGGTTTATCCCGATAAGTCAGGGTCGCCAAATCCTGTTGACTGAGGCCTTCTCGTTCCCAAAGGAAATACATCACACTCCACTGCTCGGCCGTAATATCCAGTCCGCTCTCTTTAAAATTTCGCTGTAGTCGCCGCGCGATCGCAGTAGAAACCCTACCAGTCAGAAAATTATAAAATTCGTCGGCAAAATTAGGATCATCAATCATAATTAAAGGTTTTTCAGGCAATTAGTTGTTAATGCAATTAAACCAATAATTTTTAGAATAGCAAACTTATAGGTGGACAAACAAAAGCACTTCCATAAAAATTTACTATTTTAGGCTATGGAAAATCCCTTAGGTGTCATATTATTGGTCGTAGCAGGCATAGCTTACAAGATATACGAAAGCTTTAAAGAGGAACAAGCTAAAGCTAAACAACGAGCCGAAAAATTAAAAAAACGGATGCCAAAAGGTTCTGCTCGGGATATCGTCTTGACGAAGCCCACACGTCCTGTACCCACTAGTCGGCCTCCTATTCTGGAATTTCCAGCAGACGACTTTCCGGAGTTCCAAACCCCCACGCCAACAAGGCAAAACAGCTCATCGGCGGCGCAGACGACTATCAGGAACAGCGCATCTAAAGAACGCGACGTATCTTTAGAAAAACAGTCAGAAATCGCGGCAAGATCACAGGATCACGCTAAAAACGACGGTACTTCAGTGGAGTTTAATCTGCGTGAAGCTGTCATTCAGCAAGCCATTTTAAACAGACCTTATGCCGACTAATTTTTAGAGCAATTTAAAGGCATCCTGGTCGCCTAGAAATGGGAACTGCTGTCTATGCTCTTCTAAATCTTTGGGGTATAGCGTAAACGTGTAAAGATCCTCGTCTTCTGGCTTATAATATACAACGTCTCCATTAGGCGAAATACACATAGAACCACCCGAATAATATACTTCATTACCATCGTGCCCCACTCTATTCACGCCAATCACAAACGCCTGGTTCTCGATGGCCCGTGCGGGAATCAACGCCCTCCAATGTCCCGAACGTTTATCGGGCCAACTGGCCGTATAAACCAACAAATCATACGCGCTGTCTTGGTTGCGTGACCAAGCGGGAAAACGCAGGTCATAACAGGTCATAGGACAGATTTTCCACCCCTTCAATTTAAATATAATTCGGGACTTACCTGCGGTAAACAGGCGGTCTTCATCTGCCATAGAAAAAAGATGGCGTTTATCATAATGCACAAAGCTCCCGTCCGGAGACATCCAGATAAATCGATTGTAAAACTTGGTGTCCTCCTCTATTATAAGCGATCCGGCAACAACACAGTCAAACTTTTTTGCCGTCTCATATAACCAGTGCATCGTCGGCCCCGACATGTTCTCAGCACACTTCTCCACATTGGTCGTGAAACCGGTATTAAACATTTCGGGAAGAATAATGAGATCCGTTTTTTCACGCAGGGAGGACAAGCGAAGTCCGAGGTTCTGCAGGTTCTTCTCCACATTCTCCCAAAATAGATAAGCCTGAAAAATCGTGATTTTTAATGGATCCATTCTTATAGTATACGCTAAAAATTCAAAACTAGATTGAAGCAAATTATGAAATTTGTTGCACTTTTCATAATCAACGGGTGCGGTCCAATAAGGCCTGAGCAAGATCTTTTAATTCCTGTTTCCTAGTCTCATCCACTTCGATTCGATCTAATTTACTGTAAGCCAACTCCATATAACGCACCTTCAATTCCTCCGCATATTGATCGACCGATAATTTAAGGTAAAGTGCTTTCATGCGATCTATTTTTTCCAAAGGTGCCATCTGATCTGAGGAGAGCAATAGGTTAAACTCATTGCGGTCATCCCCTCGGACGAGTGATTCGGTACGTATGGCCAAAATGGTTTTCTTATTTGACAAGATATCTCCTCCCGATTGCTTTCCAAAATCAGCGGGATCCCCATATACATCTAAGAAATCATCTTGTAACTGGAATGCAATACCAATCGCCTCCCCGAACTGGTAAAGTAACTCCTGTTGCGCGGACGGAGCGCCGGCCATGATCGCCCCCATTTGTAGCGCCCCCCCTAACAACACCGAGGTTTTAAGCCGGATCATTTCAATGTAATCCGCTTCGCTAACCGAAGCCCGCCGTTCGAAGTCCATATCTAATTGTTGCCCTTCACAAACTTCTAACGCCACTCGCCCAAACACCGTCAACAAATCCGGCACATGCTGATTCGGACACTTTGCAAGCTCCTGATACGCCCGAACCAACAACGCATCGCCGGACAGTATCGCGACGTTATCGTTCCACTTTTGGTGTACAGTTTCTTTTCCCCTCCTTAACGGTGCGCGGTCCATGATGTCGTCGTGGATAAGTGAAAAATTATGAAAATATTCGATGGCCACGCTTGCCGGGAGCACCCTATCTAAATCGGATTCACCAAAAAGTTTGGCTCCCATGAGTACTAAAACAGGCCGAATGCGCTTTCCAGATAGCGAAAGAATATATCGAATGGGATCATACAGATCAGCCGGAGAATCTGGGAATTCCGCTAGATTCAGCGCCTGAGTAATTTTTATACCGTAAGGATGACTTGCAAACATATTGTTATAAATAAGCACGAAGATAAGAAATTGCACGCAATCCGGATACGCACATATTCTTCAACCGGTCACTCCATAACACACCAATCAGCGTCTGGGAATAACTTCTTTAACATAATCTATCCCGCAACCGCTCTGCTTATCTTCCCTATTCTGTAATTATCCGTAACTTGCTTACGCAAAAAAACACGACATGCGCATATTGATTATTCATAACCAATACCAACACACTGGAGGTGAAGATGTTGTAGTCGAACAGGAGGTAAAACATCTTAGCGAGACGCATGAAGTTGAGCTTTACCAAGTGAAAAACCAGAAAGGAACTAAAGGTTACTTCCAATATTTCCTTTATCCTTTTAATTGGACTGAGACGAAGGGTGTCTCTCAGGTGCTGGATCGTTTTAAGCCTGATCTGGTTCACATACACAACTTACATTATGCCATCGGTCCTGGTATGCTCCGGTATATCAAGAAGAAGCACTCCGTTCCTGTGGTGATGACGCTGCACAATTTCCGGCTGCTATGCCCATCTGCGACATTATTCTTCCAAGGCCATCTATTCTTAAACTCGCTTTCCGAAGATTTTCCTTGGACTGCCGTGAAAAGAAAGGTACTTGAGCATTCATTATTGAAAACGTTTTGGACCGCGGCAACCTACTGGCTACATAAAAAACTCGGAACATTTCAACAGGTTGATCGCTACATTTTATTATCCGCATATTCCAGCAATTTGTTCAAAAAATCCACGCTCGCTTTACCTGAAGATAAAATGCGTATCAAGCCGAATTTCGTCGAGTGGAACGAGCAGCCTAGTAGCCAGCACACCGAAGACTTCGTCTATGCGGGTCGATTATCAGAAGAAAAAGGGATTCTTCCCTTGTTACATGCCTGGAAGGCCACAAACTTCCGTATAAAGGTCTTTGGGACGGGTCCACTTCTAGAAGAAGTCAAAGAAATCGCCAAACACAACCCGCATATCACTTTTTACGGACATCAAGATCGATCGGTCGTCCAAGCACATATAGCCACCTGTTCGGCAGTCATTGTACCGTCCTTATGTTACGAAACAATGCCGTTATCGGTTCTGGAAGCTTTCGCTCAAGGCATACCTGTACTGGCTAGCCAAATTGGTATTTTAGCCGAAATCATTGTACCTTTACATACCGGGTTACTCTTTGATCCTCACAATCACCCGCAGTTGATAAAAACCTTGGTAGAATGGAAGAGCTTGCCGCAGGAAAAGCTTATGGCCATTCGACAGAATTGCAGAAAAGAGTACCTCGAAAAATACAGTAAACACCAAGTGATGGAACAATTGGAAAACATCTACTTAGAGTTGTTATCTACATCAAAATAAAAGCATATGAATATCATTATAATGGACAAATTGGGCTTGGCCCCGCAAATTTTAGAAGCACTATCTTCCGTGGTTGATCCCGAGCTAAAGCCAGCGAGCATTGTCGACTTAGGCTTGGTTTATGAAGTCATCACAAAGGAAAACAAACAGGCGAAGATTGTCATGACGCTAACCGCACCAGCGTGTCCCGTTGCGGGGGAACTTATGAATGAAGTTCAACAAAAAGTATCGCAAATCGACGGAATCGACGAGGCCATTGTTGAGCTGACTTTCGATCCGCCATGGACGAGAGACATGATGAGCGAAGAGGCCAAATTGGAATTGGGCTTTTTGTAAGACTAGTTTAGTCCTTCTGTTTGGGCAGGGACTGACCGGCAAAATACTGCCGAAGCGACTGGAGCTGCTTGGCCGAAATAACCTTCCGTAGTTCGAGGTCAGGCGCTTCTTTAACTTTCTTCACTGACTTAAAGGTTTTTAGCAGCTTATCGACAGACACTTTTCCTAAGCCCGGGATACGATCCAGTTCAGAAACGAAGGTTTTTCGACTTCGTTGATTTCTGTGAAACGTTATACCGAAGCGATGCGCTTCGTCGCGAAGATGTTGTATCACTCGGAGGGTTTCCGATTTCTTATCTAGGTACAGAGGAAACTGATCTCCCGGATAATAGATTTCTTCCAGCCTTTCAGCAATACCAATCACCGTAACCTGCTTTTCAATTCCTAGTAATTTCAAGCTTTTTAATGCGGCGCTCAGCTGCCCTTTTCCTCCATCAATAACAATCAGTTGAGGTAAAGATTGATCTTCATCCAAAACACGCCGATACCGCCGAAAGACAGCCTCTTCCATAGTGGCAAAATCGTTCGGTCCCTCGACTGTTTTCACATTAAAGTGCCTATAGTCTTTTTTTGACGGCTTCGCATCTTTAAACACCACGATAGCCGAAACAGGATAGGCTCCTTGAATATTGGAATTATCGAAACACTCCATATGTCTCGGCAGTTCCTTGAGGCGCAGATCCTTTTGGATCTTTGCTAACAAACGTTCCGTTTTAAGCTCTGGATTCAAGCGCTCGTAATGGGTCATGCGCTCTTTTTTGAAATATGCAACATTCTTTAGTGATAGATCTAAAAGCTTACGCTTATCCCCAGCCTTCGGTATCACAAAGCGCAGCTCATTTGTCCCCTCGATATCCAGTTCAAACGGAACAATAATTTCGCTAGCTTGACTGCGGAACTTCGATCTAAGTCGTTGGATCGCCAGTGACAACAACTCCACGTCGGTCTCATCCAATTTCTTTTTCAGCTCTACGGTTTGGGTCTGGATCACCATCCCATTCACTACTTTCAAGAAGTTAACGAACGCAAAATTATCCTCCGAAGCGATACTGAATACATCCACATTGCTGATCGAAGCGCTCACTACGGTGGATCGACTTTGATAGTTCGACAATTTATCGAGCTTGACTTTAGCCCGATGCGCACTTTCAAAATCCATCGCCTCGGCCGCCGCCTTAATCTGCTCTTTCAATCGACTAGTAACCACAGTGATTTTTCCATTCAGGATATCTTTTATATCCGAGAGGTTGCGATCGTAATCCTCCTCAGTCTGGTAACTTTCACAAGGGCCTTTACAATTACCCAATTGATATTCCAAGCAAACTTTGTACTTGCCTTTTTCAATATTCTCCCTGGATAAATTCAAATTACAGGTTCGCAATGGAAACAATTCGCGTATCATATCAAGTATAATATGCATCATCCCCACGGATGCGTACGGACCGTAGTATTTTGAGCCGTCTTTGACGTATTTTCGCGTCCAGAAAACACGTGGAAAATGTTCGTTTTTAATCACAATCCAAGGATATGTTTTATCGTCCTTGAGCAGGATATTGTAACGCGGTTGGTGCTTCTTAATCAAGTTGTTTTCCAACAACCAAGCATCAATTTCCGTATCCACAATCGTGAACGCAATGCGGTTAATTTTTCGAACCAATACCTTGGTCTTACTATTGAGTTGCCGATCATTGGTAAAATACGAACCGACTCGATTCCGTAGATTTTTCGCCTTACCCACATAGATAAGCGAATCGTCTTTATCAAAATATTGGTAGACCCCCGGTTTTCTCGGTATTTTCGTTAACTCTTCTTTATAATCGAACGCTTTCATAGTGGAAAAACAAAAAAACCAGCCCCTGAACTTCGCCAAAGGTCTGGTCTATTTTATCAAAGAAAGTTCTAGAAACCTAGGCGATCATCTTCTATAAGTTGAGAATCAGCTTTTGCCGGATCATTGCCATAGAATTGTGAAAAATTTGCACAATCCATCTCGAATCGCGTAATACCACCCGGCGGCTCTGGAAAATCTTCTTGCGAGTAATTCAAATCTTTATCAGCGAAAACTTTTCTCATAAACAGTCCAAATACCGGCATCGCTGCGGCAGCCCCCTGTCCATATCGCATGCTGCTAAAACTAATGCCACGGTCTTCTGCGCCGGTCCAAACTCCAGCAACAAGCTCCGGCGTGATGCCAATAAACCAAGCATCCGAATTGCGGTTCGTCGTACCGGTCTTGCCACCAATTGGATTTTTCAATCCGCCAAAGTTCGGATCCCAACGCAATCGAGATCCAGTTCCTCCGTCCACTACCCCTTTCAGCATATCAACCATAGCATAAGCAGTCTCACTGTTCAACGCTTTTAGGACCTTTGGTGCTTTCTCATAAATTAGCGCTCCATTTTTGTCTTCAACGCGCAAAATCATGATGGGTTCTACCCAGGTACCTTGATTCACGAAAGCAGAATACGCTCCGACCATATCATAAAGTGATGCATCGTACGAACCCAAGGCAATCGAAAGATTACTCGGAATATTTGACGTGACGCCCATTCGCTTATTCAAGTCAGCCACATTTGCCGCTCCGACTTCATTAATCAAATACGCAGTCGCGTAGTTTTGTGAATATTTAATGGCATTTTTCAGGGTGATGGGGTCTCCGCCCTGCACGGAGCCTCTCGGGGTCCAAGTGCCACCATAGGTCCGACTGTGGTTAGGAATAGACACGCATGGACCGTACCCATTATCAATGGCATAGGCGTAAACAAATGGTTTGGCTAACGACCCCACTTGCCTTGTTCCCCTTTTTACCTGATCATATTTAAAATGTTCGAAATCGATCCCACCAACCCAAGCACGAATATATCCCGTCTGTGGTTCCATCGCCATCATTGAGTTTCTCAGAAAGAGTTTCATGTATCTTACGGAATCCATTGGGGTCATAGTGGTATCCACGTTTCCCTCCCAAGTGAACAATTCCATTGGCACCTTTTTATCGAACTCCTCTCGAATTTCCGACTCCGAGTACCCATCGGCTTTCAATACACGATACCGATCTGAACGCTTCATCCCAATATCCAATAATTTTGCGTTCTCGCCCGTAAAAGCATCCCGTCGCGCCCACTGCTTATCAAACTCACCCTGCAGTCGTTTCATCCACTCCTTCTGGGCTTCTTCCGCGTACTGCTGCATGGTATAGTTAATCGGTGTATACACTTTTAACCCATCCCGATCTAAGTCATAAGGTGTACCATCAGGTTTGGTGATCGCCAAACGTTGAAATTCTTTTTTGATTTCCTCTTTAAGGACCGCCCGAAAATACGGTGCGAGACCTTCACCATAATGCGTAATGGTAAGCTTTAATCCCAGCGGTTCCTCACGATACGTTTCATACTCTTCACTCGTAATAAAATTCTGGTCCCGCATCGCCTTCAAGACCAAATTCCGCCTGTTTATCGCATTTTCTGGATAACGTACTGGTGAATAAATCCCAGGTCCTTTCAACATACCTACCAATAACGCGGATTGCGCCGGCGTCAACTGGTCGGGGGTTGTATTGAAAAAAGTACGTGCGGCTGACTTGATACCAAACGTATTATAGGCTCCGAAATCGACCGTATTAAAATACATCATCACGATTTCTTCTTTCGTATAATTGCGCTCCAAACGCACCGCAGTGATCCATTCCTGAAACTTCTGCATGATCCGCTTCAATGAGTTTCTTTCTCGTTTCTCCGAAAACAAATTGAGCGCCAGTTGCTGAGTAATGGTACTTCCTCCTTGTTTATCCCCAGCCAGCGTCAAAAGGATAGTGGAGATAGTTCTCGAATAATCGATCCCCGAATGCTCATAAAATCGTTTATCTTCAATTGAAACTAACGCATGAACTAAGGAAGGTGCAAGCTCGCTATACTTCACATTGGAGCGATTGTGTACAAAATAAGTCCCTAAGACCTTATTATCATCAGTGATGATTTCCGATGCTAAATTACTTTTGGGATTCTCCAAGTCCTTAAAGGACGGGAGTTTTCCAAACAGTCCAATTCTTACACTAACCAAGAACAGTACTGCTATCAGTACGACACCAATAAGAATCTTCCAAAAGATCCCGTTATAGCGCCGCACGTCCTCTTCTGTCAACTTATTACTTTTTGATTCTCTCTTCATTGATTCTTTTCCTGTGAACAGGCTTTTACACCACCTTTATGTCGCAATCAGCTAATAACAGGAAATGTGCCAAAGCTCTGTGAGCAACAACAAAAATACCATAATTTTTCCGATCTCCTTATATCTTACGAATAAGTTAAAAAATCTCTTTTCACCAAAATCGGAAAACAACCTGCTTATAATGAGTCTGGATTTCAACTGAAGCACCACGTATGACAATAAAAACAACTGAAATCATCTTGTTGAACGTCGAGACTATTTATATCAAAATATGCCACAAATAATTATCTTAGTTCCTTCATGCCCAATCGTCACAGAAAAGCCGGCTTACTTTTTATTTTTCTCACTGTAGTATTAGACTCCATTGGGCTTGGGATCATTATACCCGTTATGCCTGCACTAATTAAAGAGCTCATCAATGGAGATCTCAGTCAGGCATCGTCTTACGGTGGATGGCTGACCTTCTGTTATGCGTTTATGCAGTTCTTTTTCGCGTCGGTGCTTGGGAACCTCAGCGACCATTATGGCCGACGTCCAGTACTGCTTTGTTCACTCTTCGGGTTTACCATAAACTACTTAATCATCGGATTCGCCCCTTCCATTTTTTGGCTTTTCGCAGGTAGGTTAGTCGCCGGAATAACTGGTGCCAGCCACACTGTTGCAGCCGCTTATATCGCTGATGTGTCGACACCAGAAGATAAGGCTCAAAACTTCGGCCTTTTGGGTGCGGCGTTCGGTTTGGGTTTTATTATTGGTCCGGTTGCGGGTGGAATTCTTGGCCATTACGGCCCACGGCATCCTTTTTTTGCAGCCGCCGGACTCACCTTCGTAAATTTTTTATACGGGTATTTTATTATCCCGGAATCCCTCCCCAAAAAGCAAAGACGACGTTTTCATTGGAAAAATGCGAATCCCGTAGGCAGCTTCAATCACCTCAAACGCTATCCCATTATACTCCCGCTGGTTGCATGTATATTTTTAATAAATATAGCCGCCCACTCGGTTCAAAGTAGTTGGTCGTATTACACGATGGAGAAATTCAAATGGGATGAACGCATGGTGGGGTACTCTCTAGGATTTATCGGTGTTTTATTGACGCTAGTGCAAGCTGGATTGATTCGGCTAATTATCCCGAAACTAGGTCTACCAAAAAGCATTCTCCTTGGACTTCTTTTTATCTCCGTTTCGCTGTTTGCTATCGG
>Ga0079224_100006583_pt1 | contig 15434 bp, 13 predicted proteins | sample Stecom2015_FD_80414 | JGI IMG/M metagenome (GOLD analysis project Ga0079224, IMG submission 80414) | Agricultural soil microbial communities from Utah to study Nitrogen management - Steer compost 2015 | ecosystem: Environmental > Terrestrial > Soil > Agricultural land | place: USA: Utah...
GCCCCGACGGACACGGCCCCGACGGACACGGCACCGGCCGACACCACGGGCGGCACCGACAGCGGCACGACCGCCCAGGAACCGGCCGCCGGTTCGGCCGCCACCGACGCGGTTGCGCCGACCGAGCCCGCTTCCGTCACCGATCAGCCGGTCACGGATGCGCCCGCCGCGGCCGCCCCGGTGACCGAGCCGGAGATCACCGCGCCGGAGGTCCCGGCGACCCCCGAGGGCGCCGAGGCTCCGCCCGCGCTCGAGCAGATCGAGCCGACCGCGGGCAGGCTGACCCGTCTGCGCGGCAGGCTGTCGCGCTCACAGAACGCCGTCGGCAAGAGCCTGCTCGGTCTGCTCGGCGGCGGCGATCTGGACGAGGACTCCTGGGAGGAGATCGAGGACACTCTCGTCCTCGCCGACCTCGGCACCGCCAGCACCGCCGCGGTGGTGGATCGGCTGCGCGAGGAGATCAGCGCCCGCAGTGTGCGCACCCCCGAGCAGGCGCGCCAGGTGCTGCGCGATGTCCTCGTGGAGGCGCTGCGGCCCGAGATGGACCGTTCCATCCACGCGCTGCCGCATCCCGACCACCCGGCGATCCTGCTGGTGGTCGGCGTCAACGGCACCGGCAAGACCACCACGACCGGCAAGCTGGCGCGGGTGCTGGTCGCCGACGGCAGGCGGGTGCTGCTCGGCGCCGCCGACACCTTCCGTGCCGCCGCGGCCGACCAGTTGCAGACCTGGGGCGAGCGGGTCGGCGCGGAGACCGTGCGCGGCAAGGAGGGCGCCGACCCGGCCGCCGTGGCCTTCGACGCCGTCTCGGCGGGCATCGAGGGCGGCGTGGACGCGGTGCTGATCGACACCGCAGGCCGCCTGCACACCAAGACCGGCCTGATGGACGAGCTGGGCAAGGTCAAGCGCGTGGTGGAGAAGAAGGCCGCCGTCGACGAAGTGCTGCTCGTGCTCGACGCCACCGTCGGGCAGAACGGTCTGATGCAGGCCCGTGTGTTCGCGGAGGTGGTCGACATCACCGGCGTGGTGCTGACCAAGCTGGACGGCACCGCCAAAGGCGGCATCGTCTTCCAGGTCCAGCACGAGCTCGGCGTGCCGGTCAAGCTGGTCGGCCTCGGCGAGGGCGCCGACGATCTGGCCCCCTTCGAGCCGGGCGCCTTCGTGGACGCGCTGCTCGGCTGATCCCGGCGACCGGGAACGACCCGATTCGGCGGCCGGCGGGCACATCGCCGGCCGCCGAGCCGTGTCGAGGGGTGACCGCACGCGACGTCGGGGAGCGTCCACCGCGGGCGTCGAGGGGCGTGGCCGCGAGCGATCTTCGAGCGAAGCCGGGCGGTTCATCCCATTTGGCCGGAAAACGCTCACACCTGCGACGAAACATGCGGGGCACGTGAGGAAACCTGGCCGAAACACAACCCGAGCATCCGTTCACTCAGGCGAAACACCATTGCGGTCCAGCTGAAACACCGGAAGAACACTCTTCTCTGCAGGTCCATTTGCCAAGGGCGGCTGGGCTTCAGATGAGGAGGACATTAAGGTGGCTTTTCCCGTAATCGGTACGCCGGACGGCGGCGATACCGCATGGATGCTGACGAGTGCAGCATTCGTTCTGCTGATGACACCGGGGCTCGCGTTCTTCTACGGCGGCATGGTCCGCGCGAAGAACGTCCTCAACATGATCATGATGAGCATCAGTGCGATGGGCCTGGTGGCCATCCTCTGGTCGCTGTACGGCTTCTCGCTGGTGTTCGGTGAGGACAAGTTCAACCTCTTCGGCGACCCGACCCAGTACTTCGGCCTGTCGAAGATGTTCGGCGAGAACGAAGCGGGCGAGATCGCGCTCATGGGCACCATCCCGCTGACCCTGTTCGCCGCGTTCCAGCTGATGTTCGCGATCATCACCGTCGCGCTCATCTCCGGCGCTGTCGCCGACCGTCTGAAGTTCGGATCCTGGCTGCTCTTCGCCGGTATCTGGGCCACCGTCGTCTACTTCCCGGTCGCGCACTGGGTGTTCTCCTTCGACGAGGGCACCACCGAGACCGGCGGCTGGATCGCCAACAAGCTCGAAGCGGTCGACTTCGCCGGTGGCACCGCCGTCCACATCAACGCGGGCGCCGCCGCCCTGGTCCTTGCCCTGGTTCTCGGCAAGCGCAAGGGCTGGCCGCAGACCCCCTTCCGCCCGCACAACCTGCCGTTCGTCATGCTCGGCGCCGGTCTGCTGTGGTTCGGTTGGTACGGCTTCAACGCCGGTTCCGCGGTGGGCTCCAACGGCCTCGCCGGCGCCACCTTCCTGACCACCACCATCGCCACCGGTGCGGCCATGATGGCCTGGCTCCTGGTCGAGAAGCTGCGCGACGGTCACCCCACCTCGCTGGGCGCCGCCTCCGGTGTCGTCGCGGGTCTGGTCGCCATCACCCCGTCCTGCTCCTCGGTGAACGCGCTGGGCGCGCTCATCATCGGCATCGCCTCCGGTGCGCTGTGCGCCCTGGCGGTCGGCCTGAAGTTCAAGTTCGGTTACGACGACTCGCTCGACGTGGTCGGCGTCCACCTGGTCGGCGGTCTCGTCGGCACCCTGCTGGTCGGTCTGGTCGCCGCGCCCGAAGCGCCTGCGGCGGTCGAGGGTCTGTTCTACGGTGGTGGTCTCGACCTGCTGATCAAGCAGGCCGTGGGCGCCTTCACCGTCCTCGTCTACTCGCTGGTCGTCACGGCGATCATCGCTCTGGCCATCAAGTTCACCATCGGACTGCGCGCCGACGACGAGGGCGAGGCAGCGGGCCTGGACGAGTCCGAGCACGCGGAAAGCGCATACGATTTCGCTGCTGTGGGTTCCACCGCCCGCTCGCTCTCCAAGGAGGCATGACGACATGAAGTTGATCACCGCAATCGTCAAACCGTTCACGCTCGAAGACGTCAAGACGGGCCTGGAACAGGCAGGCGTGTTCGGCATGACGGTCAGTGAAGTGCAGGGTTACGGCCGTCAGAAGGGCCACACCGAGGTCTACCGCGGCGCCGAGTACTCGGTCGACTTCGTGCCGAAGGTGCGGGTCGAGGTCGTCGTGGACGACGCCTCCGTGGACAAGGTCGTCGACATCATCGTCGAGGCCTCCCGCACCGGGAAGATCGGCGACGGCAAGGTCTGGGTGACCCCGGTCGAGTCGATCATCAGGGTGCGGACCGGCGAGCGCGGCACCGACGCGCTGTAGCCGGAACAACGAGCCGAGCGGTGGCCCCGCTCCGATCGGAAGCCCCGGTCGGGGCGGGGCCGCACTCATGAAACGGGTGGTGGGTCATGGGTAGTGCAAGTAGGGACGGCGGAAACGCCAAGTCGACCAACGGCGGCGCGGCCGGTCTGGTGCAGGCGCGCAAGCAGTTACTCGAGGGCGGAATGCCGCGCAATCCGCGGCTGGACGCCGAGTCGGTGCGGCAGGCGCTGGTCGATCTCTACGAGCTCTGGCTCACCAACAAGGGTGCGGAACTGGGCATCACTCCCGACAGCGGCCTGGCCGTGGTCGCGGTCGGCGGGCTGGGCCGCCGGGAGATGCTGCCCTACTCGGATCTGGATCTCGTTCTGCTGCACGACGACACCGCCTCCGCGCGGGTCGCCGAGGTGGCCGATCAGCTCTGGTATCCGCTGTGGGACGCCAACATCCGGCTCGACCACAGTGTCCGCACCGTCGCCCAGGCGTTGCAGGTCGCCGACAACGACCTGATCGCCGCGCTGGGCATGCTCGAGGCGCGCCACATCGTCGGCGACTTGGAGCTGAGCAACCTGCTCATCAGCGGGGTGCGCAGGGAGTGGCGCAACGGAATCCGCCGCCGCTTCGACGAACTCGTCGCCCAGGCCGAGACCAGGTGGCAGCGCAGCGGGGCGATCGCGCACCGCGCCGAGCCCGATCTGAAGAACGGGCGCGGCGGTCTGCGCGACATCCAGCTGCTCGACGCGCTGGCCATCGCACAACTGACCGACGCCATGCCGGGGCTCGGTCCTGATGTGCCCGGCGGCGGGTTGAAGCAGGCGCATCGCAGGCTCCTGGACGTCCGCACCGAACTGCACCGCGTTGCCGGACGCGGTCGCGACCAGTTGCGGGCCCAGGATGCCGACGAGATCGGGGCGGCGCTGCGCATCGGCGACCGCTTCGATCTCGCCCGCACCCTCAGCGATTCGGCCAGGACGGTGAGTTACTCCGTCGAGGTCGGGTTGCGTACCGCCGCCAACGCCCTGCCCCGCCGGGGGCTGGCCAGGCTGCGGCGGATGCCCGTGCGTCGACCACTCGATGAGGGGGTGGTCGAGCACGCGGGTGAGGTGGTGCTGGCCCGTGACGCGCGTCCGCAGCGTGATCCCGGGCTGACACTGCGGGTGGCGGCGGCCTCGTCCCAGACCGGGCTGCCGATGTCGGCGACGACCCTGGCCCGGCTGGCCGAGCAGGCCCCCGAGCTGCGCGAGCCCTGGCCGAAGGACGCGCTCAACGACCTGCTCGTGCTGCTCGGGTCGGGCCGGGGCGTGATCGGCGCCATCGAGGCGCTCGACCGCACCGGCCTGTGGGGCAGGCTGCTGCCGGAATGGGGTGCGGTGCGAGACCTGCCGCCGCGCGATCCCATCCACACCTGGACGGTGGACCGCCACCTGATGGAGACCGTGGCCTACGCCTCCGCGCTGAGCACCAGGGTGGCCCGTCCCGACCTGCTCGCGCTCGGCGCGCTGCTGCACGACATCGGCAAGGGCAGGCAGGGCGACCACAGCGTGGTCGGCGCCGAACTGGCCACCCAGATCGGCAACCGCCTCGGCCTGTGGCCGTCCGACGTGCGCACGCTCAGCGCCATGGTGCGCCACCACCTGCTGCTGCCCGACACCGCCACCAGGCGCGACCTGGACGACCCGGACACCGTGCGCGGGGTCACCGAGGCGCTCGGCGGCGACCCGCAACTGCTCGAGTTGCTGCACACCCTGGCCGAGGCCGACGCGCTGGCCACCGGGCCCGGCGTGTGGGGCGAATGGAAGGCCTCGCTGATCGGAGACCTGGTGCGGCGCTGCCGCGCCATGATGGCGGGCGACGCGCTGCCCTCGCAGGAGGAGATCGCCCCCGAACTGCTGGCCAAGGCCGCCGAGGGTGGCGTGCACGTCGAACTGGTCCAGGGCGAGGGCAAGTTCACCCACATCGTCACCGTCATCGCGCCCGACGAACCGGGCCTGCTCTCCGACGCCGCGGGCGTGCTGGCCCTGCACTCGCTGCGGGTGCTGTCGGCCTCGGTCGGCGTGCAGGGGGAATCGGCGATCGACACCTTCGTGGTCACGCCGAAATTCGGCGACCCGCCGGACGCCGGGCTGCTGCGCCAGGAACTCATCCGTGCCATCGCGGGCGACCTCGACCTGCCCGGTGTGCTGGCCAGACGCGAACGCGAGACGGCCGTGCCCGACCGGGGGCCGTACGCCCAGGCCGAGCCGCGGTTGCTGTGGTCGCCGACCGGAACCGAGGGGCAGGTCATCCTCGAGGTGCGCGCCGAGGATCGCATCGGCCTGCTGAGCAGGCTGGCCGCCGCGCTGGCCGGGTGCGGGGTGAACGTGCGCTGGGCCAAGGTCGTCACCATGGGCGCGTCGGTGGTCGATTCGTTCTGCCTGGACATGGGGGACACCGACGATCCGCAGCGTCGCGAGGCGGTCGAGAAGGCCGTCCTGCAGGTCGTGCCGAGGCCCGCGCCCAAGCCGCCGGAGGAGAAGAACGGGAGCGCCACCTGAGCGGGGTGGTCCGAGGACGCGACCGGACCGTTGCCGAAAATTAGCTGAGTCGCGCTCGTCGGTCACGGCGTGGCACATACGATCTAGAGCGGTCCGTCCCGCGTCGAGACGATGGGAGCTGGTCGATGGCTATACAGGTTGTCGAGGCGTCGATGATCACCAGTGACGACACCTCACACATGGCACGGTGCGTCGGCGGTGATCTCTGGGTCGTCTCCTGGCTGCCCGGTCGGACCCTGACCGGACCGCAGGCAGTCGCGGCGATGACCATCGCGGCCGCGGTCGCCACCCAGCCGATGGACACCCCGGCGCAGTGGTCCACGCTGGATCCGCTCGCCCTGCGGGTCGGGCTCACCGGCAGGCAGTCGGTGCATCTGGTGCGGCTGGAGAACCACGATCTGCGCCGCGCCGGCGACGCGAGCCGGGTGACGGTCGACTAGCTGCGTTTTCGCCGGGCCGCGATTTCGGCCACCGCGTGCGCGAAAGCCCGAGTGACCCCATTACCCTGGGTGGTCAAGTGACGTCACTCGAGATCAGGAGCGCGATCGGTGTTCGAATCCCTGTCCGACCGGCTTACCGGTGCCCTGAAGGATCTTCGCGGTAAGGGGCGTCTGTCACCGGCCGACATCGACGCCACCTGCCGGGAGATCCGGTTGGCCCTGCTCGAGGCGGACGTCGCGCTGCCCGTCGTGCGCGGGTTCATCGCCAAGGTCAAGGAGCGCGCCAAGGGCGCCGAGGTGTCCGCGGCCCTGAACCCGGCCCAGCAGGTCGTCAAGATCGTCAACGAGGAACTCGTCCAGATCCTCGGCGGCGAGACCAGGCGGCTCCAGCTGGCCAAGAACCCGCCGACGGTCATCATGCTGGCCGGCCTGCAAGGCGCGGGTAAGACCACCCTGGCGGGCAAGCTGGCCAAGTGGCTCAAGGGTCAGGGCCACCAGCCGCTGCTGGTGGCCTGTGACCTGCAGCGCCCCGGCGCGGTCACCCAGCTCCAGGTGGTCGGCGAGCGCGCGGGCGTGCCCGTCCACGCCCCGCACGCGGGCACCTCGATCGGCGGCGGCGAGAACCCGCTCGGCATCTCCGCAGCCGACCCGGTGGAAGTCGCGCGCGGCGGTGTCGCCGAGGCCCGCGCCAAGCAGTACGACATCGTCATCGTCGACACCGCCGGCCGCCTCGGCATCGACGAGGTGCTGATGCGCCAGGCCGCCGCCATCCGCGACGCCGTGCAGCCCGACGAGACGCTGTTCGTGCTCGACGCCATGATCGGTCAGGACGCGGTCGCCACCGCCGAGGCCTTCCGCGACGGCGTCGGCTTCACCGGCGTCGTGCTCACCAAGCTCGACGGTGACGCCCGCGGCGGTGCGGCGCTGTCGGTGCGCAATGTCACCGGCGCGCCGATCATGTTCGCCTCCACCGGCGAGAAGCTCGAGGACTTCGACGTCTTCCATCCCGACCGGATGGCCAGCCGTATCCTCGGCATGGGCGATGTGCTCACCCTCATCGAGCAGGCCGAGCAGGTCTACGACGCCAAGCAGGCCGAGGAGGCCGCGCGCAAGATCGGCAGCGGCGAGCTGACGCTGGAGGACTTCCTCGAGCAGATGCTGGCCATCCGCAAGATGGGCCCGATCGGCAACCTGCTCGGCATGCTGCCCGGCGCGGGCCAGATGAAGGACGCCCTGGCCGCCGTCGACGACAAGCAGCTCGACCGCATCCAGGCCATCATCCGCGGCATGACCCCCGCCGAGCGCGCCAACCCCAAGATCATCAACGCCTCCCGCAGGCTGCGCATCGCCAACGGTTCCGGCGTAACCGTCTCCGATGTCAACCAGCTGGTCGACCGGTTCTTCGAGGCCAAGAAGATGATGGCCATGATGGGCAGGCAGATGGGCATGCCCGGTTCGCGGCGCGGCAACAACAAGAAGGGCAAGAAGGGCAAGAAGGGCGGACGCGGCCCGACCCCGCCGAAGATGCGCGGCGGCTTCCCCGGCATGCCCGCCGGGATGCCCGGTCTGCCCGCGGGCATGCCCGACCTGTCCGACATGCCGCCCGGCCTCGACCAGCTGCCGCCCGGTCTCGAGGGCTTCGACCTGTCCAAGCTGAAGTTCCCCAAGCAGTGATCGCCCGGAAGCGGTAGTCGCCCGGAAGCGGTAGCCGCCCGGAAGCGGTAGCCGCCGGGGTCGAGTCGCCGGGTGGGTAGCGCTCGCTCGGCAGGGTCCGGCGGGCCCTCGGCGCGGTAGGTTGAAGTCCATCCGACCCCGCGCCGAGGAGGTACGCGTGCACCTTCGTGGAATCCTGTTGCCCGACGACGACATCCGCGACCTGTGGGTGCACGATGGCGCGGTCTCCTTCGAGCCGGTGCCCGGGGCGGACACCCTGTGTGATCGCGGCTGGATCGTGCCCGGCCTGGTCGACGCGCACTGCCACGTCGGCATCCGCTACGGCGGCGGCCACGAGGACCACGAGGGCGCCGTCGCCCAGGCCGAGACCGAACGCGACGCGGGCGCGCTGCTGCTGCGCGACGCGGGCTCGCCGATCGACACCCGTTTCATCGACGACCGCGAGGATCTGCCGCGCATCATCCGGGCGGGCCGCCACATCGCCCGCCCCAAGCGCTACATCCGCGAACTCGGCATCGAACTCGACGACGAACGCGACCTGCCGGAGATCGTCGCCGACCAGGCCCGCCGCGGTAACGGCTGGGTCAAGATCGTCGGCGACTGGATCGACCGTTCCGTGGGCGACCTGCGGCCGCTGTGGAGCGACGCGGTGCTCGCCGAGGCCATAGCCGCCGCGCACGCCAACGGCGCCAGGGTCACCGCGCACGTCTTCGGCGAGGACGCGCTGCCCGGGCTGATCTCGGCAGGCATCGACTGCCTCGAACACGGCACCGGCCTGACCGACGAGACCATCGCGATGATGGCCGAGCACGGGACCGCCCTGGTGCCGACGCTGATCAACATCGACACCTTCCCGGAGATCGCCGACAGCGCCACCAAGTTCCCCGTCTACGCCGCGCACATGCGCGACCTGCACCGCAGGGTCCGCGACACCGTGGGCAGGGCGCACGAGGCGGGCATCCCGATCTACGCGGGCACCGACGCGGGCGGGTCCATCCGGCACGGACGCATCGCCGACGAGATCGCCGCCCTCGGCGCCGCCGGGCTGTCCGCGCACGACGCGCTCGGCGCCGCGTCGTGGTCGGCGCGGTCCTGGCTCGGCAGGCCGGGCATCGAGCACGCCGCCCCCGCCGACTTCGTCGTCTACCGGGAGGACCCGCGCACCCATCCGGCGGTGCTCGCCGAGCCCGACTGGGTGGTGCTGCGCGGGCGGGTCGTGGCGGGCGCGAGCCCGGTCACCGGCCATCGCTGACCCCGCGAGACCGCGGGCCGCGACATCGGCGGTCCGTGCACGGGGGCCCGCCGGGGGAGCGGGCGATTTTTGGGCCGCGCGCGCCGTCTGGCAGAATGAACCACCGTCCTACTCAGGACAGTGTCAGCCCGTCTCCGGTCACGTGCCGCGCGGCGGTCACACACTCCAAGCGCGAAACCGGGCTCGCAGACCGTGCGAGTCGCTGAATCGCGCGGTGACCATCCTGGCCGTCATCTCCAGCAGACGACGGCCGCCTACCCGAAAGAGGCAGATCAGCATGGCTGTTCGCATCAAGCTCACCCGCCTGGGCAAGATCCGCAACCCCCAGTACCGCGTCGTCGTGGCCGACGCCCGCACCCGTCGCGACGGCCGTGCCATCGAGTCCATCGGCAAGTACCACCCGAAGGAAGAGCCCTCGCTCATCGAGATCGACTCCGAGCGCGTGCAGTACTGGCTGAGCGTCGGCGCCCAGCCCACCGAGCCGGTGCAGCGCCTGCTGGAGATCACCGGTGACTGGCAGAAGTTCAAGGGCCTGCCGGGCACCGAGGGCACCCTCAAGACCAAGCCGGCGAAGCCGTCCAAGCTCGAGCTGTTCAACGCCGCGCTGGCCGCCGCCGAGAACGAGCCGGTCGCCGAGGCCGTCACCCCGAAGAAGAAGGCCAAGAAGGACGAGGCCGCCGCCGAGGCGACCGAGGCCGAGGCTGCCGAGTAATGAGCGCCGTCGTCGCCGATGCCGTCGAGCACCTGGTGCGCGGCATCGTCGCCAACCCCGATGACGTCCGCGTCGAGCTGATCACCGGCAGGCGCGGGCGGACCGTCGAGGTGCACGTGCACCCCGACGACCTCGGCAAGGTGATCGGCCGTGGCGGCCGCACCGCGACCGCGCTGCGCACCCTGGTGGCGGGCATCGGCGGCCGGGGTATCCGCGTCGACGTCGTCGACACCGACCAGTAGCCGGGAGAACCGGCCGATGGAACTCGTCGTTGGACGGGTCGCCAAGTCGCACGGCGTGCGCGGCGAACTCGTCGTCGAGGTACGCACCGACGATCCCGACGCGCGTTTCGCCGAGGGATCATCGCTGCGCGGGCGGATGCCCCGTTCGAGCGACACCCGTGAGTTCACCGTGGAGTCGGCCCGAGAGCACTCGGGCCGGCTTCTGGTCTGCCTGGCGGGGGTGCACGATCGCTCCGCCGCCGACGCGCTGCGCGGCATGCTCTTCGTGATCGACAGCGCGGACCTGCCGCCGTCGGACGATCCCGACGAGTTCTACGACCACGAACTGGAGGGCCTGGCGGTGCGCGACACCGCGGGCACCGAGATCGGCACCGTCACCGAGGTCCTGCACTCCGCCGCGGGTGAGCTGCTCGCCGTGCGCGCCGTCGAGGACGGCAGGCAGATCCTGATCCCGTTCGTCACCGCCATCGTGCCGACGGTCTCGGTCGCCGAAGGGCTGATCGTGATCGATCCGCCCGAGGGACTGCTCGAGGAATGAAACTCGACGTCGTCACCATCTTCCCCGAGTATCTGGAGCCGCTGCGCACCGCGCTGCTCGGCAAGGCCATCGACAAGGGCCTGATCTCGGTCGATGTGCACGATCTGCGCCGCTGGACGCACGACGTGCACAAGTCCGTCGACGACTCGCCCTACGGCGGCGGTCCCGGCATGGTCATGAAACCCACCGTCTGGGGCGACGCCCTCGACGAGGTCTGCCCCGACGAGGCCCTGCTGGTGGTCCCCACCCCGGCGGGCGTGCCGTTCACCCAGGAGACCGCGCGCCGCTGGTCGGCCGAGAAGCACCTGGTGTTCGCCTGCGGCCGTTACGAGGGCATCGACCAGCGCGTCTTCGACGACGCGGCGCGGCGGGTGCGCGTCGAAGAGGTCAGCATCGGCGACTACGTGCTGATCGGCGGCGAGGCCGCGGTGCTGGTCATGGTCGAGGCCGTGGTCCGCCTGCTGCCCGGCGTGCTCGGCAATCAGCAGTCCCACGAGCAGGATTCGTTCTCCGACGGACTGCTGGAGGGCCCCAGCTACACCCGCCCGGTGAGCTGGCGCGGCCTCGAGGTGCCGCCGATCCTGCTCTCCGGCGACCACGCCAAGGTGGCCGCCTGGCGACGCGAACAGTCACTGGAGCGGACCAGACAGCGCAGACCCGACCTGCTCGCGCCCGAAGAACCGCGCCAGGACGGCTGAGCCCCGCTCACTCCGCGGGTGCGACCGCCACGCTGCCGTCCGTGCCGGGAATCAGCAGTCCCCACGGCGCGACCTGCGGCGCCACCTGCTGCCGCCGGACCGGCATGGTGACGATCGGCTGTTCGCCACGGACGCTCGGTCCCGGGCCCGCGATCACCGTGCGCGCGCCGGTGCCCAGGTCGTAGGCGACCAGCCACACCGGGCGATCACCGCGACGCTGCTGCGCGGTCGCCAGCAGGATATTGCCGGTGACCCCCGGTGTGATCGGCACCAGCTCCTCGCGCTCGTCCAGCGGCGCCGTCCAGCGCACCCTGCCGTCGGCTTCCTCCAACCGCATCTCGGTGTTCTCTGCGAGCGTCGTGCTGTCCATGACCAGGGAGACGCCGTCCGGCCGTGGCAGCCGGTAACGGGAGCCGGGGGCGGCGGGGCGCCGGGCGATCAGGCCGCCGGTCGCGAGGTCGAGGACCTCGGTCTCCCCGCTTTCGTGCTCGATCGTCAAGGTGTTCGCCGATTCGATCACCATGATCTGCTCGCCGGTGAGCTGGCGCTCCCACCGTGTGGAACCGTCGACCGGGTCGAGGGCCGCGGCGAACTGGTCGGTGCCGCGGCCGCCCGGCGCGGGATTCTTGAAGCAGCGGACCAGCACGACCTCACGCAGCCACACCGGTGTCAGCGGGTCGTCGGCGTGCGGGCAGCCGAACGAGGTCAGCTCGACCGACCAGCGTCGCTCGCCGGTGACCGCGTCGGCGAAGCTCACCCGCCCGTCCGCGATGTCGCCCTGGGCCCATTCCTCGTCCTCGGTGCGCCACAGCTCCTCGCCGGTATCGGTCGAGTAGGCCACCAGGCCTGCCGCGTCGTCCCAGCCGACCAGCAGCACCGGCGCGAACGGCACCGCCTCCACCCGGTCGGGGTCGGGCCTGCTGCCCTCGGCGCGCAGCGTCCATCGTCGCGCGCCCGCCCGGTCGAAGCCGACCACCGCGTCCTCGGTGACGGTGTAGAGCCCGGTCTCGGTGACGCCGAGGTCGAGATATGCGCCGAGGTCGATCTGCTCGGTCGCCGCCACGTCGACGACCGGCGCGTCCGGTGGGCTGCTCGGGCCGTCTCCGGTGTCGGCCGAGCCGAGGCCGCACGCGGCCGCGGTGGCGGCGAGCGCCACGGCGGCGACGGCGTGTACGGCGTTGCGGAACGTCTTCCCACCCATCATCGGAACTCCCCCTGCCGGAATCGGATCGCGACCGATCATCGCACGGCGGCAGACCGGCGCCGAACCGGCGGGACCGGGCCTGTGGACAACCACCGCCCTGTGGACGACGAGGCGGCGGGACAGCGTCAGAGCAGCAGTCCGAGGCGGCGGGCGGCGACCACGGCCTCGTGCCGCGAGTGCGCGTCCAGCTTGCTCATGGCATTGCGCAGATAACTCTTGATCGTCTCGGGTTTCAACGACAAGCGTTGCGCCACTTCGGCATTCGTGCAACCGAGGGCGACCTCGGCGAGCACGTCCAGCTCGCGCCTCGACAGCTGGGGCAGGTTCGCGGCGTCGACCGCCCGGTCGCCGTTGATCACCCGGACCAGTCGCGACGACACATCGTGCAGACGGTGCCGCAGACCGTCGTCACCGATCGAACCGGCCAGCCCGCGCAGGTCCGCGTGGATGCCGCGCAACTCCTCCAGCATCTCCGGGCTCGCGCTGTGTCCCGGGGTCACCACATCGAGCATGCGCAACCTGCGGTCCACCTCGTCGCGGATGGCGATCTCAGCGGCCAGCCGCCTGCTCGCGCGCACGATCAGTTCCGCCGTGCGGTCGCCCAGCGGGCCACCGCGGGTGGCCGCGTAGAGCACCGCGCGCGACTGCTCGCCCACCATGACCGGCACCGCGAACATCGACCGGATGCCCTCGCCGGTGACCGGCTCGTCGTAGTGGTGGGTGATCGAGGGAGCGTTGCGGTAGTCGGCCAGCGACAGCGGCCGCCGCAGATCCATCACCCGGCCGCCGAGACCCGCGCTGCGCAGCACCGGCAGGCCGCGCAGGCCGTTGGTCCTGATGCCGACGAACTCCGACAGCAGCAGCGTGTCGCCCTGGATCTCCCCGCCGAACACGATCGGCACCGCCGACTCGCGTGCCACCCAGCGCACCTCCGCGCGCAGCGCGTCGGCGTCCCGGGGTCGGAGCAGGGGAACGGTTGTCAAGAGCGGTCACCCCTTTTCGGGGGTAGTCGGCGACGTGATCAGACCCACATTCTATTCGACGGGTAGTCCGCATCACCGAGAAGGAGACCGACATGGCCATCGACGTGCAGAACCGTGTGGATGTGGACGCGCGCGTGAGCGAGCTCCTACGGGGCTACGACGGCCCCGACGCGTGCGCCGCCGAGCTGCTGTGCGATCGGCATCCCGCCGATGCCGTCGCCTTCACGGTGATCGAATCCGACCTGACCTCGACCGAGCTGACCTACGGTGTGTTGCGCGAGCGATCCGCGCGCTTCGCCGCCGCGCTGGCAGGCCTCGGCGTCGCCCCCGGCGACCGCGTCGCCACCCTGATGGGCAAGTCCGCCGAGCTCGTCATCGCGCTGCTGGGCATCTGGCGGCGCGGCGCGGTGCACGTGCCGCTGTTCACCGCCTTCGCCCCGCCCGCCATCGCCATGCGGCTGGAGGCCTCCCGCACCGCCGTGGTCGTGGCCGACGCCGACCAGGCCGCCAAGCTCCTGCCGGGTGCGGACATCCCCGCCGAGGCGCCCTGGCGGCTCGTCGTGGCGGGCGAGCCCGCGGCCGATCTGTCCATCCGGGAACCGCTGGACTTCGCGGAACTGGTCGGCTCCCACGCGGCCGACGACCCGCGCGGCGCGGCGGTCGCCGTCGGCGGTGACGGCTTGCTGGTGCAGCTGTTCACCAGCGGCACCACCGGCACCCCGAAGGGCGTGCCGATCCCGCTCCGCGCCCTGGCCTCCTTCCAGGCCTATCAGGAGTTCGCGCTCGATGTGCGGCCCGACGACGTGTTCTGGAACGCCGCCGACCCCGGCTGGGCCTACGGCCTGTACTACGCCATCCTCGCCCCGCTGGCCTCCGGCACGCGCAGCCTGCTGCTGCACGCCGCCTTCTCGCCCGCCCTGACCCTGCGGGTGCTCGAGCGTTTCGGCGTCACCAACTTCGCCGCCGCCCCCACCGTCTACCGCGCGCTGCGCTCGGCCGACAGCGAGACCGGCGCGCCCTCGCCGGGTATCTCGCTGCGCCGCGCGTCCTCGGCCGGCGAGCCGCTCACCCCGGACGTGGTCGCCTGGTCCGCGCGCGCTCTCGGTGTGCCGGTGCGCGACCACTACGGCCAGACCGAACACGGCATGGTGATCTGCAACGCCTGGCACGAGCAGCTCGACGCCCCCGCGCCGATCGGGTCCATGGGCAGGCCGCTGCCCGGCTGGATCTGCACCGTGCTCGCCGACGACGCCGACGTCGAGGTCGGGCCGGGCGTGGTGGGCAGGCTGGCGATCGACGCCGAGCGCAGCGAGCTGATGTGGTTCGTCGGCTATCTGGATGCCCCCGAGCGCACCGCCGAACGCTTCACTCCCGACGGCCGCTGGTACCTCACCGGCGACGCGGGCTCGCGCGACGCCGACGGCTGCTTCCACTTCTCCTCCCGCGACGACGACGTGATCATCATGGCCGGCTACCGCATCGGCCCGTTCGAGGTGGAGAGCGTGCTGGTCATGCACGATCTGGTCGCCGAGGCCGCGGTCGTCGGGCTGCCCGACGAGCTGCGCGGCGAGGTGCTCGAGGCGTTCGTCGTGCTGCGCGGCGGCGCCTCGGGCAGCGCCGAACTGGCCGTGGAACTGCAGCGGCTGGTGAAGACCAGGTTCGCCGCGCACGCCTACCCACGCCGTGTGCACTTCGTGGCGAGCCTGCCCAAGACCCCCAGCGGCAAGGTGCAGCGGTTCATCCTGCGTCAGCGCGAGAGTCACTGAGCCGAGGGACTAGTGTTGCCGCTCGTGACGACAGCGCCCGAGATCGCCGGTTCAGAGACGAACAGCACCGATACGACCGCCGCCGCACCGACGGCCACGCGCACGCCCCCGGCCGGTGTCGGCAGGCGCATCGCCGAGGAGCTCGGCGTGCGGGAGAGCCAGGTCCGGGCCGCGGTGGAACTGCTCGACGC